>Ga0160423_10000068_pt1 | contig 67320 bp, 63 predicted proteins | sample CRUFie14St8metaG_FD_108191 | JGI IMG/M metagenome (GOLD analysis project Ga0160423, IMG submission 108191) | Marine microbial communities from the Costa Rica Dome - CRUD Field 142mm St8 metaG | ecosystem: Environmental > Aquatic > Marine > Oceanic > Photic zone | place: Costa Rica: the Eastern...
CCGTCTAAAACAACGAGCACCCGCCCCCCACCCCCCCCCCCCCCCCCCCCCCCACCCCCCCCGCCCCCTCCCCCCCCCCTTTTTTTTTTTTTTTTTTGCTCAACACAAGAGCAGGGCCAGCAAGCAGGGCCGACCGAGGTTGCGGGAGGCCATGTCCGACCTGGAGCTGGAGCTGGAGCGTGAACTGGAGAGGCAAGGATGCGAAGAAGTGCATCTGGCGACTGACGAGGGGAAGAAGAGGAAGCGCGTTGGGGACCCCCTGGTTGCCCCGCCGACGGCCAAGAGGGGGGCGACCTCCAAAACACCCCCCGGCGCTGCCCATCCTCGCCGCGTCTACCTCTCGGACCTCTCCGAGGAGCTCCTGCTCCGCGTCATGCTCAACCTCTCCGCCAAGGACCTTGCTTGTTGCGCCAGAGTGTGCCGTGCCCTCCGCCTAGCGTCTAGCGAAGATCTTTTGTGGAAGCGTCTGCACGACCTGAGGTGGCCAGACCCCTGCTGTCGGTCCTCGGGAGGGCACGACGAGGTCAGCAGATTCGGCAAGCCTAAAGCATGGCGGAAGATCTACTTCGACCGCGCGATGGCAGACCTTCGAAGGAGTCAGAACGGGTGCGACGACTTTATGTCTGGACACATCAAACAGATGCACCTTCACTTGCTTGAGCACGCGCCGGACGGCAACGACGACGCCAGGGTGGACGACCTCGTCAGCGGAGGTGGGCAACACTGCAATTACCAGCACGGCCGCGGCTTTGGTTTTGCGGGGCGGCGGGGCGGTCGCGACAAGAATGCGTTAGGAGGAGGGCCCCTCGACCAGGGAAGGGCGGGGAGGCGCAGGAGCACCATGTCGGAGCTCATCCGGAGGTACCGGACGGAGGGAGCGGGGGTCGGCGGGGGTGGAAGAGCCGGCCACCATGACGGGTGCAAGGGCGAGGGGGGCTGCGAGCTGGTGGAGGTCGACGGTGGGAGCGGTGACGTCTACATCTGCCGCGGTTGCGGCCTGGTCCACGTGTGCGGCAGGGAGTGCGACCGGTTCGTGGTGGACAGCGGCAGCGGGGAGATGATCTGCACGCAGACGGGGAGGGTGCTGGGTTCCGGGGCCACCGCGGAGGAAAATGAGGTGGACGCGGACGGCGAGGACGGGGGTGGGTGCTTCGGCAAGGGGAGGCTCGGCAGGGCTTACGAGCAGGGGTATTACGGCCAGCCCAACGACGAGGATGCGGTCATGTACGGGTGACGAAGTAGCCCGGGGGACGGAACCCTTCGACGGCGAGACGAGAAGAACATAACTCTCCACAGTGCTTCTCCGTTCGTTGTGGTGGTGGTGTATCACATGAATAAGGGTTACCGCCCCAACGGGCGCGTGAGAGAGGGTCCTCGCTCCGCACGAAATTTCCGTGGGGCCAGCCCCCGCGCGCCCGCCGCGGTCCGTCCGCCGCGGGCCCCTCTCCCGTCCTCACTTTCCGCCGACGAGCTCCTTGAGGGAGTCCTCGACGCTCTTGGCGTTCATGCCCTCGACAGATACTGCGGTCTCCTTGCCGGCGCCAAACCTCGCCCACACCTTTGCCTCCGCTCCTTGGCACTCCCGCACCAAAAATGGGAAACCATCATTCTTGGACTTGAGGTCTTTGTAATGCAAACGCACAAAGTCCCTAAGGCCCTCGCTGCCCTTGCTGTGCTGACAAAAGTGGAACCGGAGTTCCCGCAGGTTTTGCGATATCAGGGTCCTCCACGCGGACATCACGAATCACGAAGCACACGACCTATACCTATGCCTTCAACCTTATCCAGAACGTACGGTCCACGTTCGCTCTCGGGACAGCGAGCGGGAATTGTACCCTCCCCTCCTCGACCTCGACTCGCCTTGCTCGCCACTGCGGTAGGTAGGCTTTCCTGCCTCCGCCTCCGCGCGTCGCGGGGCTCGAGCTCGGAAATTTCCGTTTTTTTTCTCCCGAATCCTCGAGATTTTTTTGAACTTGAAAAAGGAACTTTTTTCGACCACGAAGCGCGCGAAGACGCACACACTTCAGCGACCGAAGCCAGCCGACAGAGAGAGAGAGAGAGAAGGGGGAGCATGATTGACGATGCGATGTTGAGAACGGTGGCGACCTACGTGCTGTACGCGACCGCGGGCTTTTTGTTCTTGCCCGCGGGGAGGGACATTGTGTCCCACAAGACCTGCATACTGCCTGGGTAAGGATCAAATAGAGAGAGAGAGAGAGAAAACGAGGGGGGTTTACTGCCCAAGCCAACCCCCGCCAGCCCTCGCGATGAGGGAGGTCGATTACAAGACCCCGCGTGGTCTCGGATCTGACGTCGACTTCTCGCTCCCTTTTGCACGCGCGCTCTCCCGACGGACTTGTTTCACAATCCGGATGCAAAAAAAAAAAACATCTGCGCTTTCACGCGACCGCAGGGAGAAGGACATGAGAAAGGCGATGAACGCCACGAGCGTGAAGGTCAGGACCTTCTTCTGGGGCGTGTGGGGCATGAGTGAGTTGAACGCATCTTCCTCTTTTTACCTCGCTCCCGCCCCGACCCTGACGGACTTCCCCTCCCTCCCGCTCCCTCAAGACCACTGCATGATGTCCGCGCTCAAGATCTACGCCCTCCACTCTGGCGACCTCACCCTCCTGAAGATCCTGTCCGTGCAGACCGTGGTGTGTTTGGCATACCTCGTTCTGTGCGGCAAGAGCTGCCTGGCGGCAAAGGCTGACATTTCCGGTTTCAGGAACGTCTTTGTCCTCGAGGCAGCGGCCATCACCTTCTTGGCCTGGTCCCCCGTTGTTGCCTGAGTTTGGATGGATGTTGACGGCACGAGATTTCGCGATTAGGAAACCTTTGTAATGCACTCGCCAGTTTGATTTGGTTTATGTCTCTGTCGTTCCGCGGCGCACGCGAGCATCACACGCACGCTCTTTGTCTCGCGGGGACTCGCGGAGGTGATCCATCTTCACTCTTTATATGTTTGTGTTCTTTGGTTTTCACTCCTTCGCGCGCGCTCGTGGTTGTGCGTCTTTTGTCCTTGCTCTTCGCCCCCCCGCTCCCAACGTGGAGAGAGAAAGCCGTTACTGGACGGGAAAGTTTAGCAGAAATCTTGGAAGGGCCGGGATCCCGCGGAAAGGTTGACTTCGGTTCCAAAGGGAACCCAACTCGTGTTTTTTGCACTTCAATTCTGGCAAAAGTGTGGGGCAAGGCAATTCTTCCGAATTCTTCTGATTTTCCCGATTTGGTGGGACGCGGGGGAGGGGGACCCACCATGGGATTTTCTACACACGCGCGACTTTCCCGTTGGGTTGGCGCCCTGGGCAGCGGGGCGATCGTTGGAGGTGTCCGAGGACCAGTACCAGCCGGCGCGCGGGCGGTCGCGCTGAGAGGTAGAGGGTTGTGGAGCACGGAGCTCGACGCCTCATCTCGATAAGGAGGAGGGCGGCGTTGACCACCCTTGGACCCGCACTGCAGTGCGTGTGCCGCTTTTACTAGACCGGCAAGAACAGCAACCATATGGTGCGAGCGAATTGGAAACAGGCGTGAGGCGCTTGTTCGTTGCCACGTCAACGGCACAAAGTGCAAAGGAGCGTCATGGCAGAGGGCGACGGCCTGGGATCCTCGGGACCCGTGAGGGGGTCCTCCGGGGTGTCCCACAGGGTCGCGCTTTTCCTCTCCTGGATCTTGCAACGGGTCGTCTTCTTCCTGGAGACCGTGATCGAGTGGCTCTCGTCGGGCTCGTCGGGCTCCAGGTCAGACTCGCCGGAGGCAAAGGAGCGCAGGAGGCGGCGGGAGGCCGAGAAACAACTTGCTAGGGCGCGCAAGCTGGCGGATTACGGCGACAGCGAGAAGGCCCTGAAGCTCCTCATAGCGATGCTGGAGCATCAGCCGGAGTGCACGGCGGCTTTGGACCTCGCGGCGGAGGTTTTGCTGGAGACCGGCGACTACCTCGGCGCCAAGGAGCTTGTGCTACGGTCGATCCAGATCAACCCGACGGAGAATTCCACCAAGTTCGTGCTGCTGGGGCAGCTCGAGCACGGGAACGAGGCCATCGAGGCTTTCACCAAGGGCTACGAGGTGCTCAAGTCTGAGCACGATGCGTTGGAGAGGGGGAGCACGGAACAGGGCAAGCTGGCGAAGGAACGGCAGAGGCGGAGGCAGGACCTCCAGAGGAAGATGTCCTCCGTCCTCACCTCGATCGCCAAGGTGTACCTCGTGGACTGCTTTCACGAGGACAGGGCCGAGAAGCTGTGCGAGGAGACTTTGGACAGTGCTTTACTAAGAGACCCGAACAACCCGGAGGCCGTGCAGGCCCTGGCGGACCTAAGGCTGAGCCAGCACCGCAAGGGAGAGGCCCTTTCGCTGGTGCAGAGGACCCTGGACCTCTGCGATGCATCCAAGGCTCAGCCCTCGTATGACTTCAGGGCCGTTACGGCCAGGCTCCTCGTAGAACTCAGCAAGTACGACGTTGCGATTGGGCTGCTAAAGGACTTGGTGGCCGAGGATGACGAGGACACGGAGGTGTGGTACCTGCTGGGTCTGTGCTACGTGCTGACGGGCGACGGAAGCCGAAGCAAGGGGGCGCTTGCGAACGCCAAGAGGATCATTGAGACTGTGAGCGGGGCGGACGCCTCTCTGATCGAGAGGATTGACAAGCTCGCCAAGCACAGGGTGATCTCGGAGACGGAGAAGGACGAGTACTGGAACCCACGGTGGTGGGCCAAGAGCGACAAGGACGCCAAGGGGGCGGCAGAGGGGGCCAAGGGCGAGGGCGCCGATGAGGCACTGACCCTGATACCGCTGTCCGAGAAAGACCCAAGCCAGTGCCAGGAGGCACCCGCAAGGCTGGAGGTCTGAGCTCCGGGAGCACGTGTACACTACGATGGGCGGGATGAGGTTTTCCGTCTTGGGAGGGGGAGTTTGGCGGATATGAGCCATTTCTATCCCTTCCCTTTTTCTTCTCCCTTATATAGAAAGTTGTAACTTACTTCAAAATCTTAAATCATCCCCAAGGCCTCAGAAGAGCCTCCTGCTGATCTGGCTCCAGTCCACGGACTCGGGCGACGCGGTCTCACCTGGCGAGGTCGCCGCGTTCCCCCCCCCTCCCCTCGCCCTCCTCACGGTCACCAGTGCCTCCCCCGAGACCGACCCCTCCAGCTTATGCCACCTCTCTGCGGCAAGGGGCCCCGCGGTCCTGGCATCCACGGTAACCACGCCCAGGAGCTTCCTCCTCATCACCAAGTTCCAGTCGTACACCGAGATCTTTACCTCGCCCGGCTCGTAATCAAACTCGCACCTAAAGTCCCACACTGGGCTCAGGGTCTTCTTGCAAACCTTGGACTTTCTGATTGAGCCGGCGAACTCGATGACGACGTATGGGTCGCTCGTCTTGCCCCTGTCCACCCCGGGGAGATGTCTTTTGGGCCGCAGGGGGGAGAGGGTTGCCACGTCAGCACCTTCATAAGCGAGGGATAAAAGAATTTCTTCTCACCTGCACCGGTGCACAATCACCTCCACGGTCTCCGGGTGACTCTCCTCGGCCTGCACAGTGATGCCGCGGCTGCGGACGGCCTGCGGTAGGCCCTTCCTTAGCGACAGCTCATAGAACACCTCGCCGCTGTCCGCACCCTTGAGCTCCCGCCACTCGGCGAACTTCTGCAGTCGGAAAGTGTGGTGGTGAGATTGAATTCGCGTTCGTGTGGTCAGCAGGATTGGCCAAAATAACAAGAGGCGGAGGTTCGCTTCGGGCACCCACCCGGTTTCCCTGGTGCACCAGCCGCACCGGGATATCGATATACCCAAGGCTCTCGTCCTGAATCTTGTCCTTGTCCCAGAACTTGATCTTGATGACGTCGGTAGTGTGGGACCGCTCGAAGACAAAGGTCTCAGACCACACCGGGTTCAGTGTTCGGAAGCAGGTCTCGCTCCTGGCGGCAAAGGCCCCGTACTTCACCTTGAAGTAAGGGTCGCTCAGGCCGTTTGAGTCCTTGGCCATCAAGTCCCTCGCACGGCTCACCCTCAGGGCGTAGGACTTTCGGAGAAGAAAGAGAGAGAGAGAGAGATATGGTCAGCAATTCTTCCTCCAATTCTTCCGACCCGGCTCGCTGCTCACCTGTGGCTCGGCCCTAGAGTCCCTCGACTTCTTCCCACCCTGGTACCCGTCCCTCTCGTCGAAGTACGCCCATTGTACGGGCCTGAGAACCAGCGTGACGTGGCCAAAGTCCCCCGACTCGTGGTGAGACGTGGACCTCCCCGCCTCCAGCGCGCTAGTCACCCTCCACTCCTTGTCGAAGTCGTGCATGGTCCTGCACAGCGGCATCCCTGAGGAGTCCTTGAGCCAGTACGTCGTGGTGTCCTTCTGGGAGCACGTCATCTCGATCACCTTCTCGCCGATGCACTCCCAGCTGGACCCGCCTTCCTCAGTCCCGGTGACGTCCAGAAGCTTCACCACGATCTTCAGCTTCTTCGCGTTGATCTTGGCCTCAAAGGTCTCGTTGAACTCGGGCTCCTCGCCCTCCACCACGGCGCTCTTCCTCATGTAAGGACCGATCCGAACCCTGAGCTGCAGCCTCCTCGTCACGCTCCTGTCGATGATCTTGATGCCGCTGAGGAAGAGGAGAAGGAGAAGGAAACGGGGGGTCAGGTCTTTTCTAAACGGCGGCACACCCTCGTTCCGCGCCCATTTCCCCGCCAGGGGAGGGCTATTTGTCCCACCTGCACCCGACCACGTCGAAGGAGACCACGCTGTCCGACACTTGCGGCACCCCCTTGAAGCTCAGAGGGACGGGAACGCGCTGGGGCTCAACCAGCGCCTGGGAGATCACAGACTCCAGAAACTTTCTGATGTCGAAGAACGGGATGGACCGCTGGGAGATGCCCAGCAGGTTGGCGTGGAAGGTGTAGATGTCCGGTTTCTGCGAAGGGAGTGGGTCGAGAGGGTGGGTCAGCACTCGTACCGGATCGCCATTTTCCCGCAATTCACCCGGAACCCACCTGGACCAAGGACAGCAGCGCGATGTTTGAGCTGTCGAAGAGATACAGCCTAATCCTGAGCCTTATCTCCAGCGAGACGATAGAGAAGGTGAAGTTGGCGTTCTTTATGATTTTGTATTCGTCCCCGCCCACCGCCCTAAGCACCCATCTGAAGTCAGTCGCCGTGAAGTCGACGTCAAACTCCAGCGACTTGGCAGAGTCACCAACGCCCCCAGGTTCAACGTTTCCCGTTCTGCCCAGAATCCTAAAGTTGTCAAGCCGCGGGGGGCTCGTGCCTAGGGTAAAGGCATCGAAGTCGATCTGCTTCACGAAGCTCGGCCTGGCCTTCTGGATCATCTTGCTCAGCCTCTTGTACAGCACGTCTGCCAGCAGCGGTTCCAACGCATCCTGCCAGTACGCCTTCACGAACTTGTTCAGCCAATATGCCGACTCCTTTGGGTTCTCGACGGTGTTGAAGGACCGCTCGAGCTCGAGCCGGCGCTTGAGCTGCCTCTCGAGGTCGCGCCTCCTGGCGTCAAGCCTCGCGCCGAGGGCGAGCAGGCAGGCCACGAGGACGATAAGGAAAGCGGGACGAGAGAGGCGCTCCAGGAAGCCGAGTGCGAGGAGTGCGGCACCCACGAGCGCGGCCTCCGAAGCGTTCGAGTCGAAGACGGACGAGATCAGCATGCGGATCTTCTGGTTCCTCGCCAACTTTTTCGCCTTGTCGCCCATCCTGCGGAGCTTTCCTGGCCGTATTCCCTTCTTCTTCCCCCTCCTGGGTAGGGGCCGCTCGTCCTTCTCCATTGCGAGTTGCGGTTCCCGGCCCTCCCGACCCCGACCGCGGCCGCGGGTTGTGTTCGTGCCCCTGCGCGGCGCCTCTACCGGTCCCAGGCCACCATCATCACCATCATCCTATTGGTCATCATCACCATCATCCTGACGCGACGCTGCGTTTCAGTAAAAAAAACCAAAGGCTCTCGTCTTGGTCCACTCCTGGGATCCGATTCATTTTTGGGGATCCGAGAGAGCGAGAGGCAAACTCGGCGAACTAGAGGCCAGGAGGGGCGCGGCAACCAGATCATGAAGGTGATGAAGGGTGCGGGCATGATGGGGACGGCGATCGGCCCGAGGTACCGCGTGACGCGCGGTCCCGCAATGGCGTCAGGGCGGAGGACGAGGCACGTGTCCAGGAGGGCGGGCGGCGTGAACGGAAACGACGAGAACGGGGACCGACAACCCGCACAGATGTCCGAGGAGATGCTGAACAGGCTGAGGGAGGCCGAGGCGGAGACCGCGGAGCTCAGGAAGCAGCTCGCGGACCTCAAGTCCAACGAGGAGGAGGGGGAGGGCGCGGCGGGAGGGACGAGGGCGAGCACGAGCGGGAGGCTTCCCAACCGGCCGGAGGTCAAGGTGGACTCCGTGTCCACCAGGGAAAACTTTTTGTACCCACAAAGCGACGTGTGGCTGGGAGGTGAGTTGCTCTTTACAACAACCCTATCCGTTTATCGTCGTTCCTCAGAGAAAGACGCCCATTCGCCTCTAACGAACCCTTTCCTTTTTTATTGACGGACGAACTGCAGAGACGAACGCGGAGTTCGCCCAGTTCATGGCGAAGGACGGGGTCTCAGAGTCGAGCTACCAGACAGGCGTCACGGAGGAGCAAAAGGGAGAGGTGCGAAGGAGGCTGCTGCTGGGGATCGTCGGGACTGCCGTGCTTGGCGCGCTCGCTTTGGTGCCCACCGAGATGCTCGACCCGACCACCCCGAGCCAGCCGGCCTTTGCCTACCTCGTGCCCGTTCTGGAGGGTCTGCAGGTGAGTCGCCGGCCCGCGTGCCTGACGATTGGAAGGACGAGCGAGTGTGTGTGCGCGTGCGCGTGGAAGAATTGCTGACGTGACATCCCATCTCATCTCCTCGCCGCCTCGAAGGAGTACCCCGCGATCGAGGACGAGATCACTTACGCGGAGTGGACCAAGGTTCAGGCCAGGGTGAAGGGCATCTTGGGCGACAGGCTCGAGCTCAAGGCGAACTTGCTGAGGGTCGCCAAGCTCGAGCCCGAGCCGACCCGAGCCGAGAAGCTCCGGGACCTGGCTCGCCAGGCGGCGGACTACCTCAGCCAGGTGGATTATGACGCGTATTTTGATACGCTCATACCACCATCGGGGAAGCAGGAGAAGGAGTTCACGGAGTTTAGCCTGAGCGCTCTGAAGGAGAGCAAAAAGAACCTCGAGGCCTTCCTGCTTCTCGCCGACCAGGAGCAGGTGGAGGCGGCAAGGAATCAGGTGAGCGCGAGGTCGGCCTTCTTCGCTGCGCCGGAGCCGAGGGCCCAGGAGGCTGTGGGAGACGTTGAGGCAGTGGGGGAGCCCGCCGCGATGGCCGAGGACCAGGTTGCCGCCGAGGACCAGGTTGCCGCCCTCGACGTCCAGGGGTAATGTGGGCAGAATGGTCGGCTTAGAAATAAGAGTTCACTGTAATTCATCTCTTTCCCGACAGCCCCTCCCCCAGCAATTTGCGCTGCCTCCAAAGCATTGCCCCCCGCGAACCAGTAACCGATTACGAAAAAAATACGACGACCTTTGGGTGCCGGTCGCACCAGCAGTCCAGGTGTGCGCGCCTTGGAACGGCCATGGCACCGGCCGACGCAATGGTATCCGATCCGGGAGCACTGCGCAAGCGAGCCCATGGCGAGCACGGCGACAAGTCTTCTCCCACGGCGTCCACTTCGGGCCAAGATGAGAAGGCGCCTCTCGAGGAGGAGACGCTTCGGTTCAGTCTCGGTTCAATGGCGGGCGTGTTTCTCTGTGCCGCGGGAATTCTTGGACCCCTCGTGTTGTACGGGATCCTCCAGGAGCGGATCATGACGAGACCCTACGGTGAGCCTTGGTGCCTCGTTCCAGCTTCATTATTATTATTTCCTCTCGAGACTCCCAGCCGGACTGACGACAAACGCCACCCTCCTCTCCCTTTTCTGGGTCGAAGGGCATGGCCGGGACGGCGACTACTTCAAGCACTCCCTGCTCATCGTGCTCCTGAACCGGTTGCTGACGTGTCTCGCTGCGCTGGCGACCCACTTGGTCAAGAGGGAGAGAATCCGCCCACTCGCCCCGATCTCCGCCTACGCCTTGGTGTCCTTCTCCAATGTCGTGGCCACGTCCTGCCAGTACGAGGCCCTCAAGTGAGCCCCCCCCTTTTCTGCATCCCTCGGCCGGCCAACCAAGTCTCGCTGACTTACGCTCCAACGTTCCCCTTCCCTTCCCGCCAACTCCAAGGCACGTCAGCTTCCCTGTGCAGACGCTGGCGAAGACCGCGAAGACGGTCCCCGTGATGCTGTGGGGCGCAACGATGCTGCGCAAGCGGTACACCCCGTCGGAGTACGCCTTGGCCGCCCTGGTGACCTCGGGCTGCACCCTGTTCCTGGTCTCCGGAGAGTCCGCGGCCACAGTGGAGGTATCAACGGGGGCCTCTTCCGGTGGGGGGAGCGCAGCGTGGGGCGGCGCCCTCATGGCCGCGTATCTGGGCTTCGACGGGTTCACCTCCACTTTCCAGGAGCGCCTGTACCGAGGGCGCCTGTACCGAGGGGGGCAAGAGATGACCCCCCACCACCAGGTTCTCTTCGTCACCGCCTTCTCCTGCGCGCTCGCCCTGGTTTCTCTCGCAACGTCAGGGGCCCTGGGACCTGCCCTGAGCTTCGTCTTGGACCACCCGGCCTGTCTTTGGGACATGCTTCTGATCAGCAGCACCGCCGTGACGAGCCAGTTCGCAATCGCCTACACCATCAAGACCTACGGCGCGCTCGTTTTCGTGGCCATCATGACCACCAGGCAGCTTGTTTCGATCCTGGTCAGCAAGATCCTGTTCAGGCACCCGATGCAAGCGGGCCAGTGGCTCGGCCTGCTCGTCGTCTTTGGCACTCTGTACGCCAAGATCAAGGGTGAGAGGCACCACACCGTACCCCAAACACAAGAACAACAATTCTTTGCTGACTCTGCCGACGTCTCTCTCTCTCATTCTGTGCGTGCGTGCGTGTGTGTGTATGTGTGTGTCATGGAATCACAGTGAAGGGGAGGATGCCCTCGTTGGCCGTGCCTGACCGCAAACACCCGCGTGGGGCCTAATTACACCTTCCTGTATTCTCGATCGATGTAATTCATCTCTAATTCTTCCACACGATGGATCGCCAGCAGCGTTCCAAGATTCCAAGAGCTGCACCGTTTGGTGTTCGATGTGCGAGCCGGGCGGAGAGAGGGGGAGCCAGGGAAGGCATCGATCGAGGCTTCGCGATGGCTTCGGAAGAGGAAGCATATTACGGTTCGCCGGCGCCTGCCACTCCGGCCTCGAAGGCGGTGAAGTCCGGGAGCACGCCTGGCAAGGCCAAGGCCAGGACGAAGAGGCTCGAGGAGGACCTCGCGGCGGCGAGAGAGGAGACTCAGGCCATCCGAAAGAAGCTTCACAATGCCATAAGGAAGGGGAAGGGCATCGAGCAGGAGAAGAACGCCCTTGCGGGAGAGGTCAAGCGATGGAGGCAAGAGGCAGAGTCTCTGAAGGAGAACATGGCGGACGCGTCGGCGGGGGGCGCCGGAGCGGAGGAGGAGGTCGACGCGTTGAAGCGCGAGGTTACCTCGCTGGAGCAAAAGCTTGAGGTGGAGAGGAAGGTTAGCGAAGCCGGCGGGAAGGAGACCGCTGCCAAGCTCGAGGAGAAGGAAGAGGAGTGCCGATCTTTGCGTAAGGAGATGGAGCACTTGCAGTCCGCGGTGCGTTCCGCGGCGGAGCGGGCGGCGAACGCCACGGTGAACGAGACGAGGGCAAGCGAGGAGCGTGAGAGGGAGCTTGGCCAGGCGAAGGCGCTTCAGAGGCGCGTGGCCGAGCTGGAGGGCCTGCTGGAGGACGCGGGGGAGTCAGAACAGGAGAGGCAGAGGTGGGTGGGGTGGGACGGGACACATGACGAGTTTTCTTGGACCGGTTGGGACCGGGTTGGGGCCTGACCTGACTGACACAATTCTTCCGTTCCCTTTGCCCCGCGGGCGGCGCAGGATGCTGACCGAGACGCTGAACCTGAGGAACGAGAGGGACGAGCTCGAGACGGTGAAGCTGCGGCTGGAGGGTGACAACGCGGCTAAGCACGAGCAGCTGGTGAGGGCAGAGGACGAGCTCAAGTCAGCCCAGGAGGATCTGGTGCGGGCGACGCGCGAGGCGGAGGAGGCGAGGGCGGAGGGGAGGGAGGCGGAGCGGGAAGCGGAGAGGTTGGCGGAGGACGGCAGGGCACAAGCAGAGCAGGCGGTGAAGGACGCGGAGGAAAGAGCCCTAGAGGCCGAGAGAAGGGAGGAGGAGTCCTCTGCCGCAATGCAGGAGCTGACGAAGACTCTTCAGTCACTGAGGGCTGATGGTGAGGACAGGAAGAAAAAGTTCGCTAGGCTGCAGCAGGAGTACGCCAGCAAGCTGGAGGGGGCGAGGAGCGAGATCGAGCGGCTTGAGCTCGAGGCCGAGGGGGCGAGGAGGGCTGCCGAGGAGGCCGAGGCGAGGGCCCGGGAGGCTGCAAGCGGCGCCGCGGCGAGCGCGGCGGCAGAGGAGGACGGGGATGGCGACGGCCGCGGGGCCAGCCAGGAGGAGCTCAGGTCCGCCCTGCTGGCTGCGACGGAACCCTTGAGTGCCAAGATCGACGAGTACCGCGGAAGGCTGGATGAGGCCGAGCGGGAGGCCGAGAGGCAGCGCCAGGAGAACAGGCAGCTGGCGGCGTCTTTGGCCCGTGCCGAGGTCACTGCCTCATCCAATCTAGCGGCGGAGGAGGCCGCGGTTGGATACAAGAACGACGCGGAGCAGACGAGGCAGAGGGAGCTGGATCTGCGGGAGGAGCTGGACGCGGTGATTAGGGACAGGGACTCCCTGAGGAGGAGGAATGAGGAGCTGGTGGCCGGGGACGCCGCTGCGGGCGACCAGGAGGTCAAGCTGATGCGAGAGCAGCTGGAGGAGGCCCAGGCCCTGAGGATGAGGGAGGAGGACGCCACCCGAAAGTGCAAGCAGCTGCAGAGGGAGAACAAGGACCTGAGGTGGCAGATTGCTATGACGTCGTCGGACGACTCCATCAAAATCGACGTCCCAAAGCACCTGGACCCCAAGAGGAACCTGCCTCAGCCAAAGGGGCCCTTCGCCGTGCTGGTGAAGCACAGGAAGCACGTGGCGGTGTGCTACCTGCTCTTCCTCCACTTTTTGGTTTATTTCGCGCTCACACACCACTCGGAGAGGTCCCACCACCACCAGCAAGGGCAGCTCCAACACCAGTGACGAGGACGAATTGCGTGAAAAGACCTTCAGTAACCAGTCGTTTTTTCTTTCTTTAGTCGTTTTTAGAGGGACTTATCATATCAGTAGATCCCGGACTGCAGGTTTGGCTGCTTCACCGATTGTCCGATGGCGCTCCTGGCCGCCGCTGCCTCCACCTTGGCGGCCTGCATCTGCCTCTTGACGTTGATCAGGTCCGCAGCGAGCCTCTCGTTTTTCTGCTTCAGCTGCTCCCGCTCCTGGAACCACTCTTGGTTCCTCACCCTGACCTTCTCCCCCTTGGCGGCGGCCTGGATGTTCTGCTGCAGCAGGCCGGCCAAGACGGAGACCTGGTGCCTCAAATCCTCGGTGTCCTCCCTCTGCACCTTGAGAGTTCGCCTGAGATGGCCCAATACCCTCCCCGCGCTGCCGTACAGCTCAGCCCTGGTCACCCCATCCGCGAGAGTGAAGAGCTCTTCGATGCAGCGGGCCTTGTAGGACTCGACCGTGCCCTCCCTGTCGGTCAAAAAGTCGAGGGCCGCGGCCGCACCTTCCGGCTTCAAACCCAGCATCAGGCTCGCCTCGTAGAACTCAGGCTCCTTCTTCAGCTCGCCAAGGGAGTCTCCCTTTGCTCTGGCGCCGTTCGCGGCCCCATCGTCGTCCGAGAGGTACTCGTCCCCGTGGAGCCGGCCGGCGTTCTTCTTCAGGAAGTCCCTCATCGCCTTGTCCACCGACTGCTGCCTCCTGGCCCCCTCCGCCTCCTCCTCCGCCCTCTTCTCATCCTGCAGGGCCTTGAACACGCCGCCCATCACCACCACAAACCACAGATAGGCGAAGACCAGGATGCACTCCACGTGGACGACCCACGCGTAGGTCGTGACGTAGCTCGACCCCTCCCGCAAAACGTGGCCCACGGACTCGGACCAGGTCATCTGAAACGTGCAGAGCTGGAAGAGCGTGGAGAGGGACTTGGTGAGGTCGCCGTACCGCTCTCTAACAATGGTGTCCGTGGCGAATTCGGCCGCCCCGCCGATGAACTTGGTCGCCAGCAGAGCGTTGCAGTACAGCACGAAGAGCTCGGCTGCCAGCACGAGCAGGAAGTTTGTGCCCACGCGCTCCACGACCCCCAGCGCAAAGGCCACAGAGTCCTTGGCGCTTAGAATCCACAGGCAACGGAAGCACTTGAGGGTCTTGAAGAACCGGAGCAAAAAGTACTCGTCGCCCAAAATGAGGAAGACGGCATCCAGCACGGCCACCGCGGTGATCGCGCAGTCCGCAACGTGCAGCAGTCTTCTTGGCCCGAAGAAGTAGGACTTTCCCCTCAGCACGATTGTCACGCAGGTCTCCAACAGAAAAAGCCCTGCCACGATTAGGTTGGTGTAGTAGTACAGGTCTCGGTCGCCGTCGTCCAGCTCGAAACCAAGCTGGGCGGCGTAGCCGGCAGCAACGAGGGCGACGACCGCTCCGAGCACGGTCTCGATTTTACCGGGCGGGTGGAGGTTAAGGTGCCTGGCTCCTGTCACCGAGGCCTCGAACTCTTCCACAACCCTTCGGGACTTGGTGCGATCCATTGTAAAGTAGGTAGGTCGCTAGCCTTGACTCCACTCCCTTGAGACGCGGGCCTCGGGCCCCCTCGTGACTCAACCCCTGAGCTCGTGCTCGCGGGAACGAGCTGTGGTCTTCTCTCGCGCGCGCCCTCAGACACCCTGCCTAGTCCCTGGTCGCTCACAGGCTCAGACCTCCATTCCAGTCCAAGCTGTCGTCGCGGCGCGCTGGACTCGCGCTCAAAGGCGTCGCCTTGGACACCGTCCGTCGTACAGGCTGGCCCGCTCCTCAGCTCCTCAGCTGTGGGAGATCCGTTGGAGCAAGTTTTGAACGCAAAATCCTTGGTTTTTATGGGGCGGGGCCCCAGGGGAATGAGGAGGACGCGGGCCCGATGGGGGAAATTTTCAAACTTTCGAAAGCCGAGGGGCGCGCAGGCGAAGAAGGGCGGTGTGTTCTCGGACGGGCGAAGGGTTCGACCGGTAGCGTGGATTGTGGATCGACGGTTCCCTGAATCCATTTTTTCTTCCTTCGTTGGGGTGAATTATTACAAGCTCTTTCTTCCCCGCCGCCGCCGCGCAGCGGAGACAACGTAGGAGGCCGCCCTGGTGAGAGCGAGGCAGAGGACGAGGGTGCTGACGGCCTGGGCCGAATCCACACCGCCAGCGTCGTACCCTTGGCAGTCGGGCCACCGCAGGACCCGCGAGAGGGGCCACAGGTCCACCCTGCTGGAGTCCAGCACCAGCGCGGGGGTGCCCCAGGTGGCGGCCACCGCGAGGCACACCGCAAGCCACTTCGAGACAGGGGAAGGAGGGGAGGGGAGGGAAGGGGGCGTCAGAGATTGTCGGATCCATTGCCGATTGGCACCGTCCCCTGCTTCCCACAACTTCCTCTCACTCACCTTGAAACCGGACACCGTTCGATTGATAGTCTTACTGAGCTCGGCCTGCGTCGCCCTCTTCGTCTCGAGCTCCTTCTCAAGGGCCCGGGCTTTTCTGGAGAGCTTGGCACTCTGGGCGAACGTGGAGGGCGCGTTCAGGGCGTCCGCCTGCCTCCGTAGCGACCTTATCTCCTCCTCCAGCACGGCCAGGTTGGTCTTTCCAGGTGGCATGACAGAGCGCGAGTGGATCAAGCTCTGCCGCCCGCTCCAGGCTCGACGCGTGCGCGGCACGGAGTCAAGCGAGAGAATGGCGTCCCACGATGGATGCCGATCCGTCCGCCGGGTCCGTGGGTTCCGTCGGGGATCCTCTCCTGCTCGCCGTCCTGGCTCCTCGGTCTCCCAGCCTCGCGCGCCGGCCGGCCTCTGGAAATGTTGGTCGAAAAAAAAAAAGATTTCTTTGGGATTTCGCCTTGACGGCGATGATGAGGTTTTTTTGGCAGTGGGGAAGAGGGGAAGTGAGAGGGGGGAAACAATCTAGGTACTACTCAATTGCGCGCTGTGCCGTCGAGCCAGCACGCGTAAGCGAAGGAAGGATAGGGACGACAACGAGCAAGGAGGTCGGGGCAATGGCGGACTTGAGCGAAATTGCGACAGAGGACCTCATGGCCGAGGTTCAGAGGCGACTCAAGTGTCAGGACAAGCCTGAAAAGAGGCTGATCTTGGTCGGCCCCCCAGGGAGCGGTAAGGGAACCCAGAGTCCCGCCATCAAGAAGGACCACTGCCTGTGCCACCTGGCCACCGGCGACATGCTGCGCGCCGCCGTCGCCGCGAAGACCCCGCTCGGTATGGAGGCAAAGGCCGCTATGGAGTCCGGTGCGTTGGTCTCGGACGACCTCGTGGTCGGTATTATTGGGGAAGCGATCAAGAAGCCAGAGTGCAGGACCGGGTTCGTTCTGGATGGCTTCCCTAGGACCGTCGCACAGGCCCAGAAGCTCGACGAGATGCTTACCAGCAGGGGCACGGAGGTGGACAAGGTTCTCAGCTTTGAGGTTCCAGACTCTCTCTTGGTGGAGCGCGTCACTGGTCGCTGGATCCATCCCGGGAGCGGCCGCTCTTACCACGAGAAGTTCGCTCCTCCAAAGACCCCTGGCCTGGATGACATGACCGGGGAGCCCCTCATCAAGAGGAAGGACGACAACGCCGAGACCATCAAGACCAGGCTGGCGGCCTTCCACGCGCAGACCGCCCCGGTGCTCCAGGTGAGTTGAGGAACGAACCTCGCATGTCGCCCACTGGAAGGCGGCCGGGAGGTCTCCACTCACTCCTTGGAAGAGTGGGCCACATTCTTGGACGTGGGATTGCTGACGTCTCTCTCTCTCTCGCTCTCTCCCATGTGTGTGTGACCGCAGTACTACAAGAACAAGGTGACTCACATCAAGGCGGACAGGCCTGCGGGCAAGGTCGCGGACCAGATCAAGGCCACCCTTGGATGAAGCGGCGCTCTCCGTGGCCGGACGGGCTGAAGAAAAATGGAAAGAAAATCGAATTCACAAATAAGACTGGCCCCCTTCTTTTAATTTTCACGTGGAAAGGAGACTGCGGCCCTCAGTCCCTCTCAAAGACCGCCGCTGCGCCCATCCCGCTGCCGATGCACATGGAAACCACTCCATACTTGCTTCCCCTCTTCCTCATCTCGTGCAGGAGGGTGGCGGTGCACCTGGCGCCGGTGCATCCCAGAGGGTGGCCAAGGGCGATGGCCCCTCCGTTGACGTTCACCCTTCCCAAATCAAGCCCGAGCTTCTTGCAAGAGTAGAAGGCCTGGGAGGCGAAGGCCTCGTTGATCTCGAACAGGTCGATGTCAGAGGTCTGCAGGCCGGCGGCCTTGACAGCCTCTGGGATGGCAACGGCGGGGCCGATTCCCATGATGGAGGGGTCGACTCCAACCGCGCTGAAGGACCTGAAGGTTCCGAGAATTGGAAGCCCCCGGCGCTGGGCCTCGCTCCTCTTCATCAGCAGCGTGGCGGCGGCGCCGTCGGAGATCTGAGACGCGTTTCCGGCGGTGGTGCTCCCCTCGGGGTCGAAGGCCGGCTTCAGCTTCTGGACCTTCTCGAGCGACAGGCCCTTCCTCATGCCGTCGTCGTGGGCGACCACCACCTGCTTCTCCTCCCCGGTCTTCTTGTCCACAAACTTAGTGCGCACGGGGAGGATCTCGTCGTCGAACCTTCCGGTCTCCGTGGCGCGAACGGCCCTTCGAAAGGATGAGGATTCGGAATCCCGCGCGCGTCAGCTTCTCGCCCCCACCAAACCCTGGGTTCTCTCTCTTTCTCTCTCTGTCTTCCTCTCTGCTTACCTGGCGTGGGACTCCACAGCAAACTTGTCCTGCTCCAGCCTGGTGATCCCGTACTTCTTCGCGACGTTCTCGGAGGTGATCCCCATCGGAAGCAGGCAGCCCTGGGCCTTCTCGAAGTCAGAGATCCTTGGGTTGATGGACCCGTCCCAGGCCATCGGGTTCGAAGACATCGTCTCAATGCCGCCGGCAATGCCAATGTCGTAGAATCCAGACCTTTTCGTGCGTTCGACAGGAGAATGGGAGTGGAGGGGCGAGACCAGGTCAGCGCGCGAGCGTGAGGTGTGGAGTGGAGGAGATGGGAGTCGTGGAGCGCACCTAATGCTGGCGACGACGTCGGCGATGGCTTGAAGTCCGGAGGAGCACTGCCTGTTGACAACCCTAACTGGAACCTCCTCTGGGAACCCGGCGTAGAACATGGCAATGCGGCACTCGTTGGCCCTTTGGGATCCGGACCCAAGAACGCTGCCCATCACAATGTCACCAATATCGCTCGGAGCAACGCCTGATTGTGGAGTCGAAGAGCAGGATGCCAAAAAAGGTGGAAAAAACTTCAGCGTCAGCCTCGAAAACTCACTGGACAACGGTCTCCAGGAAAGATGACTTTTCGCAAGTGACGAGCGTTGTGTCTCGCGTGTGTCTGCGGGGGCATCCATGCGATGATGGATGGGTGGTTTAGGTTTTTTTTCAAAGGTTTTTTTTCTTCATAGGTTTTTTTCTATGAGGGAAGTCTTACCGGTCTTGTCCAGGACGCCCTTCAACACCGCGGCCACCAGGTCATCAGCTGGGGTGTCCTTAAGCCCCCCCTTCCTAGCTTTTGTAATAGGCGTCCTGAGAGCGCACACGACGACGACGTCCTCCTCGGTCTTTCCGGTCAAGTGCCTCCTAAGCGCACCCTGCCTTCTCTTCGCAGCCTCCATGATGATGTCCTAGTCTCTCTCTCTCTCTCTCTCTCTCGCTCGCTCGGTGCGCTGACTGTCGGCGGCGGTCGTGTTCTCGTTCTCGATGCCCTTTTTCTCATCTGAGACGAGAAAAACACGTCAGAACCCAAAGATTTTTTTTTCTCAGAGCGACCTGCGACTTTTCCGAACTAAACTTTTCTAAAAAAGCCATCATCATCAGCAAGCGGCAGGGGCGAGAGCGCTCGGGCTGGGGACGACGAGCGGGGACGAGCGACGACGAGGAGCGTGCACTCCCGGGGTGACGTGGGTGAGTGACGGGGGGGAGAACCTTAAGCACCGCCATCCCCGCCGCCGGCCGACGGCATACCGCGGGCGGCAGTCTTTTGCTCAGGACGACGGCCATCGGCTCTGGCGCAGGCTAGAACACTCCTGCACAGGAAATTATGGATCGTCTATCTCGCTTCGCGATGAGGTCTCTCGGGGCTTCACGAGGACGCGCGTTGCAGCCCACGACGACGATATGCTCGAGGTCCTCTGCACCTCTTCGATGGCATGCTCGACACGCCCGGGCTCGGACGACGCTCGGCCCGTCCCTCGCCTCCGCGGCGGGTGGCGGAGGTCCCGGGCCGCCTCCTCCACCGGACGCCATAGCGGGAACTGGCACGCGCCAGGCTTCCAACGTCGCCGAAGCGCCCACCGCGGACTACGACTCTGGATCCATTCAGGTCTTGGAGGGTCTTGACCCCGTACGCAAGCGTCCGGGCATGTATATTGGGTCGACGGGCAGGAAGGGCCTGCACCACTTGCTGTACGAGGTGTTGGACAACTCGATCGACGAGGTTCAGGCCGGGAACGCGTCTGTCATCACGGTGGAGCTCTGCCAGGAGACGGGGAGGGTGGACGTGACCGATGACGGGAGGGGGATTCCCGTGGACACGCACCCAAAGGTGAGTCGTAACAGACCGAGGAAGGGCGAGATAAGAATTTTGCGGACGGACTCCCACCCGACTTGGCCGCCAACACAAACAACTAACAACGCTTTCCACCTTTTACCACAACCACACGTTCGGTAAAAATAGACTGGAAAGACGGCTCTGGAGACGGTGCTCACGGTTCTCCACGCCGGCGGCAAGTTCGGCCAGAGCGGGAGCGCCTACAGCGCCACGGGTGGGCTCCACGGCGTGGGCCTGTCGGTGGTGAACGCGCTGAGCTCCCAGCTGGAGGTGAAAGTCCGCAGGAACGGCATGGAGTACACGCAGTCTTACTCCAGGGGTTTGCCCCAGGGGGCGGTGGTGGAGGGGGAGAGGCAGAGGGCGAGGGGCAGGCAGCCCAAGGGCGCCCCCGAGGGCGGGTTCGAGCGGTCCGACACGGGAACCCTCGTGAGCTTCGTGCCCGACCATGAGATCTTCTCTCAGGGGACGAAGATGGAGCCCTCAACGGTGAACGCGAGGCTCAAGGAACTCGCTTACCTGAACCCCGGGGTCACCATCTGGTTCAGGTGCCTGAGCAAGGAGGAGGAAGAGAGCGAGGAGGCCGAGGCCGAGGTAGAGGGGGGAGGTAGCAGGTCGTCGGCCTGGCAGAAGCACTCGCACCGGGGCGGGCTCCTCGAGTACGTGGAGGCAAAAACCAAAGGGTCCAAGACCATGCACAAGCCCTTGCTGCTGAGCAAGCTCGTGGACGGCATCTTCGTGGAGGTGGCGCTCCAGTGGTCCGCGGACCAATTCTCGGACACGATCGTGAGCTACGTGAACAACGTGAAGACTACGGATGGCGGGACGCACGTGGAGGGGCTGAAGACTGCGCTGACGAGGACGATCAACACGCTGGCCAGAAAGTACAAGCTCCTGAAGCCGGACATGCAGAACTTGGGTGGAGAGTACGTCAGGGACGGCCTGACCGCGGTGATGCAGGTGAGAGACCCTCGGCAACCTTGGGCTGCGGCCCCACCCAAGAGCGCCCCTCTGACCCCTCCTTCTTTCCCTCTCCCTGCCCCCTCAGGTCAAGATCTCGCAGCCCGAGTTCGAGGGCCAGACGAAGGCCAAGCTCGGGTCCACGGAGGCCACGCGGGCGGTGAGCACCTGCGTGTCCGAGGCGCTGACGGAAAAGTTCGACATGAGCCCAGAAATCTTGAACGCGGTCGTGGGCAAGTGCCTTCAGGCTCAGAAGGCCGCGGATGCCGCCAGGAAGGCCAGGGAGATGGTCAGGCGAAAGTCAGTGCTCAAGTCAAGCACTCTGCCTGGAAAGCTAGCGGATTGCATCTCCAGGGACACAGCGGAGTCCGAGCTCTTCATCGTGGAGGGGGACTCCGCCGGGGGTTCGACCAAGCAGGCGAGGGACCGGAAGTTTCAGGCCGTGCTGCCGCTGAGGGGAAAGATTCTGAACATTGAGAAGACGGATGAGGCGACGCTGCTGAAGAACCAGGAGCTGTCCAACCTGATTCTCGCGGTGGGGCTGGGAAGCAGGAGGGGCGCCAGCATCGACAGGCTGAGGTACGGGAGGGTGATCATCCTCACGGACGCTGACGTGGACGGATCCCACATCCAGATGCTGTTGATGACCTTTTTGTTCCGGTACGCGCGAGAGCTCTTTGAGAAGGGGCACGTGTACGTCGGGGTCCCGCCGCTCTACAAGGTCCAGGTAAGGCAATATAACAGCATAAAAGGATGAAGACATGGTTTCCAAGAATCTCGCTGACAACCTCTTTTGCTCTGTCCCTCTATTCAGCCGAGCAAGGGGAAGGGTTTCTACTGTTTCACGGACGCCGAGCTTGAGGAGGCCACGCGAGACATGAAGGAGGGTTCGTACACCCTTCAGAGGTTCAAGGGTTTGGGCGAGATGATGCCGCAGCAGCTGTGGGACACCACGCTCGACCCCAAGACGAGGACGCTGAAGAGGCTGACGGTGGAGGACGCGGCGCTGGCCAGCGAGACCATATCCGTGCTCATGGGAAACAAAGTGGGGCCCAGGAGGGAGCTCATCCTGGAGGAGAGCGCAAAGATCGAGTCCATCGAGGAGCTCGACATCTAAACATAAGATGAAGAAGAACAAGGAGGTCGGTCACGCGCCGGCGTGTGTTAAGGATATTCCAACGTCTTCTCGTGTTGTGTGTCGTCGACCGAATCACTCTGCCTTGGGCGGGGCCCCCCTCATCTGGTAGATCCTAATGTACGAGCTCGCAAGTCCTGACAGGGAAAACATCAGTGCCGTTGTGGCCTGCTTCATATTCACTTCGGGGTGTTCCATGCAGCACAGAGCGGAAACGGCGCTGAACAGTGCCCCCCACGAGAAGTATTGGTTCTGCACGAGACAAAGAAAAGGTTCGGGACACGAGGGTCAGGACACGTACGAAAAAAAACCTAGTGCGAAAGAAAAAAAAAACTATCGAGGAGGAGAGAAGGATCTCGATCGGGACGGAGTGCAAGCGAGTTACCTTGGTGAAGAGGCCCGCCATGCCGAGGCCGAGTGAGGCGAGCGCCCTGAAGTCCGGGTCCTGGTCCTCCTCCTTGACGGGAACCCTCTTGTAGGGCTGGACCAGGTCCTCCCTCCGAGGGTCCCCTTGAATCGTGTGCTTCCACACAGCAGCCATGGCCGCCCTGTGCACTGTCTGCTCTCCCGCTCGCTGCTCTGTTCTGTTTGTTTTTTGTTTTTTTCAAGTTTGTTTTTTTCCGGAAATATCCAACCAAAAAAAGCTTCCGGGGGAGAGCGTTCGTGGTCAGGAGCGGGACGAGCAGCGCGCGGAGCGGAGCGCGGCCATGGACGCGACCTTGAAGGAGAAGGTGAGGGCGGGGGAGGTCGACATCTACGGGAAGAAGAGGAACCCCTTTGTGATCGTCGGGGCCTTCGCGACGGCGGGGGTCCTCTTTGCAGGCATTGCGGCCTTCCGCAGAGGGAACCAAGCGATGTCACAAAACATGATGAAAGCTCGAGTTATGTGCCAGGGACTGACCGTCGGGCTGATGGTGGCCACCTCGGGGCTGATAGGATCGGATAATCAAGTGCTGGGCAACACCTTGGACGCCATTTGGGGCAAAACTGAAACGAATCCTGACAACCTTGGGACAGACAAGAAGTGAGAAGTGAGACAACGCCCAGGACGGAGAGTCGAAAGAGTCTCGCACAGGTGCTCCTCCGGTCAGGGAGGGCCTCACCTGGGCGGAGGCGGCCTTGTTGGTCGCCATGCTCATCACGGACTGCGTCATGCTTGCTTTTGTTTATGCGTCCGCACGCACTCTCTCGTCACTGGGAGTGAGAAAGGACTCTTTTGGGGCGGTGAAGGGTGGAACAGGCGGGGTAGGGGTCGGGCCAGGGGGGCCCCGCTCGGTCTCGCAGAGGAATAATTTTACAAAACGATGATGATTTTTTTCCTTCTTCATTTTTTTTCTTCCTTTCGAAAGGGAAGGGTCTTCCCTTTCACCTCAGTGCCCTGATGGTTGCGATGTCCTCGCGCAGCTGGCTCCTCTCCCAGGTCTGAGTCCTGCACTTGACGTTCGTGAAGGCGCTCCTGGGACGCTCCAGCGTGGCCGGCTTGGACTGGATCGAGACCTTGCGCCTCCTTCCACCTCCCGGCGAGGTCATCGGCCTCTGCGCGGCCTTCTGCCTCTGCGCCTTTGCCCTCTGGGGCCTCGACGATGCGCTCACTGTGTGTGGCCTGTCTGCCTTGACCACGGCGAACTTGCTGGGCTTCCATTCCTCCTCCTGGCTGCTCCTTCTGGCCTCTTCGATCCTCTGGCTCAGGGTCGCAGGCTTGGAGGCCTGCGCCGGCGCGGGGGTGGGGGCGGACTTTTCCGCTCCCGCCGCCCCCTCCTCCTCAGGGCTGGGCCCGACAGGCTGTGCTGCGGTCTGCACCTCCGCGTCCACCACCGCGTTCTCGTCCCCGCCGCCCAGGGTCTCCGCCGGGGCCGCGGGCTCAGCCACCTCCGCTGCTGAGCTCCTGCCCAAGTTTTGGGACACGTAGGAGGGGCCGATGGCCTTGAGCACCTTGGCGTAGTCCACCGTGCCAGAGTTGTTGGTGTCAAAGCCTTGAACCACAAGCTTGGCCTCGTCCTCCGCCATCCTGATCTCGCACTTGCTCATGACGCGGGAGAACTCCTCGGTGGTGAGCTTGCCGCTCCCGTCTCGGTCCAGGTTCCTAAAGCTGTTGGAGATGTCGTGGTACTGTCGCTGAATGGACTCCCTGATCTTGGACTCGATGAGATTAGAGGCGCGGCTGCTCAGGCCCGTGCGGTCGATCGGGGCAGAGTACGGCCTGCGATCGCTCCTCTTCTTCGGGGTGGCGCCCCTGATGTCCTGGGTGTTGTTGGTATGGACGTACTGCGTCCGCTTCTGGCCACAAGGGAGGTATCGGCCCCGCGGCCTGGACTGAGCGCCATCAATGTCGTTCGTCTTCAACGAGTAGGTCACGCTCTGGGGTCTCTTGGTCTGGCGCTTCACGCCCACGTCGATGGGCTCCTTCTCCGCCTTGATCTTTTTCTTCCTCATCTTGTTAATGTCCCTCACGTCGAGATTCAGGTCCCTCACGTTTCTACCAAAATTCTCGCGGTACTTTGGCCTCCAGCCAACCTTGGTGCCCTCGATATCGTCCACCTGGAGCGTGTTCCGCATGAAGGCCTTCTGCACGGGGTGCGGGCTCGTGCCTTTTGGCAAGTTCGTTCGTTCGTGAGGTTTGTCAGAGAGGGAGAGAGGGAGCCGGTCAGCTTTCTGAAGTCTTCACAGCAGGACCTGAATTTTTTTTTTTCAGGTCCTTCTCCTCGCGCGCGTAACTCGTAGTGCAGAGCACTCACCCTTGATGTCAGACGTGTCGAGGTTGTCTTTAATGAACCTCGGAACAGGTGGGGTCTCCTTGACGAAGGTCGGGAGCTTGTACGTAGGATCCAGGGGGTTCGTCCCCCTCGGGCCCATCTTTTTCTTCCTGGCGTCCAGGACAATCCTGTTCACGGCGTCCGCGAAGGCGTTCGCAGAAGTGAGCTTCTTTGGCCTCATCTCCGCGTCGTCGAAGGTCTTCGCCAGGGTCTTCTGCGCGGCGCTGCCCCTCTTGGTGTACCTGTACAGTGGGGCGCTCTGGGCCTTGTTGATGCCCTCGGTGGTGAGCGAACCCCACGGGTACGGGATGGGCCTTCGGTCCCTCTCCTTCAGCCTGAAGTCATCCTTCTCGCTCAGCGTGTCCAGATCGAGCGTGCGGTACGACGTCGTCGGGGTGAACCCGTCCGAAAAGTCTATCTGCGACGCATTCTTCGTCTTCGACTTGATGTAAGCCTCCATTTTTCACTTGGTTTGTTGTCTTTGTTGTGGTGAGCGCGTTCCCGGTCCCTCTCCTGTCGGTCAGTGCGGCTCAGTCAGCACGAGACCACTGGTCCCACTGGCATGCGCATGTCCTGGATTCTGGTTGAAAAGAAAAAAAAACAGCACCTCCTCGGTCGCCCTGCGGTCGAGTCGAAAAGAAACACCACAATACAGGAGTCGAGACCGCCGCGCGCGCGCTCGCGTTCGCCGCCCTCGTCCCGTTCGCTTTTAGCCTCGACCGCTTCCAGTCAAGACCTGAACGCCTGTTGTGTTTTGTGTTTTATCCTCTTTCTCTGTCAGGCTCCCTGTCAGGCTGTCAGTGCTGGGATCCGTTACTCGGGCGTGCCAGGGGGAAGAATAAGGAAAAGAGGAGGCACTTGCGCGCTTTCCTGCAGCGCGCCCCACGTACGAATCCCATCTTACACGAAGTTCTAGGCGCGCGCCCCACACTTTCCAAGAAATTACTTTCGTACTTCCAACGGTCAACACGGTGGGATATGGAAAAGTATTGCACTTCGCGAGTTTTCCAACGTTTGGGGGGTCTCAAAAACGACGTTTCGCACTTTTTTACGTTCTTGTTTTTCGTATTCCACTAAGTAAACACTACTTGTGTACGAAACGGGTCTTTGCTACAGTGGCGTATCTGTTCGCATGTGAACATGAAATGAACAAAGCAATTTCTACTCTCACGGAGTCGATCGGGTCGCCCTCGGAATCTGGTGTGAGATCTACAACGTTGTTACTACTCTCTCTCCCGAAAAACGGAATTTCTTCCCGCGCTTTCTGGTGCCGCAGTAGAAAGCGCTTGTTAATCCCCATCGATCACGAAACGCAAATCTGCCGAGACAGAATGCGCTACAGCCGGTTGGAGTAGAAAACGACTTGTGGACCGCGAACCCAAATTTTTTTTCGTCTTTTTCGTTTTGCAGAGTAGAAAACGCTTGTTGAGGGCCACAGTCCGCGTCACGCAGGTTGACGACCGATTGAGCACGGGACGTGGAGCGACACAGCAGGGAACCCCCTGAGCAGAACGAGGTAGACCGTCTCGACCGTCGCGCGGGGCGCACTCTGAGAGGAGGGAGAGAGAGAGAGAGCGAGAGAGAGAGAGAGGCGGCACGATGTCGAGCCTTGGTGGACTCTCCGCCGCGCTTTCTTCGTCGCCGGGGAGCTTCACGTACGTTGGCACGGGAAGGAGTAACTCGGTGAGTTACACGGAGACTTTGTACACCCAGCACAAGAAGCAAAGGGGGCTAGCGGGGGAGCACGGCGGGACCGCCATGGTGAGGGGCGCAGTCGCACCGGCGTCGAGCGCGGAGGCGAACGGCGTGCAGTCGAGCTCTGTCTCGAAGAGCCTGCCGGTGAACATTCCGACTCAGGCCCAGCAGCAGAAGAGAGAAAAGAGGCTTTCTCACGGTAGTTCGCACGGAGGAACTTCCGCGCAGACCCCCAGGAGCATCAGGGAGAGGGACGAGCAGTGCAGCGTGGGTTCGCTGACGCACTCGAGAAAGCTGAGCGGTCTCGTGGCGCCCGTGAGGCCCGTGACCGGTTCGTATGAGACGAAGCAAAAGCAGGTGGTGAGCGGGTTTGCTCCACCGAACGAGCTCACAAAGCCTTTGAGCGCGGAGCCCCTTTCGTTTTCCACCAGCGGCAGCGACCACGTGGCCTTCCACAACGCGACCGTCCTTGCCACCACCAACGCAAACGCCAACGCTGGCTCGAGCTTGAGCTCCGAACCCAGCAAGCCTTCTCTGCTCACCATGGCCCTCGAGTCGGAGTCTGACGCGGAGACGAACGTCGGGGTGGTGGACAACCCGGTGCTTTGCACGGGATTCTCGACGAGGAACGAGGAGGTCGCCATGGCACAGGAGACCCGCATCTCGAAGGATCTCGGCGACAGGCACGAGGTCTTTGGCTCCCCCCTCGTGAAGCTCGCGTTCGAGCTCGGCAGGTGCGCGCACACCGGCCAGCTCCGCAGGAACGGCGAGGCGTACCTGAGCCACGTGGTGGAGACGGCGGAGATCCTGGCCAAGCTCGGATTGGACGAGCAGACCGTGGCGGCAGGCCTCCTGCATGACGTCCTGGACGACACCATGATGACCGAGCAGCAGCTGCGCGAGTACATTCCGGAGGAGGTCGTGGACATGGTGGTCGGCGTGAGCCGCATGTCGCACATGTCGCAGATCAACAGGGACGCCATGGGCGCCGAGTCCATCTCCTCCTCGGGGTCCACGGGCCAGGACAACTCGGACAGGTTCAAGAACATGCTCCTCAGCATGGCGGACGTGAGGGTGGTGCTGATCAAGCTCGCGGATAGGCTGCACAACATGAGGACCTTGAACGCGCTCACGCCCGAGAAGCAGAAGAGGATCGCGGAGGAGACCATGCACGTCTTCGTGCCTCTGGCGAACAGGCTCGGGGTGTGGTCCATCAAGGCCGAGCTGGAGGACCTGTGCTTCAGGTACTTGAACCATGCTGAGTTCCTGCAGCTGCAGAACTGCCTCAAGGACGACTTCATGACGAGGCAGAGGAACAACCTGCAGGAGAACCTGGACAAGCTCCAGGAGGCCATGAAGGAGTGCGGCTTGGAGTACAAGGATTTGCACGGCAGGCCCAAGAACGTTTACGGAATCCACAAGAAGATGCAGAAGAAGAAGATCGCGTTCGAGGAGGTCCACGACCTGTGCGCTTGCAGGTGCATCGTCTCGAAGAAGTCCGAGTGCTACGCCGTGCTGGACCTGGTGCACTCGATCTGGACCCCGGTGGAGGGCAAGTTCAAGGACTACATCAAGAACCCCAAGGAGAACGGGTACGAGTCGCTGCACACTGTGGTGGTGGGCGAGGACGGCGCTCCATTTGAGATTCAGATCAGGACTGCGGACATGCACTTTGTCAACGAGTATGGGTTGGCGGCCCACTGGCAGTACAAGGAGTCCTCCGCCAAGAAGCGGGCGAGGAAGAACAAGCGCGCTGAGCAGCAGATCGCGTGGAACAGGTGGCTGGTGACCTGGCAGATGGAGCTCCAGGACCGCAAGTTCAGGCCGAGCGGGTCGCCTGACAACCCCAAGGACGTCTTCGTGTCCTTCCCGGAGGACGAGCCCGCGCCGCCCGCGGACCTGGAGTACGACCCGATCTACGCCCTCGTCAGCTCCAATGGGAACGTCAACGTCAGGGAGGTCCCCGCGAACTGCTCCTTGTACCAGCTCACGGACATCCTCAGGGTCAAGCCGGGGACCAAGTTCTTGGTGAACAACGAGTACCATGACGACGACGACTACACGCTCAGGATGGGCGACCTCGTCGAGATCGTTGCGGATGAGTTTGCGGTGGAATTTGAGGTCGAGGAAAGCGACGAGGAGTTTGAGCTCATGTTCGAGAGGCAGAAGCTCCACAATATGTACCACAGCGAAGAATTCTTTACCGCCACGTGACGCGCCTCGCTCTCGATGGCGGCGCGCGTGTGTGGCGATCCCACAGTGTGACAAAGCAGTATTAATAATCTGTACCATCCTGTACCAACCAGAAAAATATACAAGCGCCTCGTTCGCCGATCGGCGATCCGTTCCGATCCGTTCGGCGCCCCGGAATGCGCGGCTGCCTCCCGCCCGGTTGTCCCTCCCCCTCCCGCCCGGGCCGCGGGGCCCTCCCCCTCCCACCGCCGCGCGCATCTTTATCGCGATTATTTGGCACTCTATCTGCGGGATGATTTCCGTTGGCGACCTTCCGAGCCGAGGCGAGCGGGCAAAAGTAACGGGCGTTTGCCTACCACCACCGAGCGGCGACGATACGAGAGACGAGGCGAGCGGTCGTGGTCGGGACGGGATGGCTAGCGGAGCGGGGGAACCCTCGGCGAAGCGCGCGAAGGTGGACGAAGAAGAGGACCCTCTCGTGCGAAGGAAAGAGGAGGTCGTGCGAGTGAGGGTCCTTCTTCTTTTCTCTTTTTTCTTCTTCTTTTTTTTTGTGTAATCCAAACTATAAAATCACTTACAAAGTAAAAAATTTACCATGTCACTCACTGGTATCCCCCCATCCCGTTGCCGTACCCCGACTGAGAGTACCCTGCCCCTGTAGCTGGCGATAACATTTGCTGCGCATATACGAGCCCCTGGTTGGCAGAGTTTTCATCCTCGCCCTCCTTGGCCTCCTTGGCCTGCCTCTCCTTCCTCTCCAAGCAAAGCATGTCGATTTTTGCGTTCATATCCCTCAAGGTTTGGCAAAAGTATGGCATCGCGACGTCGGACCAACCCGCTCGCCAGGCCATGGCGTCTTTAGTCTGCCCCATCGCGAGCGACAGAGCGATGCTACTGCCGGTTTTGTGCCAGATCGTCGTCAGTCCTCATAAAAGTTCAAGGCGTTCCCCTTGACGGCCCTGTCCTTGTTCCTCGCCTTGGTATGCTTCTTCTTGGCGGTGCTGTTGGGCGAGAAAAGCATCTTCTTCTCGAGCTGCGTCAACCGGATCTTCTCCTGCCTTGGCTCGAAGTCGAAAATCTGGTGCAACAGGTCGTTCGTCTGCATGTGCACCTGAAAGCCGGCCGCCAGGACCGACTTGAAAACCCCAGCCGCGACGCGAGACGAGTGCGTCTCCAAGTGCAAGACGTCCCCGTGCTTGAGCTTGAGCTTGGCGTCCTTCGAGCTCGACTCCTTCCCCTCCATCGCCTCCACGAGCTCCCTGAACGCCCTGCGCTGCTGCTGCCGGTCCCTCTTGTTCATCCTGTCTCCCGCCTCCCCGTCCTCGCCCTCGGTCCTCCACGCCGCGTTGGCCAGCCTCCCCATCCTCTCCACGACCGAGTCGAGGTCGCCGCCATCGCCATCTCCGTCGCCATCGCCGTCAAGGACGTCGCCGAAGGTCTCCCGCAGGACCACCAGGGCGCTCCCCGCGGCCGTCCTGACCTCAACAGCAGGGTCCCTCAGCGCGTCCGCGAACGTCTCGGCGTAGTCCAATACCCTGGCCACGATCTTGGACCCAGCGGGCACGCTGGCGACCGACAGCAGGAGCGCAAGGGAAGTGTACGCCTCCGCCCTGAGCTCCGAGGCCTGGGATGTAAAGAGGCGCTCCAGGCGAGACACGCAGTGTTCTAAAAGGTCAGCGTCCTCTGACCCCACAAAGCAAACCACCCCTAGGGACCGCGCGCAAGCCACACGGGCCCTCGCCGGTCCCGCCCCCGTGGCCTTCTGCGCCAAAGCGCGGATGTGATCCTGCCACGACTCGTTCTCGTCCGGACCGAGCGTGAGGACCGCGAGAGCGACTGCATACGCAGCGAGCTCCTGTTCCTTTGCCTTCCCTTTTTGTATCGAACGCAAAAGCAAAGTCCCAATTGTTTCCCTGATTCGGTCCAACTCGTCGTACCGGTATGCGGATCTGAGGTACGCGCAGAGCCCGTCCAGAGCGCGCTCCCTCGTCGCCGCGCGCTTCTCGTAAAGCGCCTCGGCTATGGCGGGCAAGACCTGGTCTTCCAGCAGGCCGTCCTCGTCCTGGTCTCCACCGCCTCCGCCGGCCAAGGAAAAGAAACTTGCCGCCTCCGAAGTCGAGGTGAAGCTTGCCTCGGAACCGACCTCCCAGTCCTCGTCGCCGCCACCGTCGCCGCCACCGTCGCCGCCTTTCTTCTTTCCCTTCTTCCGTCGTCCCATTGCGTCCCCAGCGCTCTCGATCGATTGATTGCTCACTCGTGCATTGCAGGTTTTTAGGCTCTTCGCGCCACGCGAAACAAGATTCTTGGTCGTAAAACGAAAAAGTAACGTTTTACTTTTGGTTTTTTTTTGGGTTCATCGGCGCCTACGTGGTCCCCGCCAGCACGAAGACGGCCGCCTTGCCGTTGGAGAGAGCGCAGCAGGCAAAGGTGTCCTCTTTGTGGGACTCCCGAAGCGCGCTCAGCTCAAAGGATGCGGCTTGAACGCCGCCAACAGCCTCCTCCCCGGCCACCATGGCCCTGCAGGCCAGGGGCTCCGAGGACCCACTCCCACCGGCCGGGTCAAAGGTCACGAGGTTTGACGAGGCGTCCAGCGCGTAAAAGGTCCTTCCGTTCGGGTGCCACCGCACCAGCCTCAGCGGCCGGCTCCAATTCCACGTCTGGATGGGGAAGGACTGCGTCGTTCTGTACAGGCACACAGAGCCGTCCAGATGGCAGCACAGGAGCAGCCGCGGGTCCGAGGGTGAGAACGCGGCGCCGGTCACGGGCGAAGACACCAGGCCCTCCTGCCTCCTCAGTAGCTTGGAGTTGGACTCCTGCGCGTGGGCGAGAGGAGAAAAGTACAGCGGGGGCCTCGGCCTGGTGCCAAAGCGGTTGCACTTGTACGCCACGCCCTCCCCAGTGCCCAGGGCCATCGTGGTCACGTCATCCCCCGCGGACGCGGCCGCGGTGATGACCACGGGCTCGGAACCCTCGCCCCTGACCCCCTCGACCAGCTTCTCCACATCGCAAGCGCCAGACTTTACAAGCTTGTAGCGGCTGCCGATGCGGAGCCCCAAGTCCGTCCCTGTGACCTGGGCCAAGCTCTGGGCGAACGGGACGTCGCACACGTCCCAGGCCGTCGACACTCCGCACCGGTTGACGGACAACACCCTGAACCGGGCGCCCTGCGCCTTCGAGGCCTCTATTTCGTCCTCCGCCGCCGCCGCCTCGGGCCCGCCGCCGACCCTGAAGAGAGAGACGACCTCCTGGGCCGAGTGCCTGAGGTCGAGCGAGGCCTGCCCCTCTGTGGTGTAGCTCGGCCACCGCACCGCAATCGTCTCGGCCGCCTCCGGCTCGGCAAGGGCCGCGAAGTAGTTTCCAGGCGACGCCGCGGCCGCGTCCTTCTTTCCCCGCTCTACCTCGAACCTTCCGTGGTTCGAATCTGGCTCCCCTAGGTCCCACAGGCAGACCCCGCCCTCCTCCGTCCCCGCGAGCACGAGGCCAGACCCGCTGGGGCCGAATACGCATGAGCTGACCTCCCCGGAGCAGGCGCACGCGTACGCGGGCCTCCCAGCCGACTCCAAATCGTACACGCCCAAGACACTTGACCTGTCGTAGGCCGAGGGCTCACGCGATTCGCGCTCCGGCCCGTCCCGGTCGTCTCTGGGGCCAAGGGCCACCGCCAGGAGCGGCGGCCTGTCGTCGGAGAAGCAGACAGCCTTCACCCTCCTGCCAAATCCGAGGTCCCGACACAGGTCGAGGTTGTACAGCCTCCTCAAGCCTCCCGCGGAGGCTCCGCCCTCCCCGATGTCGTCATCGTCATAGGTCTTTTCGTCCCACGACCGGTGATCGGCCTCGCCCCGAAGCAAGTGCTCGAAGTTGCGGTGGCGGCCCTCGGCCAGAAGCCGCTCAATCACGCGGCCTGACGCTGCTACGAAGTTGGCGAGCCTCCTCTGCCTGTTCTCCCGCAGCAGCCCGCCTCCGAGGACGTCTTGGAGGGCGCCACCGCCGCCGCTGCCGGCGGCCTTGGACGACGCCAGAATCCTGGACTTCATCACCTTCGCCCTTGTCAGCGCGCCCCTCCAGTTGGCCTTGGCCTGGGGATCAGGGTTTTGGGTCTGTTTCGACCGCGCGTGAACCCTGTCGGTCTGGGACCTCTTGTGCTCTCGCCTCTCTCCCGAGCTCCCTTTCTCCAGCTTGCCCTTGAACGCTCCGCATCCCATGCGCTGCAGCTGGGACAGCGAGTAGGGCGGCATCTCAAAAAGGTTGTCCAGGGCGACCTCCTCCAACACAACCTGGGTCTCGCGACAAACCACACCACACACGGAGAGAGAGAGAGAGAGAGAGAGAGAGAGAGTCAGCGACCCAAGAGGCGGAGCTTTGGTCGTCGTTAAGAGTGTTGCACTGCACTTCTCACCGATTCGGACTTAAGTAGGGCGGCCCATCGCTCCCTCCTCAGCTTCCTAAGGTACTTCTCCTCCTCCCCCACCCCGACCTTCACTTGGACCCCCGGTACCTCTTCACCCTCGTCCTCCGCCTCCTGCTCCTCTTCTTCCTCGTCGTACTCCTCGAAGTCATCGTCGTCGTAGTCCTCGAACGAGTCGCTGTACCCCTCGTACTCGTACTCCTCGTCTGCCATATTTTATCAATACAATACGAAACCAGGCCCCAAAACCGGCTCCAAGGTTACACCTTGGGCGGGCTTGGCTTATCACTGGGCGATAGATTCACAACACAGCCTCCAGCCTAGCCTCCCGCCTCGCTCTCGATCCTCAATTGGGACTCGAGTCGATGCTCCTCTCGATTACGCGGCGCCCTAGCCCTCCACCACCATCACCACCACCTTCGCGAAGTGCACTCGGCCTTGAAGCCTGGTTTTCCCGCCTGGTTTTCCCAGAGAAATGTTGGGTCGGAAATGTTGCCGACGGCCCGCACCCCCCCCAAAAAAACCTATTTTCGAGCTATTTCAGGTTGTTCGGTCGCTGGAAGGCGAGACGGACGGGAGTGAGTGCGAAGGCGCGTCGCCGCTGGTGAGACCCGGAGGCCGCGAGGAGGAGCGCTTACGATCGCGGAGCGCGGCGGGGCGGGAGAGAGAGGGGTGAGCGAGAGGTGAGCGCCCTGGTTGCGTCCGACGAGGGGCAGATCCCCGCCCCACAAGCGCAGCTTCGGCAAAAAAGTATGGAAGCCAACGGTGCGCTGGCGAAGAAGGAGGCGGTGAAGTCGGTGAAAGCAGGCGCGTTCCCGGCGGAGCTCTTCAAGAAGGAGCCGGTCGAGGAGGCGGCGGTTAGGGGGGCGGCCATGGGGGCGGAAGACATGGAGGTCGACGTGGAGGTCGAGGCCCCCCCAGCTGGTAAGGGAAAGCCTGAGGCGCCTGACGAGGTCGTCCAAAACCAAAGGAAGAAGAGGGAGAGGGAAAACTCTAACGTCGTCGTCGAGGAGGAGGAGGACAAGGCCGAGGACGGCACCACCATGGCCGACGAGAAAGGCGGGCCAGTGGAGGCCAAGGGGAACGGCAAGGGCAGCGGAGCCGAGCGCTCGCCGAAGAAGAGGCTTCGGTTGGAGACGTCGGCGCCCAAGCCTGAGGTCGTGACGAACGGGAACGGGAACGGTGCGCACGCCAAGGAGGAGGGCGAGGAAGGGTCTGACTCTGAGGAGGTGCCGCCAACGCCGCCGCTCACCAGGCAGCAGCGCGCGGCGCTCCTCGTGAAGGACGGCCAGACCCCGCCCAGCACCAGCGCCAAGACCTCCGACTCCCAGCACCAGCAAGGGGATAGCGCCGCGACGGGTTCCAAGACCCCAACGGCGAACGGCGCGCCGGCCAAGGCTCCGACGCCCCAGCAGCAGCGGCGGCAACCCTCGTCGTCGCCGCCGTCGTTGTCGAAAAAGGCATCCAAGGGCTCTTCTGGTTCTGGCAAGTCCAAGTCCAAGTCCTCGGTGTCGGCGTCCCCACCCCGGCGGTTCGCCAAGAGGAAGCCACGAGGGAAGAGGAAGAAGTGCGCTGCGCCCAGGTGCAAGGCCCTCGGCGGTTTCGTCCGAAAGGTTGGGGAGGAGAGGAAGCGCCTGGAGGTGGAGGCCGTTATGAAGGAGGCACAGAGGCTGAGCTCCGCGCAGGCCAAGGCCGCGCAGGGAGGGCAGGGCGGCAGCGCGGCCCAGTCCGCCCTCCAGAGCGGCGACAGGACCAACCTGGGCTCATTCTTCCCCCAGTCTTCCTACGGCAACCAGCTGCATACGAAGAGTAGCGCGGAAACCTACGGCCCACACCACGGCTCTTGTGACCTCTTTGACCGGGAGGTCCTCGTGGCGGGCAGGCAGGACGCCGCCAGCTCGGGCAAGGACAAGCTGAAGCAGAACACGAGAAGCGAGAAGAAGGAACGGGGCTCCCTCCCGCTACCCTTGCTTTCGTCCGCGCTGTTGGCGAGGAAGGACATGGATGCGTACGGGTACGGGTGCCCCGCAATGGTGGACCCACGCGAGAGGCGCCACCACAAGAAGGTCCAGTTCAAGATCAAGAAGTCCGCCCTGATCAAGCCGGACGCCTTCAGGTCGCTGCTGCGGGCCAGGGCGAGGGCTTTGCGGCGATACCGGGAGAACGGGAACCGCCTGGATGAGGAGATCATGATCGAGGAGCAGAAGAGGGAGGAGGTGGACCCTGCAGAGCAGCTCAGGCTGGCCCTGGAGCACCTCGACGGGGAGGAAGCGAAGCACCGGGGGCAGCTCACGTCCCTGAGGGACGAACTCTCGGACCTCTATCAAAAGAGGGAGGACTCGGACCGGCAGCGCGACAAGGCGCAGGCCGAGCTCAAGCGGCTCCAGATGGAGAGGAAGAACCTCGTCGTCGAGCTGAAGCACGTCGCAAGCACGGTACACCAGCAGAAGGCCCTGCTGACGTCGCCCGCGGCTACCCCTTTCGGCCTGCTTGGGGCCGCAAAGTCGCCGTCCCTTGCGGGCACGCCTGCGGCAGCTGGGGCGGCCGGGAGCCTGACCTCCGCGTTCGAGGTGGAGGAGGGGGAGGTGAAGGGGGCAACCCCGGCGACCATGGTTGGCGGCATGCCGCGCAGGACCAGCTCGTGGGGTGGGCCCCTGCGGCACTACAACCAGTAAAAAAAGCGATGGCGGCAGCAGGGGCGATGTTCTCGCCTCGCCCAAAGTGGCCATAACAAAATAATCTCTCGTGTACGATAACGACACACCGCAGCCTAGTTCTTCTCGATCCACCGCAGGACTCGCACGTGCTTCCTGGTTCTCGCGACCCGCATTCCCTTCTCCCGGTCCCAGGGGCACCCCTCTCTCCTCAGGAACTCCAAGGACTCGAGGTGCCCGCCTCGGATGGCCGCGAGGCAGGTCGCCCCACTAACTTCCCAATTGCACGGCGGGTCTCTCGACCTCAGCCACTCCAGGACTCGGGTGTGTCCGCCCTCCGCGGCCGCGGTCATCGTGTAGCCATCGTCCTCCCAAGGACAGCCCTGGTCGAGCAGATACTCGCAGCACTCCAGATGGCCACCCCTCGCGGCCTCGTTGAAGGTGCTGAAGGACTTGCGCCAAGGGCACGGCGGGTCCCTGATCTCGCGCAGCCACCGAAGGATGCCGACTTGACCGCCCTTGCAGCACGCCTCGCACGTCTTCCAGCCCACCTTGGTCCCCTCCTCTGCCCACCGGTGGACGAGCTCCGCGAAGCCATGCATAGCAGCCGCGTTCAAAATGTCCGACCGCCTCCTCTCCCATTGATCTTCCTTCTCTACAACCGATTTCGGGTCGTCGTGAGCAAACTCCAGATACGACCTCGTCACTTTTCTGGACCTTCCGCTCTCGTCCCGCCAGTTGTACACTCGCGTCCGCAAAGACGTCGTCTTGGTCCTCTTGTTTGAAGTTCTGAAGCCCTCTAACAACAATGCCTTCTTCTTGCTCAGCAAGCTTGAGGAGCTCGAGGACATGGACTTTGTTTCGTGTGCGGCGGCCTGCTGGTCGATGTGGTCGACCTGGAGCGCGCGAAAGAAACGGCAAGCGCGGGCAAAGGCGTACAGGTCGTCCGAATGCAGGACCCCTGTAACTCGTTTCCAAAGCTGACGAGGTAGAGAGAACCAGACGAGGCCAGACGCGATTGGATCGTCGAGGGAGTCATGGCGCCGCTCTCCGCATGGAGTCGTACCTTTCATTGCTTGACGGGCAACACGAACGGACGAACGACCGCTAGCACCTCGAGGCTCGCCAGCACCGCACACAACCTTGGCCCCGGGGAACCAGTTCAACTGTTGGCTCGCTTGAAGGTCCAGGGGCGGTCGCTCAGGAGCTCTGGGGATGCCGTTGGCCCACAAAAGGCGTCGGCTTTCCCCTTCTCTTCTGCCCGGGTGCCGCGCGGCACTGTGGCCTCCCTCCGTCGTCACTCTGCTGGACTGCAGAACGTTCGCTGGCAATCGGCTTCTTCTCGATGTGAAAAGTAACGTCTCTTAGCGAAGGCCCCTTTCCCGCCAAATCCAAAGGGAAGGCGTGAAGAACTAGCTCCTCAGAGAGAGAGAGAGAGAGAGAGAAGAGATGGGTCCAATGGAGGGGGAGCAACCGATGGCGAAGCGCGCGAGGGTCGAGGAAGAGCAGGATGAGGCTCGTGAGGACCCTTACGCCGTTCCTGCGGAGGAAGTCATGCGGATCACCTACGTATACGACCCGTCGGAGGTCTTGGCCCTCCAAGCTAGCTCCGAGGAGGACCACGACCATGATAGATGGTTTCGGCCTGCGTTTACGCATCAGGTGTTCGGCCAGGACGAGGTCGTGAGAGGTTACGAGAGCTGTTTGATTTCTGTGTACCTTCATGCCACAACCATGCACGCCTTTGTGAGCATCGAAACGAAAGGTAAACAGGAAAACGCGGACGACATACCACGTCTTTTGGACGAGAACCTGGGACTCCAGTAGTAAGTAGAACGACTCTAAGACCTTGTGCCGATGATGGAGAGAATGAATTGAAGTTCTGAAGAGGACAGCTGCTGACCTGACTGACGACATGAATTCCATTCATGTTCATGTTCTTGATATCTTGTTGCAGCACGAGCGACGCCAAGGAGTTCGAGGAGAGGGTGAGGGCGACGGAGCCTAAGCTGAGGGAGGAGATCGCGAGGGCTGGGGGGTACGAGGGCGGCGTCGTGAGCTACCAGCCGCACCGGGAAGACTGCACCGCGCTGCGGGAGCTCCACGACCGCCTTCAGTTCCTCCCCCTGCTCTACGTGGACGGGGCGAACTACATCGACAACACGGACCCGAGGTGGTCGGTGTACCTGGGCGTCTCGTCCAACGGAACGATCTGCGGCTTTGCCACCGTCTACACCTTTTACGCGTACCCAGCGCGCGAGAGGCTGAGGCTGAGCCAGATCTTGGTCCTGCCGCCCCACCGTGGCAGGGGGGTCGCGTCCTCCCTGCTGAGGAGGGCGTACGACGACGCGGCGCGGAGGGGGGCGATCGATCTCACGGTCGAGGACCCGAGCGAGGAGTTCCAGGCGCTGAGGGAGCGGGTGGACTTGAGGAGGGTGCTCGGAAACGCGTTTTTCGAGAATTTCGCGCGGGACGCCGTGGCGAGGCACGAGCTGCAGCTCAGGAACGGGATGAGGCCGGACGCCCTGCTGATGCCCACGAGGGACGTGTACGCCCAGGCGGAGGACCGCTTGAAGATCCACAGGGCTCAGCTGCGAAAGGTGTGGGAGTGCGTGCTGCTCAGGGAGCTCTCCAGGGGCAAGCTCGCGGACGTCGCGCGGGACCTGGTGGCCAAGGTCGTGGAGCAGCGGCTCTCGACGAGGCTGAGCGAGCAGAGGCTGCAGCGGGCGTCGAGCAACAAGCACGTCATCGACAGGTCCAAGGACGACTTCATCATGACGCGGGTCTTCCTCGGGGCAGGGGGGAAGAGGGAGATGGCCGAGCCGACCGAGGAGGAGGCGCGCAGGATCCGGGAGGAGGACGAGGGCAGAGTCGATGGGAGGATGGCCAAGGTCGTGGCGCTGGCCGGCGCGCTCGAGGTCGTGGCGTCGTGAGCGTGTGTGTTATTTTTTTTTCTCAAAAACTTGCACTTTCGTCGTCGTAAGGGTCCTTCCCGTCCGCGAAGACGAGGCCGTCGTCGTCAGTGGAGGAGGGCGGCGCTGAGGACGAGGACGCGGACGCGGTGGGGTCCTCCTCTTCTCTCTTGATGCTTGGCCCAGCGGGGGGATTTCGGTCCTCCTGTTCTCTCTTGATGAGGGTGGCCGCCGTGGCCGCCTCCCTGACGATGCGCTCGAAGTCGTCGTCCAGGTCATCCTCCTCCAGGTCGCTCTCCTCCGATTCTCTCACGCCATTGCACGCCCGCCGACGATCCTCTGTGGAGACCATCCTCGCGATCTCGACGCCAGTCCTGGCCCTCGAGTTCTCCTCATACAGTTCGCTCGGGAAGTGCTCCGGGTTCAGCGTCGTGCACAGCCGAAGCCTCTTACACTTTTCCCGATATATCGCATCGTCCTTTTGCTCCTCAGAGTTAAGGTAGTAAGGCGACTTTTTCCAAACGAGCTTCAGGGCGTTCGTCCTGAGCTGCAACCGTTTGTTTTTCTTCGTGCGTTTCGTTCGGATACGCGGTAGGTCCCAAAAAACGATGCGCCCGTCGCCCCCGCCCTCGCCGTCCGAGCAAGACGAGGGGGATGGCGGTGTCGGGGACCGACGGGACCGGCGCGGCGTCGAGGTCTCGCGCCTCGTCGCGCTCCTGAGCAGCACCATCGCCGTCCGTCGAGTCGAGGCGAGTCGAAACGGTTTTCGATGTATGTGGAGAAAAAAAAAAACAAAGGCTCCGGGGGCCTCTGGTTTTCGACTCTTGTTTTTGTGAGACACGTTACTTTTCCTTCCCATTTTCCTCACATGAAGTTACTTTATTCGAAGAGACCGTCCAACCCACAAAAAAAAGGAATACTCGCCCTCTAAACAGAAATCAGGTCTTGTTTGGATCGCGAGAGAGAAAAAAAAAAAAGAGGTTCGGGCCTCCCTGATGTTTGGGAGGCGATGTGAAAACACACCGGATGTGGGGCTCGAACCCACGACCACAAGATTAAGAGTCTTGCGCTCTACCGAACTGAGCTAATCCGGTACAAGACCGCGATTACTACTCTTACTCGAGTTGTGTTCGCGACTTGGCTTGGAAAAAAGAGTAAATTCATCCTACTTATACTCAAATGCAGTGGGAACGGGGGAGGGAGGGGGTTCGATCGCGAAAAAAAAAAAAACAGAGCTCTCGAGTCTCGAGAGCGCGGCGAGCGGCGAGCAACCTCACGAGCATCGCGTGACCAGCGCGTGAGCGCCATGGAGGCGGCGGCGGCTTCAGTGATGACATCAAAGGATGTGGATTGGCCCTCGCACACCATTATCTCTCAGGCGTGCGAGGCCGGGAACACTCCCGCCGACCACGACCACGCCCACCACGAGGTCGGGTTGTCTTCGACTTATGTTCAGCTGCGCCGCCGGTCGAACTACAGGGACCGCACGTTCCGCGGCACTGGGATGGAGTACGAGCACGCCTTGCAGACCTCGAGGACGGTGTACGTTGGGAACTTGAGCTTTTACACCACAGAGGAGCAGATCTGGGAACTCTTTTGTCAGGCGAGCCACGGCTCGAAGCCAAGATCGGTGAAAAGGATTGTGATGGGGCTGAACAGAGAGACCAAAACGCCATGCGGATTCTGCTTCGTGGAGTTCCACACCCGAAAGGCGGCGGAGCAGGCCGTGGCGTGGGTGAGCGGCAGAATTCTGGACGACCGCGCTATTCGGGTGGACATCGACTGGGGTTTCCAGGACGGCAGGCAGTACGGCAGGGGAAAGTCTGGTGGCCAGGTTCGAGACGAGTACCGCATGGACTACGACGAGGGGCGGGGCGGGTACGGGGTGTTGGGGGAGGCCCAGGCCGCCAAGGATGCCGAGGAGGAGCAGCGTGCCAAGAGGCGGAGGACGGAGGAAGCCGGGAAAGGGGAGGAGGACTAGTCTTTCCTTTGATCTATTTTTCATTCATACATCCTATCGTATATACACAGAGACCCGTGCGTGGATACTTGACCACTCTCTCTCTCTCTCTCTCCCTACTCGGCCAAACTGCTGGCCAGCTTTCTCAGCCCATCTCTCTCCCCCACGACCTCCTCCGTGAGCTGCGGGCCCATCTCCCACACCCTGACCCGGTCGCCTTGGGTCGTGGCCACGTAGGGCGCGAGCTTCGGGTTGAACTCGACAGAGTACACGGCGCCCGAGCCCTGATTGTCCTGCTCGATCTGTCTCACCGGCATCGACCTGGAGGCGGCGAGGTCGTACAGGAAGACCCTCCCGTCCCCCGTGCCCGCCGCGAAGACGAGCGGGCGGCAGGGCGACCAGCTCAGGCTGAAGAGGCCGGCGCACGCGGGCTCCAGCTCCAAGATGGGCTTGTTGCTCTGCGAGTTGAAGATCTTGCAAACAGAGTCGCTGCCGCACGTGGCGAAGAGGCCGCGGTGGAAGGGCGAGGACGCGACCGCGGTGGTCATCCCGGCGTGCGGCGCGAGCGAGGCCTTGATCGGGCTCCTGTACGAAGACCCGGCGGCGGACTCGTCGTCCAGGAGGAACCGGAAGACGCCGCCGCCCTCCGCTCCGGCGACAAAGGCCAAGTTGCCCTGCTTCTGCTGCCGCCAGAACGACAGGGAGGTCCCGCCCCAAGTGATGATCTTGTGGGTCCTGGGGTTGGCGTGCACGAGCTCGTGACCGAAGAGCGGGGCCTCGATCGTGCCGCCCTTGCGCCACGCCCACACCAGAACCTTGCCGTCCATCCCGAGCGAAACGAGCTGGTAGTCCTCGTCCTTGTTACTCCCAAGGCTCTGCGGGGCGCGCCGCCACGCCACCGAAACGACCGGGTCGTGGTGGGACTTTGGCGTGATCCTCGTCCTGGCGACCTCCGAGTCGGACGCGAAGTCGTCCGAGGAGGAGACGTTCCAGACGTAAACCTCCCCGGAGTAGGCTCCCGCGGCAACGAGCGCGGGGTGGGTGGGGTGGCAGGAGCAGCACTGTAGGCAAACGTCCGTCTCGATCACGACGTCCGGCTCGTGAGAGTTGGTCTCCGGCAGCTTGGACCTCTCCGCCCCGCGACGCTTTCCCGCCTTGCCCGCCTCGTCCGCCTCCGGCCCCTTCCTCCTCCTCGATCCCAGGTTCCACACCACGAGCGCCCCCGGCAAGTCTGACCAACCGCTGACATCAAACCGGCCGTACGTAGCCGCAAGCGCGTACCCCGTGGCGTTCCAGCTGACCTGCGTGACTCGCAGGCCATGAGGGTTCGATGCGGCGTCGACCTCGACACCAGCATTGGCATTCGCACTGGCCAAGGACCGGGAGGCGGGGAGCTTGGGCTCCAAGACATGCACCAAGTCCACCGTCGTGTTTCGGTCGTCCACCATTGTGCGCCTGAACGAGAAAGTGGTGGAGGAGGCGTTCCTATCGAGCTCCTCGAGCATTAAGGGGGACACGCGCTCCAAGAACGGCGCAAGGTCCTCGTCCCTGCTGCCCTCAAGGTCAAGCCGAGTCGAGATCTTTTTGGCTAGGGCTCCAGGGTCGGCGTCCACCTCCGCCCTCTCCAGAGTGGTGGCGGTGGAAGCGGCGGCCTCGGGTGCCTCGGTCATGGTCCCGGCCTCGGACCTCTCCGTGGCCTGCGACCCGCCGTCCGCGACGGCCACCTCCTCGGTCTGCAAGGCCGCATCTTGCCTTGGAATCCCTGCCTCCTTTGCCCTCCAGGAGCTCGCGATGTCGACTCCAGTCGTGCCCTCCTTGGCGTCCCGCAGGGTTCCACGGTACAGGTGGAGGTCGCCGTCGAGCCTGGTCTCGCTCCAGAACCGCTCCTGCCCCTGGCCAGGGGACGCGCCCGCGGACGCCATAGCGATCGCTGCGATGTGGTCCCCGTCTCCCTGGTCTGGCGGGAAAAAAAGGACAGAAAGGCCACTTTTCTCGGAGGGGAAGTTCCAAAAATCGTATTTTTTTTTTCCTTAAAATTCTTCTTGGCACTTGGTTATCCTCCTCCTCCTCCGCTGCCCGACCTCTTTATTTGAACGTCCACCCCTCCGCCCCTCCCACACGCGCGTGCGCGCACGCAGACACAACCTTCTATTCGGCGGCGACCGCTGGGGCCTCCGCTGCGGCCACCTCAACGACAGAGGGCGGCGCGGGGTCTTGCTTCCTAACCAGGTTCTCCTCGCCGTTCAAGATTCGGATGCTCTCGATGACGTCGCCCACTTTGAGCCCGTCCAGGAAGTCCTTGCCCTCGGTGACGTACCCGAACACGGCATACCTGCCGTCCAGAAGGTTGCTCCCGGTGGGGGTAAGCTCCGAGTCCCTAAGCAGGAAGAAGAATTGCGAGGACCCGGAGTTTGGCTCGAACTCGCTCCGCGCCATAGCCATGGTGCCGAAGGCGTTGAAAGGGAGCACGGGCTGCTCGTTGCTCCTGCCCAGCTCCTCCAGCGTCTCCTCGTACACCGGGGTGCTTTCCTTGTTGTTGTCCACCATCACCTCAAAGGGGATCCTCCTGACCTCTCCCGTGCTGGGGTCGATGAACCCCGTCGCCTCACCGCTCGGGTCGCCGGTCTGGACCACGAACCCGTCGCTCCTCTGGATCTCCATGCCGTCGTAGAACTTCCTCCTGACCAGGTCCACAAAGTTGCCGCTGGTAACGGGGGCGTTGTACCCGTCTATCACCATGGTCATAGAAAAGTGGTCGTAGTCCAAAGACCGCTGCGCTGGGTCCTTGAGCTTCATCTTGAGCTCAAGCGTGGCCCTGCCCTTGAGCTGCGGCAGGTTCGAGTAGTCCTTGGGAACCTCGTAGGGAAATCCTGGAACCATCTCCTCCTCGATCTCGCCCACGACGCGCAAGATCTTCTGCTGGATGATGGGAACCTCCTGCTTGTCCTTCCTCTCGGCCACGCCCGAGAAGTCCTGGAGCATGGAGGCGATCTGGTCAAGCTTGGCCGCCGCGTCCTGCCTCTTGCTCGGGTTGGGGATCTCGGCCAGGATCGCCTTGCGGTCTTTATCGCTGGCCAGAACTTTTTGCGACCTCTTGATGGACTTGGTGACGTCCGAGAACTTGACGCCCGGCACGCGGAGCGCCGCGGAGATCGCCTCCATCGACTTCTGAACCTGCCTGATCGGCGACTGATTGTTGATGGGAAGAGCGTACCTCAAGATGGCACGTCCGTCGGTGTTCGGGTTCGAGGCCGGAAGTCCTGCTTGTGCGGCGTTCAGGTTCTGGAGCTGCTGCTGAGGGACGAGAACCTCGGGAACCGGCGAGAGCAGTACCGTGAGCGCGGCGGCGGCAGGGGCCACGACCTTGGCGACCCCGGCGACGAAGTCCTGTCGTTTGGACGGGGAAGGCGGCGACCCAGAGGTGTCGACGCGGCGCGTCGAGGTGGCCTGGCTTGGTGCGGCGCAGGCGCGTCGCGAGGACGGAGGGTGGTGGGCGAGACCCGAGGGCCTTGCCGCGAAACACCTGGTCGCCGGTTTCGTCATGTCACTTCAGTGCTCCGCTCTCGCGCCGCTCGATGCCTTGACTGCTGTTCTCTTGGCTGCGATGGATGAGGATGATCTGGATTTGAGGCTGAGGGTAGGTTCGGCGAGAGAAGAAAACCTCTCGCTCATCGATCGGACAATCGAGCACCCCCTTCGTGTGAGGGCATCAAGTCCCGCATCGGAATTGGCAGCAACCAAAGCAAGGGAAGGTGCGGGACTACATGGGATGGATACCGCCGCTGCTGCCACGACTGGCGAGCTCGCGTCCCCCGCGTCGTCTGTGGGTCAGGAGGGCCCGCGACCTTCTCGCCACGATCGCAGGGGCTCCCCCGTTCTCTCCAGATCCCATCGACCTCTGCCCGGACCATAACCCAAGCAAACCCTTACCCCCTTCAACAAAAAAAAGGGGGGGGCCTCTTCCCCCCCAGGGCGACGGGGGCGGGGGAAGGGGGGGAGGGGGGGGGGCGTCTTGGCTCGTCGTGCGCGTGGGGTTGGGTTCTGAAGACCACCGATCCGATCGCCTGATCCTAATCACGACGACAAGGACTCGTCATCATGTTGTGGGTCAAGGCTCACACACCTCAGCCTCCTGATTGACTTGTATCGTGCGGCGCCATGATGACCGATGCTGCTGTTTTGGTTCCCCTCGTCTCCACCCTACACGAAATCGTTTTTGTTCACGGGATCGTTTTTGCACGAGAGGAGTTTTGGGGGACGGTGGACGGTGTAGATTTCACGTGCTATACAACGAATTTTTGAAGAATCCCGATCCCGATCGAAAATCGATCGATGTGGTCCATCGAAACTACGTGGTGGTGTGTAGAAATTCCATTCTAAATTTTCCCGCCCTGCACCGACCACACAAGAACACAACTCCGATCGATCGATCGACGATCACCGATCGAAGGTGACGAGAGCTGTTGAGCACAACAGCCAGAGCAGCAGCGCAGCGGGCCGCAGGGGCGACCGAGAGCTTAACACCGAGGTAAGTGAGACCTTGCGAGCGAGCGAGGGGGGGGGGGAGGGTGCGGCGTGGGCACCGGGAGCGCGCGCGCCCGACCTCACCCGACCCACCCTCGAAACCGACGAGGGACGTCCGGACGGTCTCCTTCGACCACCCATGCGAAGTGAACTGACCCTGACCCTGAACTTCCTGAACTTGCTTGTTGACAGAGTTCTGCGTTTTGTACCATCGAGGACAGCATCTCGAGTTGCGATTCATCACTTGCTTGTTGTGAGTGAGTGAGTGTGATGGCGGGTTACGCCGCGGACGTTCTCCGCCTGGTCAGCTCGTAGAGGTCGGCCCCTATCGCCTTCCTCTAACCCATATCCTACCTTTTGGCAAGGTGACAGAGTAGTTGGCTCCTAAAGCCAAGAAGGCAACGGCGAGAGAGCTCTTGATTGTGGAATTCTGGATCGACGACCGATGAGCGCGGAGGTGATGCCGATGCGCGCGACGTCGTCGTCCCAGCAGCAGCTTCCAAAGACCCCGGTCTCCTCTGCGTCCACGGTTTCAGACCAAGAGGAGGACCACCGCCCGGGTGGTCCCGAACAGACTTTGGAGAAGGGGGGGGACTCCTCGGTCGGGTCGCTGAACGCGGACAACAAGCCCGGGCGGCTGCAGCGCGAGCCGGGCCCTCGTCCCAGGGGGGACGCCCAGGGCACGCCCTCCGCGAGCGACCCGGCCAAGCCCACGCCCTCCCCCGCGGCGGGGGGCAAGGCCTCCGGGTCTGGTGCGAGGGAGGGGAGGAAGGGAACGCCCTGGACGGAGGCTGAGCACGTGGCTTTCTTGGACGGCCTCAAGGTCCTGGGCAAGGGCAACTGGAGGGGAATTTCCAAGAAGTTCGTGCCCACGAGGACCCCCACCCAGGTCGCGTCCCACGCCCAGAAGCACTTCTTGCGCGTCACCGGCGCGACGAAGAGGAAGAGCAGGTTCACCGCGCTGGAGCAGGCCTTCAACAACTCGTACTCGGCGGGGATCTACAACCTGGACGCCTCCAAGCGCAAGTCCTTCGACGAGGCTGGCAAGGGGTCGCCCCTGGGGGCCAAAGCTGGAACCGCGGGGGCGGGGCAGCAGGAGGGGGGACAGGCCGCCGTTGCAACAGCCCAGGCACAGGCCCAGGCACAGGCGGTGGCGGCTCAGGCGGCGGCGGCGGCGCAGGCCTCGGCATCCATCCTTGGCACCAGCCCGCCATCAGTGAACCCGTACCTAGCCAACCCCTTCCTGCTGGTGCAGAACCAGCAGCAGCAAGCCGCCATGATGGGTCTCGCCGGCGCCCCGCTGGAGGTTCAACTCGCTCTTCAGCAGATGGCAACGCAGCAACAGCTCACGCAGCAGATGATGCAGCCCGGCCTGGCGTACATGCAGGCGATGCAGGCGCTGCTGGCCACCATGCCGCAGTTTTCTCAGCCCGGAGCGCAGCAGCACACAGGGAGAGGGCTCGGCGCGAGATCTCACTCCTTGGAGAACCTCCCGTCGATGATGGCGAGGAGCTCGAGCGGGCCGAGCATGGAGGACGCCGCCGTGGCGGCCGGAGGCGCAGGGGGAGGAGTTGGCTTCGCGGCCGCCTCCCAGCCCTCCGCCCAGCTTGGGTCCTCCCCGCCCTCCTCCGTGTACAAGCCGGTGCCCAGCAGGGCCAAGCCCACCCAGGTGGGCGCGCCCGGCTTCGCTCCGGGCGTTCTCGGGCCCATTCTCTCCAACCAGGGTGCCGCTGCGATCCTTAGGCCCTCCATCGGCGGCCTAAAGAACGTGAACAGCACGCCCTCCTTGCCCTCCATGGTGCAGCAACAACAGCAGCAGCAGCCGGTGGGGATGGGTTTCCAGACACCCTCGGGGGGGGCGTCCCAGGGGCTGGCCGGCCTCCAGAACTCCGTGTTGCACCACGCGATCCTGACCTCCATCCAGGAGACCAAGCACGGGTCGGAGGAGAACCCGCAGGCCTGACGGTGCGGCCGGCCGAGGTTGGACGTTGAGGACATTCTTCTTCAATTTTTCTTTGCCGCGGTTGAGCGCTGGGCGGCGCGGCCGCGGGGCATGGCAAGCGGAGACAGGCGTGCCGCTCTCCCTTCCCCCTCACTCAAGAAATTCAAGAAAAAAAAAACAAACTGGCTTAGGTGGGAAGCCGGGAGGGAAGGGCCCCACATGTACATAATCCCCTAACGACAAATGTTTGTTCTGATTCTTTCCATTCTTCTTTACAACCAACCCAAAAAAAAGTCTCCAGTAGTCACCGATAGCCTGGCGCGAGGGCATCCCTCAGGTGGGCGGGGCTCCCACCGCCGCCCTCCCCCCTCGCGACGACCTTTCTCCCGCCCCCACCGGGCCCCTGCCTCCTCTTCCTTCCCTTCGCTCTCGCGGCTCCAGCCCCAGGCCTGGCGGGCATCTCCACCACCTTCCTCGGCCCCTCCCCCTCCGCCTCAGCCTCGCTCGCGGCCTCCGCCATCGCACGGTCGTCAAGGTCCATCCCCAGCGCGTCCTCGTCCACCGGCCGGATCGCGGCAACCTGCCCCAACTCCAACTTGATTCCCCCCGCACCTGCACCGCTGCCTGCTCCAGCTTTCGGATTATGCTTACGCCTCACCCTTTCCCTCCGCGACCTCTCGTCGAAGGAGCGGCACTCCGCCTCGACGTACGCTCCGAGCTCCCGCGCCCTCACGCACGCCAGCCTGGCCAGAAGGGTCAGGTCGCCCCGAGGCAGAGGACGCCCTCCAAGCTTCCTCATCAAGCGAAGGTATCCCTCGGAGTCCGCCGCGGCGACGACCCTCGCATCGCAGCACGACTCCTCGGCCAGCGTGGCGTCGATGGCGTACACGAAGTTCGCCCGCAGGTCCTCCGCCTCGTCGTCGCTCCCCTCGTCGCCGCTCACACCCTCGCCTGTGTCCATGGCGTCATCGCCGCCCTCCTCGTCATCGGCGTTCCCGTCCTCGCCGCCCTCGGCGGGCTTGGCAAAGGCGACAAAGGAGACCGTGAAGGGGGAGTGGTGCACAGTGAGCCGAACTCCCTCGCGCTCCTCGAGCGGCACGATCGAGGCGGCCTTCCTCGACCGCCCCTCGCCCTCGCCCTCGCCGCCGTCCGCAGGTGAAGCCAACTCCGACACGCGGTGGTCCGGCCGAACGAAGGACTTCATGGCCGCGACCGCTGCGACGGCGCACGCGTCAAGGACGTTCCCATCCGACTCCGCCACCCTGACATCCAACCTGATCGACCACGCCAGCCTTCCAGGAACAATGCATAGAGACTCGAGGTCGAGAGCTCTGCCATGTTTCAGTAGCTGGTCAAGACACCTCGACGCTTCTTGCTGTTTTTCTTGGCCAAAGGCCAACTCAAGCTCTCGGTCGCAGTCCACGAAGAGGGAGAAGGAGCCCTCATGCGCCCGATCGATGGGCGTCTCTTCGATCCTCGCCGACACCGTCGCCGTCGCGCGCGTCTTCCCTACCGCGACCGACGCCATAGTAACCTGCGGGGCTCGACTCTTGTCCTGGTGGCTCGGCTGGAGGCAGTGTTCTAGTTTGAGTGTCACGGGTCTTGACTCCCTCGCGCTCCTGCCGTCCTCCCTGCAGTCGGCGTCCAGAAGAGCCTCCCGAAGGACCCCCGCGTTCGCGGCGATCAGCCCGCCCGTCACCATCGCCATGCTTTCGATCGATTCTTCTTCCAGGGGCGCTGGCGGGCGGAGGCTCTAATTTTCTCGGAGAGACGATCTTTTCTCTAAAAAAACAACAACTTGGGCAGTTACCAGACGAGTGCTAGTCTGTGGGTTCACTTTCAGAACTCTGCCTCCTGCCTGGTTGGGATGCCGCTTTCGTTCATGTCCTCCTTGATCTCCACGATCCTGACCTCCTCTCTGTGGAAGATCCCGGCCGCCAGCGCGGCGGAAGCGTTCGTCCCCTGGAAGACCTCGACAAAGTGCCGCGAGTTGCCCGCGCCGCTGGACGCGATCACGGGAATGTTCACGGAGTCGGCGATCAGCGAAACGAGCTCCAGGTCAAAGCCCTCCCCCGTGCCATCCCTGTCGATGCAGTTCAGCAGGATCTCCCCCGCCCCGAGGGCCTCCACGGCCACCGCCACTTCGTGAGCCCCGATCGGCCTCCCCTCTCTGCCACCCTTCACGGTGCACTGCCACCAGCAGAACTCCTCTCCGTTTGGACCCTTTCTCGCGGTTCGAATCGCCTTAAGAGGGGCGCACTCTTCCGGGGACGAGACCCAGACCCTTCTGGGGTCGATGGAGATGACGACGGCCTGCTTTCCGTACTTCTCCGATATTTCCTCAATGCTCGTGTCCCCTCTCTTCTGTTCCCCCCTCGCGTAATATTCCTCGGATGCCGTCACCGCCTCGCTCCCTATCGAAACCTTATCCGCGCCCGACTTGAAGTACTCTGACGCCACGTCCAGGCTAGAGTAGTGGTGCCCCTCGGAATCAGTGAAGGATCGGATCCCTCCGCCAACAGTCAGTGGCACGAAGACGTCCTCGCTGGCCCGCTTCAGCACCTCCAACATCGGCAGGTCGCCGAGCGGAAAATCCCTGAACCCTGTGATGTTCAAAAAAGTGACCTCATCGGCGCCCCAACGGTAGTACTTGGTCGCAAGCTCCACGGGCTTGCCCAGGTTCCTCACGTCGCCCGCAGAGGAGGAGGAGGTGTCATCGCCCGCGGACTCCCTGACGTCATACTGGTCACCCTTGGTGACCACAAGGTCGCCCTCGTCGTTTGCCCGGACGTCCAGACAGGCGATGACCCTCTTGGCCAGGCGGCGGGAAGACTTGTCCTCGCGCGGTGACGTGGCGCCGCTCCCGGCCGCAGAACGGCCTCCGGACAAGAAGTTATCCATCAAGGACAGGCCGATCTTGCCGCTCTTCTCCGGGTGAAACTGGGTGGCGAAGACGTTGGAGCCGTTGCCAACGGCCGCCACGAAGGCGTCATCGTGGTAGGTGCCTCTGGCGAGGAGCCAGTCGCTCCCGTCGGGGCCCTCTGCGTCGACGCCGTGAAACGAGTGCACGAAATAGACCCTCCCGTCCTGAAACTGTTGCTTTGGCATGAACAGGGACTTGTTCTCCACCACTTCGACGGTGTTCCAGCCGATGTGGGGCACGGGCTTGCCCGGGGCCGAGTCGAACTTGCGGACCGTCCCCCTGAGGACGCCGAGGCCTTCCACTCCGCCGCTCTCCTCACTGCCCTCGTACAACACCTGCATCCCAATGCAGATGCCGAAGAAGGGACGATCGCTCTGATGATTCGCGATTGAGAAGGCGGGTTGTCAGCCACACCAAACACACTTTCGAGGTCCAGGCCAGTGCCCGAAACCAGCGAAATCATTTTTGTTTGTCAAGCTTGCATGCCTTACCTTGATATAGTCTCGCAGGGCGTCGACGTACCCCGCCCGTTGCAGCTCTCCCATCGCGCTCCCGAAGGCCCCTACTCCAGGAAAAACGAGCTTGTTCACCTCTCTCTTCCCCAAATCGGCGGGACTCTCGACGTCCCTGACCGTATACCCGAGGTGTTTGATGGCATTTCTAATACTTCTGACGTTTCCCGCGCCGTAGTCCAGGAGCCAAACCTCGTTTGTGGAAGATGCGCGGCACACGGAGGTCCTCCGTCGACCATGACTCCTCCGTGCCTCCGCCCTCCTCCCGCTGCGCGCGCCCCGAAACCTCAACGCGGTCTCCATGATGGCCGCCTTTGGCTTCGAGGGCCCAAGCTGCTTTTCGGATGAGGGGCCCCCACCCACCCAGATCGATCTCTAAAATTGAGAATTGAGAATCATCTTGTCCGGGCATGTCCGGGCGATGAGTGATGGCAGTGGTGGCAATGAGTGTTGCGCGTTGTGTTGGCACATTCCTCTTGCGATCTCCAGAGCAGCAGCGGCCTTGCGCGCTGTAAGCCTTCCCTATGAATTCCCTTCGTATATGAGGAAAAATATTATATATACATTATTATTAGATATGGTTGAATGCGTTTGGAATCCTCAAGCTCCCTTCCCTTCCAGAGGCTAGGCTAGTCCCCCTCGTCTTGCAAGTAGGCCACCTGGTGGTACACCCAGGACGCCAGATCATACATCGCTTTCGCGGGCTTCGCCATCCCACCCGACCAAGAGGGCCTGTGCAGCGTTGGAATGAGCACCCGCGGGGCCTGGACCTGGTCCCACGACCTGTCCTCCAGGAGCCCCACAATGGGGCACGCCTGGCACAGCAGCCCCACGGAGGAGTGGAACCTCCTCGCCACGCCCTGCTGCCCCAGCGCTCCCGTAAGAACGAGCGCGCCGTTGGCCGGATCACAAACTAGCAGAGTTCTCAGAAGCTCCAGGCAGTCCAGGCACTCTAGGAGCCGTCCATCCGCATCACCGATGTCGATGGCGGGCGAGCACAGCGCGGAGGATGCCCTGTCCAGCATCTTCAGCGCCGCGCAGGTCACCCTGCCGAGCCTCGTGACCACGGCCTGCGCCAGCAAGCCCGAGTCCTCGTCCATGTTGTCGCACTCCCCTTCACCACCGCCGCCACCGCCAACGGCGCAGGACAGCAAGCACCGGCGGTAGAGCGCGACCAAGATGGAGAGCGCCTGCCTCCCCTCGGCGCCGCCCTCGTCCAGGCAACGGTCCAGGAACCGGCAGAGGGAGGCCTGGGTGGCGTCGCTGGCCAGAGCCACCGCCACAGCCTCATCGTGCTCCAGGATTCTGTAGACGAGAGACTGGGCGGAGAGCAAGACTCTTCCTCGGCGGGGGCTGAGGCAGCCGAGGGGGTCGGCGTCCGAGACGACGTGACGGAGGTGCGAGGCGAGGCGGTTGCCACTCCGCCCGGGAGAGAGCGTCGCTGCCATGGCTGCAAGGTCGAGGGCCTCCGCGGCCGTCTCAAGGCAGGCCGAGGAGGAAGAGGAGGAGGAGCACCCCGCCAGCGCCACGAGGGCCGAGATCGACTCATCCCGTGCCGCCACTACCCTCCTTGCCCTCTGGTCCGTCCTCGCAATCCGCACCAGTAGCCTCGACGAGTGGTCCACGCAGGAATCCCCTTTGCCCAACAAGTACGCCCTCCTGAAGGCGCCTGGGTTGGAAGAGAAACCCTCAAGGCGGTGGCACACGAAGTCGACGAGGGCGGAGGCCATGGCGGCAAGGTCGCGGTCGGCGGAGACGCAAGAGCTCACCGCGGCGGCGACCGCGGCCTCCGCGGCATCGCGGCTGCGGAGGTGGCTCGTCACGGCGCCCAGGATCTCCCCTGCGGCGCCGCCGACGATGGAGCCGGCCCTCCCGACTTGGGTGGAACTCCACCCGCCGCCTCGGTGCGCGACGGCAGCGACGGCCACCATGCCGGAGGTGGAGGCGCCCGCGCTCCCCCTTGTTGCCACGACCCTTGCCTTGGACGCACCCTGATCCTTTTCGGCTCCCGCCCTCGGCGACGAGAGCTTTTGCGGCGACCGCAATAAAGTCGGGGCGCAGTTCGCGTTGCTGGTGCTCCTGAGGAGCATCTCGGCCTCTGCGGTGGCCCCTCGTGCCTCGTAGCCCTTCAGCCTGAGCTCTACCGCGGCCTTCTCCTCCTCTACCCTTTGAGTGTACTCCTCCCTCTGCGCTCGACCCAAAAAAAAAAATAAAAAACAAGAGACAGAGAGCGTCAGCAAACCGACCCCAATCGCTTCGCTTCGCTCCACTTGGTTTGTGGATTTAGACTGACCTGTAGCCGCAGCCTTCTCGACTCCTCGAGCTCCTCGTCCTTGAACGCGAGCTGCTGCCTCATGTTCTGCAGCTGCTGCTCCAGGTGGAAGGCCTGGGACTTGTGCATCATGGCGGCGCCGGGGCCACCCTGGCCGATGGCGCCGGACGATGCCGCGTTCTCCAGGTCCCTCGCCCGCCGTTTCCAAAGCTGGTTCTCGTGCTCTGACTTATTTAGCTTGTCTCGAAGCAGAGATATCGTCCCGTCGCGCTCCGCCAAGAGAGACTGAACGCTCCCGTCCGTCCGCACCCCATGGTCGTCCATCCCGTGCGGCGCGGGGGCACCATTCCCTCCATTCGCCGCCCTCAAGACACCTTCGTTTGGAGGCTTGTCAAGCTCCCTGTGCTTTCCAACCCACAAATCTCGTTGTGGATCGACTTGTGTGTCCCCTTGAGACTTAAGGGTGTCCTGAGTCTGCCTCTCCTTGGCGTGCTCCGCCACCATCTGGTCGATGATGTCGCCAGCGTTCTCCCAAAAGTCGTCCTCGTTCTCCACACCCATACTCACACCGTTGTTCTGCTGCTGAGCAGCTACTGTCGCAATCGATCCCCTAGACAGCATAATTAACTTCACTTCAAGCCGCAAGGCCGCCGCGCCGCGCTTCGAAACCGACGGCGAAGGACGGTGGCCAGGCCTAGACAAGATCTAGCCTACTTGGATGCGGAGGTGGTGGCCGCCATCGTCCCCGGACTGGCCTCCTCACTTCATGCCCTCGCTGCTGTGTTTGCACGATGTGTGTTCGTTTCCCGCGCTCAGGAGGGAGTGCATATTCACTCACCCTTTTTTCCAAATGGAAATGTTGCGATCGATCGGGCGAGAGAGAGAGAGCGCGCCTCGGGCGTGTCTAAAGGGTTTTTCAGACAGGGTGGCGAGGTAGCGCCGCGGCGGGGGTGGCGCTGAGTGAGGTGACTTAGGAGGCAGCCATGGCTCCGCGGGAGAAGACGAAGGGCGAGGTCAGCGACCTGAAGGCCAAGCTGGCGGCGGTCATCAAGACCGGAACGCTCCCGCAGCCGAAAGACGGCAAGGGGGGCAGCTCTGGGAAGGGCAGCGCCGGGGCCACGCCCAAGGACACGCAGACGGTAAGTCACTGAGAAAAAGAGAGAGAGAGAGAGAGAGAGAGAGAGAGATGAGTGAGTTCCTTCTGAGGTCGAAGGTTCGATTCCTTCTGTGTGCACATGTTTTGTTTTGTTGTTGTTGTTGGCACAACAAAAGTGTGTCAATTCAGGTGTGAGGCAACTCGGGCTGACTTCGTACTTCCCTGTATTCATACTTATTACTTGGAAGATAAAACGCGGCCTCTTCAAGAGCATTCTGCACTACATGACGATAAACGTGGATATGTCTGGTCTCTTCACTCAGATGATCATCGCGAGCACGCCAACGAACGATATTGTGCTCAAGAAAATGTTGTACTTGTACATATGCACGTACGCCCAGCAGAAGCCTGACCTCACGTTGCTGGCGGTGAACACGCTCACCAAGGACTGTGGAGACTCTGACCCCACGGTGCGCGGCCTGGCGCTACGGAGCCTGTGCTCTCTTAGGGTGCCCAACCTTATCGAGTACCTCCTGCAGCCCCTGAAGACAGGCCTGTCCGATAGGGACGCCTACGTCAGGAGGACTGCCGTGCTCGGCGTGCTCAAGGTCTTTAGGCTGGACCCCAACATCGTGGAGGAGCTGGAGCTGGAGCTGAAGCTCAAGGAAATGTTCGCGAACGACCAAGATTCCCAAGTCGTCGCAAACTCCCTCTCCGTGCTGCAGCAGATTGTGCGCTCGCCCCAGGACCTGATCACCAAGCCGGTCGTGTACTCCCTGCTCAACAGGCTCAAGGAGTTCAGCGAGTGGTCCCAGTGCGCCGTGCTGGAGTTTGTGTCCAACTACCGGCCTGAGGATGGCGACGAGACCTTTGACATCATGAACGTCTTGGAGGACAGGCTCCAGCACTCGAACTCTGCCCTCGTGCTGGCCACCATCAAGGTCTTCCTCCACCTCACTATCGCGATCCCGGACATCCACCAGCAGGTGCTGGAGAGGATTCGCGGGCCGCTCTTCACGATGATGCACAACAAGGGCCCCGAGATCTCCTACACGGTGGCGTCCCACCTGCGGCTGCTCGTGGAGAGGGCGCCCATGCTGTTCTCCCAGGACTACAAGCAGTTCTACTGCAGGTACAACGACTCGATTCACGTCAAGAAAGTCAAGCTGAAGATGCTCACGAGCGTGGCGGACGAGTCCAATGCCTACGACATTGTGAACGAGCTCTGCGAGTACGCCACCGACCCAAACGAGACCATTTCACGCGAGTCCATCAAGGCCGTCGGCACCATACCGATGAACTTGGGGCAAACCGCGGACGGCCTCGTGGAGAGGCTTCTCAGTTTCCTCGACATGAACATGGACCATGTGACCGCGGAGACATACATCGTGATGGCGGACATGGTGAGGTGCCTGCCGGACCAGGTGGAGAAGTGCGTGGACGCCCTCGCCTCGCTCAAGTCTGTGGAGGTTGTCAGCCCGGAGGCCAGGGAGGCCATCGTGTGGATTCTTGGGGCGTATGGGGACAGGCTCCAGGAGGCCCCGTACATCCTAGAGACGATGGTGCTCGGCTTCGACGAGGAGCACGCCCGGACACAGCTCGCGCTGCTCACTGCGGCTGCCAAGCTGTTCTTCAAGCGCCCCCCCGAGTGCCACCGCCTCCTCATCGACGTCCTTGAGAAGGGCAGCGAGTCTGCGAACCAGGACGTTCACGACCGGGCCCTGTTCTACTTTAGGCTCCTCAAGAGGGACATCCAGGCCGCCTCGCAGGTCTTGGGGTCGGCCCCTCCAACCACTGCCACTTTTGGGGAGCAGCTGGGCAGCGACCTGAAGGACGCCCTCTTAAAGGAGTTCAACTCACTGTCGCCGCTCTACGGCGAGCCGGCGTCGAATTTCGTGGCCGGCGACGAGGAGATCGAGTACGAGATCGACCTGTACGAGAACGCGGGGGGCGAGAACGGCGCCCAGGGCGGCGAGGACGCCAACGGCGGGGCTGCGTACGCGGACACCAACCTACTGGATCTCTCGGACGACCTGGCCTCTCTCGCGGCGCCGGTTGCGGACCCCCAGGCCCAGGCCTCCGCCGCCCAGCCACCGCCCCAGCAGGCCGCCCCTCCCGCCCCGCAGGATCCCATGGCTCTGCTGGACATGCTCGACGTGCAGGAGCCAGCGGCCCCCGTTGCCCCAGTAGCCCCGGCGGTCAGGCTCTCCCCTTCTCCCTCCATGGATGCCGGCAAGTTCCAGCAGCTGTGGGGATCTTTGGCAAACCAGGACTCCTTTGTGGTGTCATCGCCCCAGGTCAGGGCGAGGGTGCCGGAGCTCGCCAACAGCATGAAGGCGATCGGGGTGATGACCATGGCCTCGGGGGGTCAGGAGCCCGTGTACAAGTTTTACCAGTATGCGCAGCAGGAGGGCGCGAATTCAGTGTACCTGGTGGAGCTGATTGCGAACACTCAGGGGGGGGCCCTCTCGGTGACCTGCAAGTCCGACTCGGCCGCGCTCGTCAAGCCATTTGCGTCTTTCTACCAGCAGAGCCTTGCCTCCTACGTCACTTAGGGCGTGGGGAGCCTGCGCGAAATGGCGGCATCTGTCTAAACCCGTTTTCATGTATCAATATTACATAAGAAAAAATACAACTTGAAGTTACCGTTACATACAGAAAAAGGTGGGTGTTACTCCTCACAACCTCCTTTCCCCCACGCCCTCGGAGAGAAGAAAGCATTCATCACCCGATCCGATCTGATCACTTTGGCTTGTACAGCTTTGTCCTGCGCACAAAGACGTTAGGCTGCGAGGGTGGCGGCGAGGGCTTTGCTGGGGGCTCCGGCCTCGGCCGCGGGATCATGGAGCGGGTTTCTGGACGCCGACTGCGGTCTGCTCTGGGCCTCCGCGGCGTCCTCCTCGATGGCCCCGAGCATCGCGGGGGCCGTGCCCTTGCCAGGCGTCCGCGGCGACTCCTCCGGCGTGGAAAGATTGCTGTGGTTGTCCGGGGGACCAGGAACCTCGATGGGCATATGCCAAGTTTGCCTGGAGTGGTCGAACATCAGCGTCTGCCTCTGACCCCGCTTCAGTCCTGAGGACTTGGGAGGCCGGTGCCTGATCCGCTGCGGGCTGCCAAAGGCGTCCCCGAGCGCCAGGTCCACGTCGAGTGGGCCAGTGCAAGTCTTCGTCTCCTCCGCCGCCTCCACCACCCTGGCGGAGGCCTTTTGTTTTCCCTTGTTCTTTGCCCCCCCTGGCTTGGGCTTCAGGCCTATTGACGAGGCGACCGCCTGCGTGTCGTGGCCGTGGCTCCTGGAAGCGCCGCCGGGCCCCAGCCCGTCCTCCGGATCCCTGCCTCCGCCGAGAAGGTTGTGCTGCACAGAGAAAGACAGAGACAAAGACAAAGAAAGTCAGCGGCTTGCTGGTTCAGAATCGTTCAGGAAGAGGAATGCCACGTGTCAACAGGCCCTCACCCTTTCCACAAGGTTCAGCAGCTGGTCCTTGTCCGCCTTGTGTCGCCTCCTGGCGGCGTACAAGCCAACCAGGAAAACCGCCGGTGCGCCCACCCCTCCAACGAGCACCCACTGCCATGCTCCCAGACCAGCACCGCCGGCGGGCTTCGCCGGAAGCGGCGGCTCGTTGAGTTCCACGCCGCCCTCTTCCGCACTGCTGTCGGCCGCCGGGACCTCCACGACCGCCGGCACCGGAGCCTCCGCCTCCTCCTTCTCCCCCTCCAGGTGCTTCCTCCCAAAGTCCGCCCTCGTCATGGCACCCGCGGCCACGAGGTTCAGGTCTTTGCCGACGGCGGTGTTTGCGTCGCGGCTGACCGCAGCAATTTCGACTGGCAGCGAGAATCCCGAGGACGCGGCCTCGAACCCGTGGCGGCTCAGGAGCGCCACGAGCCTGGTGGAGAGCTCGGCAACAGAGGCGGCGGTGGCGTTGGAGGCGGCGGGGGAGAGGGAGGCTCCTGCCTTTTTCGCAGCCATGGAGGCCAGAGTCTCCGCCGTCTCGGCCGCTGCGAAGTCGACAGCGGCGGCGCCGGGTGCGGCGGCCTCCACCGCCATCGTCGCCATGGCCGAGTACACCGATGTCGCGACCGTAACGTTTGGCCAGTCCTCGCCAGAGGCTCCGGCGATGGCCATCGCAACGCAGCACGCCGCCACCTCTGCCTGAGCCATCCTGACGATGCTCCTGGGTCCAATCTTATCCACGTCGAGGTACGCGTTCAACGACAGCCACAAGATGTCGTCCCGCTCGACGTCGTACTTGTCGGGAAGATCCCACGCCCTTTTGAGGGCGTCCTGGGCGTCACCTGCGGTCATCCCTGGATCTTGGTCCAAGATCTGCGACAAGATCGTGGTGACCGGGTTGAGCTGCGTTGCATTGGACGGCGTGCGGAGGTAAAGCATCTGTGGGATACCGACGCTCTTGTCGCAGCAGCAGTTGGGCTTTGGCACTCCGCAGACGCACCCACTCGGGTGGTCTGGCTGGAGCATGGCGTACCCTGACCGCAGACCCTTGAGCGTTCCAAGCTTGTAGACCGCCCGCCCAATTGAGTCCAGCGAGGTCTTCACGCTTTGCCCGTCAATCGCGAGGTCCCCGTCCAGGTCCAGCCCCACTTCACAGTGGTCCAGGTATCCGTCGTAAGCATAGCCCTGCAACGAGACGAACCCAGAAAAAGAGGTTGGGGGGGTGGGGAGCGTGAGTTTGAGACAGTTTCGGGGGCAAAGGTCATGGCTTTTGGTTGCGGGGGCGCGTGACGCTGCGAGGTGGGTGCTCACCTTGGCGACGGAAGCGACCTTGTAGACTGCCGTGGCGTTCTCCGACAATATACCCGAGTCGGACGAAACCGCCGTTACAATATGCGTCCCAGGCTCGTCTATTACGACCTCCTCAGTGTACTGTGTCCAAGCACCGCTGTTGTCGATCTCGTACAAGATGAGGTTCTTGGACGAGTACATGGTGACGGTGACGTGGCGCTCGGCCCACGGGGTCGTCCCAAGGTGAGACTCTGGCATGAGAAGAGGCTTGGGAGGTTTCAGCCTCCAAGTGTCGTCTGCTGGGTCGCCGGGCTGTTGGCCGACGCAGCGATGTGGGTTCCAGGCGACCAGGACCGCCGCGAGGACCGACCACCACATCGCGAGCGCCCCCCTGGGCGAGGGCGTCATCGATCGCGATCGACCCCCGGGGCGCGTGTTCCTCTCTCTCTCTCTCTCTCTCTTGCGATCAAACACATTCCATGGGAAACATTGGGGCCCCGCGCCCCACAGAAAGCAATCAGGAGGACAAAAAAGGAGGTTGTTCGAATCAGACGCGAGGAATGGATGAAGGAGTTTGGGGTTGTTGTGTGTTCAGCAGCAGGTTCGTGGAATGGCACGCCCATGATAAAAGTACACTCTACTCTCTTTACAAGGATTACAAAAAACAAACCACACCACCATCCGTTTGTACTCTTTGCGTGCGTGCGCGGCAGGCAAACGATCGAGAGGGGAAAAGGGTCAGCAGCGAGCAGTGGAGCAAGTAATGAAGTGGAGAAGGGTGTCCCGGGCATAAAAGAAATGAACACCATTGGGGTGAGCACTCCGGATTAGCCTGGTTTTCTTGTAGCAGCAAGTGATTTGAGCCAATTTTGAATGAATGTGATTTTTTTGCTTCGTGGAAATAGAAGCAAGGCTTTTGCCCATTGCTGCAGAGTCATCGCGGTGATTCGAAAAGGGTCGCGGGCCTCTCTCACCTTTTTCCGTGGATATCCGTCGGCCTACTGCTCGTCGAGTAGGGACTCGATCTCCTTCCTGATCTTTCGCGTCAGCGACGACGCGTTGGAGTTGTCGGCCCCGTCGGCCTCCTCCCTCGCGACCCTCGCCTCCAGGTCCTCGAAGAGGGACAGGACGGCCGCCCTGGCGCCATCCCCTCCTCCGCCTTCAGCGCGTTGGACCCTCCCCCTCAGCCTCCGCAGCAGGGCGAGGTGGTCGTGCGCCGTCAGACGCGATCGAAGTCCCAACGCGTCCATCTCCTTGAAGACTCTCGTGGCGAGCTCCGCCTCTCCCTGGGAGGCGCAAAGCCTCAGCACCTTGTCGTACGACTCGGCCTCGGGCTCCAGCCCAAAGTCGAGCAGGCAGCGGAGCATGGACAGGACCTCTATGGCGGGCGCGCGCCTCCTGTGGAGCTCGGCGCAGAGCAGAGACGCGGTGTACGCGTCGGGAGGGTTTCCCGCGAGCCAAAGCTGCCGGATCGAGGTCGAGACGTCGTCGTCCTCGTCGTCCTCCTCCGAGGAGGCCGAGGAGACCCGCCGACGGTGGCCGTGGTGGAGGACGGCGTTGATGGTGTAAGCGTCCGGGCACAGACCCCAAGAACGCATGGTGCGCAGGATCCTGCCGCTCAGGGGCTGCCCCGCCCCCTCCTTGGGGCGCCGCTCCTCCTCCAGGCCCAACGACCGGTGGAGCGCGGCGTTCAGACACTGCAGCGCGCGGCCCGGGTCCCGCCGAAGAGAGCTAGACATGGCATGGGACCCCGTGAAACGCTGCACGGTGCGGCCGAGGTCCTCCAGCGTGTGCGACAATGCGGAACACTGGAGGTCGTCGAGGAAGGCCTTGGAGGTGGGCGGGGGCTCACGGAGACGCCACGAGGCAGCCCGTTTTCGATAATACTCTCGCTTCCTCTCCCTCCGCCTTGCCCTTGGGTTCGACGACGAGTTCTCTTCATGAAGTTCACCATGAAGTTCCTCCCGCCGATGCACAAGCCCCAGAACCCTCTGCGCCTTCTTCTCGAGCTCCGCATCTCTCGTCTGCCTCGCGGTCCTCAACACGACCGCCAACGAGTCCAACAAGTCGCGGTGCGATCTCACATTGGGAGTGGTGCAAGCCTTGGCGACCTGCTTGGCGAAGAGGTTCTGGCATGCGCTTACCCCGCGAAGGGCAAGCGCCCTCCTCAGTTGGTCCGAGGCGGCCATGCCGGCGGCCATGCCGTCCTACCCCTACGGAGAAGGTCACCGCGCTCCGATCGCCGCCATTGCAATGGTCAAAAAAGGTGAGTTTTGACAGAGCCGCCTTTGATCGGGAAAACATGCTTTTTGGCTCAGACTCTGGTTTTTTGTGAGATACGTTACTTTTCCTATATATTTCCCACATGAAGTTACCTTTTCAAGGGGCCGTCCAACCAAAAAAAAAAAAAAAGGAATCCTCGCCCTCTCAACAGAAATCAGGTGTTGTTCGGACGGAAAAAAAAAGTCTCTCCCGGTCAGGGTTGAACTGACGACCTCCCGATTAACAGTCGGACGCTCTAACCAACTGAGCTACAGGAGAACAGTAATTCCACAATGAATTCTTCAACAGAAGCCAAAAATGTCATATATATATCAATCACTACACTCTCCGCGCACCAAAAACCGCAATCACGAGGCAGAGCAGAAGAGGCACAAAAAAAAAAAAACGCGACGTAGAACGCCCGGGGCACGGCGGCGGAGACAGTAACTTCGTAAACCCCCCGATTGACCCTAACCCCATAACTCGTAGCCTAGGGAGGGCGCCAAGGCCAGCCGCCACCGCCGCCGCCGCCAAAGCCGCCATATCACCATGTTGTCGCAACATTCCAAACAGCTTCAGCAGCCTCCAACTTCCAACTCGCAACTTCATACGCTTCACGTAAGCCATGTGCCCGAGTGGCTGGAGGACGAAGAGTTTTCCAGACACTTTTCTCAGCTGGACGGGTGCGTGGGGTGCAGGTTGCGCCGGGACCAGAACCGCACCAAAAAGGGCGGCTTTGTGTACGGTTTTGTGGACTTTGACTCTAAGGAAGCCGCTAGCGCGGCGAAGGCGATCTACGCCGGGTGGCAGGGGTGGGACTCAAGGGGCCTCCAGATCGACTTTGCGCGCTCCGCCCTCCGCCAACCACCACCACAACAGCAGCAGAACCAGCAGAGGTTTCCGCAAGACCCGAGGCTGAGCCGGGCGTCCACGGAAGCCTCGCCTCCTCGGCCTATGCAGCCACAACAACCACAACAAGAACAACCGCCGCACTTTCAGGTGCCTCCTCCTCAACAACAACAACAACCACCTCAACAGCAGCCGCAGCAGCAGCAGCCGTTTTATGCCGCGGCCCCGCTCCAACTGAACCAACAGCCGCCCCAGCAGCCCCAATTTTACCAACAACAACAACAACAACAACCGCCGCCGCAGCAGCAGCAGCCACAGCCCGTGTTCATCGCGACGACGGCGCCGGGCCCCGCCCCCGGCCAGGCCGTCCAGTACGTATACCAGACCCAACCCCCGCTCGCCTTGCCCCAGCAGGGGCAACATCAGCAGGTGGTGATGGCGGCGCCGCCGCCGATGCCCGGACCCCCCGCGAACAGGAACATCCACCGGTCGCTTTACATCACCAACCTTCCCCACGGCATCAGGCCGCGCGAGGTGGCGCACATCTTTCGGCCGTTTCCCGGGTACCGGGGCATCCGGCTGATCCAGAAGAACTGGAGCCGCGAGCGCGGCGAGAGGGAGGGCCACGACATCCAGACGTTGTGCTTCATCGACTTTGAGAACCCCGATTTGGCCGCCGCGGCAAAGGACAAGCTGCAGGGCTACGCCCTGGACCTGGAAGACGACCGGTCGCCGCGGCTGGAAATCAAGTACGCCTTCAGGGACAGCTGGCCTCCCGGAATGACGCCCCCGCGCGGAGGAGGAGGGGGAGGAAGGGACGGCGGCCGGGACCGGAGGAAGCGGTCGAGGAGGAGGTGAGACCCGAGAAAAGACGCGAAAAAAACAACGACAGCCTTGGAAGAATCTATTGTAGTAGTAGCAGTAGAGAAATCAAATCAAACAAACAAAATTAAGAGGAGCGCCGCCCCCCGCTTCTCTCTCTCACTCTCCGCGCGCCTTTAGGCCTGGCACTCGGGGTAGACCTGCGCTCCGTCCAGGGCGTTGCACCCGAGCTCGCCCAGGATCTTGGAGGCCACCCCCATGAACTGGGCCGGGTCCTGGCCCATCACCCCCTTGAGCAGCTCGATGGGCTTCTCCTGGCACAGGCACTTACCGGAGATGATGGGCTCCATCGCCGCGCAGCACGTGGGCGTGATCCCGCCGTTGCAGCACCCGCCCAGCGCCGTCTTCAGGTCGGGGAGCTTCGCCATGAGCTCCGACTCGGCCTCCTCGGGGGTCGCCTCGGTCGCGTTCCCCGCCGTTGCGTTCAACTCCGCGGTTTCCCCGCTGGTGTTCATCCAGGTCTGGATGGCCTGGAACTCCTGCATGCATGAGGCGCCGGCGGACAGCACGCTGCTCTGGCACGTCGAATCCCATCCCGTGCACGGAAGCAAAGTAGCAAAAGCGGAGACGTCGCTCGGGTCCAGCGTGGACGGGTCGATGTTGTCACAGTCCTGGCACGAAACCGTCGCGGCGGCGGCAAGGACCACAAGGGCCGCCATGGCAATCCTCCTCGAGGTGGTAAGCATGCTGATGATGATCTTCTTCGTCTTCTCCGTCGTTCGTCGCCGTCGCCGTCGCCGCGTTTGACCTTTCTGTGGGGCCGGCCCCACGATCTCTTGCTAACCTAATTTTGATCGCGATCGCGATCGAAGCCAGGAATCTCGACGAGGAGTGGAGTGTAGAAAATCGGTCTTACGCCTGTTTTTTTGTGCGGGACCGAGGGGAAGGGAAGTTTTGCACACAAGGTAACGCCATTTTACGTGCGTTTTCAACTCTGCGGACAGGATCAAGGGTTTTGGAGATCGCCGAGGATCAAGAACGAGGGTTTTCGGGGTGCCTGGGAAATTTCCAAACTTTTCTCGCGGGACAAAGAAAAAAAACGCGCTCGCAGCCGCTCATCATGCCACAACATCAAAAGAAAGAAGTTGTTGCTGACAATGGTGCTGGGGATGCTGGGGAAGCGGCGCGAGACCGAGACGGCCATGGAGTCAACAACGAGCCTGTCGGACGTGCCGCCTGGGTCCGTTGAAATGGACCAGAGTCAGAGCAACGCCGCGGCGTCTTCTGCTTGGTTCGGTCTGGGCGCGGACAGCCTCGGTTGGCAGCAGGAGGCCTTCAACGAGCTCCTTCTTTTGCTTTCGAGCAGATCGCACTCCAGGAAGCAGCGGGCGCTGATCCACGACAGGATCGCCCAGCTCTTGATGGACTGCACGGGCGAGGAGCTCGACGCTATTTTGCTGTCGAGCGACCTAAGCGTCTTCATTAAGTTGAGCACGATGCAGACGATGAGCGTGGTGCGAAATCGTCTTTCGGAGGTCTCGATTGGGTGCAAGGCCCAGCTCCTGCAGGAGTTCAACACCGCGAGGAGGTACAAGAACATCATACACTTCAACTTTTGGGCGCAGTTCGTGAGGGAGATTTTTCACACGACCAAGGGGCTCCAGCTCACCGTGCTGAAGAACGCCATCGACAGCAGCGGGTCGTGGAAGAACCTCTTCAACCTGATCTACGAGGAGTTCAACATCATCGGCGGCAAGGACCTGAGGGACGAGATCCTGCAGCACATCAAGAGGGAGGCCGCCCACGTGAGGAGGACAAATGCCATCGCGACGGCCGCTCAGGCCGGGTCCTCCGGGCCCCAAGCCAAGCCGAGGATCAAGATCATCTCCGACTTGGACGACACGGTGTGGTGCTCGGGCGGCAAGTTCCCGGCGGGCTGCGACAGGACCTACCCCGCGCACTCCTTCTACCCCGGGATCTTCGCCCTGTACAAGGAGGTCACCATCGGTTCGGAGGCCGCGCTGACGGAGCTCAACGCGTTCGCGCAGCCCGCGGCCATGGCGGGCAACTTGGATGCCCCCTCCGCCTCCGCCTCCGCGTCCAACCTCTCGCCCACCCTCTCGCCTCCCCCCTCGCCGGGGGGGAGTCTCAACTCGTCTCGGCAGGACGTGCTGATGCGCTACTCGAGGACTCCGCAGCGCGACCACCGACAGCCAGGTCGGCGCTACGAGTGCCAGGAGGAGCCGGCCTCCGGCGGCAACCTGGTGAGGAGCTCCGCGTTCGGTCAACCCACGGTGGAGTGCGACGGGGACGAGACGCTGGAATCGGCCTTCAAGAAGCTGTCGTCCAAGGCGGGGAGGCCCGTCGCGTCCATGCACGTGTCGCCCGCGGGAGCCCTTGGCGGCAACGGGGCGGCGGACGGGAGCTCCCTCCAGGACCACTCGCTGGTGATGCTGAGCGCCAGGCCGGGGGTCAAGGCCGCAAAGGGATTCTTCGAGTCCATGATGTACCGCAAGTTCATCAAGCTCAAGGAGCAGGGATACTTTAACACCATGCCCACGCTGCTGCCCGGGTCGCTCATCGCGGGAACCAAGGCCACCATCATGGGCTTCGCCGGCAAGTTCGCCAAGTGCGTGAACGTCGACAATCGGATCGTGTGGAAGGAGGTCGCGCACAAGAAGTACAAGGACATGGTCAAGTACATGGAGCTCTACCCAGAGTACGATTTCTTGTTCTTCGGGGATGACGGCCAGGGGGACGTGCAGGTGGCGATCAACGCGATCAAGAACCCCAAGCTCGCGGTGATGGGGCCGGGCCCCAGGCTCTCCGACGTCTTCATCCACCGCGTGCTGAGGCCCGACGCCCTCAAAAGCCGTCCCGACATCCACAGCCCAACCCCCCAGGACGTTGCGCAGGGGCGGTTGGGGACGTCCATGTCGCTCCCGGACATCGCCGGCCTCCAAAAGGCCTTCCGGTGAGCACTCTGTCGGGATTGAACCTCCACTCTCGCCCTTGCTGACATTTCTGACCCTTCTATTCTTCCGTTCTTCTGTGTTTTTTCTACTCCTCTCGTGCGCAGGCTCTTCTCGACCCGGCACGAGCGGAGGCATAAGGACCAGATCCACCAGTACGTCAACACCATTGATGCCGCGATCGTGATGCACGAGAGGGACTACATCTCCCTGGAGGGGTTGTACCACGTCACGCTCCAGGTGAGACCAAGACGACACCCCCCCCAACGGACAAGAAAAGAATCTTGTCCTGACACCCGGCTCTTCGTCCTTCCCTCTCCCTCTCTCCGTCTTTCTTCTCAAGTCCTGCATGGATTTGCTGCGACTGCTTCGCAGAGGGGTGTACCAGCACAAGACTTGGAGGAAGGAGCACGGCCAGGCCCTGATCGACCAGTACCAGGCCAGCGTTGACCATGCCAACACCATTCTGCCAAACCACATGCAGTTGGACGACCTTCCCGCCCTGTCCTCCGTTGGGATCGAGCAGGAGATCAAAGCAGGCGCGAGCCTGAAGGACCTCTTCTACAACTTCTCCTCCAGGTCTCTCAAGTGAAGGAAAGGATGCGAAACTGTCGGGGGACGCACGAGGGTTTTTGAGTGAGGGTGAGAGTGAGAATGGAGGACGAAGAGAATATGGATTGGAGTGCATCAAAATCTTGAGATCACCGCATCGCGAAGAGCAAAAAGATGTAACTTCAATACAAGTCAGTATATTCCGCGTCGCTCTCATCCTCTTGCTCGTCGATCCACTTGACGATGTGCTCATGGCCCTGGTTCAACGCTACATCTCTGCAATCGCTTCTGCTCCAAGGGCAAGGCGGGTGTTGTGCTCTCAAAAACTTGAAAACTTCCAGGCGCCCTTGCTGCGCCGCCAAAAAACAAGTCAACCAATCCCAAGGGGCAGGCGGGTCCAGACCTCTGAGGAACCTCACAGCTTCCAAATGCCCTCGCCCGGCTGCTGCTTGACATGTCTCCGTGTTGAACTCGTAGCCCTTATCTACCAGGTACTCCAAAACCTGAACGCTGCCGCTGAAGCCCGCCCACGCGCCTGTGTCCCCGTTCGACTCCCACCCCTTCTTCTCCATCATCCACCTCAAGATCTCAACGCTGCCCTGTAACACGGCGTAGTTCAACAGGTCGCCCTCGTACACCGTTCCGTTCACCCTCTCGTCATGATTCCACTCATGACCCGGCAGGATGTTTAAGGTGTCGCAGACCCACTGAAACCAACCCAAGCTGTGCGACACCATCTTCCCGCTCTCCTGCAGCTCGTGGAGGCGGTTTACCTTCAAGTTCGTTTCCACATTCTTCCCCAAGTCCTTCTGCTTCTTTCGGAAGAACCTGCAGGTCATCACGAGGGCGAGCAGGTCGTTCTGGTCCAGGTTCTCGTCGAGGATCTTCTCCCACAGCTCGGGAGGAAGCTTTTTCAGGAGCTCGTCGAGGTTCGTGGCCTCGATATCGGCGCACGCACGGCACAGTTGTGGCGCGAGGGTATCCTCCGCCTCTCGCTTCAGTCGCTCAGCTTCCTCCTCCGCCTCTCGCTTCAGTCGCTCACCTTCCTCCATCGCCTTTCGCACCAGCTCCTTTCCCTTCGCGCTCGCCTCCTCCAACAAACGAACGACCTCCTCCTTCCTTCGCACACCGTCCACCTTGGCGCGCTTCGCCGAGGGTTCCCCCGCTCCGCGAGCCATCCCGTCGACTCGGCACGGTCTCCCGTCCCGACCACGAGCGCTCCCCACTCCCTCGTTCCCCAGCTGGTCGGGGCTTGCCTCTCTCGTCGCTGCCCGGGGTTACACGCGTTACGTTTTTTTGGCGCGAACTCCCCCGATCACCGATCGCGATCCCAACACCAGAAATTGCGGATGAGGAC
>Ga0160423_10000069_pt1 | contig 67142 bp, 63 predicted proteins | sample CRUFie14St8metaG_FD_108191 | JGI IMG/M metagenome (GOLD analysis project Ga0160423, IMG submission 108191) | Marine microbial communities from the Costa Rica Dome - CRUD Field 142mm St8 metaG | ecosystem: Environmental > Aquatic > Marine > Oceanic > Photic zone | place: Costa Rica: the Eastern...
AATACTTGCGGACAGTTGAATCAGAGATTAAACCGGGTCAATCTATGACAGAATTACAAGAGACCTTGTTACATCTACTCCATCTAAGGAGAAGGTCGCTGATTGATGAGAATCAATTTAGATTTGCCCTGTCTTCAATGATAGATTCTGAATCTATGGACGGTTTTTTCGAGCATCCAGAATTAGGTCAAGAAACCTGGGATAGACTACTATCTAGAGCTATGATTGACTGTGCACCTTTTTTCCGTCTTCACGATCGCTTACACATGAGACAACAGAATGGTAAAACGGGGGAGGTTTGGTTTGATGTCGATATGGAAAACTTGGTTGTTGGTCCTGCAAACCTATTTGCATTCATTCTCAACCAAACTGATGAGGTTCAAGATTTGGTACTTAGAGTTCAGACTCCAGATTTTCGCCCAAATGACTGTGAATATCGTCTGAAGGTTGAACCACATAATTCGATTTCTTTTGATGGCATTATATCCTCTAAAATCACAGATAGATTGCCAAATATCCTAAATTCTACAAGAATCATATGGCAGAGTTTGTTACCCTCTAGTACCGGAGAATCTACGGTTACAATTCGACTTGAAGATTTAGATGGCAACCTAATTTCGGGGAGAGTATTGACAGTACAGATTCGTAACGACCTTTTCACTAGACTCAGGATGTCAACGGGTGCTTTGTTTATACTAGGTGCGATTATTGCAATCCTCTCGCCACTTTTGCCCTTCATTGGGTCAGTCCTTGGGCTCTAACCATACATCGGGTTGATTCAAGAGGGAAACACCTGTGGCCCGCCTGTGTCTGATGAAACCTCGAACCCAGACGATGACCTAAGGAGTCGTCTGCACGCCATGGAAACTAAGGTTAGGCGCATGCGAGATAATCGCAATAGTCACAATGAGAATGCTCGAAGGGCTGCGGATTCTCGTAATGCTGTGCAAGAACAAGCGAAAGGCCTACGCGATTCTATTGACGAAATGAAGGCTAAACAAAAAGAAATCAGGGACCAAGCAAGAGTTCACAAGGCGAGGAGAGATGAAATTCAAGGGCATATCAGAGAAATGATTGCTAAGAAAAGAGGCCGTAGGGACGACGAAAGAGGGTCTAAATCAGTAGTTATCGAATTGTCCGAAACCGAGGGACAAATCGAAAAGATTGAGAGGCGCTTGGAGACTGATGGTAGATTGAAACTGGAAGATGAAAACAAACTCCTAAAGGAATTAAAGAAATTAATTGGAAAGAGAAATGAGTTACTTCCTGCTGTCAAAGAATATCAATCAATTACCATAGATCTTGGAGATATGGATGAGTCGATTAGCCGTCTTAAGGCTGAAGCAGATTTAGAGCATCAAGCGATGGTTGACTGTCATAAGAAAGGAGACGAAATATGGGAGGAAATCAAGCCATTATTCGAGGAAAGAGATTTCCTAAGGGCCGAAGGTGACAGGCTACACAACATATTCGTCGAGGCTAAAGCAGCAGCGGATGAAGTCCACAATGAAATGAAAGTATTGCTTGATCAAGTAAATGAAATCCGCGACTCAATAAAAGCCGCCAGGGAAGAGCGAGAAAAGACAATACGCGATCATAATCAGTCAGTCAGAGACGCCATTAGATTGCCTTCTGAAAGCGAAGAATTAGCAGGTTCATTGGAAGAAATGCTGATGGAAAGTGGTACATTGACTCTTGGTGGCACAGGGGCGGAAGATGAGCCGGATAACCGAGCTATTAAATCAAGAAAATCAAAGAAGCGTAGGCTAGGGACAACTAGGGGAAAGTTGTGAACTTACCAACCTCTTTCCTCTAGACGCACATCCAAAGTTTCGATTTCTAATCCAGGCATTGGCTCACCAATCATCGCACTGGCTTCAGCTACGACGGATGGATCCTCATAGTGATGGGTCGCTAGAACTATTGCTTCGGCGGTCTGTATTGGGTCGGAACTCTTGAAAATTCCTGAGCCAACAAAAATTCCATCCATTCCATGCTTCATCATAAGGGCTGCATCAGCAGGGGTAGATATCCCTCCGGCCGAGAATGTCACAACAGGCAATCTGCCAAGTTTTGCAACCTCTTCTAGTACCGAAGAAACTTCTCCCCTAACCTCTTCCATTGTTCCAAATGGAGTGGAATCTGGATCTAGGTTGAAGGATGAGACTTTGTTAACTCTCTGAAATCCTTGCATAATTATGTCGACCATTTCACTGCGACCTTCTTCTCCAATAGATTGAGCGTGAGCGATTTCATTTGCTACCAATCTAGCGTGTTGCACGGCACTTACTACATTTCCAGTTCCTGCTTCACCTTTGGTTCGCATCATTGCAGCGCCTTCTGCGACCCTTCTTACTGCCTCTCCTAAGTTAGTGCAGCCACAAACGAAGGGCACGGTATAGTTGTTTTTTGCTATGTGGTAGAAGGGGTCAGCGGGAGTTAAAACCTCAGATTCATCTATCATATCTGCGCCTAATGCTTCAAGCACCCTTGCTTCTTCATCATGACCAATTCTTGCCTTGGCCATTACAGGTATTGAGGTAGTTTCGATAATTTCCTTTATCATATCGGGGTGACTCATTCGAGCAACTCCTCCACTGGCTCTTATGTCAGCAGGTACTCTCTCCAAGGCCATTACAGACACAGCCCCAGCGTCTTCTGCAATGTGAGCCTCTTCTGCGTTAACAACATCCATGATGACTCCGCCTTCTTGCATCTTGGCGAAGCCACGCTTGAGCAATTCTGTGCCATGCCGCATTTGACCTAAGTCAACCCTCTGTGTCATAGACTAGCCTGTCGGCTTCTCTTCATCAATCTATGTTTGAGTTCACGAGAACGAGAAACTTCAGTCAGCGAGTACTGGTGAATCTCCGGTCGCTATTTCTAATTCAAGACTTTCAGTCTCGTTACGCTCGATCCATTCCATTTCTTCGTCTGGTACATCAGCGTCTGCAAATATAGCTTCGACTGGGCACTCTGCCATACATGCAGCACAATCGATGCACTCATCGGGATCGATTACCAAGTAGGTGTCCGCTTCTCTGAAAGCTTCAACCGGGCAAACTGCTACACAATCTTGGTATTTGTGTCCTACACAGGCGCTTGTTACTACATGGGTCATTCTATCACTTACTACCCCGTCAGAGATGATGCATAAGAATCCTTGTCATATTTCAGGGTATGTTGGCGGAAAAAAATTAGCCGAACAATCAAACGGATTTCTTTATCAATTCTAACAGAACTTCGCGCGGGTCTTGCCCGGGGTATGACTCTATTTTGAAGCGTCCTTTTACCGCAGATTTTCTATCTACACCCTCGGCCAATCGTAAATTCCCTGCGACAAATGAGGAAAGTGACAGACGTATATGGAAAACTTTGTCTTCATCAATTTGCGAATCAAGGCCATTCTCCATTATCTGATTCAATACACTTTCTCCTAATGAACGGAGGCTTTGTTTTGCCTCTTTTTTGCTATTTTCTTTAATTTCTAGTAATGTCTGTGGGGCACCATGGTGAGATTTTGATTTCTCTTTGTTGATCTGTGTCTTTCCTGAGGATAATTGACTCATTGCTGCTTCGATAACCTCAACATCATCAACAGCGCTACAGTGCACCCTCCAAGACACGCTATGCAAGCTCATTGATTCAGGCAGAAGCAATTACCCCTTGAAGGCCACCCTGCTCCTTTGTCCAAGGATATCTCTTGAGGGCTTTCATTCAAATACTGGAGGCAAGTCGCACGGCTCGCAAACGGGGTAGCCCCCGATACGAGGTGTTTCTCATGGCAAAGGGCGCAAAAGCAAGGGCAGCGGCACGCAAGCAGAGAGACAAGTGGAAGGCAAAGCGCTGGTTCACAATTCGAGCACCTCGTAATCCATGGTCCTTCAGAGTCATTGGTGAGACCCTCGCAGAGGACTCAGAACAACTCATTGGACGAACTTACGACATCATGCAAAATGAGTTAGATGGCGACTTCTCAAAGATGCACGTACAGGTAGTTTTCCGAATAACAGAATCTGTCGGCGGAGATGCGCTGACAGAATTTATCGGACACCATGTCCTGAAAGACCACATCCGCCGACAAATTCGTCGGCACCGTGGAAAAGTTGACGACACTGTAGACGTCGTTACAGAAGATGGATACTATGTAAGATTCAAACCATTATTAATTTCAAGATCACGAGTTAAGTCTAGCCAAAAGTCTGCAATGAGGGCCAGTGCTAGGGAAACAATCCTAACCATGGGGGCTAGTTCAACTTGGATTCATTTGCAGAAGGCTCTGCTTGATGGGACTATGGAGGCAGCAATCAAAGAATCAGTATCGAAGGTTACGCCTGTTAGGACCGTCATGATTAGACGCAGTCAGTTATTACAAAGCGGAGTTGTTGTAGAAGATGGCCCGACTTTGGATGAAATTCATGCTGAAGAAAAAGCGGCTGCAGCGGCTGCCCAAGTAGAGGAAGTTGATGTCCTCGCGGCAGCAGAAGCATCTGCGGAGCTTTCTGAAGTTGGAGATAATGATGCCCCAGAAGAAACCTCAGAGGAAGGAGATGGGGAAGTAGATGAAGAAATTCAAAGTGAGGTAACAGAAACCTCCGATGACTCCGAAGTCGATTATGAATCTATGACCGTGTCTGAACTAAAGGAACTTCTGAAGGAAGCAGGAAAACCAGTATCTGGAAAGAAAGCAGATTTAATCTCGCGTCTTCAAGAGTGAGGTACAAATGGGCAACTAAGCCCCTCCCAAATCGAGGTGACCATTTGGTGCGAGTTGCTGTAATTTGTGGAACGGGTATGTCTGAACTTTCCCAAGAGATGATAAGCAGTTCAACAAAAATCGCCAAAATTCGTGTGGATTCGAAATGGGGGCAAGTTCCAACAATATTAGTTGAATCTGACCTAGGAGAGATTCTCCTAATTGACAGGCATCACCGAGAAGGTGGTGCTAGAACCCCTCCTCATGAAATTGAACACAGAGCAAATATTCACGCTGCTAAGTCCTTTTCTCCCGATTTAATTCTTAGTGTAAATTCGGTTGGAACTATGATTGAGAATTTACCGCCAGGAATGATTGGTGTAGCAAGCGATGTATTAGATTTGGCAACCCGTCCATGGACATTTTATGACGAGGATGCGATCCACGCAGATAGGACGTCTATTTTTGACGCCAAAGCAAGTGAAATTTGTGTAAGTGCATTATCTAAATCGCAAGATAATACCCCCAGTAACCTTGTCGTTGCCCAGTGTGTTGGACCCCAGTTCGAATCTCCTTCAGAAATCAATGCACTAGTTCGTCTTGGTGCTGACGTGGTTGGTATGACATTAGGACCTGAGTCCCGTTTGATTGCAGAAACAGGAATACCACACGTGGCCATATCTTGCTCTTCAAATTGGGCGGCTGGGCGCACTCCTGGTGACCCTTCAGCAGAAATAGATCATCATGCTGTTGACGCTATGGCTGCGTCTCTGCGGGCTAGAGTAAGAGATTGTATAGATGAACTAATGGTTAATTATTGATAATTCGAAGTATGTCGCCAAACAACCAATTTGCAGTATCATATCTTGTGACGTGCTGGATAAAACAGAACTTTGCCTCAATTTTAATTCTAGACCATCAGACAGTTTGATGGTTCTCCAATTACTGGGCGATGTATGACCCGACTGTTGAGTGTAGATGATTGGAAGGAAGTTGAATGGAATTCTAAGCCCGATGGCTCTTGGGCTACCATGATGGCTAGGGTAGCTGCTTTCCATAGTAAACATGATTTCGCTAACCCTGAGAATAATGGACATGATATGGGATACCGTGTGGCTCTAACCGTTGAAGAATTAGGCGAGTTTGCAGCGGCGATCACTAAAGGAAAGCCAAAGGAAGAAGCATCTGAAGAATTAGCAGATTTGTTGATTTTGATACTCGGCCACTCTCTTGCGATGCACATAGATTTAGAATCCGAATTCCACTCAAAAATGGACAAAATTATGCAAAGAAAGGCTCGACGAGGTAACCTAGGCATCAGAGTTACAGAATATGATGGGGAATGAATTTGGATAAAATTCTACGACTGTCATAATAAATCTCGTACCCTATATTATTAGGTTTTTTTAAATTGTTAATAATATCGGGCCAACTATGGCCTTGGACATGCAAGCCGCTCAAGATGATGAAGAATCGAATCCAAAAGTCGACTCTGAAACGTATGATGTAATTATCGTCGGAGCAGGTGCTGCGGGAATCGGTGTCGGAATTGCTATTGCTCATGCAGGAATTGAGAACTTCCTGATTGTTGATAGAGATACAGTAGGTTCCTCTTTTTCTTCATGGCCTGAAGAGACTAGATTCATTACGCCGTCATTTCCTAGTAATTCCATTGGAATGCTAGATCTAAATTCGATTGCAATCGGAATATCTCCCGCATTTAGTATGAAGGTTGAGCACCCTACTGGTAAGGAATACGCTGAACACTTACAGGATATAGCTGAATATTTTGAGCTCCCAATTTTAGAACATACAAATGTAGATTCTATAGAGAAAATCGACGGTTTATTTCATCTAAAAATAGCTGACAGTAACTTGCTGGCGAAAAATGTAATTTGGGCAGCAGGCGAATATCAATATCCACTAATTGATGGATTTGAAGGCGTTGAATTTTGCAGGCATACGGCAACAGTTTCGAGATATGCAGATTTAGAAGGGGATAATTTTCTAATTATTGGCGGATACGAAAGTGGAATAGATGCTGCATATCATCTTGCTAATAATGGTAAAAAGGTGGTATTATTCGACATTAACAGCCCATGGGACGAAGAAAGTTCAGATCCAAGTATTACTTTGTCTACTTTTTCATTTGAACGAATGAGAAATCCAAATTTTGAAAATAATGTCCGATTAAACGCAGAGACTCCTGTAAATTCAGTCAATCTAATTGACGGAAAATACGAAGTCAGAACTAAAGATGGTCAAGTCTTCAATTCTGATTCTAAGCCTCTATTTGCAGGCGGATTCGACGGAAGTCACAAATTCGTGTCACATTTATTCGATGAAAGAGAAGATGGATTCCCCCTGCTGAATGATAGTGACGAATCAACTATAGTTCCTGGTATGTACCTTTGTGGGCCATCAGTTCGTCATGACGGTCATATTTTTTGTTTCATTTTCAAATACAGGCAACGGTTTGCAATCGTCGCACAAGCAATTGCATCGTCCCTAGATATTGATACTGATGAATTCGTCGAGGCTTACAGGGGCTGGGGGATGTACTTAGACGATTTATCCTGTTGTGGACAGGAGTGTTTGACGTGTTGACGGGAAAAGGAACTCGAATAGGACAAATTCTGAGTATTGAATGGCTTGGACAAACCCTTGCAAGTCTATGCTGGATTATCAGTGTATTCGTATACGGAATTGAAGGCCCTGGCGACTGGCTACAATTGGGGGCTGCTTCATTTTGGATGATGTCAAACATTTCGGCAATATTTAGCATAAAATAATTAGGAAAATAATTTAGAAATCGCAGCCAAATGAATCAAGATTATACCTTAATGAAAAGTTTTCATTCTCTTTTCCATTGTATATTCTGCAATCCAGAGACTAATCCAAATCCCACCTAATTGTAATACAAGCCTGACTAGATTTCCTGTCTGAGATAATGATGCTCCGTCTCCTAATTCGACTGAACTAACCCACATGTAAAGATTGGCAGGATATAGACAAATCAACAAACAGGCACTGCAATACCCTCCTATCCATCTTATTGAAGGAATAATTAGCATAATGCCTACTAGAATTTCGACTACGCCACTAGCGATTACCCAAAATTCCGCTGAACCAAAGATCGGAGGTACAATTGGTTCGAACCATTCAGTATCTGTGAAATGCAATACTCCTACATAAACGAAAAATGAACCGCCTAAGATTGCGAACAAGTCGCGAAAATTCATGTTATCGCCTAGTCCAGATGGAATATGTAGTGTCGTATTCGTTATTGGAGTCTGATTGCAATTTTTCAATAACTTCCTCAGACCATTCAGTACGATTCCATTCTGGGAATTTCACGTCGCCACTATTTTTGGTTTGGACCGTTGTAAGATGAATTTCTTCTACTCGATCAAGAAACATTTGGTAAATCTGAGCGCCGCCAATTATCCAGCATTCATCGCAACCATCCGCATACGCGATTTCTATGGCCCGGCCGATGTATAGAGCGGTCTCTGCTCCATCCGCTTCCCATCCGGTGTCTCTTGACATAACGATGTTTAATCGCTCGGGTAATGGCCGATATGCTTCGGGAAGTGAATCCCAAGTTTTTCTTCCCATAATTACGGCGTTAAACCCATCTCCTTCAGTCAATTGTTTAAATCGAGCCATGTCCGAAGCTAAACGCCATGGAAGTCCTTCTCCCCTTCCAATACAGCCCTCTTCATCCATAGCAACAATCATCGACATACGCATATTATTACCTCAAACAGAAATTGGTGCCGAAATATGTGGATGATGCTCATAATTGAGAATTTCAATACTCTCTGCAGTAAATCCATCTATTTCGGAGATAGTCTCATCTAACCTGAGTTTAGGCAATGGAAGTGGTTTCCTAGAAATTTGTTCCTTGGCTTGTTCTAAGTGGTTTAGGTACAAATGACAATCACCCCCAGTCCAGACAAATTCACCGGGCTGCAATCCGCATACTTGAGCCATCATACAGGTTAGAAGACTGTATGATGAAATATTGAATGGGACTCCAAGAAAAGCATCGGCGCTTCTTTGGTATAATTGGCAGGACAATTTTCCTTCGTTGACATAGAATTGGAAAAAAGCATGGCAAGGCATTAACGCCATATCTTCCAATTCTCCAACATTCCAAGCTGAAACAATAATTCTTCGTGAATTTGGGTTATGTTTGATCATTTCAATGGCGTTTTCAATTTGGTCCACGACCCTGCCATCATTAGTCTCCCATTTTCTCCATTGTTTTCCATAAACAGGTCCAAGGTCGCCATCTTCGTCAGCCCATTCGTTCCATATCCGAACGTTATTTTCCTGTAGATAGGCAACGTTAGTATCTCCTGATAAAAACCACAATAATTCATGGATTATACTAGGCCAATGAAGTTTTTTTGTGGTCACGGCTGGAAAAGATTCGGACAAGTCAAATCGCATTTGGTGGCCGAAAACTGAAATTGTTCCAGTGCCTGTACGATCAGATTTCTCTATTCCTTCGTCAAGGATTCGTTCGAGGAATGCTAGGTATTGCTCCATGTCAACTAAACCTACAGAACCGCCGAAGTCCATGAAGGATGCGGATATCTTGACTCAAATTTTTGCATCAAAACTTTGGATTAGGGTGCCCCCAAAGCTCTCAAATTTTCAATTAATTGATCTGTGAATCTTCTGTAATGTGATTTCATTATTGATCTTTGGCCATGCTCGTCTAAATCAGCAATGTTGGAAATGTCTTCATCGGACATATTCCCTCCGGATTCATCGCCTAACCACTCTCCAAAGGTGATTGGGTTATCGACATTGACTTGCACTTTCGCCAATGGATTGACCACAGCAGAACCTGGTGCCATGAATTTTCTTGCACCAATAATTGCCATTGGTACAACTGGTACTTCTGGAAACCTAGCAGCTAATCGAGCAACACCAGTCTTTCCTCTAGAAAGGTAAGGTGGTTTATCGGATCTGGAGCGAGTTCCTTCGGGGAATATACCCATGACATTCCCTCCAGAAAGAACGTCCACAGCACTTGCTAATGCTTCCACACCCCCTGATTCTCGAAATGTTTCAATCTGTCCAGTGGAAGTCATCAGTTTCTGGAATTTTTTGTCTTCGAAATGTTCTGCTTTTGCAAGATAATGTACAGGTCTTTTTGCTCCCATTATTTTGACAATTGGATCGATGTGCGATGTATGGTTGCCAACTAGTATTGCGGGTCCATTTTTTGGAATTCTATTTACTCCATTGTAACTTACATTAGTTATCGTTCTAACTAATGATGGTGATAATTCAATCAAACCTTTGTAAAACATTGGGGTTGAATGGGATATACCAGTGCCCTCAAGCCCGGTCAATTTCGCCACCGTTTCCAAAGAATCAGCGGACAAGCCGGGCATCGTTCCTCCGACTACTGCTCTGCATTATTGCTTTGCGTAAGTGCGATGACTTCTTCTGATACATACTGCCCCCCATTATTGTGGGCATACCTAGGGTACTCTGTCTAGCTATGTGTTGTATTATTTTGCTACCAATGACCGCACCCGCAGTTGTTGCTGAATGGGAAGATGATAATTGGCTCAGAAATATCATCGGTCCAGAAAGGCTTGAACTTGGAGATGAATTTGGCTGTCATGGGTTTGAAGGAGTAGATGTGAGAGAGGAGTCTTGGGTCATTGAAGAGTGTAGAGATTACCTAAATCGATTCACCAACGCATCACGTTGGGGCTCTCAACCGATTTCCTTCGGTCACCCAAACGGTATAGTGACTGAAGATATTGCCAGTGCAATTTCTGAGGCTGGTTTTTCAATTATTGGAGATAGGATTGAAGGCGATGGTCATGGTCTAAATGTTGTAGAACGATTAACCAGTCTTGAAAAAGGCCAAGCTAATTTGTCTGCTTTAGAAAACGCAGAACGAGACAGCCTAGTCAGCATTTATTGGATTGCTAGATGGCACGATATCAATATCAGAGAGGATAAAGATGCTATTTCCTTGCTCAAATCTCAAGAGGTTTGGTTTACCACTTGGGGGGAGTGGCATGGGCACAAAATATCTGGAGAGTCATATGACAGAATTTTGACCTCAGATCCACATGTAAAGACATACAGAATTTCAACATTGTCCGATTCTTTTTGGGCAGTCCCGGGTACGGCCTTATTTGAATGGTCAGAACCTCCCACAAGTATACAATTTGATGGCGAAGAGGCGTTAGTTATACCTGCGGCTCAAAAGCATCTGATAACAGGTATTCGGCCAGTAGAGGGAGGAGCGTATGTTACAGCAGAACCAGGAGTCTTTGTCGAATTCTTCTTTGAATCCGAAGAAGTTTCAATTTCGCATACTCCGCAGGTCACTTTCAATGGATTACACCATTCTGTAAGTATAGTCGGCCATCACGTAACAAACCTACACGATTGGACTTCTGATTTTCATAATTCACCACTTCGATTCACTTGGTTAATTGAGAGGCCTGCAGCATTGCAAATGGATTGGAGGCTACCCGTGTTGGCTATCGGGATATTAATCGCCACTCCAATTGCTATCAAATGGGTGATAGCCCGTGATCAAGAAGAGAACGAACAATGGTAGAATTAACCATTACTCAAAACAAAACATTACAACAACATGGGGGTATTTAGATCATATGAAGCGTGGGGTTTTGTTGATGAACATAGGGACTCCAGATGAACCAAATGTGGAATCTGTCAGAACTTATCTACGTGAATTTCTACTTGATCCAGACGTAATTGACATCCCTACACCCCTGAGACACCTTTTGGTTAGGGGGATAATTCTGAAAACTAGACCCAAAAAAATAGCACCCCGATATCAGAGTATATGGATGGAAGAAGGCTCACCACTCCGTGTATTAACTCAAAAGATGACAGATGCTGTGGAACAAAACATGGATGATACAGTTTGTGAAGTAGGAATGAGGTATGGAAACCCAAGTATTCGTCATGGATTAGAACGATTAAAGAAATCAGGAGTTGAGGAGTTATTACTAGCCCCTTTATTTCCTCATCATGCGCAGGCTACCACAGAATCTTCTCTTAAGTTTGCATACAAGCAAATGAAAGAAATGAATTGGAATCCACTGACCAAGGAACTAGGTCATTTCCCAAATAACCCTAATTTTATTGACCCATTGGTGGAATCAATAAGGCCTTATTTACAAGAGGATTCTCATCTTTTATTCTCATATCATGGTCTACCCATATCTCATGTAAAACGATCAGATAAATCTGGTAAACACTGTCAGAAAGTTGAAAACTGTTGTGAACTTTCTCTGGATGCTAACTCAATGTGTTATTCTCACCATTGCTCACTTACCACTGAAGCGGTTACCAAAAAATTAGGACTATCAAAGTCTGATTGGTCTATGAGTTATCAAAGCAGGCTCGGACCCGCTAAATGGCTGAAACCATCTACAACAGAGACAGTTCAAAACCTGGCTATGAACGGAATCAAGAAGTTAGTTATTATATCCCCTGCTTTCTTAGCAGATGGATTAGAGACCCTCGAAGAACTTGACATAGAAATAAGGGAGGAATTTCTTTCAGAAGGAGGCGAAGAGTTAGTCGTCGTGAAATGTCTGAACGATGATCCATTATGGATTTCAGGACTTACTAATCTGATTAATGAAGCATTTTCCAGTCAATCGCTGCCTATAGTGTAGGGATTTTAACGATATACAACGTACCAATCAAGGCTAATACAAATGTTGTAATTCGTGATATTAGAGGGGCAGAATCGGGAATTGCAATTAGTATCGCAAATAATACAAAAATCCACATTGTGGTCAATATTATGCTTTTTGTTTTTCTTGGTATCCCTCCGGTTTCACGAAAATTCTTCACATGCGTACGAAATATTTTGTTGTTAATCACCCAGTCCTAGAATTTCTGACTTGATTTAGCAAAACAAGCTGCGGCTAAAATCATAAAAGGAGTGGTTGGAAGTCTAGGTACAGGGATACCTATTAGTCCTAAAGCAGTGAAAATAGTCCCAAACTAAACCACATTATCCTGCCAAGACTGGAGCGATTAGTATCCACCTTGTGGACATCGTTCGATACCATAAGAACAACCTGTATTTCTTCACAGCTAGTATCTAGTTCGCGTAAAAATAACGTTATACTAATTCTAACTATTCAAACGATATTTCAGGGCCGTCTATTCGTACGTTATTGAGTTTCATAGCGCGTATTATTTGGGAAATTGTATGGTTTCCCAATACTTCTGGTGCGTGGACACCTACAGGTAACATATCTGGATTTTTCAACCATGCTTCTACACAACATGCAGTCACCATTCCGGTTGCTCGTGCCATAGAATGACCATCGTCGCCCCCATGATCCTCAACTTCCCATTCCATGACTTCACCGGTTCTTGACTGAGTTCTAACCTTCATCCAAGTAAATTCAGGAATTTTATGATCATAATTCCACTCCCAAATTAATTCCTCTTCGTTCAGTTCTCCAGTTTCCCTTTCGTCTATAAATTTCTGGATATGACCAGGCCATCGTACGGTGAATTCAGACATCTCAAATGCAGGAATAGATTTCAGCACGGAACGTAAACCATCTGTGAGAAACGCTTCCATTTCGCCATGTTCTCCAGTATCGACCATATGGCGTTGGGTTAAGGCGGGAAGAGTGATCTCTTCTCCCTGACGAATAACCCTAGCCGGTCTAGTATATTCTGCAATTACATCTATGGGGGAAAATGGTGCCATATACTTCCATTCACCATATGGTCCGGTTGGGTTTCCACCTACCCAAACTTCAGCTTTTTCCAAAGGTCCAATTTTCCTATCCGCGACGGCTAGCAACATATTCGATAAACCGGGTGCTATACCAACATCCCAAAGGATTCTTGCTCCGTAATCCTGAGCCTTTTGATTATCTCTATCGGGTGTATGTTTACTGAAACTTAAATCCACCACGCGATACCTACTTTCAGCGAGATCTGTCGTTGCCATATGCCCAATATCGCCCGGTAACATATTCACAACCATGTCAACTTGGCCATTTCTGCTCATTGACATCAAATTATCCAATACATCTCCTTGATGTACCGTAATTCCATCAATCCCCATGACTCGATGCGGCTGAAGGTCATAGGCGTGAACTTCGTGTCCAAGTGTTGCTAGACGCTTTGCAACCCACGCACCGACCAATCCAGTCCCTAGACAATGTACAACCGCCATAATTACCCCAGGCCGGTTTAGTTCTTGATTAGTTGCAGTCGAGCATTTGTCGCATTATATGGGCGATTAGTTGATTGAGGAGTGTATTCTCGTATGGGTGTGGGAAACGCCGGTCGCATCGATCCTTGGTCCTCGGAGCAATCTACAGATTATGCTCGGATACGTGACCAATTCGGCTTAGAGAGTCTAGATCTAACTCAAGTTCCTAATCCAAGTATGCTACACCGTAGGGGGATTATTTTCGCACATAGAGATCTCGATGTTGTCACTGGATGCATAGAGCGCTCGGACCCATTTGGTGTATTGACGGGCCTAATGCCCAGTGGTAGAATGCACCTAGGTCATTCCATGGTTATTGAGCAGGTTAGATGGTTTCAGGAACAAGGTGCAGATATCACTGTAACAGTAGCAGATCTAGAGGCCTTAGCAACTCGAGGAACTAGTCTGGTGGAAGGACGTAAAACCGCATTGAAGGAATATGTCCACAATTACGCCGCACTCGGACTTAATCCTGAGAATACCAATGTATACTTCCAAAGTGGTCGCCCCGAAGTTCAGAGACTTGCATTCACTTTAGGACGTCGAACAAACCTTTCAGAATTTGAAGCAATCTATGGATTCAAAGGTGAGACTAACCTAGCACATGTACAAGCACCTTTGATTCAAGTAGGAGATATTATTCATCCCCAATTAGATGAATTCGGGGGTCTTCGTCCGATAGTTGTGCCTGTTGGAGTTGATCAAGATCCACATTTACGGCTTACCAGAGGTATTGCGGGCAAAACCCATTGGTTTAATGTAAAACCAAGAAAAGCAGGCGGTTTGAGAGTTTCTCTATCAGTTCAGAATAGTAACTCAGAAGCTTTTGGGGTTTCTACAGATGGCAAAGTAGATCGTGAAATAAGAAATTCAATTTTTGAAAGGCTCATAGGTTCATTATCTCCAATAGGTTACTCTGATTTAATCTCTAATCCAAAACATGGCACCTTAGATATCCCTGGTGCAAAGAATTCCGATATCGCTCAAGTAAGAATGTGTTTACTACGCCTTGAACGAGAAATGGGTGGTATGGGACTCATGCCTCCGAGTTCAACCTATCATAGATTTGCAATGGGGCTCACTGGTGACAAGATGTCTTCTTCTAAGCCCAAAACTACAATCTTCATGGATGATAGTATAGAAGATATGAGTAAGAAAGTAAAGCGAGCATTGAGTGGCGGCCAACCAACTATTGAGGAACATCGAAGACTTGGTGGAGATTGTTCAAAGGATGTTTCATTCCAATATTTGCAGTTCTTTTTTGAGGATGATGATTCTGAATTAACAAAAATTGCAAGGGATTACGAATCGGGAAAACTGCTAGCTGGAGAAATGAAGCAAATCTGTATCGATAGGGCGAGTGAATGGCTTTCAGATCTAGCAGATAAGAGAGACATGTGGGACGGTCGTCTTGAGGAATTCCTTGCACCCGATGCAAGATAATCTACTATTCTTCAAATTCGCTAGAATTGAAAATAGGTATCTGAGGGCCTGTCGCAAGAGCTGCGATTTCCTCTTCGGATAACTCTGTGGATGTTGCTTTTTCATGCAATATTTGTGAATGTCCATTTGGGTCCAATAACAATAACTCTACAGATTCTTCTCCGGCTTTGACTTTGGAAATCTTGTCAATAAGTTCCTGACAGGATTCTACTGTCTCCAAACCTTCATCGCCATCTCTCATAGCTCCGCGCTGTATCATTCCGATAGCATCTGAAAATCGATTCAACACACCTTCTACATTGGAAATATACCCTGTTGCATTATCGCCGGGTTCTACTTCTAGCCCCAACTCTACGATTCTTACTGTACAAGATGAGGACCTAATTACTCGAGTCGTCATTAGGTTGGAATTATTCAGTACCAACGACCAAGCGCTTGGTTTCTTCCCTTCAGAGGGAATAAAGTCAGTATGTCTCCAACCGCACTCATTGCAAATCATTGTCATTTCTGTATGTTCACCAAAGTATGGTATCTCAGAGGTGTGGACGTTGAGAATTAAACCGTTGTCAGAATTACATATTGGACAAGGGTAATCAAGTTCGCTTTCCATATTTTGGCCTCAATAAGCGGTATTTTGATGTTCTGAAATAGCAAATGTTGGTGGGATTAGTAGTAATCTTGAGGTCCCCAATCTGATGACTTCTCCCGATAAATCCGTCTCAACGAATGATTGGATCTGGTCCACTGCAATTCTTAATTCAGTTTCTACGGTGATTAGGCGAGACATTTCTAATATCACGATATCTCCATCCGATAACCAATCGAGAAGCTTAGGGATTCCTGTGATATCGTCTAAAATCGCCCTGTGGACTATAACGTCCCCCTGTCCCCGGGCCACTGGAGCATCTGCGTATAGTTCGCCCAGGTCATGGTAATCATGACCAGGGTCTAATGAAAACTCCTTACCGCGAGCAGGTAAACTAGGCATCTCGATCCATTTAGGTTCGGTCTTGCTACCCCTTGCCATTGTTTGTATCCGAAGTGTGGGGCTCTTTGAGCAATACGGTTCTTCTTCGCACCAAAGTATAGTCTAGTCACCCTTTTGCAGATTACCATTTTCGCTATGGTCTAATTCTCCCGTTTGCTCACTTTCGCTTACTAACACCCCGTCGGATTGATAAGGGGCCGGATTTGAGTACAATCCGCAGGGAACTCTCCGTGCGGTGAATTTACATGAACGCAGAAGCAGACGCCGTCAAGACCGGAACCAGCACTGTTGGCATTACCTTCGACAGAGGTGTAGTTGTTGGAGCGGACCACAGAGCAACTATGGGGCACTTTATTGCAAACAAGAGCGTCAAGAAGTTGTTCAAGATTTCAAACAATGTTGCTCTTACAACCGCAGGATTGGTTGGACACGCCCAATCTCTTTCCCGAACCCTTGCAGCAGAATTGAGACTGTACGAATTGAAGCGTAATGCACCGATGACGGTCAGAGGTGCAGCTACATTAACTGCTAACATATTAGTGGGCAGGCCGCACTATGTCCAACTTTTGATAGTTGGAACAGATGAAGACGGTCCAAGTGTGTATTCAATTGACTCTGCTGGGGGCTCGATTCCAGATGTTTACTGTGCTACAGGTTCGGGAAGCCCGTTCATGTACGGTGTCTTAGAAGACCAGTACAAGGATGGTATGACCCAGAACCAGGCCCTAAAGGTGGCTGCTAAGGCACTCCTAGCCTCTGCTCAAAGAGATGCAGCAAGCGGAAATGGTATGGATCTTGCAGTAATTACAAAAGACGCGGGCTACCAACAACTAACAGAGAAAGAGGTCTCCGACCTACTCTCTAAATTGTAAATTAACTCCACGGCAATTAGCCTATCAACCTCATTTTGAGGTACTTGCTATAGGGTGGAGTTGTATAAGTAGGGTGTGAATTATGAGATTAACACTGACAGAAGTTAAACAAAGGGTATCCAACCTTGTTCCTGAAAATATCGATTACGAAGTAGATGTAGAGGCGGGTTCGATTGCAATTATCACAAAACAACCAGAAGCCTTTGGTGGCGCCGGTCAGTCATTGACTGTGAAAATTGCAAAAAATATCAAGCGAAGGGTGATTGTAAGGCCTCACCCTGAAATTTTGGCCGATGAGGCTACTGTCAGACAAAAAGTCAACGAGATAATTCCCCCTGAGGCTGAAGTGAGAAACGTTTGGCTGGATCCCGCATTATCTGAAGTCACTCTGGAATGTGACGACCCAGCCTCTGCAGTCGGACCCAAGGGAATTAACATCAAAAATCTTCGAGATGAGATCGGCTGGTTGATATCAGTAGAACGGGCACCGGCGTTTGAGAGCCGAACCCAGCACGATATCCGCAGATATCGAAAAGAATTGGCAGATGAGAGAAAATCCCTGCTAAGGAAATTTGGAACCCGGATTTACCGCCCAAAAAGAGCCGGTGAACCTTGGGTTCGACTTACCGCTTTGGGCTCCTACAGGGAAGTGGGAAGAGCAATGCATTTGATCACAACAAATGAATCACGTGTACTCGTAGATTGTGGCGCAAAGCCCACTATGAATCGCAGTGAGGTGCAGCCTTTCTTCAATGCACCAGAATTATTACCTCTGGATAATTTAGACGCAATTGTTCTCACGCATGCTCACGTTGACCACATAGCTATGCTTCCAGTTCTTTTCCGATATGGCTATCGTGGACCGGTATATTGCACACCTCCAACGAGGGATTTGATGACATTACTGCAAATGGATTACATCAAGGTATCACAGGCAGAAGGCGCTGATCCACCATACTCGAAAGCTGACATTCAAGAATGTATCAAACACGTCGTCGATATCCGCTGGGGTGATAAGACAGATATTGCACCGGACGTAAAAATAACCCTCGAAAATGCAGGACATATTCTAGGTTCTTCCAGTATTTACATGCAAATTGGTGAAGGTAATTCTGAGCACAGATTATTGTTCTCAGGGGATATCAAGTACGAAAGATCCTGGTTATTTGATGCGGCAACGGTAAGATTCCAGAAGGTAGAGACGTTGGTTATTGAATCAACATACGGAGGTGCCCAAGATTTCCAACCGAATCGAGCAGATGCCACACAAGAGCTGCAAGATTTGGTAAAATTAGCCCTGTCGAGAGGGGGGAAGATATTCTGTCCAGTTTTCGCAGTGGGGCGTTCTCAAGAGGTGATGATTGCAATAGATCAATTATTCAAGTCAGGGGAAGTTAAACCAGTTACAGTTTGGCTAGATGGAATGATTGCTGAGGCAACCGCTATTCATGCTAGTCACCCGGATTTCCTCAACCGTGAATTACGAAGTAAGGTGCTTAAGGGAGGGGATGAAAACCCATTCAATTCAAGTTGGTTTAAGCAGGTGGATAGTAGGGAGCAAAGAGAGTCTTTACTTTACGATCCGTCACCTTGCATAGTCTTAGCAACCTCAGGAATGATGACTGGAGGCCCCATAATTGAGTACTTTAAACACTGGGCTCCAGAAACCAATAACACTCTATGTTTTGTTGGATATCAAGCCACTGGTACTCTGGGACGAAGATTGCAACAAGGTCACGCAGAAGTGCCTCTGATGGACAAGGGGAAAACACACATGGTACCTGTTGCTTGTAACGTTGTCACTATTGATGGATTCAGCGGACATTCTGATAGACGGCAATTAATGGACTATGTAAAGGCTCTAAATCCAACACCTAAGAAAATAATCTGCCATCATGGAGATGCTAAAACATGCAATGCATTTCGGCAAGGTCTTAGAGATGAATTTAGGGTTCAAACTTATGCGCCTGCAAATCTTGAAACACTTAGGTTGAAATGAATTTTGACTTATCCAACAATACATCAACCTCAAACACATTAGCATTGGCCCAGCGGACATGAGGGTCGCAACGTGGGCAGTCGTTTCATTGGTACTAGTGTCCTCAGTATTAGTCGGTTGTATAGACAATAATGACGTCGATGACGTAGAAATCGTAGATGAAGAGGTTCGAAATGCATACAGTATAGTAGCCCCAATTGATACAGGAATAAATGTGTACCACAATCATTTCATTCTCAATGAAACCCTTCCAAATTGGATGCTCGAGAGTCTAGGGGTAACAATGTGGTGTAACATTACAACCGAGGGCACTTGGCAAGAACGCTACGAGGCAGACAGGGAAACTTGTTGGGATGTAATCACTTCCTCCGATATAGTATACTTCCCGGGGACCAGAATTATTGCTACAACACCAGATGATGGAACTGAAATCCCAATCTTAGACGACCCCTCAGATGGACATGGTACCGCAGTTACTGGTGCAGTTTTGGATGCTAATCCAGACGCTATTATTTTCTTCGTTGAAGGATTTAGCGACGCTGCGGTATTAGCCGCAGCCAACCAGCCATTAGTCGACATCATCACAACTTCCTTTGGCCCAATTGGTTCAATCCCAGTTCCTGGGATCGAAGACTCAACAAGGGTTGCGGTAGTTGAAAACAAGAAAATTCACACAGGAGCAGCAGATAACACACCTTCTCCTGCCGTACAAGATCCTACTGCAGGCCCACCTTGGTCAATCGGCGTGTCAGGATACGCCGAAGAAGAAGATGACCAAAAAGAAACTATGAGCGGTTCTTATCCAGATATTGCCGCTGATTGGACCCAAATGTTACCGAACCATGATGACATCGATGGGTACCACGAAACATCTGGAACCTCTTTTGCTACACCTCGTACGGCAGGGATTCTTAGCATGGTTTTGACTATGTTAAGGGAAAATTCAGGAGACCTACTGAGTGGTGCATCCGAGGAAAGGAATGGTTTACTTGTGAATGGCACGAACCTTTCAGTTTCTAATGACGATATCCGTGATGCACTGAATCTTTCAGCATGGTATCCTAGTGCCTCAAGCTGGGATCCAACTTCAGGTACTTTGCCAATATCACCTGTTGCGCCATGTACTCAAGTTGGATGGGGAGTTGTCAATCTATCCAATATTCAACCATTGTTTAATCACCTCGCAGGCATAGATTCTATGCCACAACGACCTGCAGATGTGGTAGCATGTATGGAAGCAAATCAAGCTATGCGGGAAGCATATTGGGGAAACTGACGTACTCCCTTACATTATAGGGATATCAAAGCCCTCCTCTTCTGGATTGGGGGCATCTTTGTTAATGGTGGTTTCATTTTCTTCCTCATCGATTATTGACAATGAAGTATCAGTCACCTTCCTATTCGATGTGTTTTGATTAACGGCTATGGCTAGGGCAGCTGGAGAAAGAAGTAAGGAAATCCATGCGTCTATTGTTACTGAGCCTGAATCAAGAAACGAATGTACGGAAAAGCCTAGGAGAGTAAAAAATAACAACCATCCGAACACAACCCGGGTCTTTGTCACATTATTCCTAATCGGTTATTCGTGATTAGCAATCCCCTCAATTTCATCATATTGGTGGCATATTCGCCCTATCTTGGAACAAGACAATATATTGAACCATCACCTTTCAGCATAGGCTATGGAGAGTAATTGGTTACTACTTCGCTGCAAATGTGGCCATTCATTTGGAGCGAAGCAAGGTGGTAAGGCATCTTGCAATAGATGTGGGGAATCTAAGCTGATTACAACAACTGCAATGTTCACAGATTCCGCTCAATTGACCGAGGCAGTGGCGAATGCGAACCTCCCTTCAGAAATTAGTGAGGAGATTAAACAAAAATTATCCGATAAAAAGAGGAAACAACTGAAAGCAAAGGACAGAGCAAATCCAGGAATGATTGCTAGAATACTCAAACAATCCACTGACGAAAGAGGGGTTTTTACACTAGAATCCTTGCAACAAAGCCTCCAATCAGAAGGAGTCACAGACCCATCACCAGAACAAATAATTGGCATGGCGGAAATGCAAGGTGTCGTACAAAGAACCGCCCAAGAAGAGTGGAAATGGTTAGAGTGAACTCCATAAAGTCAACTCAGGTGGCTGGGTTACTCACGGGCCTGTGGGTTAGTCTGGCCTATGCTAGATGGTTTGGGACCATTTGACCCTGGTTCAAATCCAGGCAGGCCCACCAAATCTAAGATTATCAGCGAATGCGTTAACCTTCTCAAATGAATTTGGTAATAGCTTCAATATCAAAAAGAGATACAGCTACAGACAATGCCTCTTCTTTATCAAACCATTTTGCTTCTTCGATTTCATCATCTTTAGGGACTATTTCTTCAGCAGAGATATCTGCTTCACATTTGTATGTAAATGACAGCCAACAAATCCCGTCCTGAGTGAATATTTCTTGTCTTATGATTGATTCAGAATTCGTACCATGACCTTCACTGGACTCGCCTTTAGGATCAGGGATACGTATGTTGACTCCAAGTTCTTCCAAAGCTTCGCGTTCAGCTCCCGATCTAGGATGCTCTCCATAATCAACAAATCCACCGGGTAAAGTCCAACAACCTGTGAAAAATCCACGTGTGACTTTTGCCATAAGGATCTGATCGGATGGGTTAGTGATAACGACCTTGCTAACAACTCTATGTAGGGTGCGATATACGGACTCTCGAGCAACGGGGTCTACTTCACTATCACTAATCACCGCATCTTTCCAAGCCCATTCCCCAGGCCAAGTGATTTCAGGGGTTGCGACAATTACTTCATGCATGTAGTTACCCAGTCTGAATCGATTCGTACGTTTAGCAATCCAATTCAATCCCATCGCCTCCGCTTCTTCGGGGGTCGGGAGTCGAATTGAGAATCCTCCATCTCCTTCCCTTCCCATTTGAGGGATTGCAGGCCCCTTTCCTTGCAAATCTACTAGGAGTAATTTCCCATCGTGCTCGAGATGGATATGACGACGGGTCTCATTCATTCTTACTTGCGAATCGATTCAAGAAAATTAACTCAACGGCTAATCTAGATGTCTTGTCCGATAAATTGGTGCGGGTTTAGTAATCGGCGTTACAACAATTCGCTTACTGCATCTCTTTCTTCCAACAATGCTTGCACATTTTCATGGATTTTCTTCTGTGCGAATTCGTCAATAGCGAGGTCTTCAACCACAATTATTTCTCCACCCTCACATCTACAAGGGAAACTAAACACTAACCCCTCGGGAACATCATACCAACCTTCCGAGGGTAGTGCCATAGAGACTATGCGGCTATCCGAACCTTGCCACCAGTCTCTCATATGATCTACAGCTGCTGAGGCAGCAGATGCAGCAGAGGACGCTCCACGTGCAACAATAATTGCCTTGCCACGGGTTGCTACGGTGTCCAAGAATTTACCTTGTAACCAGTTACTTTCAAGCAAATCAGTTACTGGTTTGTTATTCACTTTACCAAACCTCGGGTCAGGATACATTGTGTTTGAGTGATTACCCCAAATGAATACGTCTGATACATCTGATGCTGGAACACCAACTTGTTCCGCGATTTGTCCTACTGCACGATTTTGGTCTAATCTAGTCATAGCGGTAAATTGTCTACTAGGAATACTCGGGGCATTTGCACATGCAATTAGTGCATTGGTATTACATGGATTCCCTACGGTGATAACTTTCACATTAGGTGATGCTGAAGCATCAATAGCTTTCCCTTGTCCAACGAAAATTGGCCCATTAGCAGCAACAAGGTCGGCTCTATCCATGTCTTTGGTTCTGGGGCGAGAACCTACTAGGAAAATTGCGTCCGCGCCATTGAAGGCTACCTCAGGATCATCGGTGCCGATAATATCGTGTACTAGTGGAAAGGCTGAATCTCTCAATTCCATTATAACCCCATCAAGACGTTGCATGCCTGGAGGTATTTCTAGCAATTGTAAAATCAAAGGCTGTTTATCTCCAAAGCAATCACCGCTTGCAATTCTCCACAACAATGCATATCCAATGTTTCCCGCGGCACCCGTAATGGCCACACGAATAGGTGTTTTAGTTCCGTTTTCTTCAGATGGCATTTGTTTTCCTCTTCCTCGCGAAAATAATTACATCCTTAGCCTTTAGTGAGTGTCAAGGTCATTGAATTTCGATGTATTTTTTCTCTACGAGGTGACTAATCCGTTTGATTCAATAATCTAAATCGGGTCGCGTTGTTTAACCGACATGAGCCTATGGCTCATTACGGCAGGTGTGATTTGTATGCGACTGGGAGTGTTGAAAGAACCTGAAGGGGAAACTAGGGTTGCCATTGTACCAAAATCTCTGAGGAAATTAACTAAGTCTGGATTCGAGGTAACTATCGAATCAAATGCAGGTGTGAGTGCAAATCATCACGATTCTGAATATGAAGAGAACGGAGCGGTCGTATCAACCCGATCAGAGGTACTACAGTCTCCTTTGTTAATTACGATCAATCTACCGGAAATCTCTGAACTTCATTCAGGACAAGTTATCGCATGTGTGGCCGACCCTTTCCGTCATCCCGAAAAAGTACAAGCTTGCCTCGATGCAGGAGTAACACTCCTCTCGATGGACATGATTCCTCGACGGTTGTCTCGGGCACAATCTATGGATGTAAACTCTAGTCAAGATAATCTTGCTGGCTACAAAGCAGTTCTTTTGGGAGCAGCTTCTGTTCCGAAAGGAATCCCCATGATGACCACATCTGCAGGGACTGTGAGACCGGCGAAAGTTGTGATTATGGGTAGTGGAGTTGCAGGATTGCAAGCGATTGCTACCGCAAAAAGACTCGGTGCAGTAGTCTATGCATCGGACGTAAGGAAGTCGGCGGCAGAACAGATTGAGTCTGTTGGAGGCAGATTCATCGAAGTTGATGGGATGGATGATTTTGAAGATGAATCTGGTTATGCTAAACCTCTCACTCCGGAATTTATTCAGAAGGTAAATGACACTGTATGTGGAGTCGCATCCGACGCAGACATCATAATTACAACCGCTAGAATTTTCGGAAGGCCAGCTCCTATCACTGTACCCACAAGTGCGGTTAAATCGTTCAAATCAGGTGCTGTTATTGTAGACATGAATGCTGATGTTGGGGGGAACTGTGAAGACACAGTTGCAGGTGAAACAATCGTTACAGAAAACGGTGTGACCATAATTGGAGTAAAGAATTTGCCAGGTACATTGGCAAACACAGCCTCGATGTTATATTCAAACAACCTAACGACTTTCATAACATCAATTTTTAATGATGGTGAATTAGTAATTTCAGACGAAGACGATGTCTTGGTAGGAGCTCCAGAGGGTGATGATTTCTATGTCCCTGGAATGGGTGGAGTATTGATTTGCTCAGATGGTAAAATACATCATAAACAGAGTAAGTTAGGAGGTGTTTTGTAATGGACATAACTGTATTAATTGGTTCAATTACGCTATTTGTTATGTCTATTTTCTTGGGTTTTGAACTCATCACCAAAGTTCCAGCTACTCTTCATACTCCGCTTATGAGTGGGGCCAATGCAATCTCTGGAATCAGTATAGTTGGCGCTCTGTTAGGTGCTAATGTTGCTTACGAAGGGGGCGACACAGTAGTCAGCGGAATTCTTGCATTCGTAGCACTAGTTTTGGCGATGATTAACGTCGTTGGCGGGTTTGCAGTAACCAATCGTATGTTGAATATGATTGCTGGTAAGAAGAGAGGTGGTCAATGATGATTGACGATCAATGGATTGGGCTTGGATATCTGCTTTCAGCATCATTATTCATCTTTGGTTTGAAGAGGTTGTCTCATCCAAGAACTGCCCCTCGTGGGAATCAACTAGGAGCAATGGGGATGCTCGTGGCTGTTCTGACCACAGTATTACAGATGGAATTAGGAGATGGTATTGAAGGCTGGATACTAATAGGTAGCGGGCTACTAATTGGCGGCTTAATTGGTTGGTTCATGGCATTCCGAGTCGAAATGACCGGTATGCCAGAGATGGTAGCTTTGTTCAATGGTTTTGGAGGTGCGGCATCTGCCTTGGTTGCGCTTTCAGAATCTTGGAAATACATCGAAGATGAGACGCTAGAGCTCCCATCAGGTCTGGAACTCGAAGTAATGGTTGTTGCTGCCGGACTTTCAGCGTTAGTTGGTTGGATGACTCTAACCGGATCTTTACTCGCAATGCTGAAACTCAAGGGAGGAGTAGAAATATTTGGCAAATGGATTCGTACACCAACATGGGGTCCCTCTTGGCTGAATCCAGTTAAGGGATTGCTGTTCCTTAGTACACTAGTGCTAATCTACTTGTCAATTCAAGAACCTACTGAGACTGATTATCTATTTGCGATAATCGGAATATCATGTCTACTTGGTATATTGTTGGTATTGCCAATCGGTGGTGCGGATATGCCGGTCGTCGTCTCCTTACTGAATTCTCTTTCAGGTATAGCAGCAGCATTTACTGGATTCATTATCTCAAACAGCGTCTTGATTGTCGCAGGGTCCTTGGTTGGTGCCAGTGGTCTAATTCTCACATTCATCATGTGTAAAGCAATGAATAGAGAACTAATCGATGTTCTATTCAAGGCGTTCGGAGGTTCTGACAAAGAGCAGTTAACTCGAACAAAGGTTGGAAGCGATGCAGACGAAGTAGCGATGATGGTTGATGGAGCACAGAAGGTGATCATTGTGCCAGGATATGGTATGGCTGTGAGTCAATGCCAACACCAAGTCAAGGAGTTTGCAGACTTGATTTCAGAGAAATTTGACACAGAGGTGAAGTACGCTATTCACCCTGTTGCAGGTAGAATGCCAGGGCACATGAATGTCTTATTGGCTGAAGCAAATGTCCCTTACGATCAATTAATCGAAATGGATGAAATTAATCCGGAAATGCCTGAGGCAGATATCGCGCTAATTATCGGGGCAAATGATACATGCAATCCAGCCGCTAGAACAAATGAAGGCCCATTAGCAGGAATGCCAATAATCGATGCAGACCTTGCTCGAACAGTTGTAATCATCAAGAGAAGTCTATCCGTAGGATACGCCGGAGTAGACAATGATCTGTTCTACATGGACAAAACCATGATGCTGTTTGGTGACGGAAAGAAGATGATGAACGAACTCAATGCTGCAGTCAAGGAGTTGTAGATTACACCGCCTCCCTAGGGGAGGCGAACAAGCAAGGGTTATGTGTTTGACTAGGTCGCAAGGATAACAGGAGGTCTTGATGATGGTCCGGTCAACAAAGCTGTTTGTTGCTTTACTCCTAGTTGGATTATTAGCAATCCCAGCATTCGCCAACAGTGGAGGCCCGCCATATCTTAATTCTGACAATCAAGAGACTGCAAAATACGGGTGCACCTGCCACTATGCTAGTCCTGGCGATAGAGCCGTAGTTATGGTCTCAGGAGTCCCGGTAATGTACGAGTCCGGTCAATCGTACGAGTTTGTAATCACAGTTGCTGATTCCGTAACATTAGCAGGTGCAGATGGTAATACGAAAGCCGGCTTCCTCCTAACAGATAACGGCGCTGGGTCTTTCTCTTGGGATGATTCCCAGGAAATTAGGCAAGCGGATGGAGATGAAAATGCAATTTCTCATTCAGAAACTAGTGATGGAGTCTGGGCTGTCACTTGGACTGCTCCTTCGTCTGATTCTGAAACAATACTCTTCAGTATAGCAGGCAATTCAGTCAATGGAGATGGAATTCCGAATGAATATGATTACTGGAACGTCCTAACATTCTCCATCAACCCACCCGGCTCCATTGCAGCGGGTGATGGTGATGCAACCTTGCAAACCCGAACAGTTGCCGTTGGAGATTATCAAACACTCTTTGTCCTCGAAGAAAGTGAGGCGGAAAAGGAAAAAGAGCGCCAAAAGCAACTTTCCGATAGAGTGTTTGAAAGTGGTAATTTATTTTACTGGACATCGTTGACTGCCTTGATTGTAGGTGCCGTTTTCCAAAGAGAAATCATGGAAAGGCGATATGGCCCTGGTCCTGAGTATTTAGCAATGGAATTGGCATACCCCCAAGGACTAAGGCGAGGGCTAGTGGCAGTTATCGCATTCTTCTTCGCAGTTAACTGGTCAGCCAATAATGGTCAACATGACTTCATAATTGGATGCGCTTGGTTCATAGCAGCTTGGGCTTCGTATGGTGTGTATCGAACTGTCCGTTCGGCTAAAGCAGAACCAACCGTCCACGATGTGATGTGAAATGGCAAATATGCCTCAAGATGGGCGTAAATCGGTCACTGACCATTTTGAAGAATTACATTCGGTAATTCGAAGAGGTGTTTTTGTTTTCCTAATTTCTTCCGCGTTCACCACAATTTGGATTGAGACAATTCTCAATGATTGGGTTCATTCACAATCTCCATCCGGTGCATTATCTGTCTATGGTCCCTATGATTGGGTTGAAATGAGATTCATGGCTGTAATCATTATTTCCTCTGTAGTTTCATTGCCTTTCTTCTCTATTGATTTGAGGATTTTTGCTAGTGATGGCCTTCTACCAAACGAAAAGAAGTGGCTTGATTCTTACCTGATTTTGAATGCTGTAATCGTTCCAAGCATTTTGTACTGGGTGTGGTTTAGTATGATTCCAAAATATATCGAGGCGAGTATACAACTTGACTCAATCTCCTCAGTTACTCCAAGATACGACGCCTCCGAAATTTTTGGCTTGGCTAGTGGTATATCTTGGATCTTAATTCTATTTTTTACTTCAACATTTTTTCTTTCATTATCTCGTTTATTTGGTCTTGTGGAACAAGGTCGAAGTCGATTTAGAAATCGAATTTTTGGCATTGTCGGTGGACTACTGATATTGACTCTTCCTGATATTTTCGAAGGACTCAGAATTATAATTTCGATAACTGTATTGATAATTGCTGAGTCTATCTCGCGAACAGTACCTGAAGGACCATTGGGGCCACGAAATCTAGAGTTTTCCAATTTTGTAAATAAAAATGGAACAATAGAAAAAATTGCCTTAGTCGATTGTTCTTGTGAAGGGGCATGTCCCTCATTAAACGAAAGTTGGTTGAATCAAAGAATACCAATATTACGGCCAAGCGCAATATGTTTAGATGAAAATGAGCAATTGGCTTTGAGAGAAATTATTCATCGTAATTCAATAAATCGCTTGACTATCACTGGTTGTAATGGGTCTCCGTTGCCAATCGATATTCGTACTTTGATTGATAATAATCAAATCAAATTAGATGGATTAAATTGGTTGGATGAACCAAATTCTCATTCACTAAATTGGAGAAAACAATCTTTGCAGTTTTATTCTGCAGAATATGATAAATTACCCTAAAAAGTAACTTCCAACTACCCAACAATCCGTTCCCTTCAAGGGAACGGATATGTTCGTCACAGACATGAAAGGCCTTAGGGTGGGACTAGTGACGCTATTGTTGCTAGGTGCCATTTATGTCCATTTTAACTCAGAAATTGTAGATGAGTGGGCCTCTAACCGAGTTAACGATGATGTTGATAACGGCCTTCAGTTGTTGGGAGTTCAGCAAGAAGAAAGATGGTTAGTGCTACAGGTGGAATTTCCAAATAACCAATTTCCAAACTCAGTCGCCTCAGACATTCTAACTGGTGAAGGGTCAGCAGTTGAATATATTCAGCAAATGACTGCAGGAGCCTCTACATTATCTGTAACATTGTTTGACGACGTTTGGCAAGCGCCATATGGTGTCAAAAATTGGGGGGAAGATGTTGATGGGGAGAGAGATCATGGTGCTGATGGCAACGGTGCTGAAACGTTGCTTCGGGATGTTGCTACAGATCAATTGCAAGGAGTTGATCTATCTAATTGGGACTTAAACTCTGATGGAGTTATTGATAGAATTCTAATTCTTCATTCCGCTCAACCTCAGGAAATGAATGGAGGTTCCGATTCCCTATGGAGCCATTTCACAGGTATGCAAGAGCCATTAGAAATTGGAGATTGGGAGATTGAACATTTCACAATTTCTTCAGTACATTCCGGTGTGGGTACAGTAGTGCATGAAATGCTACATCAGATGGGTGCATTGGATTTGTATGACGTTCACAGTGATTTGCCCACCAGTAATTGGAATGGTATAGGGGATTGGGGAATAATGGCTAGTGGTAATTGGAATGGCGATGGTGCAATACCTGCTTTACCCGCATCCACAACTCTTGATTTAATTGGAGTCAAGAGAGGTGTTCAGGTGAATGAAAATACTTCAAACTATACAATCAAAGGTATATCTGAAGGAGGTTCATACCTAGAAATTCCAATCGCACCTAGCGAATGGATTCGACTTACCCTAAGAACTGACTCAGGTTTCGATTCGGCTCTACCTGGACACGGAATTATTGTTGAAATTCAAGATCAGAATAACGGAGATCCTACTAACAATCTAGTGAACACCGACCCGGAAAAAGCGTGGCTAAAAATTCTCGAAGCTGATGGCGACGCAGCAATGCAACGAGGCCGTGATAGCGGTGCGCCTGGAGATACTTTCTCTGAAGGTGATCAACTCGGTGCCAGTGGCATGCAGATACGAGATAGTCGTGGTCGATTAGTACAATGGACTGCTACAATACAATACCTCGACTCTGAAGAAGCAATAATTCATTTTGATTATCCTAATAATCCCCCAACAATAGATGTATTACCCCCCAGAGGTCCATTAGAAATTTTAGGCCAAGAATCGATATCGGCAAAAATATTTTCAGAATACCCATGTCAATTAGAAATCGATATTTTCACCTCTACAAACCCAGGTGCTTCCTCTCCCCATGTCGTCTCAATCGACCAAGGTGAATCTACAATTGAATTGGCTAGCGCTGCCCAAATGTCTCAGGGTTCGGGATATGTTCGAGGTACAATAGGTTGTGAAGGAGAAGAGCCTTGGAACATTGACTTAGACTGGTATTCCATAGGGCATCGTATATCCTCAGAGCATCTTACAGGGATTATTCCCTGGGATGAAAGTTCCCAAATTACACTATCTACTTCTTGCCTAGGTACAGAGTCACGAACATACTCTATTGCTGTCGAAGGAGCACTCTCCAGAATTGCCACTGTTCAGACTGAAGGGGAACTACAAGCATGTCCCGATGTTATCCTCAACATAGTTCCCGATGGATTACTGACACCAGGTATGATTGCAGAAGGCGAACTCGTGTTTGTAGACTCTTTTGGACTCGAGCAAAGAGTGCCAGTCACACTTACTGCACAATCATCATTCAATGGGGATAGTCCTCTTTCTTGGCTTGTTCAACCGAGCAATGCTATCATGGTTATTTTTCTTTTATTGGCAATTTCCTTGATTCCTACGTCTGATTCTAAATCAAATAATAAACCTACAAATGGAGAAGACGAATCACAATTATTGTGAATTATTACTTTCACTAACCACTCCAACACCTCTCTCTTGTTGGCTAATTGATAGGTGATTTATGTTGCCTTCAATATATGTCTAGACCAAATGGCATTTCTTGGGGCGATTCAGCAATAGATCTAGTATTTCCTAAACCTAAGGTGCCCACAGTACTCCTTGTTGACCAAGACAGGATGGAATTCCAAGGTTCATTATTGAGAATGGTTGCAAATGAGTTGTCAGAATCTCGGCCAGTGCATTGGATTGATGGAGGGATGGCATTCGATCCTTCCCCTCTTCTCACTTTGTTGAGAATACGTGGCTGTGACAACCATAAGGCATTATCTAAATTCCATATTTGTCGCGGTTTCACTGCTCATCAAACAGCGTCGATTATTCAACGATTGGCTAACGAAGCGAATTCAAAAGATACACCAAATAGGATGAGAGAGGGAAGAATAATCGTGATTTCGGAAATACCTAGGATGTTTATGGATACTCAACTAAAGAAGCCGGAAGGGCGCTCTTTGCTGAAGGCTACACTTCAAAGATGTAGAGATATTAGTAAGGATTCAAAATCCTTGGTTATTCTCACATCAAGTCGTAATTCTTCACCCCCATTAAGCAAGGAAATGCGAAACATTCTCAGACAATTTTCAGATGATACATTGAGGGTCAGTGAAATACGCTTGAAAAAATACAATCGTGGTCTAGTAAGAAAGCGATTACATCTTTCTTCTGTTAATAGGAAAATGATCTGGGCGCAATTACCATTAGGCCAAACCTCACTTCTAGAATATCGTCACATCCAAGCCTCTAGGCTTGATTGCCTCTTCGAGCCTGCAGCTAAATCATCTTCATTCCAACCGAAAGGTGACAGTATGGAAGTGGCGGCCCGAACGGCGAGTGGAGTATAGAACTCAGCATCTCCTTTCTCCCCTGAAATAGAATTAGTTCCTAACTCTATTTCTGATTGTAATCGAACCCTATCGCTAGGCTGTACTCTTTTCCAGCCAGTTACAGCAAAACGAATTTTCCTTCCAGGAGGTGCAGTTTGTTCCAGTTCTTTGGCACGGAGAAGAGCTCCTGCTGTCAGATTCATTACACGATGATTACCTGTTTCATACCTTACTCTTCTACCTACTATCAATTGATTTAATGGCACCTCTCCCCTACTCATACGAGATATTTCATCTTCAACTCGTTGAGCTGCGATTACAGGGCCAATTCCGAATGGATCTTCAGCTAAATCTTCCATCATATCTTTTTGTAATTTCCTTATCCACTTGCATGTTGAATGCTGACGTAGTTCAATCCCTCTTACTTTCCAATCTTCTCCTATCTTTGCATAATATTTGGTAAGTGCTCCAACTCCTGTAGTCCGATTTGGAATGAATGCAATCCAATCATATTCATGTTCCAGTTCAAGAGGTATACCAACCAATGCATCAACTCTAGCCATCAGACGTTGGTATGAATTTCGTTTTTCTTGATCACTTCGATTCATTCTATCTTTAATCCAAATGGCATCTACTATAGCGTGTATACAATCCCATCCCTCCTTATTTGCTTCTTCAATAGTGGTCAGGAGTATTTCACGAGACCAAGCGCAAATTGCCTCGTGACATTCTATTCTACCAAAGCGAGCATTTCGGTACCCTGTATAGCCGAAACAAGTTACCAATATCCACTTCAGAACATTTTGTCTTCTGTCCCAGACGTCTCCTTTAATCCGTCTTTTTTCTTTCAATACATTCCTTCTTTCAATTATAGGAGCTACAACTCTACCTAGGAATCCATGTCTCTTCGTACAAACATGTAATCCAAGTTCGGGTACGAAAAGTCTCCGATTTTCATTATTTTTTTTCCTTCTTTGAATTTCAGCCGAGGCTATTTTAACATTCAAAGATAATCTTCCATCTTTTTTTGGATAGTTGGGTTCTAGAGCACAGCACTTGCAATTCATAGTTTCAGGACTGATGTTCCTCGTTGCAATTATGCTGGGGAATAAACTTGCAAAATCTAGCTCGATAACACCTTGGTGGACACCAACAATTGGATCTAAGTACAGTCCTCCTCGATCAGCCAACATTATTTGTTTACCATCTTTCATATCCTCAGGCCTATTCTTTTTCCAAGGAATCAATACTCCATCTTCAATCGATTGACGAATCTGCATGGCTGAAATCGCTGAACCCGGTGATAATCTAGATAAATCCGCTGCAGGTAATCCAGAAATTCTTGATAACTCGATTAATCCCTCGATTCCTCCCTCTTTAGCTATGAATGAGCGTCCCATATCAATGTGTAATCGGCCTTCTAAGGAATGGTAAGCTTCCTTTCTCAGAATCCTACCGTAGCTCCAATTAACTTGTTCCTTAGACCTTGTTTTACTTTCTCTTCCATTTCTACCAATATTCAATTTCATTCCAGACTGCTCGGCAAGTCTAATCAATGCAGGAATGTCGACATTATCTCCATCATGGGTGATTACAATGTCCGGATTAATTTCCTCTATTCTTCTATGAAAATCATCTAGCATATGAGCAGAGCAAGTATATGCGTCAGCAACCAAAGTTTGACTGAATGACTGACTTTCGCAATTAATTACCCCTTTGTCAACTATTGTGATACTAGAAATTGGTGCGCTGGCCTTTCTTTTACCATTTACATCCATGCAACAAACATCAAGCTCAATGATTCTAAGTGGTGGGATTTCCCAATCGAATACGTCTATTGTATCCAAGGGGAGGATTTGGTCCCCACTTATTTCCACTCTTCCAAATGGATGAGTTTTGAGATCTAGTAAAAATTTCTGAGTAATTTTTGGATCGACGGAAAAGATTTCGAAGTTTCGCCATGAACCATTTGCATCGATCATCTCTGCAATTCTTCTTATTTTCGATGGTTTCTGCAAACTAACTGCCAATAACTCCTCCTTTTTGGAGTCCTCATGTGATATCCGATGTCTCTCTTTCCTCAATGACAATGGTCCAAATGGACGCTGATATTCGGGTCTAGAAAGGGCTCTTCCTAATTCGTCCAATCTGTGAGATTCTCCATGAACATGTATGGTGAATGACCACGGCATCAGGATTTGTTGAACCCCCCCTTGATCCTTCTTTACCCACAAACTCATACATTCGCTTTCCATATCTAAATGGCAATCTAGGATCCACCCTTTATCCATCCCTCATCCTCTCAATTTCATCTTCGATTTTGGATATTCTCTCGTATGCTTCGACCAACATTGCTAGAAATATTGGTTCCATTGGATCGACAGTGGGTATCATTCCACAAGCCGCCGCTCTGTTTCTTGCGGCATTAATCATCGATTCGTAAGCTGAACGTTCTTGTTGCCTCAATGTTCTGTGAAACTGCTTCCAACCATCTATTCTTTCTTCCCCTCTCATTCTCCAAGTAGCAACCGTTCGACCCATGGGCTTTGTTGGCAGACCAAATTGGCTAACCTTCTTTTTGTAGGCGGAGAGGTATACTTTAGCGAGTGAAAGTGAATCAATCACCGTTTATTCGGGTTTGACCATCGTGAGTCTGCTGGTGGTCTCTTTATTGCTAGATAATTACAGGAGTCTCCATGGCTAATTGGATGTAACCAAATTTTGTTTACACCCGAAGCCAATCTAGAAGCGAGACAAGCACCAGCCCAATCCTTCGGTGCGTCTTCAGGGAGGATTACGAGGAAAGGTGCGTGATCTTCTCCGAGAGGCTTGTCATAACACCTCCACCTAGTGCCGTACTTGAATCCAGGACGTATCACAAGACCCCTTTTTAGCAAGTCTGAAAGAATCGTTGCGCCTTCAGATAGCGGATTTAATCCTTGAACAATTTCACATGTTATTGAATCGATATGCACGCCTTCTGAAGTAGGTACGCCAATTTGTTTGATGCTCCAACCTTTGGCAGGAAAAAGCATCCCATCAGCAGATTTTATCCCTCCTGAAAGGTTAGTCAAAGACTCTAAGTCTCGATTATTTTGTAAAGCACCGACCGGATTTTCAGAGGAAAGGTGATATGTAACAACACTCAATTCCCCGTCTACAACCAATACTTCGGGAATTCTCCCTGAATTAATTACGTCAATAGTCCATTTATGCAACTCATTTGAATCTAATTTTTCAGATTCATGAAACCATCTTACTTCTGAAACTGGTTTACTATTTTTTGGATGTGTATTAGAGGTCCATCGAGCAGCCCACGAATTAGGATGGATTTGTTGAGAGAAGTGTCCAATATTTTTTGATAGAACTACTTTATTTCCAGGGACTCGTAAAGCCTCAAGAATAGAATATTCCTGCAAAAGTAATGAGTTTTCGATTAAGGAATTTTTCATCCAATCATTTGTTGGTAGTTCTAAGTGTCTGTGATAGTGAACAAACAATGTTTCTACAGGAGATAACTCTAGTTTTCCCTGACCAGCAGGACTCCCAATGGCTGATTTCTGCCAGAGTCTATCTGCGGCTGGCCCTTCATAGATCCAACTCCCGCAGAGGTCGGCCATACTTTGCGGAGAGAACTTAACGGCTTGAGTTAGTCGGTCAGATTTCACCTTTTAACACCCCCAAACCTCATTCGCCCTCCACCTTTCGAAGGTACATGGCGATTGACGAAGATACCGTCTCCCGCATTGAATCTCTACGGCGATTACGTTCCAGCCTCAATGATATGGAAGGTTCTCAGGTGACATTGTTGGGTGATGTTATGTTAGACCGTTATCACCATGGATATGCGAATAATCTGAATTCAATTGCCCCCGTACCTGTTCTCAAAATTTTCCAAACCGATGAGAGTCCAGGTGCTGCAGCTCATATCGCAAGAGGGCTTCACTCAATAGGTTTAGATGTTGATTTTCACACATTTGTTGGAAATGACAGAGAAGGTAATGCAATTGTAGATATGTTGATTGAAGACGGGATTGCAGTTAGTGGAATAGAGTCGGTTCAAGACAGACATACTCTGGTAAAAATTCGTTTCTTTGGAAGTAGGGAAAGTCTACTTGAGGAAAGCCAGATATTACTTCAAGCCGACAGAGGTCCTTTGGATCCTATTGAGGATTTGATGTCGGAAAAATTAGCAACTAATGCATTAAAACAATTGGCAAATAGCTGCGCTCTTGTAATCTCAGATTACGATAATGGTGCAGTTACTGTTTCAAGTGCCACGACATTAATCAATACTGCAAAAAAGAATGGAATTCCCATAATTATGGACCCAAAATTGACTGGATTAGAACGTTCTAGAGGTGCTACAGTAGTTTTAGTTGAGATGAGAGGTATGGAATTATTGCGCCGTCGTTTGGGTTCGTTCGATTCTACCTCCGCTGCTTCTGAACTGATATCTACCTACGAATGGGATGCATTGGTTGTTTTGGGTGGCGTGAATGGTGTGACTCTCTATCAATCTGAAGGAGATGTGATTCATTTTGATTGTTTATCTCCCACGCCAAAACAACAGATTGGTCTTCATGATGCTGCCGCGACAGCATTAGCAGTAGCATTGGGTAATGGCTTGCCAATGGAAGATGCAGGTTTACTTGCTGCTGCCGCTTGTGACTGTATCCTGACTGCTGAGGCCAGTCAAGAGTTCGTAGACATTGATACTCTGGGCACTTGGCTAGATGAATTGGTGTGGCAAATGCAAATTTCAGAAAGGTGAAGTGCACAATTCTCCATGGGGTTCAAGTTAGATAGGCTAGCCGTTTGAACTAATGAAGAAGCACTCGAGGGTTGCACTACTCTCCCTTACAGCATTGCTTTTGCTGTGTAATAGTGTTCAAGCAGATACATCTAACGATGATGACCCTGCCCTAATTAGCATAGATGTCCAGAATGGGGATTTTTCATCTGAGTCAATAATTTTTGCAGGAATTATTGAGGATGATTATCAACCTGAGGAGGTATTTTGGCGTGTGTCTAAAGATGGCATAGAATTTGACGGTGGAGACTTACTAAATTCTTTGACCCAAATCACATCTACTAGCAGCCGACAACAATGGTCTTGGTCATTTGAGTTGAATTTCTCTGCTACAGGAGAGTGTGCATGTTATGTCAGCCTCCATTCCATTGATGATGGTAGTGTAGAGGTTGTAGAGACTAGAGTTGTATTTATGGTGGACGGAAACTCTACTGGTTTGATTGGTTTTCTTTTAGATTCAGACCAATCGGGGGATTTGATAGATTCATCAATAGCAATTAGTGGTTGGCTCGGGACATATCCAAGCGGTCAGGTTAATTTGGGAATTTCTGGGTCTTTGGCCCAAGGTTTGATCCAATCCACTAACACCCCTCAGTCCTCAGTTTGTGATGGAGTATCCATAACTGATGAAGTCTATGAGTTACCATCTGGTAATTTTCAATTAGATTGGGATATTTCAACAAAATTAGATGGGTGGTTAGAGTTAATTTTGAAAGGTTGTCCATCCATTAACTCTAATCTAGAAGGCGCTATTTACGAGTTTTCTATTCGAGTAAATAATCAACCACCCTTGATCAAAGTATCTGGAATTGATTATGCAATTGAGGATGATATTTGGCATACATTTGACGCCAGCCTCACCGAAGATCCTTACTGGGGGAGGACAGAAATGTACTACGTTTGGACTCTTAGAAGGCATTCTCATTCGGGTAATCTTCCGATAGATGTTCAAATGGGTGAGGACCTCAACACATATTCAATTTCAGGGGCCCAATCTGGGAACTTTACTCTGAGTTTGACAGTCTACGATAAGGGCGGTTTATCTTCAGAACAGGTAGTAAATTTAGACATTAAGAATTCAGTTCCAATCGCTACTCTGATAATTGATGGTGAAACTGTAACTGATGGTGAAGAAGTCAGGGTTTCAAATCCTAGCAATATTCAATTGGATGCTACTGAAAGTTCAGATACAGCAAATGATGCATCTAGCCTTAGGTGTATTTGGTTATTGGATAATTCCCCTCTTTACGAAGGATGTGATAGGTCATACGCTTGGACTGAGGTGGAGGATTACCGCTCTTTACTTACTCTAGAGGTGATTGATGATGACGGCGAGTTCGTAACAATTTCAGTAATTTTAATTCATCCAGACGAAGTCAAACCATTTCCAGTCGCATTGATTGCATTCGCAATAAGCGCATTGTTTCTAACATATGCCTTATTCAATCGATTCCGGATGAGTAATGAAAAATCAATACCCAAATGGAAGTCGTGATAAACAACGATTTTGTTAGTATTATTCATACCACAGAAATAAGAATAACTTGCTTGTCGGAATAGCGTGAACAGTATGGCAAGCCTACCTTTCTCAGAATCTGAATATAGAGGGCGACAATCCAGATTCCTTGAAAATGTTCCAAAGGATTGCATAGTTCTAATCCCCACAAATCCTGCCTCCATACGTTCCAACGATGTTCATTATCCATACAGAGCCAATTCCTACATGTTGTACTTATGTGGTTGGTCTGATCCAAATTCAGTACTTATGGCAAAATTTGATGGAGAAGATTGGATAGTATCATTATTCGTCCAGCCTAATGATACAGTTGCAGAAATCTGGGAAGGGCGAAGAATAGGCGTAGAAGGGGCATTATCTGACTGGCCTATCGACAAAGCACACTCGCTATTAGAAATGAAAGATATTGTTTCCAAATCGCTCAAGGAAAAGAGTGGTGTTTACCTAATCCAAAATTTGAACTCAGAGATCGACGAAATCGTCCATGATGCACTTACTACGAAGAGTAGACAGAGAAATACCTACGGTATGGGGCCGAATAAACTCGTAGATCCTTCTTACATTCTAGATGAAATGCGAATGTGTAAATCTCAGGAAGAAATTGAAATTATGCAAAAATCTGCAGATTTAGCTTCTCTAGCACACACAGCTGCTATGGAAAAAACACATGTAGGAATCGGGGAACGGGAAATTCAAGCATTAATCGAAGGTTGTTTCCTTTCCCATGGTTCACAATGGAGTTACCCATCTATTGTCGGGGGTGGGGACAATGCTACTATCTTACATTATCATGCCAATAATAAACCTGTTTTGGATGGGGAATTGGTGCTTGTCGATGCTGGTTGCGAGGTAGATGGTTATGCCTCAGATATCACCAGAACATGGCCTGTGAATGGTAAATTTTCCCCTCCTCAACGAGAGATATACAATTTAGTTCTAAAAGCTGAAATTGCAGGAATCGAAGCTTGTCAGATAGGTGCGGCATGGAATGCATCCCACAAAGCAGCTATGGAAGTGATTTCTAGAGGTCTAATTGATTTGGGTATTCTAAATTGTACATTTGAAGAAGCTATGGGTGCCGATTTAGATGGGAAAACCCGTCAATTCTTCATGCATGGGACTAGTCATTCATTAGGTCTTGATGTCCATGACGTGGGAGTTACTAGACCTGGCGGAAAGGGTGATGGTAGAATACTAGAGGAAGGCATGGTTCTAACCGTAGAACCAGGTATTTATTTCGCCTCATGGAGGGAAGATATTGAAGTCCCTGAAAAATACTCTGGAATTGGTATTCGAATCGAAGATGACGTCTTAATCACCAAAGATGGGCCTGTTGTTTTAACCTCTAAATGTCCTAAAGAAATATCAGATATCGAATCATTGGTTGGCTCAGGGTTGTGATTATTTGGCCGCTTGGCAGGAAATTCTCGAATCTCAGTTAAGTGACAACCCTCCTCGTTTGTCCGTTGAAGAAGCCACAATATTGTACGATGAAGCGGATCAAAACGAATTATTACATGCTGGATTATTGATGCGTAGGAAGAGAGTTCCTGGAAATAAAGTAACATATCTTGTAGACCGAAATGTCAACTACACTAATGTATGTACAATAAATTGTCAATTTTGTTCCTTCTATCGCCCACCCGGGCATGAAGAGACTTACACTCAATCCGTTGACCAAATTAGTGCTCGATTTGCTGAGTTAGAAAATATTGGCGGTACACGAGTCTTAATGCAAGGCGGGGTCAATCCTGATTTACCAATGGAATGGTATACGAGTTTAATATCGCAATTAAGCGAAAGACACCCTACTATCGATTTGGACTGTTTTTCACCAATCGAGATTGAAGGAATCGCTGAAGTCTGCCAAACATCAACTAAAGATGTGCTCCAACAGTTGAAGGAGGCAGGGATGCATGGTTTACCTGGTGGCGGTGCAGAGATGCTCGTCGATGACGTCCGTTTGGACATATCACCAAAGAAAGGTAGTTCTGAAAATTGGCTTAGAGTTATGGAAGAAGCGCAACATCTTGAGTTAACAACATCAGCTACCAACGTAATCGGTTTTGGGGAGAGCAACTTACATCGAATTCTACACATGGATAGAATTAGAAAACTTCAAGATAGAAGTTTAGAAGAAGGTTTGATTGGATTCACGTCATTCATTGCATGGCCCGTACAATTAGAGAATAATACATTTGGGAAGAGGAATAAGGGCCAAAATAAGATCGAACTAGGTGCTGGTGCCCATGAATATCTACGCCATGTAGCTATTTGTCGTTTGTTTTTTGATAACATTCCTCACATACAAGCTTCTTGGCCTACTATGGGTATGGGTGTAGCACAGTTAGCCCTCTTTGCGGGTGCTGACGATGCTGGCTCTACAATGATGGAAGAAAACGTCGTTTCCGCATCAGGAACAACAAAAACGCTTGCTGGTGAAGATGAATTGCAAAAGATAATTTTACGGGCAGGTTTCCTACCACAAAAGCGAGATTCAGACTATAATCATCTCGAAACGGAAATCCTAGACCAAGGAGAGTTAACCTGCCCACCACCGTTGCAACCGATGTAATCATACTCGAGATTCTTCAGATCTAGCTGCTCTAAGTGGTAGATTCTCGATTGATACTGTATTTTCTGTCTGAGGCATAATGACTGGACTGACCCACCTTAGCCTCATTCCTCTCCAAACTACATGTAGATGAATTTCCCAGTGCAAAGCGATCACAGACGAATAAATTGTACCTGGCCATCTTTCTTCGGGGCCATTTAATCGTATAGGCAGCTTGTTGACAATTTCTAGATCACCTCTTGATCTAACCCTCATGGGTTCCAAGAGTAAAATGCGAGAGTAATCTACTGCTAAAGGAGTTGATTCTCCAACCCCTGTGCCATGTTCTTCTCCGCCAGTCAATCTTTTTTCTGGCAAAAGTGTTGACATTCCAGGAGGTGGTTGATTTCCTTCGGGGCGATTTAATGCATTGAGCATTGTTTTTCTTTCCGGGATTGCAACACCAACCTGAATTCTAGCAGCGGTGAAACGAACGTCTTCTGGGTATTCCATTTTCAAAATTTCAACCCATCCGTCGCCAATATTCAACTCAATTATCGGGTCACTTAGAGGGGAATTGATGTAGTTATTTTGTCGATTAATATCTCTAGAGTTGGCTATTATTCTGATAATAATTGGTAATATAAATATTGGAAATGTGACAAATAATAGCTTAGGATAATCTAATGGTCCTATTTGATAGGATCCTTGGGTCAGCCAAGATAAAAGCGGAACATCATTCAGTGCTGGAGCTATGGCATGTAAAAATAGGGATAGGACTAACAAGAAAACAGTTGGAGCAATTAATTTTCTTGCAAATGAATGCAATGGATCTGGTTCTATGTACCATCCATTCCTAGTCCTCATTAGAAATGGTAATGTGGCGGTAGTTGTGACTGATTGAATTCGAGGTAGATTTACATCGTCTTCTCTCAATTCTCTCCATTCAACCAACCAACCAGAATCGGAACCAATCTTGAAGGGTGTTGGGGGCTTGGAGTTCGATTCTAGGATGACTTCAGTAATTGGAATTGAATTTGGGTCTATGTTTGTGTGATCGAAGGGGGGATACCTAATTCTTTGGACTGATTCCATATTTTCACCCCCAAATCAATGCGCCAGCCGCTTTAGAAGCTAAACGTCGAAATTCTGGTACATCTTTCAGCATCTTTATCCCAAGAGGGATTGGATTGTCTATGTCTCCTAGTTGGTTGATTAAATCAATCACCTCAGGCTGTGACCATACCGCAAACAATTCATCCAATTCATCATCCGTAGATTCAGTTAAGAAGACGTTTCTTAATGCCCTTGCTTTGTTTTGATTACGCCTGAATGATGAAATTGAGTCATTCATATCTTTAACAGTGGCTTTATTGAAGTCATTCGATTTAATAGCATCAACGAGTTTCGGCAGCATCAAATCAACTTGTTCGAACCCTTTGCCTATCCCGCCACCTGTTGTCGGTTTACACAATCCCGCAGCATCCCCGAAAACTGCTACTCGTTGAATCACAGGTTTGTGAATCAAGCCTGATGGAACTGGCCCACAATATCTTCCAATTTCTTTACAATTGGCGAACCGATCCTTCCAAATTGAAGAGGTCATGAATTTCTTTAGCAAATTCTCACAAGATTCTTCACCTAATTTATGTGGTAGAGACCAATTTCCAATCCTTGTAGTATTCCCAGACGGGATTGCCCAAGCAAAGAATCCGGGGGCAAACTCGTTTCCTGTAAAAAGGTCAAGTCTACCATCTTCTCCTGGGTATCCAGTTACTTCAATTTGGAATCCTATCAACAGTTCCTTAGGACGACCCATTTTGAAAGTTCTACGTACCCAAGAATGAGCACCATCCGCACCACAAAGCATGCGACAATCGAATTGATTAGTCTTACCATCGATGTCGATTAAGACTTCTACTCCGGAATCAGTAACATCGGCTTTAATCGGTCTGGAGGATAGTAGTAAATCAGCGCCAGAATCTAGTGAAAGTTGTACTACCCGTTCGTCGAACAACTTTCTGCAAACTGACCAGGTTCTGGTGGTATTCGGGTCACCGATAGCGATTTCGGTACCTGATGGACTGTACATTCTAGCACCCCAAATCCGTGTCATTACCGTGTCGAAAGCACCAATTCTATCCATGGCAGAGGGATTTACCATACCTGCACATTGGAATGGCCTTCCAATCTCGGAGTGTTCTTCTACGAGCAGGACGCTGAGGCCTTTCCCAGTTAACTTCCAAGCGAGGTATCCACCTACAGGACCGGCACCTATCACGATAACATCGTAATAGTCTTTAATCAATTGAACACGCTCCTAGTCTGGTCCCCTAGGTAATATTGGCGTGTAGTACAAATGATATCATTTCTTTTGTTTACGCTTATTGGTTTGTATCATTTTCTTGAGTGTACCAATCAAACCACTGGCTTCATTTTTTGTAATCTCTTCTATTGTAGTCACTTCAGCTATAGCCATTGCATCTTCGATACTAATTGCTAAACTTTCGGACATCGATTTAATTGCGGCTACCTGTTTTTCAGTAGCGGGAGAATCTTTGTCGATGTTGATTAAATTGTTGATTAATTTACTTGCGGTCCCGTCTCTTCCACCAGTTAAACCGTCTAAATCATCATGACCCAGTTCGGCCAGTATTGGGTCTAAATCTACCGAATTTTTATCAGCTAATCTGATAATTAATGCCATCTGTTTTTCGCTCGGTGGCACGTCTTCTTCATCGGAGTTATTGAGTTCCTCTATTATTCGTCTTGCATCTTCACCGGTCAACTCATCAATCATTTTTCCTTGGAATAAGTCAGACTTTGAATCTTCAGACATTCTTGAAGTTCTATTCAGTATGAAGTTACGTTGTTTTAATGTGGGCTTTTGTTTCCTTAGTTCTAATGCATTGTTATGCATATTTCTAAAGTCTGTAACGAACTTATGCCATACCATAGCACCACTTGTATCGCCTTCTTCAACCTCGTCTAAACTGGATTCCATTAATGCAGTAAAACGTGGGGTAAACAATCCTTCTGATATGGTTCCGGAGGAATTCTCCTCCGATCCATAAAATGGTACAACGTCAATCCATAACAGCCTACCTCGGTCTGTAGGAATAAGTGATGACCCTTCCTTGTCTACATACCCTCTGTCAACCAATTTTCCTACAGTCGTGAGATAAGTCGACGGCCTCCCTATATCGGCCTTTTTCATTTCCTGAATTATCGAACTTTCGGTGAATCTTCGTGGAGGTTTTGTTTCGTCAGATGTCAAGACGGGATTTTCTTCTGTGGTATTAAATCCCCAAATTATACCTACTTCGAAACCGGGTTCAGGAGGTTTTGTCTTAACATCTTTATCGGCTGAATAAACCGCCTCCCATCCTGCATGAATACGCCATGAACTGGTACCATACAATGGTAAATCAACATCTGGAACATTAACTACCATATCCCTTCTCTCTCGAATAGAGTTGGACATTTGGCTGGCAGCAAAGCGGCCCCAAATTAATCTGTACAAGGCTTTTTGATCATCATCTACATCTGTTAATGATTTGACTTCAGGTTGTGTTGGTCTAATTGCTTCGTGAGCATCTTGAACGTTACTTGCTCCTTTTTTGGCATCTGGGCCTAATGCCCCCTCTCCTAAGTGATCAGTACCGAATTCTTTTTCGATTAGGGACCTGATTCTCTCCCTAGCTCCCTCACTTGTACGTGTAGAATCTGTCCTGATGTAGGTGATGTGCCCTGATTGATATAGTGCTGTAGCTACTCGATTAGTGCGGCCTATTGACCATCCCATTCTTCCATTTGCCGCTCTTAGCATAGATTCAGTCGTGAAAGGAGGTTGAGGTCTCCTGTTTGTCTTACCTTCTTTTACGGAATCTATAATCAATCCATTGGATTTTCGAATCTTGCTCAAAGTATCTTCTGCCAGTTCTCCATCAAATGTTCTATCTGGGTGATGCTTCCCATCATCATCCTTCCAAGCATTTTCATCATCTTTTTCATGGAATCTTACTTTGAAAGAAACACCATTAGATTCCACTTTTACTGAATGGTAGGGGATAGGGATATGTGCGTCTCTCTCAAGCTCTCTTTCAACTATAAACCCAAGAGTAGGAGTCTGTACACGCCCCATCGAAGCTAGGTTCCAGGACCTACTGAATCGGGAACATCGGAAGCCTACTAGTCGATCCATGAACCTTCTAACCTTGGCCGCATCTACCAAATCCATGTCTATATCTCTAGGCGATTCTATAGCCTCATGAACAGCATTATTGGTAATTTCATTGAAAGTTACCCGATGAATGGAATCATAATCACTGAAAATTTCTTTCAATCGCCAAGCGATAAATTCACCTTCCCTATCAGGGTCAGTTGCGATGTAAATTTCATCTACAGAATTTGACTTCGCCTTCTTCCTTAACTTAGCGATGACTTTCTCGGCTCTGTTCGTATAACTCCACGGAGGATTGGGCAGTTGGCCTTCCTTTGAGGACCACATCGCTTTGTTGTCTTGTTTGGTGCCACCTCTAGTTGGTAAATCTTGTACATGTCCATTACATGCATCAACGATCCAACCCTTTCCAAGATATTTCTTGATAGTCCGGGCCTTGGCACCTGATTCCAGTATCATGAACTTCAATTGACCACTCCCGAATATCCAACCCGCCATCTATGAATGACGTATCACGTTTTGACGGGGCGTCACGAACCGTGTATAAACATGAGTAAGAACAGAGCCATGCAACGCGCGCGTGCCCGCGTGCCTGTGACGTGCGCGCGTGGGTGCGTACGCGAGGAAGACAGCCAACAGAACAGTACTGAACCTTCAGGTGAATGACTCTCTCATGGCCAATTCATCCCATGGATATTGTGCATCTGTGCCACCACATCCTTCACAAGCAGGATATCCTGCAGAAGCTAATGAAGTAATTTCTTTAATCAAAATATCAAAACCCTCCTGTGGTTCCAAAGGAACCCATACCTCGGAAGCGGAAGGCTTCTTCGGTCCGATGATACCGCCAGATTCTCCTATATTTGTTACTAAAATGTAGTTGTATTCGTGATCTTTAAATTCGATTCCGAAAAACAAACTAGGCGATAAATCGGACAACTGTAGCTCTAAGTCTTCATCTCTGGTGACAAAGTTAGGAAGTGTGAAAATCACTCCTCTCGAACGAAGGGTTCTACGTGCGAGTTCCCGTAAGGAACGGACACACAATTCTGTATCCATGCTACGCGTAACACCCACAAGACTTGAAGGATGCCTCATCAGCCCGCTGAGGGATGGGCCTCCCATATCGCTTTCTTGTCCGCCCATCTTTACGGCTAATTGATTCCGAAAGAGCCCACAATCTCAGTGTAAATACATTGACAAGATTTGGAGAAAATAGACCTGTACAAAAAATACTTGGCTCAATTTACGGTACCCCAAATCTTCCGATAACTGTTTTTGGGAAGTTGTTTAGACATCCGCTGGGTTTAGCAGCAGGTTTTGACAAATCAGCTCAAGCACTTGGTGCATGGCCATCTCTTGGCTTCTCTTGGGCAGAATATGGTGGTGTTACCCGATATCCTCAGGATGGTAATCCGAAACCAAGAATGTTTAGATCCAATGCTGAAAATGCTTTGATTAACAGGATGGGGTTCAATAATCCAGGAGCTCAACAGATACGTGACACACTAACTAAAAGACGTACATCTGGTAAATGGCCCAACTTTCCTATTGCAGCAAATATAGGGCGCTCAAAGACTGTTGATAATGAAAGGGCGCCTAATGATTACGCGGAGACATTCGATCTATTGTACGATTTTGCAGACATATTCGTCCTCAATGTTTCTTCCCCAAATACCCCAGGTTTACGTGAATTACAAGAAGATGATCATATCCGTGATGTTGTTAATGCATGCACTTCCGTTAGAGAAAAAAGATTAGGTTCGAAACCAATTCTACTAAAATTTGCACCTGATTTATCCACTGACGACTTATTGTCCTGCGCTGGTGGTGCCTTGTCTGCAGGTATTGATGGATTTATTGCCACAAATACCACCATTAGCAGGCCAACACCAAACAGTACCAGTTCTAGAAGATTTTTTGCTGAACAGGGGGGATTATCAGGGAGGCCCCTACATGAAAAATCAGTCAAAATGATTGGTGATTTGTACGATAACGTTGGTGGAAAAGTCCCGATTATTGGTTGTGGAGGCATTGATTCAGGAGATACAGCCTGGACTGCGATTACCAATGGTGCTTCGCTTCTGCAATTATACTCGGCAATGGTCTTCCAAGGTCCATCTGTGGTTAAGAGAGTGACCAATGGATTGAAGTGGAAAATAGAAAGTGAAGGTTTTACCGATTTACAAGAAGCTGTAGGTTATTCTAGAGCCTGAGTGATACACACAGGATAGAGTAAGCCTATTGAATACCTTGCTAAACCAAGTATTGTGAATACAACCCGTAGGTCTCGACTGTTGTTCGTCGGAGCAGTTATGTTGGGGCTGATTGGATTGATGTTTTTGTCTGTTGACCCACAGGTTCAATATACGGTTGACGAAGTAATGGAAGCACCGGAAGAGTTTGCTACAGATGATCTGAACGTCAGGGGAATCGTGAAAAATCAATCCATAGACAACTCTTCCTCTACCTTTATTTTACAAGGTTCTGATTCTGAAATTAAAGTGTCCTTTGCTATGATTGCTGTTCCAGATGGATTCGAAGAAGGTCGCATGGTAGCGGTTAACGGCTATCTAATTCCAGACGGAGATTTTTGGAAAATAGATGCCAAAGAGATAACCACAGGATGTCCCTCGAAATATGAAACTGAATGATTTACACAAATATTGCAACACTAATTACTGATTTGAGTAATAGTTTCGTTCTTACGTGAGGGCTGCTCGCCTTGATTGGGCTAGGGGGAGCGTTGACGTGTTCTATCATCCACAAATCGTCGAAAATGGTGGCCTGAAGTCCGAGGGCGGCAAAGACGAGCCGACGATGACCCTGCGGTTGACGTCGATGCCTCGCCCCCAAGAGATCCAGGTTGGCGGAGAACACTTCCGAAGGGAAATGTCGACCGTCTCACGCTCGGGAATCAGGTCAGGCGCGGAAGCGAGCAACCCGACCGAGGATGCTGGATGCCTTGGGATAGCGGGGCGGAGGAGATCGTGGAATATTCATTGTTGGTGACGATTGTCCACCGAGGACGTGCCCACTTAGATTTTGTAAAATCTATAGACGCTCAATAGAAATTAAAATTCCAATCATAGAGAATTAGCGTCGATTCCGCCCATTTTACATACAATAGCAAAATGTTCCCCTGACACAGGTTGTACGGACAAGCGTTGTCCGCGACGTAACAAGGGCATACCCTCTAAACTTGGATTGGCCTTTAGGTCCGGCAGGCCTACGGCTTCCATTTCGATAATCGGTTCTATATCGACCATTATCCATCTAGGATTCTCTGGACTTGCCTTTTCGTCAAAATACTTCGAATTAGGGTCTTGTGCTGTAAAATCCGGATAACCCTCCCTACACACCTTTGCAATACCTGCAACATGTGGGGGTTTGCAATTTGAATGATAAAACAAAACCCAATCTCCAATTTTCATATCATCTCTCATGATATTTCGAGCTTGATAGTTCCTAACGCCATCCCAATGGGTCGATTTATCTTCAACCAATTGTGACCACGGATAGACATCGAGTTCGCTTTTCATTAACCAATAATTCACCATATTCTCACCATACATCTTGACTATCCATAACTAGGGTAGCGTCCATTATATCTCCTTGTTCCCTTGTTAGAGTCCTTCTCAGGCCAGCCGCCTTAGCCATCGTACCAGAACCCCCAGTCAAGGAGATATTTGCTTTCACTAGAAGGGAATAAATCGCAGGCAGAAGGATTAGTGCTGAAATTGCAGCAAGAATTAGGAGAATTATGATTACGTCAATAAATGGCGCAATAGCTGGAATCGGGATATAATAAGCACAAAACATACCCGCTATTGTTACAGTAACAGCTTCTGTGAGACTCATCCCGGTACTTGCACATGCAATCCGAATAGCGTCTACGGAGCCACCTAATTCTTTAACGCGATTAGCGATATGTATGGAAAAGTCAACTCCTACGCCAACTAAGATGGAACCAATCATCACTGTAACCAATGACAAACTTACACTACCTTGGTCCATAACCAGCCATTGCATGAATACTGTAAATGTTACAGGGAGCGTAGTAAGGATTGCATAACGGATGTCTCTGAATACCAAACCAAGAGTTAACACGGTAAACAACAGAGCGTAGAATAACGAGTCCCATTGTGAGCCTACGACTAGGTTGTTGACTTCTATTGTGACCGAGGCTACTCCAATTAGTCTAGTCGAAGTAACCCCTCCTGTAGCAGTGTCCTGCGCAGCATAATTATCTATTTGGGAGACGGCTCTTTCTGTGCTCTTAACATCCATAAATGGCATATCTATGTAAATCAGACTTTTCTCGTAATCTTCTGAGATGAATAGATTCCTCATTTCTAGTGTAAGACTATTGTAAAAGACATTAATTAGAAAATTTTGAGATTCTTTGCTACCTGTTGGTTGCTCGTTTAAAATTGCTAGACTCCACCAGAATGAACCATTACCTGAAACGTTCCTATCGAAAATAATTGCGGATAGTTCTTTGATTTGTTCGGGTACAATTGGGTTATCTTGTATTGGCTCATTAATCGGATCTCCATCCAAATCGACTCCAACAGCTATTGCCTTCATCAGGAAAACGATCGACACTGCCGTGGTTTGATTTACTTGATTGCATTTTTCTTCAAGTTCTTCTATTCCTTTCAAAGCCCTGTATGGGTCATTGATTTTATCACGGTCAGGATTGAATATCTCAGGTGAGGCGGAAACATCTGCGTCTATTAGCAAAAACCCAGGTTGTCCTGCCTCGAATTCCGTAGAGTAGGTTTTCATCTTGTCTACAGCACCAACTCCTTCAGGAGCCATCTCGAGTAAATCGACGTTTTCTTCGACATTTGGTCTACTAATTCCCGCAGAAACTAACATAGCGATTAAGAACACGCTTAGGGTTAGTTTTGTCCAATTAATTGGCACGCTAACTGCGGAAACGAATGCTTTAGGTGGTGGGTGAGAAGGTTTCTTTAGATCTAACATCATTGTCAAATTAGGTACCATCACCATCGTCATGACATAGACGACTACAATTCCCATTGCTAGTGAATATCCGACAGTTTGAATGGGTTTCATCGGGGTTAATGCTAATGATATGAAACCAATAATTGTAGTTATTGCAGATAGTAAAACGGCTCGCCCAGTTGATTCCAGAGCTTCTGCCATTTTTTCTTTTGGTGTCCCTTTAGATTCGGCATACCGATTAGTTATGTGTAGGCCATAAGAAACACCTAATGCTAGAACAATGGGCCCCACAATAATCACCGTCATTGTTACTTCGTAATTTGTCCATCCAATGATACCCATTGTAATAAAAACTGAACAGAGTGTAGGGAGTCCAGAGATGACTAAAACTTTGATTCCTTGTACAAATCGTATTCTACCTGTCTGTAACAGATCACAGTGGAATAGGAACAAACCGACTGCAACAAACACTACACCTATGGGGAAAACATTCCAAAACAAATTGAATGATTCTTCAGTAACTGCATTAGTAATTGGAACAGGTCCCGTGAGGGTCATGGACAATCCCCTTTGGTCCCAATTATTCTCCTCACTCAGTGAAATAATACCCAATTGGGTTTCTTCTATGAATTCGGAAATTGTAATTTCCTCTCCCTTGTCATCGGTTAGACGGTCTGATATACCTATAATTACAACAGCTCTATTCCAACCGAATCCTGATTTATTTCCGATTTGTACTTCGTTTTCCCATGTGCCTACATCTCTGACTAGTTTATTGAGAGCATTGGGGGGCATTTCGTCAAGAATTTGATCTACTCTGGCTTGATCATCCGGTATTGCGTAATTTCCAAAGATGTCTTCGTTATCTGATATTGTCTGATTAACAAAATCAGAAAACTCCTGATTGTCTACCGCTTGTGATGCTGCAGAAGCGAACGATTTGGCTACCCTGCCTGCTGAAGAATTAACCTCTTTGATAACTGAAGATATAGAGAGAACGTAGATGACGTTGTCTTCACCAAGGTCATTTTGAACCGGATTAAGTAAATTCTCTAATTTCTCAATCTGTTCTAATGTTGAAACCTCTGTGATGTTCCTTCCCGAACCATCCACTGCTTCTCTTTCACCATTTTCATTTTCGACGTAAACGATTTCTGACTCGACATAGATTACCATCACGTTTGTAGTCCAACCGTCTACAGATTCAACCCTAGTTAGTAATTCAGAAACTTCAGAGCCCTGTGGGAGATATACCTCCAGGTCTCCATTAACATTCATTGATGATTTTCCTTCAATGGGACAAAAACCATCAGGGTTTGATAATGACTTCCTGCAATCTACTAATCCTGATTCCCATGAGAAGAAACCAGTAACTACAAGACATAGAATTACAGTTATTACAGGAAATTTAGTCAAAATGTCTGTAAAATTTAGGTCTGAGGAAATCCTGCGCATTTGGTTTTTTGAACGCCTACCATAACTCTCAACTGAATTTTTATCAAGGTCTAAATTGGAGAAAATCTCCTTCGCCTTACCTGTTGCCTGATTAGTAATCCGGGAGGCGATGTTACCTTCTTTTTCACCCTCTGACAAGCGCCACCAACTCCCTATTATTAGTATCCTGAGTGACGAGGGTGCTTGAACCCGACGGCCATTAGTTGATTACAATGCAACATTCACGACAATAACTTACCATTGGGAACCGTCAATAATGAGTGGTCATAGCGTTGACCATATTTTACGGTGGATGAGGAAATGGGGGCTCCCTTAATTGAGGATAAACGTTGGTCAATTGACCTAGAGAAAAGGATTCAAGAGGACCACTATTCTGATCCTGTCGTTTACAATCAGCGATATGCCTTCAATCCTAATTCTGGCAAGGAAGTTTTCGTAATCGATACACCACCACCTTATCCTAGTGGTACATGGCATATTGGTGCTGTTGCTCAATATTCCATGATTGATGTCATTGCTCGTAGTCAGAGATTACTAGGGAAGGAGGTATTCTTCCCCTGGGGTGTAGATCGAAATGGTATCAATATCGAATTCACTGTAGAGAAAAACACTGGCAGGAAAATGAAGACATTTGAACGCTCAGAATTTTTAGATTTATGTCGTGAGACAATCGAAGAATATACTCAAGAAATGAGAGAGACTGCTGCTAGAGTAGGACTTTCTTGTGACTTTGACAAAGAATATCTCACAGATTCAGATGAATATCGGGGAGTATCTCAATCAATCTTTGTTGATTTGTTCAAGAGGGGAGACATTGTAGAAGACCTACGCCCCAATATCTACGATCCTGTCGAAGGTACAACAATTGCTGACGCAGAAGTAGAAAGACTACGAAGAAAGTCAAAACTTATCGATATTCGATGGACTACAGAAGATGGTATCGATGTGGTAATTTCAACTACAAGGCCTGAGTTAATTTGTGCCTGTGGTGTGGTTGTAGTTCATCCAGATGACGATAGGTATCGCAGTTTGGTTGGAAAAAAGATAGCAATCCCTGTCGAGACTAATGGTAGGACAAAATCAGTCGAAATAATGACACATCCTTCCGTGAAATCTGAATTCGGATCCGGTGTGTTGATGGTTTGTTCATTCGGGGATCAAAACGATGTTGCAGTGTTCCGAGAATTAGGTTTAACCCCATTTCAAGCAATAGACCTAGAGGGCAATATGACTGATGTCTCTGGGCCATATGCTGGTTTGACGGTATTGGAAGCAAGAGAGAAAGTAATTGAAGATCTTACCTCTGCTGAACGAATCGTGAATATCATCGAAAAAGAACAAGATGTTCCAGTCAGTGAGAGAGGAAAGAACCCAGTCGAGATCATACTTCTCAAGGAATGGTATGTTAAACAAACCCACATTCAAAACCGGATGCGTGAATTGATAGAGGAGATGGAATTTCACCCGGTAAGGAATAAACAATTTTTACTGGATTGGATGGATAATATTAGCATCGATTGGCCGATTAGTAGGAGAAGATGGTACCACACAGAAGTTCCAATTTGGTATTCCGAAGATGGTACAAAAATAATTACTCCACCATCAGGGACTTACGTGCAACCATGGAGGGAAAATCCACCTTCTGGTAGTCGTGTGTTAGACAGAGATACCAGAGATGACTTAGGGAGTTGGGACGAACTTTCCTCCGAATTAGGGGTAGTTATTGGTGAAGAGAAGGTATTCGATACTTGGATGGATTCTTCCAACTCTAACCTCTACGTGTCCGGTTACCTATCTAACCCAGATTTATTTTCAGACGCATTCCCTACGGGTATAAGGCCTCAAGGAAAAGAAATAGTTCGAACATGGTTGTATTACACTCTATTGAAGAGTGCTTTGTTACTCGATTCTCCAGGATTCAAACATGTTTGGATTGATGGTTTAGGAATGGATCCTTGGGGTAGAAAGATGTCAAAATCCCTTGGTAACGGAATCGATGCTAACTCAGTTCTTGAATGTGGAGCTGGTGGTAGAACTGGATCTTGGAAGATTAAAGGTCCGGATAAGGTTGTAAATCTTAGAGCCAATAAGATTGGTTCTGAATGTTTCCGTTTATGGAAAGCGTGTGATGCTCAAGTTGGAGATGATTTTCATATCAATCCCGAGGGAATAGAACAGAAGTATTACGGTGTCTTAACTAAATTGTTTAATGTCGCTAGATTCGCCAGCCAATTCCCTGTTCCTACAAACCTGAACAAGTTACCAATTGATTTAGCACCCGAAGACAAATGGATTCTTAGTGAATTCGATAACGTAATGAAAAAGGTAGAGAAAGCGTGGAAGGAAATAGACATTTACACTGCAGCTCAATCCATGAAAAATTTCTCAACCGGGGTGTTAGCCAGTCATTGGCTCGAAATGGTCAAAACCAGGTTGTATGACGGTGATGAATCTGCTGCTTGGACTCTGCACAGAATATTCAGAGATTTAATGGATGGATTTTCACCAATCTGTCCATTTTTCAGTCACTATCTATCATCAATTCTTTACGATAGATCCGCGGTAATTGCAGACTCATTTCCCTCAATTCCCCTTGATTTCGAGACCTATAAATGGACTGAGATAACAGAATCCGTGATGGACTTTAACTCGGAAGTTTGGAGGACTAAAAAGGAGCAAGGGCTTTCGTTGAATTCAGAACTATCAGGTGTCAACATTCCTGATAATTTGTCACAGCTGGAAGTATCGTTGAGAAGAATGCACAAGTTACTTGACTAAATCAGGAAGGGTATCAGGGCTTTACGATTAGTTGGATAATCTGGGAATTCTTCCTTATACCAACGATGATGTGTAAACGCTCTAGGTGCTAAGTTGCAAAACGTCCAGAAGGCAAATGTGAAACCAGCTAGTGACCATGTTGCAATCGCAAAACCTAACCATTCCGTTATTTCACCAAGATAGTTGGGGCAACTGACTTTATCGAATAGCCCACCTCTAGGTATTTTGTATCCCGTACTACCATCTTCACGTAATGAGAACAAGATATTATCTGATTTGATATTGATATTCATACCAAGCGCAAATAATCCAATTCCAACAATAAATCTAGGATCGGTGAACCAAGTTAACTCGTAACCATTATTGATTTGAAATAACCAAATTCCGTTTATTAGACAATTGACTGTGTTGAAAAAAACTGCTAAGATAACGACAGATATTGGAATAAATTTCTTGTTTAATTGTGCCCTATAAGGCCAAAAAAAAGCCCTATTGATGTAATGTCCAGTCCAAATGGCCCAGAAAATCAATACTACGGTTTCCTTATTATTGCCGGATAATAACAGGCCAGTTAGTAAAAAAACAGGGATAGATTCCATAATTATCCAACCCATACGGGCTGAAATTTCTGGTCCCCATCCGGCAGACCTATGCCTGCCATAAGGTGCTTTGATGAAGGTCAAAATGATGAATGTAATAAGCCCCATTGCTATCCAAATATAACAAATAAATTCGTAATCCTCATAGGATAGGGAAGTCATCTAAACAATCACCTTTGATTCTTAATATGCCACGAAACAGTGTCTGAAATAGTATCTTCTAAAGGACGTGGTGAATGTCCAAGGTGTTCCTCTGCTAAATTACCAGGGATGTTTCTACACTGGATTGCCAATGCTTGCAAACTACCTTTACTGAAACTAGGTCTTACACCAGTTAGACGACTCCTGAGGGTAGCATAAGGTAATCCTAGGTATGCCATCCAAAATGGAATTGTAGCTACATGGGTTCTATTGCCTGTAACGTGTTTCACCATATCAGACAATTCAGGCATAGAAGCCCAACGACCGGGTAGGATGTAATTCTGGCCATCAATGCCCTTGTCTAGACAATTGACCGCACTCATTGCTACATCCCTAACATCGACCCAATTGTACCCGTTATTGATAGCAAATGGCATACTTCCATTCGCCATATCTGATAGAACTTTGCCCATTCTACTGGGTTTGTAATCCTCTGGCCCAATAATGCCAGTTGGCTGAATAACATTGACTTTCAATCCCTGTTCTTTAGAAGAGAGTACCAGTTTTTGGGCTTCAGCTTTTGATCTATCATACGGTAGTGCCCTAGGGTCTGAAACTAGAGGCCTATTCTCAACTAATGGATCATTTGTTGGATTTTGCTCGAATGCATGGATGCTGGAAAAATGGATTAGTTTATTCATTCCTGATTCAATAGCCGCGGTAACAATTGATTGAGTGCCTTGGACATTGATTTTGAACATTAAATCTTCATTTATTTTCTCGACAGCTACAAAAGCTGCGGAATGAAATACAACATCACAGTCAGACATTAGGGCGGCCATTTGCTTTGCATTGAGCATGTCACCTGTTACGAGATTAACATCTAAATTTTCTAATGATCTTACATCGGACCTTACAAGGCAATCCACTTCAAATCCTCTTGTTAGCAATTCACGAACGAGGTTGCCACCAACATGGCCACTGCCTCCCGTGACAAATGCTCTCATGTAGAGGACTATGTGCAACTAACGATGAACCTACCGGCTTAATTTAAGGCTGAATGAGGCCTTTTTCCAGCGAAGTGATCCAATATCAAGGTCACCATTTCTTCACCAATTCGAGATTGAGCCTCTAAAGTAGAGGCGCCAATATGAGGTGTTCCGTGGAAGTGAGGGTGATGGATAAGAGGATTATCTATGGCTGGTTCAACTTCGAAGACATCTAGTGCGACACTTGTTAAATCTCCAGATTCTAATGCATTAAGGACGGCTAACTCATCTACGATACCGCCACGCGCACAATTTACGATGTGATTACCGCAACTAACTCCATTGGGTGCGGATGTAGGCATCATCTCTATTCGCTTCGAATTAACCAAGTGATACGTTTCCTCTGTTAGATTACAATGAATGGAAATGTGGGTGCATAGTCTGAAGAGAGAATCTACATCTTCGTGCATAGTACAATCAAATTTCTTAGCAATATTTGGTTGAAGATATGGGTCGAAAGCGTGACATTCCATGCCCATTGCCAAGGCCACAGTAGCAACCCCCTGGGCAATTCTACCGAACCCGATCAGACCCAAACGCTTGCCACTTAGTTCGGTACCTTTCAATTGTTTTTTTTCCCATAGTCCTTCCCTTAGCCCTCGATCTCCTCGAGTTATATGTCTGCACGACGCCAATAAGTGCCCAACGGTCAATTCAACTACACTATTTGTTGAAGATTGAGGCGTATTACAGACTATAATTCCTAAACTTGAGGCTGTTGCAATATCTATGTTGTCAACACCAACTCCTGCCCTTCCAATGAAGGACAATTTGTTATCATTGGATAAAATTTCAGAAGTTAGTTTAGTAGCACTTCGCACGACAATGGCATCGAAATCAGATATTGCCCCATTCATTAACTCGTCCTCGGTATAATGTCGTTCAACAACATCATGGCCAGCATCTCGCAATCTGTTAACGGCTGAAGGGTCCATCCCATCTGTAATTGCAATTATACCCATGATTATGCGCAGTGTTGACAAATTGATGAATTTTTACTCGAGTCGATTAGGGATATCCGGTTATGGTTTTTGAATAACGGAATACTAATTTTTCCTTAAAATATGACCGTTTATTTCTTGGTGTCAATACTAGCCGTTATATTCATGGCGGCGTCGTTGGAATCACTCATCACCGCTATTCTCATTTTACTCACTCCAGTAATTCTCGCGATTCCATTATCCCTAGGTTGGAAGTGGTGGGTCGGTACAGAGCCCGAACATGTTCACTACAGGGAAAAAGTCAGATTGGTTTTAGACGCAGGTCTCCCTATTAGCAGATTTAGGAAAGAATTAGACGCTGAGGCTAGAATTGTGAATATAGACCCTGAAAGGCAATCTCGAATAGAATCGGATTTACTTTTTCCTATGCGTGTGAAACACTTTCTATTAATGCCAGGCCTCGTAGTTTGGCCATTCCTCGGTTTATTTGCAGCTTTACTTGCAATACCATTAATGCCGATTTTATGGTTTTTTCAATGGTTATTGATAGAGAAAAAGGTTTTGTTGTGGATAGGAATTACAGTTCAAAAAATTACCAGATGGGAAATTATAGGCATCCCTAGAGTCGAAGACGGCCTGAAGAATCCAGACCCTGTATTATCATCTATCAACAGAATGCCAATTACAGTATTCCTGGGCTTGTTCGCATTCCTTATCGTAACATATCTCCCCCTAAATACTCAGTCAGTACTGGTAGTATCTGGAGCTGTTTACATCATTTTGGTGGCTTTCATATCAGTGATTAGGGCAGGAACCTTGAGTACAATGGTATTTGCAGATACAGGAAATAGAAGACTGCTACCAATGGGCACATTCGTAGAGGATATGCTAGGTCCATGGGTTGGTGTGGGTCTACTGTTCTTAATTTCTAGACAGCTATTCTACGGAACTGAACTAAGGTCTGGAGAGATGTTTGGAGACCCAGTCATTTTTTCATTAGCAATACTATTGGTACTTTACACAGCTACTATGATTGGTGTTGCTGTTGAAATTTCATTTTTTAGATCTAGAGCAGAATCTGTCCGGGTTAAATTTCAAGATCAAATGATCGATGAATTTGAACCTCAATTATATCTGTTTACCAGAAATCTAGGAATGTTGAAAATATCCCGTTTAATGACACTAAGGCAATGGGTAGAACAAGGTGAAAGAATCAACTTGAACGATTTAGATAAACTCAAACGCTCCTGATGGATATTATATTTTCATTAGAAATTATTGAAATTTCTTTTGAAAGATTCATTCCTTTTTGGTGAATTATTACATTAATCCAATTCCCATCCAAATTCTTTGAGCAAATTACTTCCAGTTTTTGATTAGTCACAGTCTGTAGTTTACCTAAGGGTAATTGTTGTTTCGAGATGAAAATGGAAGTAGTCTTATTGATGGCATCCCTACTTTCCATTCTAGCATGAATTTCCTGTCCTGGGTAACATCCTTTCTTTAGATCCACGACATTATGGAGACCCAAATCAAAGGGTATTTTTCCTTCTGTTTCTATTGCTATGTCTAGAATACCAGAAATGGCTTGTATCGCAATTACTGAGTCTATTGAGCCAAATTCTGCTCCATGGGATTCTAGACTTTTTTGTAATTCCGAAGTTTTTTCCACCGGGACTAACATCTCAAAAATGCAAAAATCTGTGCCTTCATGAATTTTGGATATCATGGAATCTTCAAACTCTACCCACATCTCAGAAGTCAAGTCTGCTGGATCAATCCCGATTGAATCTAGAATATCCGATGAATCAGGCCCATATATCACTAATCTTGCAATTGCTCCATCTCCTGATGAAATTTGACATTCTTCATTCCATGGTATTCCCATTGTGAGATTATTTCGTAAAGAAACAGATTCAGTTTCATTATGCATTAGCAATATCTGACTGCCGTAATCAGCATGTAAATGTCGACTGGTTATCCGACCGTTTAAATTGCAAATTATCGATACTCTACGTGTGAAAATTGAATCGTTGGAAATATCTGTTGTTAACATTCGATTCAGATGGTCTCGAGCATTTTTACCAGATACTAAAGTTATGGAAGTAGGGATCTGAGCTACTCTGGTTACGGCTGGAAACATATTTCACCAACTAAGACCATCGTCATCCGAATGATTGTCCACAGCCACAGGCCCTGTCAGCATTCGGATTCTCCATGTGGAACCCGCCTCCCATTAAGGAGTCCTTGTAGTCAAGTTTTAGCCCATTTAGCAAAGAACTATCATTATCGTGAATGAGAATCGTAACTCCATCTACATCAATTTCTTGGAATCCCTCTTCGTTGGGGCGTTCCACTATAACCATATCATAGAGATATCCAGAGCATCCTCCAGCCTTAGCGCTTATGATCAGTACATGGCTACTGGATTGGTCACCGATTGCGGACTTAACAGCGGTTTTAGCGGCTGGTGAGACTTCTATGTTGACTTCTACGCGCTCACTCACCGATGCGATAGGTAATGAGAAGCCTGTTCCATTGATTAACGACACATTGTGACCTCAGGTGGCTCATATATCAACCATTCCTGTGTTTAACTCGCCTTCCGGCAATCCCATAGATTAGGTGATGTTACGGAACATGTGACGGGGTCGAGGCAGTCCGATGCTTTACGCTTATCAGACAATCTGTCTGAACGATTTACAGACGAATTGGCTGTAGAATCGCCACTTTCTATAGATATCAAGCACAAAAGTGCAATTATTCCAATGGGAATCACTATGAGGACACCTGGTGAGGATAAAGATTTAGCAATAGGTTTCCTTTACTCAGAGGGTGTAATTGACAAATTCACCGACATAGAATCAATTTCTCAATCTGAAGATAGAATATCTATCGCCATCAGAGCCGAAGTTGAATTTAAAATCGAATCTCACCGTAGACATACAATTACAAGCGCTGCATGTGGTGTATGTGGCAAAGATTCGTTAACAAATTTACACAAAATACATTCCTCCCATCTCAATTCTTCATTACGTATACATTCCTCTCAATTGTCTGCCAACTTGGTATTTTTCACTAGAAAACAATCATTATTTGAAACAACAGGCGGAACTCACGCTGCTGTAGCATTTAGTGAGGAAGGAGAAATAATTGCTACTAAGGAGGATGTTGGCCGACATAATGCTCTGGACAAATTGATTGGCCATATATTACGCACTGATGGTCTAAATTCTGAAGAACTTATTCTGCACGTATCTGGGCGTAGCTCATTCGAATTAGTCCAAAAAACCATCAGGGCTGGATTCCCTATTCTTGCCTCTGTAGGCGCAGCAAGTACCCTAGCGGTAGACCTTGCAAGAGAATGTAACCTAACCTTAGTATGCTTCCTGAAAGTTGATTCGATGGTAATCCACTCAGCTCCAAATCGTATCATATACTAAATCAATCAATCGGGCTTGATAAATCAACATAATGAATAAGTCGAGTTAGTTGGCGTTTACTGTGGGAAGAGAGACATTTGAAACCACTCCATACGAGGACTCCCCCCCCCAAACAGGTAAAACGTCCTCATCAGCAGCGGGTGCTACCGCTATTCTTTCTACTCTCAAGCACGGTCTCTCACGTTCCGGAATCTCGGGTTCCTTCAGCTCCTTTTCTAAAGTTAACAAATTTGGAGGATTCGACTGTCCTGGATGTGCATGGCCAGATCCAGACGATCATCGAACTATAGCTGAATTTTGTGAGAACGGTGCAAAAGCAGTCGCGGATGAAGTAACAAAGAAAAAAATCACACCTGACTTTTTTCTGAAAAATTCTGTGGTAGACTTGTCTAAAATGTCTGATGAATGGTTAAATTCTGTTGGCCGATTGACCCAGCCAATGATTTTACATCAAGATTCAATTAATTATGAACCCATTACTTGGGATGATGCATTTGAAATGATTGCTACTGAATTAGTAAAACTTGACAACCCTGATGAGGCCATTTTCTACACTTCTGGTCGCACCAGTAACGAAGCGGCATTTCTATGGCAGTTATTAGCACGTGGCTTTGGTACCAACAATCTCCCAGATTGTTCTAATATGTGTCACGAGTCCTCTGGCTTTGCTCTATCTGATTCTATAGGTATAGGGAAAGGTACGGTAAAGTTAGCAGATTTTAATTCAGCAGATTTGATACTAGTAGTCGGACAAAATCCTGGGACTAATCATCCCAGAATGTTAACAGCATTGAGGGATGCTAAGAAAAATGGTGCTTCAATAATTTCAATCAATCCACTTGTGGAAACTGGGATGAAAAAATTCAAACATCCACAAAATCCTCTAGAAATGATTGGTTCTGGGAAATCAATTTCGGATAAACATGTACGAATCAACATAAATGGAGACTTGGCATTTTTCCGTGGTCTAAACCATTCGTTGATAAAAAATGGACATTATGATGAGAAATTCATATCAAAATACACTGACGGTTTTGAGAATTACAAGAATTCGATAACTAGTGTTGATTGGCAAGAAATTGAGTCAACGAGTGGCATTTCACGCGACGAAATAGAATCAATAGCAGAGATTTTTGCTAAATCTCAGTCGGTCATAACATGTTGGGCTATGGGTATAACCCAACATCATAATTCTGTAGAAACAATTCAGGAGATGGTCAATACTCATTTGCTGGGTGGCCACATTGGCAGAAAAGGCGCGGGCGTTTGCCCAGTCAGAGGGCATTCAAATGTACAAGGTGATAGAACCGTAGGCATCAATCATATCGCCAGTCCATCGTTGATCGAGAATATATTGAGAAGTACGGGTATTCAAACCCCAGAAAATCACGGATTTGACGCAGTCAATGCCGCACGTGCAATGATTGAAGGAAAAGGAAAAGTGTTCCTCGCCATGGGTGGTAATTTCCTATCCGCAATGTCTGACACCAAATTAATCGCTAAGGCAATGAATAATTGTGAACTTACAGTTTTTGTATCGACTAAATTGAATCGTAACCATTTGGTCACAGGAAAGAAATCGCTTATCCTGCCATGTTTGGGTAGAACGGAAATTGACAAACAAGTCAGTGGAAACCAATTCGTCACAGTAGAAAACTCAATGGGAATCGTACATAGTTCCGTTGGACACATGAAACCTTCCTCGAATAATTTGCTGTCAGAACCGGCCATAGTAGCAGGAATTGCTTCTGCAGTAGAATCCAAATCAAGCTTCAGTGAATTAGATTGGGCGAATTTGGTCGAAGATTATGATCGCGTGCGAGACTTAATCGAGGCAACAATACCAGGGTTTGAGAATTATAATTCTCGTGTCCGAAACAAATCAGGATTCTATTTGCCTAATCCTCCAAGGGACAACTTAACTTTCAATACAGATTCAAAGAAAGCTAATTTTAGATTTCATGAATTAAGCAGAATTCATCCGGGTTCAGGTGAGTTTGTTATGATGACAATCAGATCACACGATCAATACAACACTACGGTTTACTCTAGCCAAGACCGATATCGCGGTATTAAGTCGGGGAGGAGAATAGTGATGATGAATCCTGAAGATGCTGAAGAACACAAGATTAGAGCAGGGGAAAAAGTTGATTTGGAATCAATATTCAATGGTGAACTACGTCGTTCTACCAATTGGTACATGGTGGAATATGATATACCTAGAGGAAATATCGCAACCTATTTCCCAGAAGCGAACGAACTAATTCCGCTTGATTCTACTGCAAATGTAAGCAATACTCCAACAAGTAAATCCGTTATTGTGAGAGTAAGTAAATCTCAGGATTGAATTTTTGAAGCCTTGATTTGCTCTTTCAATAACAACGAGCATCTATTCATTTGCGTTTGCACGAGACGTTTTTCCTCTTCATCTAGGTCTCTATTCAATGCTTGTTCAAAACACTTTATTGCATCTGAAAAATGTTCCATAGCCGCGTAAGACGAACCCATATTGTAGAGCGTCCTACCAGTAACCATCGAGGGGTCCATTGATATCGCTTGATGGTAAGACTGTATGCTTTCGGAAAATTTGCCTAATTGATGCAAGGCATGCCCGCGGCCATTGTAAGTTCTAACTCGTAATTCACGTTCATCTCTTGGTGTCGAAGAAATGGCTTTATCGAAACAATTCAGAGCTTGCTCGCCCTTGTCTTCTGCCAATAAAGTGAGGCCTTTATTGTACCACTCTATTGCCACATTTACACTATCTTCGTCAATAGAGGAATTTTGGCTAACTGATTCCTTAGCTTCTACAGCTGCTGCGATTAAATCTACTTCGGGTATTGTCGAAGAATTTGACGAAAGAGTCGATTGTAATTCTTCAGCCTTCTTTCTGCACTGATTTGCCTTTTCTATGTGTCCAGCTGCCCCCAAAGCTTGTGACATACCGTACCAAGAATCGTAGGTAGAACCGTAATCTTCGATAATTTTCTTCCATGTTTTTATCGATAGTGCATGGTCTCCCTCTTCGCTGTAATTCTTGGCTTTCTGTTGTAAGACAACCAATGTATCCTCAAGGGAAATTTCAACTTCCTCTTCTTCCTCTTCAGGCGTAAAATCAGCGTAGGTCACCTCTTCAGTTGCGTTGGGAGCAAACTCTACAACTTCTGTTTCGGGTTCAGAAATTTGTTCTTCAACTTCTGCAATCAAATCCTCAGCTAATTTTAATTCGGGATTTAGTTGAAGAGCGTAGTTCAAGGATTGTATTGCGTCTTCTGACAGATTTAACGCATTAAGGCATAGTCCGCAATAATACCATATCATAGGGTCAGAAGAATGTTCGTCTTCTAATGCAGGAGTTATTTTTTCCATTGCTAATTGATATTCCCCCTCATCAATCAATTTGGATATTTCATTCTTGATGTCAACAGAATCAGTAACAACAGGTATAGATTCTGCAACCAACATAGGAGGTTCTTCCTCAATATCACTTTGGTCTCCAACTACCGCGGCCGCGAGAGCTTCAAGGTTATCATTTTCAAGGCCTAAATCAATAGCGACCTTAGCATACTTTGCGGCTTCCTCAGCATCTCTTTCTGCGAACAGGAATGCCAAGTTAGCAGATGTAGGTGCGTGGTGCCTGTTTAGCAAGAAGGCGCGTTCAAAGGCGTTAATCGCAGCGGGAATATCTCCCCTTGCATGCTCCACAACGCCCATCCCATACCATGCAGCGGAATTATCTGGTTCTGAATCGATAATCAGACCATATTCAGAGTTAGCAGATTCATAGTCGCCGATAGTGACGAATTGCTGAGCCCGCTCGAATGAATCTATTGACACAGTTTCGTCCGCGATACGAACAAGGGATAAGATTTCTCAGGCTGTGATTGATTTTACATCGCTATTGGTTCGGTGCTGGGTCCTCAATACGATTTTCCTCATCTAGTCTAGCTTTTGCGACACCTGCAAAATACACCATCATCGGAACTGCAATGAGTAAGAAAAAGCAACCGACAAGTGTGGCTATTCCGTATAGGGTTTCTTGGACTGGATCGATTTTAAATTCCGAAATTGATACCAATTCATGTTCTGTCAAAGTGAAAGTAAGTTCGATACCATCTGGGGATACAAGTTCCCCATCAACATATATTGAAATCAACCAGGTGGTAGTAATCCTCTCCTCTTCGATTAAATATAATGCATCTTCTTCTGCATTGTTTTGGTCTTCTGCACGTACGTATCCAACTCCGTTAATAGGCAACTCTAGTGAGGCTCTACCTCTCATGACAACTTCCTCAGCATCAATCATCATATTATGTTCGTAGGCTTCCAAGCAAGAATCTGATATATCATCAAATTCTTTACAATCGAATGCGGAATCTCCTTCTTCACCTAATGTAGGAGAATGAAACCACATTGAACTGGTAGATGAAATAACCAATTCGGCATTGTTGGGAGCATTTATCACTGTGAGGTTAATCCATGTTGGCGATGATGTGGTAGTTACAAACCATGAAGATTCATTCTCATTCTCTAGCGCCAATTCGTACTCAACGCTTTGGTTGGTGGTTTCGTACCGATAGTATTCACTATCCACTGTAGCGGAAAAAACCGCATAGGATAGTACCAAGATCAACACCAAACCCAGGCCTATCATAGTCCGAAGCATGTTCGGGTTTCGCGATAGTGACTTCCTCATCGGTGGAGCGAACCAACCGAATGGTTTGAACCATTGTGTGGGGCCCGTAAGAATGCGGTACCAAGCCGCTATATGTTTCTGGCAAGTCATCACCGTTATATACAGCCTCAAGGTCGGCCGGGCGCTACAAGGTGAGTGTATGACGACGTTGCACGATGTACCAGCCGACCTTCTGATTGCAGACCTTGCTCAGAGATTGGCAGACAATGATTCGATCAATGCCCCTGAGTGGGCTGATTTCGCCAAGACCGGCACCCACAGGGAAAAGCCTCCAGAACAAGCTGATTGGTGGTATATCCGATGTGGAGCGGTGTTGCGTAAGGTAGCAATTAAGGGTCCTATAGGTACAAACCACATGTCCCAGCTTTTTGGTGGACCAAAAGATAGAGGCGTCAAACCTAACCGCGCAGTAGCAGGCTCCAGAAAAGTAGCCAGAACTATTCTGCAACAATTAGCATCAGCAGGATACATTACAGATTCATTCAACACAGCCGGCACCGTAACTCTTGGTAAGGTAATCACCCCAACAGGTCAATCCCTACTGGATGAAAGTGCTCATAGCGTTCGGCCTATGGCAGAAGAACGCTATCCGGAGCTAGCAAGATATTGAGGTGTAATCATGGCGCGGCACAAACCATTCGGAAAGAAGCAGCGACTAAATAAGGTCACAAAGCAAAATCGTAGGGTGCCAGTTTGGGTTATGCTTCGAACTGCTAGGAATACCACCTCCCATCCAAAGCGCCATCACTGGCGTAGATCGAAACTTCAGAGGTGATTTGTTTGGCAGAAGTAAAGGAAATGGTAATCCCACTACGTGCTGCTTGGAACGTCCCTCGAACAAAGCGAGCTAACCGAGCAATGGCTGAAATTCGTAATCATGTTTCTCAACACATGAAAATCCAAGAAGATGAAGAAATTTGGATAGATCAGGCCGTCAACGAAGTAATCTGGGCAAGAGGTATGCAAAAGCCTCCACGAAAGATTCGAATCGTTTGCACCAGGGAAGAGGGCTTCCCACTAGAAGTAAAATTAGCGGAGGAGTGAAAATGGGTAATATCCGACCTTCTTTCATCAAGACTAGAGCCTTACATTTATTGGAAATATATCCAGATAAGTTTACTGATGACTTCGAAACCAACAAACATCTTGTTGTTGAATTCACAGACGTCGGTGACAATAAGCGCATGAGAAATTGGATAGCGGGATATATCACTCGCTACATTCAGCGCCGTACCGATTGAGTGGTATGGGTGACTACGCGGAAGTATCCTTTCCCGATTTCGCAGAGAATCTCTGCATTGTCCTCGTAGCACCAGAACATGACGGTAACATCGGTGCTGTTGCTAGGAGTATGATGAATTTTGGAATCACTGACCTACGCGTTGTTGGACGTTCAACAGATTGGTCTGAAGAGACTAGAAAGAGAGCGAAGAATGCTCAGTACGTTCTAAAACAAGCCCGAGGTTTTGAGACTCTTCAAGATGCTACTTCTGACTGTTCATTGGTAGTCGGAACGTCTGGAAAACGAGAACATGGTGATCAGACGGCAATGAGGCATTTTCTGTTGCCAGATGAGCTACCAGTCCGCTTGTCTGGTGTAGAAGGGAAAGCCGCCCTAGTATTTGGCCCAGAAGGTAAAGGGTTGGTAAATAACCAACTTCGATTATGCGATTTGTTGGTAACTATACCTACCTGGGAAGGTTATCCTATATTGAACCTGAGTCATGCAGTTACGGTGCTATGTTACTCTTGGTTTACTAGCATATCAGTGGATGTAGTGCCTGGAACTGATGGTAGAATCCTTGACCCGGAATTAAGGCGGATTTTGAGGGAAGAAGTTACTAGGTTGGTGCAATTAATTCCGACCAAAGACCACAAAAGGCAGGGTATGGATGAAACTCTAGTTCGGGTAATTATGAGAGGTTTGCCAAAAGATGATGAAATTCATCGAATCTTGGGTATTCTTAGTGCCTCTGCAGATTCCTTCGAAGAATCCGAATTATAACGTAATTTTTCTCTCACATTTTGCGCTATTTGCGCCGTGTTCTCTAACTGTAACACTTTCAACCCAGCATCTTTCTCCATATTTCTCTTGAATCATTTTATTTGAGTATTCCATAGCCATTTTGGCGAACATTTCTGCTCCTGTAGATTGTACAACTACCATATCGATTATACCGTTATTATTCAGTGATTCAAACTCCGAAAATTGGGGATCATCTGAAGCCACTAAGGTCTTGTGATCGAAATTACTCCTGAGCCATATCTCCAACTCTTTGAGTCCACCAAAATCAACGACCCAATTGTTTTCATCCAATCCATCAGCACCAAATTCAAACTCAAATTCAAGTGAGTAGCCATGTAAGTATTTGCAGTGACTATCTGCTCTCCATTGTCTGAAGGCTGCAGACAG
>Ga0160423_10000070_pt1 | contig 66779 bp, 105 predicted proteins | sample CRUFie14St8metaG_FD_108191 | JGI IMG/M metagenome (GOLD analysis project Ga0160423, IMG submission 108191) | Marine microbial communities from the Costa Rica Dome - CRUD Field 142mm St8 metaG | ecosystem: Environmental > Aquatic > Marine > Oceanic > Photic zone | place: Costa Rica: the Eastern...
GGCTTCGACGGGGTAGAATCAAGGAGAGAGTGCAAGTAGGAAAGATACGTCCTTAACAGTTCAAAAACAACAACTGCAAACAATAATTTGTATTTTGAAGAAGCCTTAGCGGCTTAATCAGGTGGTCGCCTCGAACCATCTATCCAAGAGAGGCACAACAACAGGACAGTTGTAAAAATCAAAACAACTCGGTGCAACAGGGCGGTAAGCATCGTTTCACAGCCGCCTATCCTTCTGGTTGGAGAAATAATCAGACAAGCTTGTAAATGACTCAAACTAAGACTATTGCGGACGCGGGTTCGACTCCCGCCGCCTCCACCATTTAGAGGAATATAATGACTGAATACGAAATTAAACTAATCGATGAATCAATTCAAGCATATAAGAGAATGATCGAGTTCCACAAGAAACAAATACTTGAGCTTGAAAGGAAGAAAAACGTTGTATACAAAACAGAAGAATGTCCTGAGTGTTTTAAATTTAAGATATCCAATAAAAATACTTGACAGATCTACTCATCGATGTTATATTATATAGGTAAGACGGAGATACAACAACATATTAAAGCGCTGGGGGGTGGCGGAACTGGCAGACGTTCCCGGTTGTTTCCCGGGCGGTGTTTAACACCTTGGGGGTTCGAATCCCTCCCCTCCAGCCAGTTTTTGAGAGAGGTTCCCATCGCAGTTTGGTACCAAATAAAATTGTGATCTGGAAAGCGGGGCCTCTCTCTTTGGGCTCTTAGCTCAGTCGGTCAGAGCACCCCGCTCATAACGGGATGGTCCTCGGTTCAAGCCCGAGAGAGCCCACCACATTAAAAAGGAAAAATATCATGAAAACATTAGCAGCATTTGTATTAATCGGAACCGTGGACTCCAAGGATGACTTCTTTGCCACCGTGGAGATCCAGAAGAACCCACCGACAGAAATGCATGGCACGGCTGTCTTGCCTCTGCATGCTTTCCCTTGTTTAATTAACGAGGGAGACACTTTCTATATTTTAAAATTGACAAAAGAAACTGACGCTGTTATACTGTGTAAACCTGACGAAGACATAAAATAAATCTTTTGCGTCCTTAGCTCAGTTGGATAGAGCATCGGCCTTCTAAGCCGAGGGTCGTAGGTTCGAATCCTACAGGACGTACCATCCCATTGCCCCTTAGCTCAGTTGGTTAGAGCAACGGACTGTTAATCCGTGGGTCCTCGGTTCAAGTCCGAGAGGGGCAGCATTCGCGGGTGTATCCCAGCGGTCTTATATACCGTGCATTAAACTAGGGTAATTGGTGCATGCGGGTTCAAGTCCCGCCACCCGTACCACATCTAGGGTCGTTAGCTCAATAGGTAGAGCATCGGGCTTTTAACCCGCAGGTTCCGAGTTCGAGTCTCGGACGACCCACCATTAAGTTAATTTTTTAAAACTATTATAAAGGGCGTTGAGCTGTTTTTCTACAAAGCTAATGTTTACATTGTCCTCTAATTTCACTGCCACTTGTCCTTCAACATTGCGACACCATATGATTGAACCCTCTGGCAACAAGCTCTTCATAGCAAGAAACCCCTCATCATCTGTTACGATGATTTCTGCCTTGGAAAACTTACTCATGGCAGCTTCCCTCCTTTAAAACTAATTAGTTTTGAAGTATGTAATATTCTTTGACAATAAAATTGTATGACCAGTTTTATTAAATTAATACTTGACAAAGCCAGTATCACAGGTTATATTAACGATGTAACTAGGAGATATTATGTTATACATTAAAGAGGCTTTGGCATTTGAGGACGTTTTGTTGAGCCCGAAATTCAGCTCAATCAAGTCCAGATCGCAGATTAATTTAGGTAGTGCTTTTAATGACAGGCACGACTTGAAGCTACCAATAATCTCTGCACCGATGGACACTGTGTCCGAATCAGAAATGGCGATTGCAATGTCTAAGGCTGGTGGCATGGCTGTGCTGCATAGATACAACAGTATCGAAGAACAGTGTGGTCTAGTCAGCAAGTCTCTTGAGAGTGATGGTTGCTTAGTCGGTGCTGCCGTTGGGGTGTCTGGTGATTACATGGAACGATCAATGGAACTCTACAAAACAGGCTGTAGGCTATTTTGTATTGACATAGCCCACGGCCACCACATTCTTATGATGGATGCTCTGCAATCATTGAGAAAAACATTTGGCTCGGAAGTTACAATTATGGCCGGTAACGTAGCGACACTCCACGCCTTTGATGATTTGGCTAAGTGGGGTGCCGACGCTATCCGTGTTGGGATTGGTGGAGGTTCTATTTGTTCAACAAGGATCAAAACAGGGCATGGAGTGCCAACACTGCAATCAATTATAGATTGCTCACAATCATCAACCGATGCCAAACTAATCGCTGACGGTGGAATAAGAACCAGCGGCGACATTGTTAAAGCACTGGGTGCTGGTGCTGATTTCGTAATGCTTGGTTCCTTATTGGCAGGCACATCAGAGTCCCCCGGTAGAGTATTTCGCGACGGCTCAGGAGCCATGAGAAAGGTATATCGAGGAATGGCCTCTAAAGAGGCACAGATCGACTGGAGAGGCCACACTGCGTCTGTTGAGGGGGTAACCTCATCGGTGCCAATGAAAGGCCCTGTAGGCCTAATTTTGAAGGATCTAGAGCGTGGCATTAGGAGCGGTTTTTCATACTCTGGAGCAAGAACTTTAGCAGAGTTTCAAACATACGCAACCTTTGTTAAGCAAACAACTGCTGGTGCAACAGAAAGCTCCACACACATTGTTTTGTGAACTAATTATATGGAGGTGACAGTATGAAAAAAACTTATGTTGGCAAATTGGTCGATGTTTCTCAGTGGGATGACCCTCCTGAGTATGGAATTGTTATAGATGAGAATGATGATTTTGTTCCCACAGTATTAACAGTTTATTTATTTGATGATGAAAGAATATGTGACGGCTTCTTTACATCTGAATCGCTAAAATTCGTGGAGGAAAGATGAAAAATATTTTATTTGGAATGGTTCTGTTCTTTACAGCACAAACATTAGCATGGTTCCAAACAAACGGACAACTTATCCATGAATGGATGTCCAACAATGTTGTACTTACATCAGTTATACTTGGTCCAATCGTTGGAACCATGTTTGCCTATGGTACAAAAGCAATGTATCTTGAGACCGACGCTCTGTGGGTTGTGAGGTTTCTAGCATTCGCCAGTGGCTATTTGGTCTTTACTCCATTAACTTGGTACTTCCTTGGAGAAACCCCCTTTACGTTAAAAAATATAATATCTTTTTTGCTATGTGTAACATTGATATGCGTTCAGTTTTTTATGAAATGACACTTGACAATATTTTGTAAGTGTTTATATTTATAGTGTGACGCCGAAAGGGTCACTACATTAAGTCAACTTGCTTACATAAGGAGAAAACAAAATGACTAATATTACATTAAGAGCCCCTGCGGTATTGGGTAGAACCGCATTCGATCAACTGTTTGAACAGTTCTTTCAAGACCCCCGACCTTTGGTCAAGCGAACAACGGATGGGTACCCCTTGACTGACGTTTATCGTGATCAAGAAGAGAACCAGATCATTGAAATGGCATTGGCTGGATTTTCCAAGGAAGACTTAGAGATTGAAGTTAAGGAAAACAAGATCTCTATCTCTCATCAAGCTGAACCGTGGAAGGGTGAGGATCGCCCAGCGAGACGCATTGCCCGTAGGTCTTTTACTAAGACTTTCGTGGACTATGATAATTCACTGGATTTATCAAAAACACAAGCCAGCTTTGAGAACGGACTTTTAACAATAGTCATCCCACAAATTGAGGAAAAACAGGTTCTACAAATAGAAATTAAATAAAATTTTTATTTAATTAAGAAAAACCCCTTGACAAATGTTGAGGGGTTTGTTATATTAAAGGTATAACATTCAATATAGGAGTTATCATGACCACAAAAAGAACCCAAGGAAAAATAACACTAAGAGAACATCTTGACAACTTAGATCAAAACGGAAGAGCCAGTGGCCCCGAAATGGTCTCGCTACATCGCAGAGTTAAGAAGATCTTTAGAGAATTGGGATATATAAATACAGCAAAGAACGACTGGCTTATCACGAAATATATACATATGATTTTTGAAACGCAAGATTATAGATGCACCCACTGGCTACAGACCAAAGGTGATGAACTCAATGGGCTGTGGAACCGACCCGGTGCTGGATACTGGGGATGGAAAAAGGACAAGGTACAATATGAGATTGACCACGTACACCCAATCAATGCAGGTGGTCAAGATGATTTGAAAAACTTTCAATTTCTTTCTGCCAATGCAAACCAGTTTGTGAAGTGTTCATTAACATATGATGATCTGCTAAGGCGGATTGACCTTTCTGACATACTCAAAGACAGGATCCGTGATGTTCTCCGCAGACGAGAAGAATTGTTTGCATCTGAAAAGTGGGCAGAGTTTGTAAAAGAAATAAATAGAATTGACGGTCGCACAGCTTTAAGGAGAGCAGCATGAAGCATTGTTATTGCTGTGGTATACTGAAGCCCCTTTCTGATTTTCACAAATATAAGAGATCCAAGGACGGCCACCAGAGGAAATGCAAGTCATGTTGTTCAGCATACGCCAAAACTCATTACAAAAAGAATGCCCAAAAGTATAAAGACAATCACGCTAAGAGATTTGCAAAGATGCCTGAGTATTACAGAAAACACAGTGCTGCTAAAAGAGCTTTAGACCCCGACAAAGAAAACGAAAGGGTAGCCAAGGCCAAAGCCAAGGCCAAACTAAAAGCAACTGCTTGTGTCTACCTGATAAAGAATAATGTCACAGACAAGATTTATGTAGGTCAGACAACTTGGAAGCATCAACGCTGGACTCATCATCGGAATGAGTTGGTTTGTGGCAAGCATTATGTTACCAGTATGCAAGAGGATTGTAATAATCACGGTATAGACTCATTTGATTTCATTGTGCATAAGGAGGTTGTTAGCAAGAAGCGAGCCGACCTACTCAAAGAAGAAGCTGATGCAATCAAGTTTTTCTTGTCTCAAGGAACAGAATTATATAATATACAAAAACCCGCTTGACAAAAGCGTCAGGGTATGTTATATTAATAGCAACAAGTTTCGGAGGGATTATGAAACAGTTGCTATACTTTACTTTAGGTGTCGTTGTTGGAGCCATATTCCACAGCGACATTCCATTTTTGAAAGATCTAAATACAGATAAGATTAGAACACATTTAACTGGCTTAGTAGAAGCCGTATCGGAGGTAAAATGAAGTTTGTAAACTTACACGCACACTCGGGAGTTGGTTCTCCCTTTGATGGCTTTGGCTATCCACAAGAGCATATGGATTATGCATATGACAATGGCTGTGAGGCTCTTGCCCTCACCGACCACGGCAATATGAATGGGCTTGCATACCAAGTTCTTCATGCCAAGAAGATGAAGAAGCAAGGCAAGGAGTTCAAGCCAATCTTTGGCGTTGAAGCCTATTTCATCCCGTCAGTTGAAGAGTGGCGTGTTGAACTAGAAAGGTACAAGGCTGATAAAAAGCTCGCCAAACAGATTGACAAGGATCGCTCTGGTACAAACATCGAGAGTGAAGGTGAATCAAAGAGTGGTGGTCTAAGCGACATCAATCGTACTCGTCACCTTGTCTTGATTGCTATGAATGAGACAGGACTACAAAACATTTTCAAGTTAGTGTCTGAATCTTACAACGGTGATTATTATTACCGCAAGCCTCGTATCGACTTTGATCTATTAGAGCGCCATAGCGAGGGTGTAATTGCCTTGTCTGCTTGTCTTGGGGGTGTATATGCTGGCTGCTATTGGAGTAAGCGAGAAGAGGGCTCTGAGGCCGTTCTAGAGTGCATGAGAGACATGACCACAAAGATGGTAGATATACTTGGTGATCGCTGGTATGGAGAACTTCAATGGAACAACGTACCAGAGCAGCATGAATTAAATAAATATGTAATCCAAATGCACAAGGAGTTTGGTATCAAGTTGGTTTCAACTGCCGACTCTCATTACCCAACTCCAGAAGCGTGGAAAGATCGCGAGTTGTACAAGCGACTCGGTTGGCTAGGACGTGGTAAGCCTGAGTGGCTTGACATGGAGTTGCCCACTTCTGTTCAGGAAATGGAGTACGAACTTTACCCAAAGAACGGTGAGCAAATGTGGGAGTCCTACACTACTTATTCCAAAATGTGTAACGTGGAGTATGATGATGGAATTGTTAGACGTAGTATTGAAGAAACTTATGATATCGCTTTTACCCGCGTTGAGAATTTTATGCCTGACAATACTGTTCGCTTGCCTGAGTTTGTGGTTCCTGCTGGCATGGATGAAGATGAGTATCTAAAGAAGATCTCATTCGATGGACTGAACAAACTTAACAAGGTAAACCCTGAGTACAACTCAAGAATAGAGCACGAACTCAAGGTTATTGCTGACCGTGGTTTCTCAAAGTACTTCTTGACAATGAAGGCTATTGTTACCAAGACCGACGAACTCCAGTTATCTGGCCCCGGTCGGGGCTCTGCTGCTGGCTCATTAGTAGCATATGCGCTTGGCATCACACAGATCGACCCAATCAAATATGGTCTTCTGTTCTCTCGGTTCTTGCGCTCTGATGCAACAGACTACCCTGACATTGACTATGATGTGTCAGACCCAATGGTTCTGAAGGAGGCTCTTATTCAAGAGTGGGGTAACTCTACTGTTGTTCCTATCTCAAACTGGAACACATTACAGCTACGTTCTCTCATCAAAGACATTTCAAAGTTCTATGATATTGAGTTCAAGGAGGTAAACAATGTTACGAACCGCATGCTTGCTGAGGCCACACCTCTTGCGAAGAAGGCACACGGTATTCGTGCTGGTGTTTACACTCCGACTTTTGAGGAGGTAATTAAATACTCTGAAACACTTCAGAAGTTCTTCAAGAAGTATCCTCAAGTCAAAGAGCACGTTGTTTCTTTACAGGGCTCATATCGTTCATGCTCACGTCATGCTGGCGGCGTTGTGATTGGTGAGGGTCTTGACAAGTACATGCCGCTTATCTCTTCCAAGGGTGTACGACAAACTCCTTGGTCTGAAGGGCAGAACGTTCGACAGCTTGAACCGATGGGCTTCATCAAGTTTGATATCCTTGGTCTGTCAACACTCCGTATGATTGAGGACTGTATCACCAAAGTACTTCAACGTCATCATGGTGTAGAGAACCCAACCTTCGGAGATATCAAGAAGTTCTATGACGAGAACCTGCACCCTGATGTGATTGATTTAAACGATCAAGATGTTTACAAGAACGTCTTTCACAATGAGCAATGGATTGGAATCTTTCAGTTTACTGAAGCAGGTGCCCAGCGTTTTGCATCCCAAGTACAGCCAACGAGTATCATCGATCTTGCTGCTATAACCTCTATCTATCGACCCGGCCCTCTATCGGCTGGCGTAGATAAGGCTTTTGCCAAAGCGGTTCAAGACCCTGATAGTGTGGAGTACTTAAATGAAGATGTCCGTCAGATAACCAAAGAGACTCATGGGTTCTTGATCTTCCAAGAGCAGATCGCTCAGTTGGCATACAATCTTGGCGACAACATCACCATGGATGAGGCCAACTTACTGCGTAAGATTCTAACCAAGAAGGGTACTGGTAAGGGACACGAAGTAAAGGATGCTATCTTTGAGAAGTTTATCAGTGGCTGTCGCAAGAAAGGCTTGGGTGAACATCGTGCTCGCCGCCTGTGGCAGACCTTTGAATATTTCTCTGGCTATGGCTTCAACAAGTCACACGCTGTATCTTATTCAGTTATATCCTATCAATGCGCTTGGTTGTGCAATTACTACAAGACTGAGTGGGCCGCAGCGTTCCTTGATAAGGAGCCAGAATCTAGGAAAGAGAAGGCTATCAACCTCGCTAAGCAGCATGGTTTCAAGATCAAGCCGCTGAATATTAATTACTCTGGTATGACATGGAACATACTTGATGATGAGACTTTAGTTGCTCCGCTCACAACCATCAAAGGTTTGGGTGAGAAAGCTATCGAGCAAGTGTTGCTACACCGCCCTTTCAATTCAGTAGAAGAGTTATTGTTTCACGAAGATGTGGTGTACAGCAAATTCAACAAGAAGGCTCTTGATGTTCTTGCCCGTGCCGGTGCCCTTAATGATCTAATAGATGATAGGTTTACGGGCGACAAACACTTTTGGACTGCGGTTTGTCTTGACCGACCACGAAGCAAGAAGAAGTTGGATGAGAATGTCATGACTTACAGACCAGAGGGCAACTATACAGAAGAAGAGCGCATTCAACATATCGCTGATCTAACAGGCATCTTTCCCCTGTCAATGGTGTTGACAGACCATATCCAGTCTAGACTAGATGAACTGTGTGTCCCACCAGTCTCCGAATACGACTCTGACCTGCAAGTTTGCTGGTGTATACCAAGGAGCATTCAAAAGAAGAAGACTCGTAACGGTAAGAACTATTATGTTATAACTGCGATAGATTCTAACTCTGCGGAGACAAGGATCAGATGTTGGTCAGTAGATCCTGAGAAAGACTATTTACATTTGAACAGGCCGTACATGCTAAAGCCAAAATACTCTGTTGAGTGGGGCTTCTCAACCTATGGTCGTACAAATAGAAGTTGGATTTTATTAGGGTGATAGATGAATCATAGGGAGATAGCACAATCTGGAATAAGAAATGAAGAGTGGGTGGCCAAGTTACTCACCATCGGATCACCAGAGTGCCATCTACCCTTTGCATTCCACTTGGGATACAACCCCAATGTCCACAGTAGCTTTAATGCTTTTCGACTCGGCGGGACAGGTAAATCAGATATATGCTTTCAAAAGTTTTTTCACACAGGAAAGTATCCTGAGCAGTTATATATCTCTTGCAAGAAATTAGATGCCGAAGACCACAATGGCTTTGGGCACATTCACAAATCAACTATTGCTTCCTACAGAAGGAAGTGGAAGTTTGATGATATAATCGAAAGGTGTTTAAATGTTTATTGTGGCAACTTAATACTTGAAGGACGGAAAAAAGGTTTATATTTTGAAGATATGTTCTTTGACCCCTATCAGGAATACATGAAATATTTTTTCAGAAACAATCTTGATTTAATTTTCGATGACCTTTTTAAAGGACGACAGATGACTGCCCCACACTACTTCGCAATAACTGCTGTCAACGATGTATCCAAGCATGTCTTCGTAGCACCGATTGATGTTGTCATAGAGTATGCGAAAGGTGATAGAAAAGTTTATTTTGGCAAGAACCCAACCAAGCAAAACCTGTGCCTTGGTAATATTACTATGTACTCCAAAAGATCCACAGGCCAGTTGCAATTTAAAATGAACTACAAGCCTATGCTAAAAGAATTAAACCATAAATTCAGAATTTTCTCTTTTTAGCTTGACAAACACCCCTTGCCATGTTATATTATATACATCAACACGGAGGTATATATGTTGACTTTAACAAATGAGAATCAAGTCGTCATGATGGCTGAGGCCGATGACGTAATAGACAAAGAGAAAGAGCACCACATGGCCGACTACATTGAGTCCATGAAGGCTATTGAGGATGCGATGGAGCCCTACAAAGAGCAGAAGAGAGAACTGAAATCAGAGTATATTGAGAACGGCTGGCTCACTAAAGAGGACATTAGCTTGACTGTAAAGGCTTATCGTCTTTTGAAGGATGATGTAGACATCAGTGCTTTGATTGATGTATATGAAAGTCTGAAGGGGGCAAAATGAACATCACAAACGAAGACCAGTTAGACACTCCACGACTCACCAAGATTGATTTAGCCATTGCGTCTTACGCTTTGGCTGAAACATTCAATTCATACCTGCTTGCTTATGAAGCAGAGGATTATGGAGAAGAGGGGAAAGAAAGAATGGAAGACTCCATGAATAGGATTAGAACTGCTTTTGTAAAGTTCGATACTCTATTGGGGGAAATAAATAAACAAGAGGACGAACACAGCGAGGTGACCAATGCAAGTGAAGATTAGAATGTCGCATCCTGACGCTAAGCTACCAACGTATGCAAAGCCCGGTGATGCTGGTATGGATATGTACTGTACCGATTTCTCAATGGATGACTACGGAAACTATGTATACTATACTGGCGTCCACATGGAGATACCAGCAGGTTATGTTGGTTTAATTTTTCCCAGATCTTCTATCTCCAAGACAGGACTGTCACTTAGAAACTCTGTGGGTGTCATCGACTCTGGTTATAGGGGTGAGATAATGTTTAAATTTTCTGGCAACTCAAGTCGATCCTCTTATGAAATAGGTGACCGCATTGGGCAAATTATAATCATGCCCTACCCTCAAGTTGAGTTTGTCGAACAAGAAGAACTTAGCGAAACAGAAAGAGGCGATGGTGGTTATGGTTCGACTGGCTCATGAAAATTAAAGTATTTAGCATGGATTCCAACTGGTCAATGGATGCTGTACTAATTAAGGAGACAGAAAAAAAAATAATGGTGTGGTCTAATCCAAAACTAAGCATTGAAATGCATTTCCCAAAACACTTATTTTACTACAAACCAATAGAGGATGCACAAAATGAAGAATAAAAAAAGGATTGCGTTTGATGACACAGACACCAGACATGCAGAGTTAAGAATTCAGCTTCAAAGAGACGGATTATCTCAAGCTGAATTCTTTCGTGCTTACATAACCGCTTATCTTGAAAAAGATAGCGATGTTATGAGTTTTATTACTCAATACAAACTAAATAACAATGTAGGACAAAAAAGATCGTTGAAGATTATAGAGAAGGAAGAGAAGGCAAAAAATCAATTAATCGCTAAGTTTGGTCTAAAAGATGAAGAGCTTGAGAATATATTTGATTTAATTGCAGAAGAACATCCAGATTTATAACTTTTTTTATGCATTTTGCGATTATTTGTTCTATTTATTGATAGAATCTTTAAAGGAGAATTTTTTATTATGTCAAAGAAAACTTTGAACGAGGCGACTGTTCGCCAATTCATGAAGCTGGTGAATCACAATAAGTCAACCATCAACTCATTCATTAGTGAAAACTACACAAATGAAGAAGAGAAGATGGAAGAGGTTGCTGAAGCCACTAACGAAGAAAAAATGGAAGAAGGCGCTTACGAAGAAGAAGTTTCTGAAATGGCCCCGATGGAAGAAGAGCCAATGGCTGAAAAAGAAGATGAAGAAATGCCCCCGGTTGGTGACGAAATGCCACCTGCGGACTTGGATGCCGATCCCGCTGGAGGAATGGGTGAACTTGATGTCCCTAAAGACTTGGCCATGGCTGTTATCGAATTTGCCGATCTATTGAAAGGCGTTATGGACATGGACGACATGGATGATGAGGGTGACGACGGCGAAATGCCTGATGTACCTGCACCAGCAGAGCCCGAAGGTGACGACGAGGCGCCAATGATGGAAGAGGAAGAGGCTGCAAACGAAGGCGAAATGAATGAAGATGAGCAAATGGTTCAGGAAGTCGCCCGTCGAGTTGCTGCTCGTATCTTGAAAGCCAAAAGGGCTAAGAAAGACCTCGACCAAGCACTTGGAAAATAAATATTTTCTTGACAACTGAGTCGAATTGTGTTATATTTAAGACAGTGGGGGAAGGTTATTGTTTCTCAACTCACTGTCTTTTTGTTTGCGGAGATTAAATGGATACATACTTTATCGTTCAACTTATTTTAGCTTTCCTAATTGGATGGTTCGGAAGCGCAGTTTGCAATTATGTGCTTAGTCTTGGACGCTCTGCGATGATGGTGAGGCATGTCGGTTACACAATGGCTTGCTTTGCCATGCTTATACATGATCAAGTTGTAGAGTTTTTAGAGGTAAAGTACAAATCCTTAGACCAACTTGGCGTTACGAGAGAAGAAGCCAAGAAGATTAGGATACAAGATCGTTCACAAATTAGCGACATGAAAAAAATAGTTGTTAATCTTTTGATAGAACTATACCCAGCAAACTACAAACACCAAATAAACTTTGAGAACTGGAACCAGATGGTAAACTACATCAGCAAAAACCAAAGGAGGTATGATGCCTGATAAGAAAAAGAAAGAAGCGGAAGAAGAAGAAAAGAGTTCGATTTCAGAAGCCCTAGAAGATTTAATTAATTCGCAACCAGACTTGCGAACCATGATGCTTTACGGCGAGGTAAATGAAGAAAAGGTACAAGAGTTAATAGTCGGAACAATCATGATGACTGAAGCAGCCTCAGCTAATTCGTATGATGAGGAAGGAAACCTTAAGCCAATTAAACTTTATTTATCAACTTATGGCGGCGCAGCCGACGATATGTTTTCCTTCTATGATATATTAGGGAGAGCAAAAGAAGTTTGTCCTGTATTCACAATTGGGCTTGGCAAGGTAATGTCTGCCGGTGTGCTTCTTCTAGCAGCAGGAACAAAAGGACACAGATACATTGGTAAAAACTGTCGTGTGATGTTGCATGCTGTAACTGCCGGTAACATCGGAGAGCTACACAATTTACAAAATGAAATGGAAGCAATTCAACAACTGCAAGACAGCTACACGAATGCATTAGTTGCAGAAACAAGCATGACAAAGAGGCAATTAAATAAACTACTCGACCGAAAGGTAAATGTTTATCTAACAGCAGAAGAAGCTATTGAGTATGGGATTGCTGACAAAATATTATAGGAGAAGAGAGTATGGATAAAGTATTTTACAACGAAAGTTCGGCATTAAAATTAGGTTGGGAACCTGATTGGTTCGGCGCGTCTGACTTTGATGAAGATCTCACAAAAAAGATAACTCAGTTTCAAAAGTCGCTTGGGCTGAAAGCAGACGGATTATGTGGACCAACCACCTTTAGGAGAATATGGACAGAGAGGGAGAGGGAGATAGAACATTACCTGCCCGACCAGATTATGAAGTCAACTGGTGAGAGTTTCCTTTTGTACAACAATGACTATGTGCCTATCAAGTGGGACAAGGTAGTTCTTCCGTTCAACAATGGTGGTATGGCCTTCACCAAAGGTTATAAGAAACAGTTTGCGAAAAGAAAGATTGATCTTGGAGTCACACACTGGGACGTTTGTTTAAACGCAAAGTCGTGCTTCCGGGTGTTAAACCGCAGAGGGCTCAGTATCCACTTCACTATAGACAATGACGGGACTATCAGGCAACATCTGGATATGAACCACATTGCTCTCCATGCCGGGGCTTCCAGATGGAATAACAAATCTGTTGGGGTCGAGGTGAGTAATGCCTATTACGAAAAGTACCAACCTTGGTACCGCAAGCACGTAGGTATTGAAAGACCATTGGTCAAGGGTGCGAAAGTCCATGGTAAGACACTCAAGCCATTCACAGGTTTTTATCCAGAACAACTAGATGCCTTAAAGGCTCTTTGGGAAGCAGTGTCATTGGCTTGTGATATTCCTCTCAAATCACCAACTGCCACTACTACCTATAGAGGTGCTTCTTCTGGTAAATACAGAGGGTTTGTGCATCATTACCACTTAACAAAAGGTAAGATCGATTGTGCAGGGTTAGACTTAAACGAACTATTTAGTAAGTAAAGAGGGGTCTATGTATGGAAAAGTTACAAGAATTAAATAAATTAATCGAGGCGGTTCTCAAGAACAAACCGATTGGGAAACCATTGGTAGCAGAAGAATTAAAAGCAGACAAGGTTATACCAGCAGTACCCTTCCCCAAATTACAACTTAATGATAGCTGGGGTAAAGACCCGAAGGGCGGTATTGATGTTTCCTTGTTTAAGTTGGCAGGTCTTGGACAACAAGGGACGATAGGAGAGCGTCTTAGTCATTTGTTTGAATTGGTTCGCTGCGATGAACAAACCTGCCCCACTGGTGTCAGAGAGATCATAGCAAGACTTAGTGTTATGGAAATGTTTTCCAGTATGATGAATCAATACAATGCGTCATCGAAAGGTTTTCTTTTTGAAAACTTCATGGCTCTTGTTTTGAAGGGTGCCACCGTTGGCGGTACAGTCATACAAGATGTTGAGATAATGACAGGAGAAGAAAGCAAGGTTTCCAAGAACGTATCACTGAAGCTCTTGAAGCAATCTGGACCGATCAAAGGTAGTATAGTAAACTTACACAGGGCAGTGATAGAGTCAGGCCAGCCAGTCACTTATATTATAGGCTATAAAGTGAAGGATGGCTCAAAGGTAGAAATTAAATACTTTACAATTGACGAGCAGTTTTTCAATAATGTTAATATTGGCGGCGGCAATACAATGCAATCCATTTATCTGAACAGAGAAGAGAAGCCACAATTTTATATCAACAGCGGTATGGTTCACAACCTTTCTAAAGACAATGTTGTTGGAAATGTGCCGATCTTGACAACAGAGCAATTAAAACAAAAGGCTGAAACCCTAACTGCGGCACTGAACGCACCTGTGTACAAAATATATGAAAACCTTAATTTGTTTTCCCAGTTGTTAACAAAACTATACATCGAGAACGACCATGCAGCAGGCTCTTCAGCCTCCAGTGCATTTGAGCAACTAAAGATAGCTGTCGCTCAAGATGAAAATATTAAATAAATACTTGACAAATTGTTTAAAAGCGGTTATATTATATTATACATGGAGGTACTGTGAATAAGTATTACGAGAACGGACTTAACTTAAGTCAAAAAATTCTAAAGGGTGTCGATACACTGGCTGACAATGTTGGCTCGACCCTTGGCCCAAAAGGTCGAAATGTTATTTTGTATCACAAAAAACAGAACACACCTGTTGTGACTAAAGACGGTGTAACCGTTGCTAAGTTTATCGAACTTGATGATCCATTCGAGAACGTCGGAGCACAGATAGTAAAGCAAGCAGCAGAGCAATCAGCAAATCTAGCTGGAGATGGTACAACAACAGCAACTGTCCTTTCAAGGGCGATAATTAAGAACTCACAGAGGTACATAGCCACTGGTGTATCCCCCATCGAACTAAAGCGAGGGATGGACAAGGTTTGTGATGCCTTGGTTGATAAGTTGTTGCAGGATGCCCAACCCATTCGTTCAAAAGAGGATATTGAACATATCGCTTCTATCTCTGCGAACAACGATGGGTCGATTGGAAAACTAATAAGTGAAGCAGTTGATTGTGTTGGTAAGGACGGAGCAGTTATTATTGAAGAGGCTCGTTCGATGCAAACTTCACTCGACCTGATAGAAGGGTTCAGGTTTGACTCTGGATATTGTGCCAACGCTTTTGTTAACAATGACCGTGCTGGCACTGTAGATTATGATAACCCACTCATTCTGGTTGCAGATGAAAAGGTGGAGTATGTTGAACAGATAATCCCTGCTCTTGAGTTGGCTGCGAGGGAGACACGTCCAATGGTCATTGTAGCCAATGAAGTGATCGAACAGGCTCTCGCTGCTTTGATAATGAACACGCAACGTGGGTCAATGAAGGTTGCTGCTATCAAGGCACCTCGCTACGGAGAAGAGAGAAAGAAGATACTTAGAGATTTATGTCTGTCCACAGGTGCCACGTTTATTACCAGAGAGGACGGATTACAGTTGAAAGATATTAGATTGAACCACTTTGGTCAGTGTAAAAAAATAAATATTTCTAAGATGATGACAACAGTTATCGGAGGAAAGGGCGATCAGCAAGCAGTTGACACTCAAATAGATAAACTAAAGGTTGAGATTGCACAAACAGATGACCTAAGAGAGTGTGAAAGAATACAAGAGAGGGTCACAAGGCTCGCTAGTGGTATTGCCGTTATTCGTGTAGGTGCTGCCACTGAGATTGAAATGATTGAGAAGAAACATCGTATTGAAGACGCTCTAGAAGCCGTCAGATCAGCCCAAGAGAAAGGTATTGTGTCTGGTGGGGGTACTGCTATGCTTCACGCCGTAAAAGGCTTAGAAGTTGATTATAGCAACGAAGAGCAGCAAATCGGTGGTGCGGTAGTAGGCCATGCTATCTTGGCACCACTAAGACAAATGTGTGAAAATGCAGGTGAGAGTTTTGACCTTATAGCAAAGAAGGTTCAACAGTCTGAGTCTGGATTTGCATACGACTTTATGAAAAGAGAAATGGTGAACTCTTTTGAAACTGGCCTGATCGACCCGGTTAAGGTTACTACCTGTGCTCTCAAGAACGCAGTTAGTGTTGCCTCAACTTTGATTACAACAAATTTCGCTATTGTGAAAGAATAGACTATTTATTTGTGGAGGGTTTTGCAATGAGTAATACGGAGCTAACAGCCTTGACGCAAGGCATTTTTGAATTAAAAGTGGTCATAGAAAATATGGCTGGTAAACAGGAGGAAATGGTCGAGGACGTTAAGAAAATTAAAGAGGCTGTTTACAATCCTGACTCCGGTATTTATGCAAGACTTAGAGAGTTAGAACAATGGAAAGCAACACAGCAAAAATACCAATGGGCTATAATGGTAACACTTATTGGTCTAACTACTGCCACAATATATAAATCTATCTTTCCGCTTTAAACTTTGGAGGTATAAATGAAGGTAAGAATTGGATACTCAGTAGAACTGGACTCTGTTCCAGAGCAGGCTTCTGAGTTAGTTAGTGAATGCAAAAAAACATTAGAAGAAGTGGTGGAAGATTTAAATTGTGCTATCCACCTTTTAAAAAGTGAGAGGTTCCTTGAGGTTTCTGGAGAGATCTTGGACTCTACAAGAAAACAAATGGCTATTGTAGATTCTACATTAGCAGAGACTCACAGTATGGTAACTGGTCTTTCAGACTACTACGTTGCCAAACAGCAAGAAGAGTTGCAGCAACTTGAAGAACAGTTGCAACCATTGGCTGAGCCAGAACCCGAACCAGAACCCGAACCGGAGCAAGAAGCCGCACCACCTGATGACAGACGACCTACTCGTCTTTGGGATTCAGAGGCCAAAATGTATAGGCCAAGAGAGGAGCCATAGTGATGATCAATCTCTTCTCTAAGGGGGCATTACTTTGGATACCCTCACAAACAAAAAGGTGGGTAAGTGATGGGGATCAGTTAAAGCTGTTCCCCTCTACTATGAGTATCACTAAGGTTCCAATGCTTGGAGTATTTAAGACCTATACTTGGTCTGGTGATGTAGAGGTGCTTTGTCCTGATGGCGTTTGGGTCATTTCCAACGACGATGCGAAACTATATTTAAATAAAAAAAGTGAGGTAGTATGTTAGAACTGGTACAAATTATACAGGTGCAAGATAGATATAAATTAGAAACTGTATTTGTGAATCCTAAACACATCGTCCGGCTTTCGGAAAATAGACACTATTCTGAGATACTTCGAGAGGGCAAGATAAATCTTGAACTTAATCCAATAACCACATTTACTAATATTATTCTTAACGAGGGTGATCGTTCTTCGTCCTTAGTGGTTGTTGGGGATCCAAGCATTATTGAATCTAAATTAAATAAAAGTTTTGGTAAAAGAACAATACTAAAAGGTTAATATGACAAATCAAGGAGAAAAAATGATGTACATAGTTTATGGAAAGACAAAGTGTCCTTTCTGCACAAATGCGGTGACGCTATTGCAAACCAGAGGTATTAGTTTTACCTACTACTCTATGGATGAAAGACAGGGTGAACTTTTAGAGATGGCCTCACAATACAAACATAGGACAGTTCCAATCATCCTGCAATCAGAAAATTCTGAGGTTGTTTTTATTGGTGGCTTCGATGCCTTGAAGTCCCACTTGAACCCAGAAGAACAAAAATAAACGATAGACACGGCGGCTTCTAACATGCTCACCCCTATATACTATAGGGGGGGCTTTTTATGTTATGGGGTGTATTAGCATTATTGACCGGTTGCACAGCCAGTTATGATTTAAAAGACGGGGGCAACCTTGAGGTGGGACTCAGGGCTCCAATTCATGAGAGCACAAACATAGGTCTGAGATACGCAGTCAGCTCCTCTGTTAAAGTGCTTATAGGTATGGAAGACGGCGCAGGACATGGGAGTGGCAATTACTTCAAACTGGGCGGTCATCGATTTGTAATAACGGCATATCACAATGTTGACAATGCTACGGATATTCAGATTAGTGAGTATAACGGCCACACCGTTCAAGCAGAGGTTGTTTATACTCAAGAGTATGCTGACGTTGCAATCCTTAAACTATCAGGAGATTTAGTCGCTACTACCCCGGCTCCATACAAGGTAAATACAAAAGAAAACATTTTAGGCCAGACCCTTTATCATTCATCAAATCCCGGCGAACTAGACTTTATATTAAGTAACGGATTTGTATCCAAATCTACCATCGACACAATAATCCTTCAGTCAAACGCATGGTATGGATCATCCGGTGCAGTCGTATTCGATAGGTACGGTAAAATATGTGGAACCGTGTCAGGTCTTGTCATCGGTCAAGGCCCGTTAATTCCGCAAGTATTGGAAAACTATGTGATCGTCAGTAGGATTTCTTTTCTAAGTAAAGAAAGAATAAAGGAGATCTTAGGGGGTGAAACAGATTAAAGTAGGCACGCTATTGATAGACATGGATAGGATCGGCATTGTGATTAACATTTTTAAGTCCGGTACCATGGATATTGATTTGCCTTTGATAAAATGGAGAAAGAATTATTTAATCTATTATCAAGATGGTAGAACCTTGACGATGGGTGACTCTACCATAAGGAGACTTGTGGATGAGGGCAAGATAAGAATACTGAATAAGTAAGTTATCACCTACTACCCCCCTCCCCCTTTCACCTGCTCGTAACAAGTTGCGTGCGTGCTTAGTATAGAGCGTACCTAATTATAAATAAATTTTTAAATCGGGGGATTTTATGTGGATAAAGAAAAAAAATATAAATACTATTTTTGGCTAGAAGAAATGATAATGGATCTTTGGAGCCAATATATAGACTTACTCGCGACAGACAGCACAGAAGAAGTTAGAGATAACAAATATAAAACAATACAGTTTTATGAATCGCAACTTGATGAGTTGTCTGTAGATTTTTGCTACAATGAGGCCTATGAATGGTGGAGAAAAAATAACACTCAACCTCCCAATCAAAGACTTTATGAAAAGATATTTGATATAGCTTAAACGCTTGACAGACTACAGTAAACGTGTTATATTATTATTATAACTTTAGGACTTTGACATATGGAGAAACTTATAGGAACATTGTGTATACACAAGGACGCTGATCGCCTCGGCATTGGCCTGATACTGAGCAGCTACAAGCCTCCTTTTAAAGAAAAAACACACAGCACTCAGAGGTACAAAACGGCCTTCAAGGTTTATTGGCTACTTCATCCAGATCTGGACGTGCCGCCAATAATCTCTGATTACCTCTATGACTTAGATGGTCAGTGCCTATCTGATTTGATAAGCGGTCAAAATATGTCCGGTCAAAATATGTCCGGAAACAAAAGATAACCAACCGGACAGAAAATGTCCACTTTCAAATGTCAAGAAAATGTCAAGGAGGTGCAAAATGCAAATAGGTGATTTGGTCATATACAAGTTTGATATTCCACTTTACGAACCACAGAGCGTAAACGCTTGGGGATATGGGGTAATAATATCTCGGGTATGGAATGATGACGCGATGATCTGGGAAAACACAGTTTGGTTCTCTAAAATGCAAGAGCACGTACTGTGTGATGATGTTGATTTGCAGTTTGTGGCTTGACAAAGAAAGTTCAACAGGTTATATCAAAAGCATAACCCTTTTATGATGGTGGACAATGAGTATAAAAAACAAAAAGATAAATATAGGCGATTTAGTAGAGGTTGATTTTGACTATCACTGGTCACAGCGAGAGTTAAAAATGAGCAACAACCTTTACTTGGTGGTTGACCAAAACATATCGTGCTACTTTGTTATGGGTAGTGACGGGCGCACGAAGTCAGTTAATAAAAAAAAGTGCCGCCTGTATAAGCCACCAAGTAAAGCAACGAGCCCACAAACTCCACTTTTTCCTTGACAACTTGAAGCCAATAGGTTATATTAGATTTATGAACTTGGGACAGTGGTGGAATAGGTAGACACACCAGACTTAAAATCTGTTGGCCGTATGGCCGTGAGGGTTCAAGTCCCTCCTGTCCTACCATTTAGGAGACAATATGCAAGTAGGTGATTTAGTAAAAATAAAAAACCTTCACCCCTCTTGGGGTAAGGTTGGGATTATAACAAGAATAGTTATCAATAAGACCAACGGGCTTGGACAGATAAGTTTACTTTCTAATGGTGCTTGCAGAGCCATTCCTTGGTGGAAAAGACAGGATTACTTGGAGGTAATATGCAAGTAGGCGACAGAGTAATGATGAAGCCTATGTGGAAGTACGATTGTGCAGTGGGTACAATAATACAAATAAAGAAAGATGGGTATGTGGTGGTTCGTTGGGATGGCATAAATGGAGACTGGCATTACACACCCGAGCAATCAGAAAAACTGGAGGGGACAAATGAGAATAGGAAGTTTAGTACAGGCCACAAGTGATAGAGGCAAACGTATTGGTGTTGTCGTTCACACGACAATAGGTAGTAAGTACGCTTCAGTGTGGTTTCCCAACATTGGTGTTGTTTCTTTTCTTCAAAGGTATGAACTGGAGGTACTATGCAAGTAGGTGATTTAGTAAGAAGCAACGTGGACAATCAGATTGGAATAATAACAGAAGTTTTCCCATCGTCAGCAAAGGATTGGAGGGTCAAGTACCGTGTGTGGTTTGTATGGGGTGGCTTTATGTGGCTTTCAAGCCAAGTGTTGGAGGTAATATGCAAGTAGGTGATTTAGTAAAGTGGGAAGATAGCGATGGTAACCCTGAGTATGGAATAGTTATGGAACCCCCGGTCGTAAGGTGGTTAGTGGCTGATGAAAGAGCCTTTGTATATTTTGCTGAAGATGGCCACGGCTCTTGGATTTCTGCCTCTGATTTGGAAGTGATAAGTGAAAGTCGGTGACTTGGTTGAGGCCTATGGTAAAGACATAGGTATCGTTATACAAGTTAGCGGTTCTGCCCCCGATGGTGTTGTTTATTACTTGGTGTACTACCCTGATGGCTCTTATGATTGGGAGGAACCCCCGTGGATAGAGCCAGTTAAAACAAAATAAATCTTTTTCTTGACAACTACTGCTCAACAGGTTATATTGTTTGCATCAACAACAAACCGAGAGGTCAAAATGAAAATCGGCACTCTAATAAAAATAAAAAACACATCTGTTATTGGTATTGTAGTCGCCATAGATAACGAAGGTCGCCTTGACGTTCGTGGTTTGAATGGTATATGGCTTGACAGGCGATACACCATCAGGGAAACTAATAAATATGTGGAGGTACTATGCAGGTAGGCGATTTAGTAAAAATGAAACCAAGGTATAAGTGCAACAGGATAGGCATTATTGTCAAATATAATACTGGTGGCTGGTGGGTACAGTGGTCTTGTGGAGATTTTATGTTCACCAACCCAAGTGATATGGAGTTAATATGCAAGTAGGCGATTTAGTCAAGGTCAAGTGGACAAACCCTACGTCAACAGACCCTAACATGGGTGTAATCATCCAAACAATACAGTACGGTAATCTGCCGTCTAAGTTTGCTAAAGTAACCCTGACCAATGGCTACATTGCGACTTATCGGCTTGACAACTTGGAGGTAATATGCAAGTAGGTGATTTAGTAGAAGTCGTTGTAAACGACAGGAACAAAGGTAAGCAAGGCATTGTCGTGGAATACTTATCCACCGGCTCAGTGACCGTTTACATTGGAACTGTGGGATGGCAGTACCCAACTTCTTTTCTGAGGCTGGTTGAGTGTTCAAAGTGATTGCGATAAGATCAGTTGACTGCTGGATAAATGCTTTCGTCAAATACAAGCGCAAGTATTATGTTGTGTCTGATAACGGTTATGGCTGTAATATATACAGGTCAGACCAAAAGGGCGAGATAGTGGATTGGTTGGAGTTGGCAAGCATTGAAAGTGCTATGCTCGGCGATGTTGTCAAGGATGCAAGCCACTTTTCAAAGTTTCTGACAATAAAATAAATGTTTTTTCTTGACAACTACTACCCCATAGGTTATATTATAAGTACACTCAAGACACGGAGGTCAATATGAGTAATGAAATCACAATAAAAATCGGTATTAGCGATGATTTAATGGGCACTATTATGACTGCGTATATGGCAAGCGCATCACCTATCCCACTACCTCAAATGCTTGGCGCACTTCTCTCTGAAAAGTCAGAAAAGCCAAATGATGCAAAGCCACCAATGGGGTTTCGTTCTGCGGAGGAAAAATAGTATGAAGATAAAAGTCGGCGATGTGGTAAAAATGAAATACTTTGGTCTTGCGTTTGAGAACAACGCAAGCCCTGCATATACTGTGTTAGAGATTGAAGAAGATGAAAGATACTTCAAGGCAAAGCATCCAGAAATCGGTGGTTACTTTGGCTTTGCAGTTGAAAGCATAGATTATATCTTGAATGAAGATGGAGATTGGGTATTCTTTTACGGAGGTGAGAAATGAATGTTTGGATGAACACGCAGTTTTATGAGGGAGAGTGCTACACATCAGTGCACCTAACAAAGCAAGGGGCATTAGTCTCCCAAATAGAGGATCTTTTAGAATACTATAATGCTTCAACAGAAAACCTTGAGGCTTGGAAAGCAACCATAAAGGAATGGGATTTTGACAAGTCTTTCCCTGAGAGTGATGTTGTATTCCGTCAGGATATAGACACTTGGCGTGAATGGACTACAAAAGATTTAGATAATCTACGAGAAACATTGGTCGAGGGTACATTTGATTGTGGAAATGTAATGTGGTGGTTTGAAAGAACAGACTTACGACCTTGATTATCAGCTTTTTTATTTTTTTTCTTGACAACTACTACCCAACAGGTTACATTGTTTACATCAGCAACGAACCGAGAGGTCAATATGAACAAACAGTATGGATTGAAAACAGGAGACTTAAAAGTTGGATACCTCGTTGGTGTCAACCTTCGCTCCAAATACGCAAAGGTTGGCGTCGTAACCGATGTGCTACATAACCAGTTCAACCTGATTTTATCAGCGAGGGTTCTTTGGGGTGACGGCCAAACCATTACCTGTGAACAACCAAGGATACTGGAGGTACTATGCAAGTAGGAACACTAATAAGAACAAAAAGAAACCGTGCAACTTCAAGGATAAACTTGCCAATGGGTTACGGTATTGTTACCCGTGACTTTGATGGCGGATTGTCAAAGATTGTTTATGTTCATTGGTTTGATGAAAACAGAACAAGACCTGTGAACGCTATATACTTGGAGGTAATATGCAAATAGGCGACATTGTGGTTGAGGGGTTATCCCAATACATGGGCATCATAACAGAAACTCAGTATCAAATGGATAGCAAGGTTTTTTATGTCGTGTTCTTCAACGACAAAGATTATGAAGGTTGGTACGGAGACACAGAACTGGAGATAGTATGTTGAGAAAAGGCGACTTAGTAATGTCAATCAAAGGCAACCTTGCCATCATTGTAGGCGGTCAGTTGAACCGTTCCGATAAACACGTCGATGTGCTTTGGTGCAAGACAGGGGTGCTCAGAACAGGCTTACATATTGGCAATATAAGAAAAGTTGAAAAAAAATAAATCTTTTTTCTTGACAACTGGTACTCAACAGGTTACATTGCTAACATCAACAACGAACCGAGAGGTCAATATGAAAATACAAATAGGCGAGTTATTTAGATTTGGCTGGTGGACAGGCTCAAGAGACTTGAGAGGTCGAGAGGGCTTGTATATGGGTGAGGACTTCATACACCGCAGCGATGGCGTTGTGGTTGAAAACCACCGTGTCCTTATGATAGGAGACAGCACCGAAACAATCATTGATAGAGGCTTGCTGAAACATATGAACCCGATAGAACAAACACACCCTATTTTGAAAAATGCAAGTAAGGAGGTATCCAATGGGATATAGAAGCGAAGTCTACTTAGGAGTAGATAAAGAGTTGGTAGAAAAGGTCTTGACTTTTGTTGGACTTAATCAAGATGTTTACAAGTTGATGTTTGAGTACGCTGATGAAGTCAAGAAAACAAACAAAGGCGGTATCTTCTTCAGATGGGAGGACATTAAGTGGTATGATGGTTTCGATGAAATCTCAAAACTGCACGACTTTCTCAATGAAAACGATGACCATTACAGGTTCTTTCGTATGGGAGAAAATGTTGATGATGTAGACGAACAGGGATACAGCGACAACTATTATTTTGAACTGAGCAGACAAGTTCACGTCGGGATAGAATAAAATAAATCTTTTTTCTTGACAACCACTACTCAACAGGTTACATTACTAAAACAAGGAGGCACTATGCAAGTAGGAGATTTAGTGAGATATAAAAATGCCAAGTTTCGTTCATACCTCAGTGGAGTATTTATTGTAACCTTTGTCTTTCCTTCGGGGAATGTTAGGCTACACCCTTGGCACGACGACGAAGCACACAACGTCAAACGATTGGAGGTCGTATGCAAGTAGGAGACTTGGTGGAACTATCCGCCGCTGGACGTAAATCACAGCAAAATATGGACGTTGTAACCTCGTTTGGTATGGTGATTGAGATACAGAAGGGCAAAGAGTATCCCTATATGGTTGAGTGGTACAGGATACCACAAACCAAATGGGATACAAGAAAAACCAGATCGCTTCCATGCAAGCGATACGAACTGAAACTAATGAAGGTAAAAAGTGAATAAGATTGAACTTGAAAGGCTGTTTGTGTCTCCAACAACCGAACCTCACCCAAATATGGTCAGGGGTGTCGGAGACATTGTGCAACTGGTAAACTATGAGGGCGAACGTATGACTGACATTGGTATTGTTGTGCAGCAATCAGCCCACGATGCAGATATGTGGTTGGTTGAATGGACTAACTGTGACCCCGACCACGATGGTTATGCTATCGGCGAAATGTATGATACTTGGGTAGAAACGGGCGACCTGTGGGCTATCCGAAAAAAATAAATCTTTTTTCTTGACAACTACTGCCCCACAGGTTATATTACTAACATAGCGACGGAGGATAAATGATTGAACGACTTAAAACACTTCAAACAAAACCCCTTACAGACTATCATCAACAGGTGGTTGGCGACTTTGTTCGAGCGGTCACAAAGTGGGGTGCCTTAACACCACGACAGATTAAGTTCTTGTCGTCCATCGAGGAAGAATATAATCCAGAGGCTGTGAAGCAACGTGAAGAAGCGTTGGTCAGGTTGCGAAGCGACGAGCAGTATCGCAAAGATGTAAAGCACGTCTGCCAATACTACAAGTCAACGGGATACTATCGCTCGACATACGAAAAGGCTTTGCGCTTCCTTGCGACTGGCCAAACCAGTGATGCGCCTGACCCGAGGGCTCTGGATAAAATGATGAACAACAAGTATGCTACTAACATTCTTGCTTCCATTAACTCAGAACCCAAGTTTACAACTGGCGAGTTGGTCAAACTTCGGGCTCATCAGTCTTGGGATAACATCAAGTCCGAGAAAAGCAAGTTTGACGTTAGCAAATACGATGCCTTTATGGTCATCGAGGTCGATAGCAGCCCAGTTACTCGGTCATTGTCGTATCACTCAACGCAAGGAGGCTCACGCTGGTACAAGGTCTTGGCTCTTGGTGGTACTGAGACTTTCGAGATTATCGAAAGGGCACTGAAAAGGCCAACAAAGAAGGCGATGGGAAAAAAATAAATCTTTTTTCTTGACAAACTAAACTCAACAGGTTACATTACTTATATCAACAACGGGGAAACCCATTTCAAAAGGAGGTCAACTATGAGTTGGCACGGATCTTTAACTTGCAGTTACTGCTATGAACGTGGACACACCAGACGGAAGTGTCCAGAAATGAAACGTCGTCACGACGAGTACGAACAACTGCTCAAGGATGGCAAGGCCAAAGAAGCAAGTTATCTTCAGCGGCGAGCCCATCAAGAGTACCAAAACCAACAGCAGAACCTAAAAGAGAGTAATAAGTCCTGCGCTTATTGCGGTAAGAAGGGTCATCGTGTTGGCACTTGTCCTGACCGACTTGCTGTGGTTGAACAGTTAAAAGAACTCGATGCGTGGTTTGTGCCTTTGGCAAGGCAAAAACTGACTGATATGGGTATTGGTGTAGGTTCTATGCTAAGTTTGGAGACTTGGGTAAACGGAAGTTACCGTGAGAATGTTCCAATACTGGTATCAGAAGTCAACGCCAGAAGAAATGGCCAAGGTGGTCTGAGTATTGTGAACCTTTGGGAACACAACTGGGCTCACTTAAAAGGCACTTGCTTGATTGATATGAAAGAAAGCAGTTATGCACTACCCCACCAAGCCATTATTGGTATTTATGAAGCAACCATGCAAGCACTCGGCGTTACGGGTTGGGACTACAATGTAAGTAGTTACTATGAGCCGAACAAAGACTTGATGGAGAAACACGACTGGCTGCGTTGGTTCTCGGCTCCAAGAATGAGAGGCACAGAGGGTGGCGATAGCGTTGTCGGTGCGTTCTCTGAGCCCTTCCCCAATGCCGATAGTTTCTCTTGGTGCTTCTCAAAGAAGCGTGAGGTTAACAGGCTTTTCCGAGACAGCAAAAATGCTCTACTCTCAGAGCGTGATGCACATATCATCAAGAAACTTCACAAATCCTTCAAAGAAAAGGGTGTAATATGATTAAAGTAGGCGACTTGGTAGCGACGACTTTTGAGGAAGGCTCGACCAGAGGCATTGTCATTGATGTTTTTCAACAGAAGCATTGGGATACCAACGAACTTGGTGTTGCCGTGAACTGGAACAAAGCACCAATGCGACACTTTGCCCGTGTTCTGGCTTATGACGGTCGAGAGCACAAGTTCTTGATTGAGGATTTGCGAGCAGCAAAAGAATAAATCTTTTTTCTTGACAACTTAAAACTAACAGGTTATATTACCAATAACAATGGAGACAAAATGATGAAGAAACAATACAGGCGAGTAGTTTGCACGGACGGCTTTTCGGTGTCCATACAGGCGAGCAGAACCAACTATTGCGTACCAAGAGAGGACAACCCAGAGGCATACACTGAGTTAGAACTTGGCTTCCCAAGTAGTGCCGATGACATTATCAAAGACTTCGCAGAAAACGAAAGGGATTTGACTGGTACGGTATACGGATATGTACCTGTGGCAAATGTATACCTACTCTTGACTGCTCACGGTGGTGTCATTGAAGGTGATGTACCTAAAGGTGTTCCTGTTTATGGAGGCCTATCCTACGGATAATAAAAAAATAAATCTTTTTTCTTGACAACTACCATCAAACCAGTTACATTACTAACATAACCCAAACAAAGAGGTGCTACAATGGAAGCATATACAAAGTCAAAGTCCGTTACTGGACGTTCCACAACTCGATGCGGTTACTGCCGCCAAACCGGCCACTCAATCAGAGAATGTCCACATATCGAATACGATGCAAAAGAATGGGCAGCGTTCCGAGTGCCAGTCAACGGCACCGCAGTCAAGCACAACCGTTGGCTTCTCAATGACTACTCGTATTGGGTAAAGCAAGTGAATAAATACTACCCTAAGTGGAAGGCCGCTCAGGAAGTTTCGCCAACTACTGGTAAGAGGGTATCTGCCCCCCGAAAGTGTGGGTTCTGTCGAGGTGAGGGGCATACCCGTAGGGATTGTTCTGAGATGAAGAAAATGTATCAAGACATTTTGGCTGCTAACCGCAACTATCGCCAAGCCTTGTATGATACTCTTGTTACCAAACTTGGCTTAGGTGTCGGTGCTGTTGTCAGAGTGCAGCGTGAAAGTGGTTATTTCTCTAACCGTAACTTGACTGAGCATTTGGTAACCGTTGAGGACTTCAACATTGATAGTGCCAACTTCTTGCTTGCTACTCAAAACTACAACATCGAAAGACAATACACAGGTAAGATACAAATAAAGTTACTTGGTAAGGAAGGTTCGACCACCCTTAAAGTCAATGCTATGATTGACGACCAAGGCCGTCTGCTTGCCGAGGGCGAGCGAGGCTACTGGAATACAGATCAGTTTATCGAAACTGTCGCACCTTCCACCAAGCCCCTGCCGTCTGATTGGGTTGACCGTGACGCCGATGCTTTCGCTTGGTTCTTGAAGAAGCGCAGCAAAGAATGGATTGAAGAAAGGAGCATTGATAAGTATATTCAACGGTGGAAGTGATGGAGTATTTTGACACTCTCTCCCTTGCCTCAAGGCAGGCAAGGGAACTTCACTCCAAGACCGGCCAAACCGTGCACGTTGCTTGTATTGGTGGTGGTGATTGGTTTATCACAGCAACGATTACAGACGATATGCAGGTTTGGAGGTCGTTTACCAAAAGACTGAAAAAAAAATAAATCTTTTTTCTTGACAACTACCATCAAACCAGTTACATTACTAACATCAACGGAGGAAACAACTATGAGAAATCCTATCTTTACAAGTCGCAAACGAAACTACTGGAAAGGTCAAATCAAGATTGGCGACGTTGTTCGCCGTGCCAATGAAGTTGGCTTGGTCGTGGAAACTTGGACTAACCACAAGAACCAAATCACCACGGTCGATGTGTTGTGGGGAGAGGGTAGTGAAAACCGTCAATCGGTGTTCCCATCCGACCTTGCCATCGTCAGTGCAGGTCAGTGAAAATGAAAGTAGGAGACTTACTACAAACATACCAAGGTGATCTCTGTGTAGTTACAGGCACTTGGGGAACAGGCTCGATAGAAGTCTACTATATTGTAGACCAACGGCTAAGAACCCTACCAACAACCTTTGGTTTCAAGCATATCGAAAAAAAATAAATCTTTTTTCTTGACAACTGCTACCCAACAGGTTACATTACTAACATCAACAACAAAGGAGCAATCAAATGGCTTATCTCAAACCTAAAATGACAGTATTTATCGCAAACCACAAACAGCCAATCTATGCAGAGGTAGAAAAGGTCGCCTTTCGCAAGTATTGGGGTAAGAAACGAGACAAAGACACCGGAAAGATGGTCAAGGCTCGCAAGTCAATGCCCTACGCTCTCTGCAAGGTGCAGTTGTCATCTGACCCGAGTATTCCGCTGGGTGCAGAGTTCACGATTGCTGGATATATGCTTCGCAACGTAGTCCACAAGGATGAAAAGATGTTGGCTTTTGACAGTCAGTATGTCGCAGAGTTCGCAGACCGACACGGCAATGAGTGGGTGCGGAAGATGATTACTGAAGAATACTGGAAGGATGAAAAGAGTGAGGAAGAATAGGTGAAAAGTAAGGTTAGAGCCTCTATTTCAAGAGGTGGGTATGGGTGGGCGAAAAACTTTTTTACTTTTTTTCTTGACAAACTGAACTCAACAGGTTACATTACTAACATCAACGGAGGAAACAATGCAATCAAGATTACTTACATATCGAAACGGCTTTGAGATCACTTTTCACGATTGCGGAGCAAACTCGTACTACCGAGCAAGAAATGGCTTGGTTGTCTACACTCGTAAGTCATTGTCCTCCCTGTTGTCCTTTGTGGCAACAAAATAAATCTTTTTTATTTTTTTTCTTGACAAACTCATCAGAGTAGGTTACATTACTAACATAACCCGAACCGAGAGGTCAAAATGTCCAAAACTTTCGACTTGAACAAGCACACTTTCCGATTGCTACGCAACGAACCCTTTTTCTCCGCAGTCAGCCGCCGTGTCAACAAGACCGCCACGACTGCCGTTCCCACCGCAGGTGTCAGGGTCAATCCCGACACAGCGCAGTTTGAAATGGTCTACAATCCTGACTTCTTTGCCAAGTTGTCCGATGACCACAAACAGGGTGTGCTAATGCACGAGTTCTATCACATCATCTATGGTCACATCACCGACCGACTGCCAGAGGGCGGTATGTCAAAGTTGTGGAACATCGCTACCGACTTGGCCATCAACAGTCACTTGGTTGGCCGCTTGCCAGAGGGTTGCTGTATGCCACAGGTTGCCCCTTTTGAGGACTATCCTCAAGGCAAAGCAGCAGAGTGGTACTTTAACAAACTGAAGCAGGACAAGGAGAACGGCGAAGGTGCCTTTGACCCGTCTAAGCAAGGCGACCCATCCGAAGGCGATGGCCAAGGTCAAGGTAATGGTTCACCGTCAGAAGATGGCGAACCCTCCAACGGAGGTGGTGGGCTACCCGACACCCTTGACGACCACAGCGGCTGGGGCGAGGTTGACAGTGAAACCCGTGAGATTGCCAAAGAACGGATGAAGCAAACTTTGATGGACGCTACCAAAGAAGTCAACCAAGGTGGCCAAGGTTGGGGCACTGTATCCGCCGATATGCGTAAGAAGATTATGGATATGATTACACCAAAGGTCGATTGGCGCAAGGTTCTTCGATACTTCATCAAGACTTCACAGCGTGCTTCCAAGCGGTCTACGGTTCGCCGTGTCAACAAGCGGTTCCCGTATATCCATGCTGGAAAGCGTGTCAACCGTACCGCCAACATCGCTATCTCAATCGACCAATCGGGCTCTGTCTCTGACACTATGCTTGCCGCCTTCTTCTCGGAGTTGGGTGAACTTGCCAAGTATGCTACATTCACGGTCATTCCTTTCGATACCCGTGTTGACGAAAGCCTTGTCTATGAGTGGAAAAAGGGTCAGAAAAAGACTTGGGAACGTGTGATGTGCGGTGGAACGTGCTTCAATGCACCGACCAAGTACGTCAATGACCGTGACTTTGATGGTCATATCGTACTCACTGACTTGATGGCACCAAAGCCTATCCCTTCCAAGTGCCAGCGTATGTGGATGGCTTCGCCATCCGATGTTGCCAACCCATACTTCAAGACCAGTGAGCGAGTAATCGCCATTGAACCTTGATTATGGCGAGGTCATAAAAAAAATAAATCTTTTTTCTTGACAAACTCAATCAAACAGGTTACATTATATACATCAACAAAGTCGGCACTGTTCGCACCACGGTTTATTCCGTGTCGTCTGGAAGCAAAATGCTTAGGCCGCAGCCCCCAAAAAACTTTTTTCAACTTTTTTCTTGACAAGTGAAACCAAACAGGTTACATTACTAACATCAAACGATACTTACTTATAGAACATCTTTTCACCCTCACTCTCTGGAGTACATTATGTCAGTAGACTTCAAAACATTTCTTCAAATCGTCCCTTCAATCCTCGATGCTCGGTTCCCCGTCCTAATGCGTGGCCGACACGGTATCGGCAAGTCCACGGTGGTCTATCAGATTGCCAAAGAACGTGGTCTGCCAGTTGTGGAGCGTCGTGCTTCACAGATGACCGAAGGTGACTTGCTTGGTCTACCAAAGGTAGAAGGCAACGTGACCCAATGGCTTGCTCCAGAGTGGTTGCACAGGGCTTGCAACGAGCCAGTTGTCCTGTTCCTCGACGAGGTTGACCGTGCAACCCTTGAGGTTCGCCAAGGTATCTTCGAGTTGTGCGACAGTCGCAAGATTGCTGGCTACTCTCTGCACGATGATACCATCATCTTTGCTTGTGTCAATGGTGGAGAACACGGTTCTCAGTACCAAGTGGGTGAAATGGATCCCGCTGAACTTGACCGCTACACCGTCTTTGACGTTGAGCCTACCGTTGAGGATTGGTTGGCTTGGGCAAAGTCCGAGGTTCAATCTGAAGTATGGGACTTCATCAACCAGAACCACAACCACCTTGAGCACAAAGGTGAGTATGAGCCTAACAAGGTTTATCCTTCTCGCCGCTCTTGGGCTCGGTTGTCACAGACCCTGTCTCGTTTCGACGAGGTTGAGTTTGGCTCCACTCTGTACCACTTGTCTGCTTCCTTCATCGGCTTTGAAGGTGCGGTAGCCTTCAACGACTTTGTGAAGAACTACGAGCGTCAAGTCACAGTCGAGAACATCATTGATGAAGGTCGTATGGACTTGGTGGAGAAGTTCGCCATCAACGACCACAACGCCATCATCGAGAAGATGAAGGCCAAGAACATCTTTGATGGTGAGTTGGGTGATGACCAAATCCAGAACCTCGCCAACTACTTCAGCCGCTTGCCGTCTGAACTGGCTATGAACCTCTGGAAGTGTGTGTCCTCTGGCGACAAGGCTATCAAGAACGTAGCCTCTCTGCACGGTACAACCACTGACACTGGTAAGCAGGTCAAAGAGTTGTTGGTTGAAATCCTGACCGCAGGATAATCGACCTTCTACCTCCCCTTCGGGGGAGGTCATAAAAAAATAAATCTTTTTTCTTGACAAACTAACCCCAACAGGTTACATTACTTATGAACCCACTACTTATGGAGTTGAAAATGCTTACAGCAGAACTTACCGAAGAAAAGAAAACCAAACTCGAACGGGCTCAAGACTTCCCCTTGAGACTGGCGATGGGCTTCCAACTTTATCACGCTCTGGAAGGGCTTGAAGAAGCCAAGGAGACAGCAACCGCAGAGGAATATGAACTGCAAAAAGAACTTGTCTGCGCCCTTATCACTACACTCGTACCTGCTCTGGAGGCATAATGGAGCCCACTGAATACACAATGAGTAACCAAGAGTTATTCTTTATGGTTGCTCAGGCATGCTGGGACACCTTCCTGCTTTTCCTTTTCTCACTTTTTATTACAACCCTGTTCGCTTATGCCTATGTTGGCTTTCGACATATCACCCGTTCAAACCAAGGATAATCAAATGAATAACTTTTTTCTTCTTTCTGCCTCTACCCTACTGGCGATCACCTTTGCTTTCCCTTGGGGGAGCAATCCATCACCATCGGAACCTACCGCAACCGTGACCATTGTACACGATGAAGTTGAAGTGGAGTACTTACCACCAGTGACCATTCAAGTCGTGGATGCCGAGGTTGAGATTGAATACTATCCACAAGGATAAAAAAAATAAATCTTTTTTCTTGACAAACTAAACTCAATCGGTTACATTACTAACATCACAAACAAAACTGAGGTCATTCCAATGAGCAACAAGAGAACCACCACCGCCAAGAGCCAACTGCAAGCCCTCGCAAGGATTAGAGGCGAAGAACGCAAGGCTCACTTTGCCAATGGCGGTTCCCTTGTCGCTTGGAGGGGTGGCACTCGAACCGTCACCAAGAACAAGAAACGTGAACAAGGCCGTAAGGCTTGCCGCTCAAACAACTGGAGGTCATAATGAGCAACGATAGAACAAACCCAACAGAACAAGAAATCCAAGAAATCCAGCAGCAAGCGGTTGGTATCGCAGAAGGTTGGTCGCCATACGAAGGCACCCTTGATGATGAAGTCGTATTGAAGATTGCTTGGCAATACCTTGTAGACACCGGAGCCGCTTGGCAACTTCAAGGCTGGTTTGGCCGCACGGCTCAATCTTTGATTGACCAAGGCTTTATCAAAGGCCGCAACCAACGGGCTCACCAATGAAAAGGGTGTTAGCACTTGCGTTATTGGCAGATATGGTGTGTTGGTTAGCCCTTGGATTATTGGTAGCGTATTCGACAAACCTACTTTGAACCTCGACAATCACCCTTCGCCAAAAAAATATACACTTTTTTCTTGACAACTTCACTTCAATCGGTTACATTACTAACATCAACAGCAAATGCCTTGGAGGCCTTATGAAAAAAATGTGGTATCAACTCGAAAAGGGTGACTTACTCAGAAACAAAAACGATGGCGAACTTGTAGTCATCCTCAGTCAATACACCAAGTTCTTTCAAGACCCTTCCCATTGGGGAAGCGACATTGATTATGGTGTTGCCGACACCGCTGTGGTTGTCCAGTGGATTGATGGAGGTCAAGAACATACCTTCCGAAAAGGTAGGATGAAACGCAACTGGGAGATTGTTTCTGAAAAAAAATAAATCTTTTTTCTTGACAACTGCCACCCAACAGGTTACATTACTTATATCACAAACACTTTCACTCTTGGAGTACAAATGGAAAACTCAATCGAAATCGGCGAAACCGTGACTTACCCTTGCCCTTGGACTGGCTTTGACACCGTAGGCGAAGTGCTTCGCATCAACAGCGAATGGGGCGAAGGCTTCTTTGACATTCGCCGTGATGACGATGGCGACACTGATACGGCTATCCACTTCACTGATTGCCAGAGGTCATAAAAAAAAAGTTTATAAAAATACTTGACAAACGATATAGAACAGGTTACATTATATACATCAAGGGAGAGAACAATGAAACCACTTCACTTAGGGCAGTAGCCATCAGGACTTTGCCCACCCGTCGAAACAAACAAATCAATCAATCTTCTACACTACCCCCGAGGGCATTATGCACAGACAATCTATCTTAGACCAAGGCAAGTGGGACTATTCCCAGTTCAGCGACAACCAACTCTTTTCAATGTTCAACAGAACAACCTATGCCCCGAGTAAGAGAGCAATGAAAGCAGAACTCAAGAAACGTGGCTACTTCTCTTACTAAAACTTTTTTCATCTTTTTTCTTGACAAACCATTTCAACCGTGTTACATTATATACACAACAAACAACGAGGTAAACATTATGAGTAATCGACTTGACAACGACGCAGTAATCAGCACTTGGCTTGGAAGCCGTGAGGGTAGAAGCCACACTGGTAACCTGACCACTGATGGGCAGAAACTTTATTCCTATGCACTGGTAATCGGTGACACCCTTGCAGGTGAGAAGATTGTGCTTGACTACACTGCAAGTGTTGGGCAGTTTCAGTCAATGACCACTTCACAGCACGTTGGCCTTGCCAAGCGTCAGGCTTGTGCTGGTAACATTATGCACCCCGAAGCATATGATTATATTGAGGCTCTGAGCGACTTCTAAGGCTGCTTTACCCGTCAAGTGCGGGTAGGTATAGGGGAACGCCTTAAAAGGCTGTTATACACGATTGTAGACCCCTTAGAAACCCTATCTGTACTTGACCCTTTCGGGCTCACTTGTCAACCACTTTTCTGTAAATAATATGTCAAGCGGAAACGGACAGAAAATGACCGAAAAAACTTTATCTTTTTACTTGACAAATCACTCAGAACAGGTTACATTATAGAGGTAACAAGGAAGAAAAGTCTAACCCCCTCCCTAAGAGAGATAAAAAAAAGTTTCACTTTTTACTTGACAAACCTTCCGCAACGTGTTACATTATAGTATAACCAAAAACATTCACCCCCTTCACAGGATTACATTATGAGTACGAAACCTTGGTATATGACTTCAGCCCGCCGTAAGCAAATGGACAAAGAGTTCAAGACAATGCTTCAATGCAACCACGATGCGCTTTTGAGCCATTGCAATCGCAGGTACCCCGAGACCGTGGAGGGTGTGTTAGCGGCTAACCCGAACGCTCGGAACCCCGAGAAAATCGTTGAGATGAATAAGCGTAGCAACGCAGCAAGTGAGCGCATTGAGGATATGATTATGCGCCTTGACCCTCGGTGGAAAGAATAAAAAAAACTTTCACTTTCTACTTGACAACCCCCCTTAAACGTGTTACATTATATATGTAAACAGAACAGAAAAAAACTTAACTACTTCCACCCCTCTCCCATCGGAGTCCATATGTCAATCGTTGCAACTACAATCCGCCCTTCTTCTACTTTCGCTGGCCGCTTCGAGGTCGTCGCCCTTCATCGTGAAATCATCGTTGATGGCCTTGCGCAACGTCTGCGCCGTGAGGTTATCCCTTGCCATAACTTGGCTTCGGCTCGTACCATCAAGCGCACTCTTGAGCAAACCCCTGAGACTGTTGCCACGTCAACTGAACCTGTGCCTAACTTGGAACTGGCTTGCGGCTGTGTTGCCGGTGGCCTTGGTCATACGCCTGCTGTGACGTGGGCTCTGTCTGGACGTGTCGAGCGTGTCCACAACTGGGCAACCGCCCGAACCCTTGTGCGCCGTCATCCCGCTGGCGATGAACTCCTTGGATAAAACGGACACATTCTGACCGGACAGTTTCTGACCGGACAAATAATGACCGGACATATTTTGACCTTGACGCTGTGGGTGTGCGGGTGCACCCCCTCCCCCCCTACCGGTGGAGCCCTCCGAGAGGTCTTTCAAATAAGAGGTTCTAACTGGCTTTTCGGCGCCCCCTTCGGGGGCCTGATACATTCGATACGCCGGTAAAATTTTGAGATTTGACTTTTTCATGGTTTATACTCCTCCCGGGATATGCTTACTCCCTAGGGAGATACTAGATGCTCGTTGAACATAATCAACTGCTGATTGAATGTCTGTAAACTTTGTATAAATAATTGAGTCACCAAAAGACAGCATAACACTGTTGTTGGTGCTTCTACTAATGCTTTTAATACTGGAGGGATTAACTGCAACTGGCTCGCCCTCACTGGTTTCGATCATAATGAATCTCATAATTGCTCCTTTTGTGATTCTTTTAACGGATACCCCTTCCGTTATGTATATAATATAACACGATCAGAGTAGGCTGTCAAGTCTATTCGAGAAAAAAACCAAAAAAAAATTTATAGATTTAAAAGCTACTGACATAACTGCAAGTTTTTACTATTTATTGTGTAAAAGGATGCCAAAGTATGTTAAAAAAAACCATGAGAGACATATGTGTTGCTGCAATAGGCGCAAACATCATTCTCTTTGGGCTAGGAACAGCATGGGAAACAGAAGCTATGATGTGGCTAGCATTGGGTTCAGGACTTTTATGCGTTTTGGGTATCAAATTAAACGACACAACCAAAGAGGAAGATTAAATGTCAGACAAAATGAAATTGATTATGGAGGGATGGCGGCACTCTCTAAAGGAAATGAATGCCGTATCAAATGGTGGAGTTCAGACCGGCCCCGTTGCGAAAAAAGAGGAACTTAACGAAGACAATTATGAGGATTCGGGTGAGCCGTGGAATCCCAAGTCAACCTCGTATCCATTTCAGCATCCACAAAAAGGAAAGTCGGCTGCATATGACATGAAAGGCTTAGCTCAATGGGTTGAAAAGTGGGAAGGGGAACCCCTGACCAAAGCGGTTCGAGTAGCACCAAAAGGTAAGCCGGGCAAAGCAATGACCCAGCATTCCTATATGCGTGAAGAAGAACTTGATGAAGGCATGAAAGAAATCGCCTTTGCTACAATTTTGGGTCTTATGGGTATTGGCGATGCAAGTGCTGGCACTGTATCCGATCCAGTTTCTGGTAAAACCTATTCAAAACAAGTTGTCAAGAAGGCATCTCAAGCAGCCTCTGGCGCTGCCGCTAATAACCCTGACAACAAAGCGCTTCAAGTGCTTGCAAAGGGCCTCCAAGCCGCCGATCAAAACCCCGGTGATACAACCATGGCTGCAATTCCCGATTTGAATATTGATGTTGCCAGTGATGTGGTTGACTATGCCAAGCACGTACTGGATGGCACCGAAGCAAAGCTGTCCAAAAAGAGTGGTGATGCTCCAGAAGCCTCTGGTAAACCAGACATTAGCGGTATGAGCGCGCCCGAAGCCAGAAAAGCTTTGTATGATTACTATGGACCGGATGATAAAATGGCCACAATGAAAATAAATAAAGACCTTAGAGATGCTGGCATTGGGCAACCATCTGACGCTGAACGTCAAAAAATGCAAAAAGACCAAGCTGATATGTCTGCAAAAATGAAAAAATCTAATATGACAAACGAATCCGCAATCTGACCGGACTTATTAAAGCCGGTGGCTTTAAGGATTAAATAAATGAAAATAAAAATTTTAGACTCAAAGTGTGAAAAAGGTGATTGTCCACCAAATTGTCCTCGCTGTAGGCTGAACGAGATGTTTCGCGGAATGGCGGGCGATGAGCCTTACCATAATGTAGAAGGCGTTCTGCAAGAATCCGTGGAAAATATTATTCCACCGGCCTTTAATCGCCTAATGGATTATGCAAAAATTGGTGAACCGCCGATGGGCGAATCCATGTTGGATTATGACACAAGAAAAGCTGGTGATAAAGACCCCCAAGTCTTTATAAAAGCCATGGCTGATTATGTAGAAAAAAATAAAATGAGTAGTAAAACGGCCCAAGATGTATTCGCGCAATATATTGTTCGTTATGTCACAAGATCTTATGACTATCGCGGACGAAGCGTTGATTTTGCATTTAACAATATGTCGATAAACATGATGTTTAGTAACGTATGGGATCGATTGCCGTCTAATGTACACTATGACGCTTGGTATAAACACACTACGGGAAGAGAAGATTCATATGGTCACCCAACCGAAGATGAAAAATCCGGCAAGATCGATCAAAACCAATATATTGACTATGAAATCCTTTTGCGTAAAATTCAAGCATTTAGAAACAAATTTTCGCGACGTTCGGGGAGCCAACAAGGTCAACAATGGATCGATGGGGGACGCAAAATGGCCGCTGACGGTGCTAGCGCACCGGAAATACTAGTCTATATGGGAAGACACTACAAGTCCTATGTAAAGACTATAACCAAGTTTTATAAGAAAAATCCTGAAATCGCTAGTGTGTTGCCCATTCATATGGAGTATATCCGTAGAGCATGGAACTATAAACAAGACCAACTGATCTCTCATTCAATGGGTAATCTTAGAAAAATAGGAAAATTTTTGCGCGAAGAAAAAAATGTTAACGAGCTTGCCGCTATCCTTAAGAAGCACCCCTCAAAAAGAATAACTGATCCCGATACAAGGGATATAATCGAAAGAACTTCTTTGTATCATGCAAATGAGTTTATTGATAATGAGTTGTTGAAGAAGCAACTTGATGTTTGTCCCGAAGGATGGAGCGCTGCTCAATTGGGTAATGCCGAGGAAGACGACGAAGGTGCTCCATGCGTACTTCATGAATATGACGATGGGTTTTTCTGGTGGAACCGAAAAGCGTCATCTTGTGATATCGCTGGTGAGGAAATGTCTAACTGTGGTGCATCAAACTACAGTTCGAGCACTCTTCTTATTCTTAAAGAAAAGGTTAACAATGATTCAATGGAGGCAATGGACAAAATCAAAGGCCGCGTTATGGTTGAGTACAACTCTGAGTCTGGAGAAATGGTACAAATTTTGGGCTTTGCGAATTCCTTCCCAAAACAAGAGTACTGGGAGAAGATCAAAGATCTCTACGAGAACCTTGGTGGGCCGGAAGTTAGCAAGTGGGCATTTCAACATTTGCGTGAGCGTGGAAAAACCGATCAAGAAACTATTGATGCGTTTTTGGACTTTTTGGATGGAAACCAGAAAGCTCGACCACCTGAATCTTTCTTCTTTAACGATTCTGGAAACAGTATCATGGATCGCATAAGAGGTAGAGAATATGATCTTGAAACTGAAGCAAATTTTGGCGGAAGACAACGATTAAACTTTGATGCAAAACATAACAGCACGAACAACAGATATGCCCCAATTGAAGTCGAATTTACAGTTCGAGCTTTACCGTATCCACAATTACCCGACTCTTTATCAACAGATGAACACCCCTCTCTGGTCCCTGCTGTTTTTAATGGACTTGCGGAGAAAGACGAGGCTTATGAGAATATAAAGAATAGCTTTTCAACAAACATGAGGGTTTTGATGTCTCGGACTCTAGTGGGTTCTGACATAGCTGCGGGGACAGCATCAGACGCAGCAAAGCGTATGTTTAAGACCCTCAAGTATATCCGTTTTAGTGCAGACAAGAGAGGCGGCGGTCAAACCGACGCAGGTAGGATAAGGTTCTTGATAAGGGGAAGCTTTGAGATTGTTCCAGAGATTTTTACTGATGAGCCGATTTCCGGACCCGATGAGCCTTTGGCGGAATTAGCGCATAATATAATTCGTAAAGTCAGACAGATATTTGGTAATGATATGATGTTGCAGATACTCAACCAAGCAATTGAAAAAGAAAACAAAGCAGCCGATCCAGATTACGGAATATCAGGCGTTGATCAAACGGGAGCACAAGGCACCCTAGATCTTACTATGATTATGGCAGAAATGCAACAAATCCAAAGAGATTGGGATAGGGGCACAACAATGACTCAACTGGCTGATAGGCTCGAAAACCTATATGCGAGCTTAGTGCAGCCCGCTGATCATCCAGATTATCAAGAGTATGGTTATATGAATATAGACCTGTTACCGCTAGACACTAGAACACAATGGGGCGAGTGGATCCATGACGATGATTATTGGTCTAACGAATGGGAAAGGCTTGAGCGCGACTCAGCAGAGAGAATGCGAAACATTGAAGCCAATGAGTTTGCTGGTACTGATGGGCCTCCAGAAGGAGGAGCAGCACCTATGGTGCAAAGAAATTATTTTGGACTTGAAGACCATGGTCTCGTTGCTAGATGGATTCCACCGGGCTACGGCGGAAGACGAAACCCGATTCATCGGGGTGTTGCCGGTCGTACAGTCAGAAGAATTTTAAATGAGTATGAGCAATTTGGCGAAGACTGGGATCGTTCTAATATTGCAAAGGCACAATTAAACGCAATAGATGCACATTATGACATTGAAGGTATTGGTCTTGCTCCAGATGAGCTTGAGAAAGCGTTGAATCTTATAAGGCAGATAAATGGAGGATTGCCCGATACTCAGAGTCAGAGAACATTTGATCCAGACGACGGACCTGATGAAGAAGAACGTAACTGGCGACCCGGTATGCCGACGCCCGGCTTGCGAGCTACAGACTACAACGATGCGCTTGACCAAGCTGAGGCCGAAGAGTTGGAAATACAAATGCAGAGAGATGAGCCGCCTGATGAAATTGACCGACTGTTAACAAGAGGTAATATGCTTTTAAGGTATATGGCACAAGTGGGCGGAGATGACCGACAGTTCAATGTTTCACACAGAGGTACAATGGAAAGATTTAAGTCACTAATGCAAGATCAAGGAATATGGGATCAGTGGTGGAGTAGAGTTGCCGATGATCATCCTCTAAAGGTTGCCGGTTTTCTGGATGAAGCACAAGTTATGGTTGAATCTTTTAAGATGAGGTTGATAGAGCAAGCAGGTCCATTAAGGGGCGGGATCCTTCCTTTTAAAAGAGAGGGTGGTGAGTTTTATTTTCTTCTTGGTAGGGCACCACAGGGTTGGTGGAGTGACTTTCGTGGCAGAGCAGACGCTCAAGATGGTGGTGATCTAATGGTTACAGCCGCAAGAGAGTTTAGAGAAGAGTCTTCTTTTGATCTACCTGTCTCTCTGGAAGACGCCCACAGGCTTGAGCACAAGAATTCAGCAGTTTGGCTCACAGACTTAGCAGAAATAAATGCTGATGAGTTTGATATCAACAAAGTCATGAAAATTACAAAAGGAAAGTATGCCGGGGTTCCCGAAATTGTAGAGGTAGGGTGGTACAAAATAGATCAACTTCCAAGGATTGCTAATACCAGAATGCCTATAATACAAAAAGCCATAGATACTCTTACTGCTCCTGAGCCTCAGTCTACAGGAATGGAAACATCAGGGGGTGATGCATATACCCCGTACTTGAATGAGGAACAAAATACTATTTCGACTCTCAGAATATTTGATTTTGATGAAACAATTGCTTTTACAAAGTCTGAAACAAGGGTTACCGAGCCAACTGGTAAGAAGGTTACTTTACCAGATCAAGATTCCTTAGAAACCTATATGTATAGCAAGGGTAAGGAATACCAAGTTGAAAATCCAGACAATCCAGATGCACCTCCAACCACCAAGCACATAGAAGATTATCTAGGTGATAAGGGTTATGTTTTGGATTTCTCAGACTTTACTAATGTTAATGAGCCAAAAGAGAATGAGCCTGTAGTGGCTATAATTCGCCGTATGTTAGACTCTTATTCGTTAGACCCCCGTGGGGTAGTCTATGTGATTACGGCGCGTTCTCAGGCCTCTGAGGGGCCAATAAAAGCATATTTAGATCAGCTCGGTATACAGATAGATGAAGACAAGATTATTGGAGTGACAGGCGGATCTAAGAAAGAAGAGATTGAAAGGTTATTGAAGTTGTATTCCGTAAATGGAAACACAACAATCAGAAAAATTGAGTTCTTCGATGATTCTGATAAGAACTTGGCTGATGTTAGACAATTGAAGACTGAGTACCCGAATATCAAAACTGTCCTCAGAAAGGTCAATCATGAAAGAATCTCTACAGTTGAAGAACAAAAAAAGAAACTATTTAAACTAAGAATAAGGAGTGGTTAGGATGCCAAAATTGAGAATTATAAAAGAGGCTGTTTTTACAAAAGATAAGGACGGAGACGGAAAAGCTGAAGTTCCCGCTGATAGAAAAGGGGAGACAAAACCACCTAAAGTTGATATAGAGGGTGGCTTGGATGACGCAAACAACGATGGTGAAACTGATACTTACTCAGATGATGAGTTAATAAAAATGGCTGATGAAGAAGGCGAACCAATCGATCAATTAAATCAACAGATTCCTGATGAAGCCTTGCCGGGAGATGACGAATTGGCCGATGCACTGGGGGGTCTAGACGAAGGTATGACGGACACCATAAAGTTAAAAATTGTTCAAGAAGAGACACTTTCTGAAGGTTTCTATAACGATGAAGATTTTTCTAGGATTAGGCCCCAAGACGATGAGGCGAAGTTTTTAGTCTATAACAAGCCAAACGGCACTGCGCCGCCGTTGGAGAAAGGTATGGTAAGGTTGGCTGCAAGGGTGGACCACGAAGGTATTGGCAAGATGCATAGAGGACAAATGAAGTATAAAAGCTATGAGAAAAACATGGTCAAGGTTTACGTTACACAACCCGGCTTTAAAGTTGCGGCTGGTGACCCAAGAAGTGATGATTATCAACGTTTTGAATATGGGGAAGGTCCATTAGACATGATAGAGAAAGAAATCAAAGTAGACGCTAAGTTCATCGATGAGCCCGGTGATGGTCGCTTTGTTGATGTAGCCAACTGGGTTTTAAGAAAACATGGCATAACAGATCAACGTGCAAGTATATTAGATTATAATGGAAAAGTGATTGCAACAAAGTGGATGCAAAAGAAGCTTTCTAACGCTGGGTCAGAAGATTGGTCTGAATAGGGTCAATAATAAAAATATTTTCTATCTTTAAGCAGAGTTAGTGTTTTTTCCCTCTAGTTAAAATAGGGGGGAACTGAAAATGTTCTATTTATTACTTGGCCTACTGGCCTGTACTGGTGGGGCCGATATGGACACGGCCGCAGTACAAGAAACAGCAGAAGAAAATCCTATACACTGGGATGAATGTTCGTATAGAATTGGAGAGCACATTTGCAATGTGCAACTCACTGACTCAGATATGGGGAGCTTTGATCTGTATGAGCACTATGGCAAGCCAATTGTTATCCAACTGGCTGCTGAGTGGTGTGGACCTTGTCACGTAGCAGGCAGTCACGCTGAACAGTTTATGAGTGACTGGGCTGTCGAGGATTTGCTTTGGGTTACAATCCTGATGGAAAACGATCAGGGGCAAGAACCAACAGCAGAAGATCTTGGAGAGTGGGTAGCCTCTCATGGGATTAACAATTCAGTTGTCTTAGCGGGCTCTAGAGATTTGATCGAGGCTTCAGGACTGTATGGTTTTCCTTTAACGTCATGGCCGACGATGGTGATAGTAGACAGAGACATGGTTATATTTCATGGATTTTCTGGCTGGAGTGAAGAGTATTTAACTCAAAAACTCACTGATATGAAGATGCAAGGGAGATAGTATAGATGTTATACCTTTTACTAGCACTCTTCAGTTGCGCGCCTGACAACATGTTAAGCAAACATAGTGTTGAAGAAAAATATATTTATCCGAGTTACTACGATGTGTACGTTGGAACTGATACTGCCGTTATTGAAGTTGAGGTCCCATCCGAAGATACTGGAACAGATCCCATTTGGATTGATTCTTTTGAGCAACCAAATGCCACAGCAGGAGTTGATGTAATATGGGTCATTGATCCTTCAGGGTCAATGAATTCTCACAGAACTAGACTACTGGCAGGTATCTCAGATATGATGGCTGCAATGCCTGCGGTAAGTTGGAGATTGACAATTATATCGGCCGATCCTCGCAATTCACTTGTTGATACTGATTTTCCTCTATTACCGGGTGATGGGGCAGCAGAGGCTCAAGCCGAATACAATAGTTCAGTAACGGGCGCTCTAGAACAAGGGTTTCAAGCTGTCTATGAATATATTGAGAACAACCCAATGGCAGCAAGTTGGATGAGGGATGATGCCTCTCTCCTTATCGTTTTTGTTTCAGATGAAGAGGAGCAAAGTACAGCCGACTTTCCAATGGTTAGTAATTTTACTGATTGGCTTGATGAGAAAAGAACAAGCGTATATGTTGCCTCAATTGTTAACCACGAACCATCTATATCAAGCTGCAATAGTAGTATTATAAACGTTGGTGACCGTTATATGGATGCAGCGAATCACTACTCAGGACAAGTTGTGGATATTTGTTCTGATGATTGGTCCGGTGGAGTCGTGGACGCTGCGAATGGAGCCATACCTTACTCTAGCTATCCTCTATCTTATACTCCTCTTTATACTGACAATATTGTTGTTTTTGTTGATGGAGTTGTTTATCATGATGCCTATTGGGACTACAAACCTGTTGGTAATCGAATAGATTTTATTTTAGAGCCCGCTGGTGGTTCTCTTGTTGAAATTGCATACCATTATTAGTTCTTCTGACTAATTAAGGTTATATTGAGGACTTAAAATGGGTTTTAATAATTTTATTACTGAGTCTCGACTTGAACAGATTATAGAAGAAGAGTACAAAAAGTTTCAGAAAGAAAGGATTCTTAGTAGGGCAAAAGCTTGGCTTAAACGGGCTGCACCGCACAGAAAAGATATAGATGACTTTTTTACTGGTAAGGGATCTCAGTTTGTGGATCTGGACGGTAAGGTTAATTACGAAAAGATTTCAAAATGGTATCAAAAACAAACCTCTACCGTACCTGTAGATGAGAAGAAAAAAAGAAAAAAGAAACGTAAAGGCGGTAAACGAGACGGTAAAGGGGCCAGTAGCAAAGGCTATTCTCTTCGTGACTGGTTTAAAGGCGGTGGCTGGGTTCAGACCGGGGGTAAGTATGATGGTAAACCTTGTGCTAAGCAACCCGGTCAAAAGACCAAGCCTTACTGTAGAGACCCTGATGATCGCGCCAAGCTAAGCAAAAAGGACCGTGACAAAAGAGCACGTAAGAAGCGAAAGGAAGATCCGAATCCAGAACGCAGAGGCAAGGCCAAAAACGTAAGTCAAAAGAAACGAGGAAAAAAGAAATGACCAGCGAAGAATTAGATAAATTAATTGAAGAAGAACTTGAAGCCGTTCTTGATGAGAAGTCTTCAAAGAGAGCTAAAAGAAAACGTAGAGCGAAAGCCAAGAAGAAGAAAGCTAAGAAAAGGGACGCTTGCTATCACAAGGTCAAGTCACGTTATAAGGTGTGGCCGTCTGCTTACGCTTCCGGTGCTCTTGTTAAGTGCCGCAAGGTCGGTGCTAAAAACTGGGGCAACAAGTCAAAGAAGAACGAAGGCCTGAATGAAGAAGAAGGTCCCATAGATCAAATAGTAAATGTTATTCAAGGTACCACCCCCGGGCGAGAAACACCTTATGAAGAAATAATTAAAAAAACTGGTATGTCTGCTGAACAAGTGAGAAAGATAGGAGAAGACAACCCCGATATTTTTGCTATGTCACCCACCGGTATGCAAATGTCCAAGAAGTATCGACAAGGATTGATGAGTAGAGCTGCACTTGGGGGTATGTTTTTTGAAGACGAAGAGAGTCCTTTGCACAAGGTGGCGATGGCTTTGGATTCCGAAGGTGGCGCAGCCGGTCTTGATAAATTGGTTAAACTTACCAAACTGTCGAAGGATCAGGTCGAAGATGTGATTAAAAACAACAAAGATATTGTTGTCCACAAAGCAGGCGATGTTGTTGAACTGTCTGGTCTTGATGAAGGTCGGGGTCGGGGATGTAGAATAAGAATCTCCGAGGAAACCTTGGAAGAAAAGAAAAAGAAGAAAGCATGTAAGCCTTCAAAGGGTAAACGATTTGCTAAGCGTGTAAATGGAAAGTGCAGGTCATTTGGCCAGAAAGGACAGGCTAAAGGCGGTGGTGATCGTATTCGACCCGGTACCAAGAAAGGTGACGCCTATTGTGCAAGATCAGCAAAGATTAAAAAGTGCAAGAACCCTCCATGCGCCAATGACTTGTCTCGTAAGAAATGGAAATGTCGTGGATCAAAATCCATGAGGGAAGAAGTGAATGAAAATAAAAATACTTAAAGAGGCACAAGAGACAATGCCGCTTGATCCACCGTCAGAGTCTGAGATTGAAAGACAGGACCAAGCTATGGATGCCTATATGGAGCGCAATGCTTCTCCAATTCAACATTTAACAAGGATTGGCTTTGAAGAAGTTGACTTCATAGGAAGGGGCCAGTTTGGTTTTGTGTATAAAGCTGATCACCCCAGTGGTCGCGAGATGGCTGTGAAAGCAATCAAAAAAGATAATGATGGACATGACAGAGAATTAAACGCTTACAGGACGATTGGAAGAGCTAGAGAAAAATCAAAGTTAGTCGCCAAACACTTTCCCCTGATATATGCGATAGATACAGAAAGTCATAACCAGTACTCTTTCATAGCTATGGAAAGATTAACGGACGAAGGTCCTTATAGTGATATAGTAAATGATTTGTTCTCCGGTGGTGAATATCTAATGCACCCAAGAGCAGATATGATGGCTCGTGGGGCGTGGAAAGACTTATCTAAAAGAATGAAAACATACTTTAACAATGATAAGGCCAGAAACAAAATAATAGATGTAGTGTTTCAGAACACGCCTGATGATTTCAAAAGAGATTTAAAACAGTGGGCTAGTGGATGGCGGGGCTGGACGCAAATAAAGCCTCCAGACAATTACAGTGACTCCGCTAAAACACTAGCTGGTGCTATAATGGGTTTTGTTAATGATTACGAAAGTGGAATCGACATGGAAGATGTGCAAGAACTCGACAAAGCCTTGAGAAGTGGGTATTATTATGACGCGCTACAGGTCATGCGCAAAGAATTACAAGATACAAGCAATCCACAAACAAGAAGAGATAAGTTGTTGAATAATTTTTATAACAAATATTATTCTAGACTTTTTAAATCAGGAATTTGGCTCGACCAAATGGTTGAAGAGTACCTTTTGTACTCTGATCGTGACACATTACAAGATGAATTTGGCAATCTTAAAAGAGAGTTTGAAGAAGAGCCATGGATGGCTTACTTTATCTTAGGGGGGTTACAAAAATTAAAAGAATATAGGCCTGAGCAGACTGACCCTGTGTGGCAAGATGTCTCAAGAGGTAAGAATGTTCAAGACTATTACTGGGCTAACAGCACAGGGATCATAAACAGTTGGCTTGACTTTATTAGAAAAGCCGCACCAATAGGTATACACCATAAACCAGAGATCGCTAGACAAGATAGAGGCGGTGCGCCAGAAGAAATTGGTGATGCCTACGAAGAGGCCAAGAGTATTAGGTCAGCCTTAAATGATTTAGAGCGTATAACAGGTCTTGCTGCTAGAGATATGCACGATAAGAATGTGATGATGCGGCCACTAGACGGTGCAGTTGTTATTGTGGACGTTGGAATGTTCAAACCTCGAGAAGAAATACAAAATTCTAGACAAAGAAGGATGAATGAAACAAAAACTGAACTTAGAGAAAGATATTATAACGAAGTTAAGCAGTTTGACTTTAATTTTGATGATTTTAATCCAAAAACCGGACTTCATCCCTCTTTTTGGAACAAAGAAGAGCTTTTTAGCGAGATTTCCAAAAAATTAAAGTCAATTGCCCAAGAATTTGCTGAAGATATCGATATAGATACCATTTTGGACGATGTTTTGCTTGTTGGTAGCCTTGCGTCCTACAATTGGCATAAAAAATCAGATATTGACCTGCATTTGGTCATAGATTTTGATAAAGTTAACAAAGATGAAGATTTAGTTGAAGAATATATGCGTTTACACAGGATGAGATGGAATGAGGACCACAATATACTGATTTATGGTCATGAAGTCGAAATTTATGTTCAAGATACAAGCCACAAGGGACATTACGCTGGTATTTATTCTCTCACCAAGGACGAATGGCTTAAAACGCCCAAAAAAGACAACCCAGACATTGATTTTGCAGCAATATCCAACAAAGCAGCCTCATTGGCCGGGGAAATTAGTAAAGTTCAGTCACTTTATCGCAAAGGGTACCTTAGAGAGGCCTATCGTGACGCCGAAGCGCTCAAAAAGAAGATTAGAGACATGAGACAAGTTGGTTTAGACGGCGAAGGTATGTATTCTGTTGAGAATTTAGCATTTAAAGTCCTTAGAAACGATGGTTATTTAAATATTTTGAGTAATATTAAGAAAAATTCCTATGATGTACTGATGTCAGTGGGCACAAGTCCAGTAATAAAGATAAATACACAACAAGAGTATAACGAAGCGTGGGCAGTTAAGTCAAGAAACAAGCATAGTATGCCTGCTGGTTTTGGATCTTTGGCTAAACCTAAGTATATGGTCTCGATGGACATGGCTGGGCAGGCTGATGGGGCGGTGAAAAGCGGTGAGGAGTTGTATGGGTGGGACAAATATGCTCAATTAGTAACAGAAGCGTATGAAGCAGCCCCTGAAAAGGACCCAAGAGCAGCCGAAGCCTTCAAAAGACTTGGTCACCATGTGATGAAGAACATAAAAAAAGTGCAATCAGCCTATAATGTAGAGTTTGTAGACGGTCAACCCTATGATTCAGCAGAAGAGATGGCTCAAAAAATGCGTGAAACAGGAGTTATGCAGATCTCTAAAGACTTTAATCAAAGTGAAGTGTTTGGAGAGATGGAAAATCTTTACTTTAGAGCCGTTCATGACTACTATGGGCATCTTGCAGCGAGGGGTTTTGAGTCAGATCCATCAAAAATAACCCAATTTAACCTTGAAGGGGAGTTAAAAGCCTATAATGGGCACTTAAAAATGCTTGGCAAATCAGATATGGCCAAGGCTGTGTTCACTGAAGTCATTGGGCAGGCTTGCTACTTCATGTATAAAGGCCGCTTTCCTGACCAAAAGGTTGCCTTCCTTGATGATTTCGATCATATTAACATAGGAAGGGTGAAAGGTTACGATATTGTTGACCAAAATCTAGTTTCAGTCTCACAAGAGGCAAAAAAACGCAAAAAAAGAAAGAAAAAGAAGCCAAGTAAGGTAACTTATCCAAGAAATCCTCGCTCTAAAGGAGGATATACTGGAAAAAACCACTGGGCGGTAGGTAGTTGGTGGTACAATGGTACATCAGGAGCTTCAAGCAGCGATGGTGGAGGTGACGGTGGCGGAGGAGAATAGCAAAACCACTGAATATTTGGACAAATTATTTGTTCAGTTACAAGAAACGCTGTTGAAGGAACAAGATAGCCTCAAGCCCGTCATTTTAAAGAAAGATTCTCCCAAATTTCACCTTTCTATAGCTGATAGACTCTATGTAGAGATAAAAGACTCGGCTGATCTCTTTATTATGATGGATAAAGAGGTAAAAGACGGCAAAGTTTACGTTTATTCTCCTTGGAGTTGGGGTGCTGGGCGTGTTTTTCTGATTTTAGAGGATTATTTAGAAGATTTGGAGCCAAATTAATGCAAAAAATTGCTTTTTTTTTCTTTTTTTATGTATTATTATTAATTTTTCACCATTTTTTAGGTTTTGAGGTCACTATACTAACGCTTTTACTAATTATTATAGCGAAAATGAGGTAAATATATGAAATTTTCACAGAAACAACTCATTAAAATCATCAAAGAAGAGCAAGAAACCGTCGAAAGAATGCGTGAACAAGAGGATCCAGAGGGTGAAATGGCTGGAAAACAGGCCCAAATGGCCCTTTCTGCGGCCTCTGATATAGTAAAAATAGTTGATAATATGGACCAATTAGAGGATTGGGTCCAAGCTAAGTTGACTTTGGCCACTGATTATCTTCAAACCGTTAGGGATTACTTAGCTTTTCAAGATCATGTTAAGACATATGAGGCTAAAAAACAAGAGGAAGAGTAGTGAATCTGGATCATGTTGCTTTGCAAGTTACAAATCCCAAAGAAGCTGCTGAATGGTATAGTAAAAACTTCCTTGGTGAGATAATCTATGCTGATGACTCTTGGTCTTTCGTTAAATTGGGTAATATAAAGATAGCTTTTGTTATTAAAACACAGCATCCTCCGCACATTGCGTTTGAAGTGAAGGAATTTGACCCCTCAGATAAAGTAAAAGAGCATAGAGATGGCTCTCGCTCTATTTATAAAAGAGACCCGTGGGGAAATATAATAGAGTATATCATGTATTCTGATGATGAGGGGGAGTCGGATGGAGATAAAAGGAAAAGCCTTTGGAGAAGAGTATGGGGAAAAGTTCAAAATTGGAGATCTTGTAATGTGGACCGATGTTTCCGTTTTAGGGCTTCCATTCGAGAGAAGGGAAAAGACAAATTATGGTCTTTTAATTGCAAAGAGAATAAAATTAGTTGGTGGAAGAGAAGTTTGTTTTGCTAGGGTGATGCCAATGTCAAAAGATACTATTTATGAAATAAGCATAATAACAATAAAAAAGTTTGAGGAACACAAAAAATGAAATGTCCAATGAAAAATTACTCTGATTATGATATGGAAAACTACAAAGACCTTGTTGACTCTCTGTATTCTCACGCAAATCAAGAATTAGGATTTAAAAAGCCCCCGACTCTTATCTTTCAATCCGATCCAAGCAACTATGGAGCACTTGCAAAAACAGCACAATATGATCCTAGTTCTCAAGAGATTACTATTTATGTTGATGGGAGGCACATAAAGGACATTCTACGGTCTTTTGCACATGAGCTAGTACATCACCACCAGAACGAACAAGGAAGGCTCTCAGGGGCGAATGTGACCCAAGGAGAGCAAGATTTTGATGACATTGAAGGTGAAGCATATCATACCGGAAATCTAAAACTTTTTAGAAAGTGGGAAGATAAGTTAAAACAGGACAGTCCGACTATTTATAACGAGAGGAGAATATATAAAATGTCTACTAAAAAATGGAAAAACAAAGAGTTATCCAATCTCATGACGGAGAAATTCGGCTACAAAATGGATCTTAGCAAGTTGAACGAAAGTGTTCAAGAAGAACAAATTGAGGAAGCAAAGGGGCGCTTGGTTAAACACGCTCATTCCGACAAGGTTGAAATTAGAAAAGATCCCGAGGGCCATAACGAATGGACCGTCAAGAAAAAGGGTGCATCCGGCACAGGCTACCACACAGACGACCTCGCTGACGCTAAACTTACGGCTAAGAAAATGGCTGGTGAGGAAATGAATGAAGAAGAGCTTGATGAAAATGGTTGCGGCAAGAACGAAGAAATGGACGAAGGTAAAGAAGAAAAGTGCGAGAAGTGCGAAAAAGCCAAGTCTGACTGTGAGTGTCCAAAAGAAGCCATGGATGAAGAGAAAGAAGACAATGTAAAAATGGTAAAACCAGATGAAGTTGATGGAAGAGAGATTGTTGTACCAGATGGTCCCGGTCCACTTGTTGGTGTAAAGGCTGAATATAAAATTCAAGAACACAAAATTTGGAACGATAAAGGTTTCAAAATGGATCTTAACAAATTATTAAAATGAAAAAACTTGAGAACTTAAATAGTCTCATAACTGAGGCGGTTAGAAACAGACATAAGCCAAATATTGTTGAAGTCTCCTCTCTGAAACAACTATTTGAAATGTCAACTATTGCCAAAAAGGAGAATAAAAAAGTGCGAAAAGAACTAAAAACTGAAATGATGTTACGACAACATATCAGAAAAAAGATTCAAGAGAGTCTTGCTAAAGAAAAACAACATGAATTCGTTTTAAGAAGTTTAATTAGGCAAATACTGATGGAGGGTGATGTATCTGATGTGCATCCTCACAGGTCAACTGGTATCAATGTGCTTGAAGATGTCTTGAAAAAATCAATCCCAACCCTTCGTGCGGACTATAAAAGACTTACAACAGACAAGAAACAAAGAGACTCTTTTCGCGCTCACATTGTAAAGGCTGTTGAGGACCAACTAAAACCATCGCTAGTTAATGACAAGTATCCACTGGAGCAGCCAACACCAGATCCTACAAAAGACGGCGAAAAGCCATCTGATAGGGTCTCACAGGATGTTGATGCTGCATTTACAGGTGCAGACACACTGGGCGGTGGAGAGAGTCCTGAAGTTTCACCAGAAGAAGATGATGAGTTGGCTGGTGCTTTGGCAGCGCTTGAAGAAGCTGAAATTAGTCTTGACGTAGAAGAAAAGCCAGAAGAAAAATTTGCTGGTGTCGAAGACGATGATGGACCCTCTGATGAAGAAGCCTTTGGACAAGGGCTTGAGGGAATGGATGAAACTGGTAGAAACATGGCTTATACCTCCTTTAGAAAAATCTCTCAGTACATCTTAGATGCATATGATACACTGGCTAATATGGAAGATAAGAATGTGTTTGTAGATTATCTTGTTACCAACTTAAAACTTTATTTTGACAAGTTTGAAGCCGAGTTGCAAAAACAAGTTGTTGAACCTACAACTGATCAGTATCAACAATCCGCCCCGGTATAAACACAATATAACATACTTTTTTCATGGAGTCAAGTGTGTGGACTAAAAAAAATAAAGAATTTAAAGGAAAAAATTATCACTACTCTTTAAAAAACAAACTAGAAAGAGAAAATAAGATAAATGATGATTTTAATTTAGTTCTCAATAATTTAACATTAGAAGAAATAATAGGATTAAAATTAGAATTATCTTCTTTATATATTAATAGTAAGTTATATAATATAAATATATGGAAGAGTACATACTATATTTGTAGAGAAGCTGTGTTGAAGTATTCCCTGTCCTCCTGTAGAACCATAAGAGATGCTGCAAGCTTAATGGGCATAACTGAGTCTTCATTCAGAAAAGAAATAAAAAAATACAAAATAAACTTGACAGATGATTAGGAACAGGTTATAATAGTATATACTTGGATGAAAATGAGCAAAAGAATAACTTTATTTGACATGGATGGAACCCTAACTGAATCAAGGCAACCCTTTGATAAAATGTTAGCTCCTTCTCTGTCTAAGTTATCTGATGTCTCAGACATCGGTATTGTCTCAGGGAGTGATTATAAGTACATAGCGGAGCAAATGAACTTTGTATTAACCAAGACTGCTATCAGATATAACACCTTGTTGCTACCATGTAACGGCACTAAATATTATACCCCCCCCGAAAATAGTGACGACAACTTTAAACTAGAATATGAAGTTGACATGAAAGAGCAATTAGGTTTAGATATCTTTAAACAGTTGATGTGTATAATACTAAAAGAACAATCTAAGTTTTGTTCAGAAGTTCCCAGTCTTAACGGTCACTATGTTGATTACAGAGGATCTATGATCAACTGGTGTCCCATTGGAAGAAACGCTGACTCAGATAAGAGAACAGAATTCACCCAGTGGGACACCACCTTTGACTTTCGAACTATTCAGCTTCTAAGGCTTTCTAATATGAATTTCTTTCAGGACAACGAACTTCAAGTAAAACTAGGAGGTGACACTAGTTTTGATATATTCCCAAAAGGTTGGGACAAAACATATTGCCTCAGACACTTAGAAGACTACGAAGAGATTTGGTTTGTTGGTGATCGCTGTGGCTTAGGAGGCAACGATAAAGAATTGTATGACTTTGTTGGACCCTCTCGGGCATTCGAAACTAGTGGCCCAAATATGACCAAGTCCATAATCAATGATATGATTTTGCCTAATATAGGGGACAATAGTGACTTCAATTAATAAATTTTACAATAATATAAATTCTATCCTGAAGACAGGATTTGTCTTAGAGCCTGAGTTATCCACCTCAGAGTGTATGAAGATAGCAAAAAATATAAGTTTAATTTTGAATTCCGGTCATAGTCCATATGTAGGGCATCTTAACGCTGATGGAAAAACTATTCATATAGAGACTACTTATTTTGATCCAGTTCTTTCTGTGGAGGTGACTAAAAACTCAATCTTTTTTATTCCTCTGATCGATTCAGATTGGCATGGAGCATTTTTTGAAGTACTAAAGATAGTGTTTTTGTGGGAAAAAAACAACATCAAAATAGAAGAAGAAAAAAATAAAAAGGAAGAAATCCCTGATTTTGAATGGATATGACAGGAGTAAAAGATATGAAAATGTTTTATTTAAAACGAGGAGAAGATGAGTCTGGTATATCTGGAACCGGCAGAGTCGCCCAAGGATTCATCTTTGACAACGGAAAGGTTGCTGTTACGTGGTTGTCTGAACACCCGTCAGTAACTGTGTACGACAACATAGGAGAGGTGACAGCTATCCATGGCCACGGTGGGAAAACCGAGGTTGTTATGGAGCCTGATTACAAGAGAGCATATGGTGAACTTAGAAGCTTTATTGATAACTTTAGTCTACCTGATACTATGAAAGAAAAGTTACCCCTTGATTCACAAACGGTGAAACTAATAAAAGATAAGGAGAACAAATGAGGCTAGTGCCCCCTTCTGATGCAATTACAGTTGCTGTTAGCGGCGGTTTTGATCCGATCCACAAAGGACATGTGAGGATGATCAGGGCCGCTTCAGCTTTTGGCCAAGTAATAGTTATAGCCAATTCTGATGAATGGCTGCAAAGAAAAAAAGGATACGTTTTTATGCCCTTCGAAGAACGGGCAGAGATTTTAGAATCTATTAAAGGAGTGCGAGCTGTTGTCAAAGCAAAAGACGATGATGACACAGTGTGCGAAACACTAAAAGACTTGCGCCCTACTATGTTTGCAAACGGCGGTGATAGGAAAGGAGACAATGTTCCTGAAGTCGCAGTGTGTGAAGAATTAAGCATACAAATGCTGTGGAATGTCGGCGGTGACAAGGTTCAATCTTCGTCATGGCTAGTTGATAAATCAAAGGAGAAACAATGACACTGTTTGAAAACGCTGAGCCGTTATTTAAAAAAATTACTGAAGATGAATCTGGACGATTAAGGAAGCTGGTGAATCAAATAATCCAGTCTACCAAAGCTGCAACTGATATGGGATGCACACCAGAAGAACTACAGATGTTGTTTATTATTGGCCTTACTGTATCAAAAGAACCAGAAACTAGAGAGTTGTTTGAGTTATTATTGCAAGGACCACCTCCAGCTTCTGACGATTTTCATTAATTGTAATGGCAAAACTGAAGGAAAAATCTATTTATAATAAATCACTTAAGGACATCCTTCTAACATGAATAAGAAAAAACTTGCACAAGAGGTCTTTAATTCCTCTGAAATGAAAAGAATAATCTCTTTACAACTTATAAAAAAATCTGCACTGATAAGAATGATAGCTGAAGAAGTCACTTCGCCATCTATTGAAGAGGCATCAATGACACCAGAACAAAAGAAAGTTACTTCAAATGTTCGAAATCTGCTCACAAAATTAGGCAAAAGACCAGATGAGTGGGTCCAAGCAGTTGAAGATGCAAACAAAGGTGTGTTGGCTATATCTGGCTATGAACAACTTGATGATGAGTTGAAAAAGTTTGCAATTGAAAAATTCTTCGCAGCTACTCGCACAAAAGAATACTTAGCACAACAAACAGCTAATATTGCTCAGACTAAAAATGTTCCTGCCGAAGAAGCGGCCGAAGCGGTTTTGGGTTTTATAGCTCCTGATCAAGCCACACCCGAAGCGGCAGAAGAACTAGCCAGTTTAGCAGGCGTGGACATTTCGTCACCCGCCACGCCGCCAGAGGAAGCACTTCTTCGCAAATTTGATCAAGAATTTGGTAAGCAACTTCGGAGCCAAATGGAATCGATCTTGAGCATGGAACCAGATGACCCGACCACAGACGCTGGCGCTCCCTACTTGGCCTACATAGACGCAAAGAGGGAACTCCAATATAAAGTGGCAGCACAATTGAGAGATCTGTTTAAACAAAATGGCTTGGAAATATCTGATGCTAATTCAAGGACCACAGCAAGTTTGTTACTAACGGGCGACTTGATCGCCGATCTTGATTTGGAGGCCCAGTGGCGTGAATCACGGGCAGCAATGAATAAACTCGTACAACAAATGGCTCCCGCCGTCGCCAAAATGAAGGAAGAAGAGCCTGATGCTGATGAAGAGGTCCTTGTAGCTAAAGTAGTAGATGCAATCGAGGACAAGACTGAGGAAAGTGATATTACCATAGACACGGGCACCGCAGTAGAAATTGCAAAGGATGCAATTGAAACTGCCGCTGCTGAAGCACCAGCAGGTGATGAGCCATCAGCAGTGGAGATCAAGCCATTACTTGACAAGTTTGCCACGTTTATTCAAAGAACAGGTGTTGGCAAAGGTCGTATAGATGAGAAGATTAATTATGTTATTAAAGCATTAGATTTAAAAGATACAAAACAATTCGGAAGTTCCCTTGCAAGAGAATTCAAAAGAGAAGAAATTCAAGCCCTTAAAGATCACTTTGAAGATACAAACAACGGTGCGCTCTTTTTCAAGCAATACTTTAGCCAAGACCCTGAGTTCTTAGAAAGGTTTAATCAGGCCCTCGCAGGTGAAAGTGAAGAAGAGCCCGGTGAAGAGGAAGAAGAAGCAGAGCAGGCACCAGAAAAACCTACAGCCCCAGAGGAACCTATTCCTGATGATGCCAAAGAAGCATACAAAACAGCCTTTAATACATTCCAAAAAGAATTTTTGTTTGTACCAACACTGTATCAGCAAGGACAAATTTTTCAAGACTTATGGAACCCAGTCTCTGTAATGGCTGGAAAAAGTAAAAATAAACTTGATCAAGCAGCCAGATCCTTAACGCTAGGGTCTGCATCTAAAGAAGAAGAAGCAGAAATACAAAAAGAAGAAATAGATGCAGCAGAAGCCTCTACTGAAGAAAAGAAAGAATTTAAAAGAGAGATATTAGAAAGAATGTTGGTCCTTCAGAAACATTCTAATCAAGTAGCTAATGTGTTGAAAATTTATGAAAAATACGCCAATGACCCGGGAGGACTAAAAGCTGGCTCCAAAGAATTGTTTAGGAAATATAAAGTCTCTGACCCTAAAAAACTTCTTTATAAGCTGGTGCAACTAATAATGGTTGATATAAATTCTCTCCTACAGATAATTGCCAACATGGGTATTGATGAGAAAACACCAGTAAAAGAATCTAAACTGCTAGAGGTTGAGGGTGAAACATTTGTTGATAAAGTGAAGAGAGTCCGTGCTGTGGCAAAAAGTGTTGAAGCTGAAGGCGACATTCTTCTAAGTTTAATCAGTAAGCAACCTAGTCAAGCCGCAGAGCCGCCACCCGAGGAGCAACCACCTGAAGAGACCGAAGAGAAGCCACCTGAAGATCCTAATTTACAAGAGGAAGAACAGGTAACAGCATCAGTGCGTGAAACATCAGTTAAAATCTACGATATGATGAAAACTATCAAAGAGTATTTCCCAACCGTGCAACCTCTCAAGTCAGAATATGAACTTGGTGAAGCGATCCAGCAGTTTGATGAAGCACTTGACCTTTTGTTATCTCACATAGCGACAATGCAAAGATTCAAGGATGATAGTCAAATAACAAAAGCAAACCTAAAATCAGCACAGATGGGACTAGAAAGAATAAAGGCTGTAATCATGGATGTATTTGGCGTTGCTGATGAAGGTAAGATTAAGCCACCTAATGAAAACGAAGCGTCCTATAATGAAGAAGGCGAGGAAAAGGTTAGATCTGGTGAACTGGAAGAGCCGACAACAAAAACACCTGAAGTAGAAGTTGAAAAAGATGATGAACCGCCAGAGGGAGAAGTAACAAAACTGTCAACCAGACAAGCAATCGAAAGACACATGAAAAACTACTTCCTACCACCTGAAGTGTTCTTTGAGGTGTTTGAAAATAACTCTCTGGTCAATGTTCCAGATAACAAAGCGGTTATGGAAGCGGCATATGATGCTTTTACTTTGTTTATAATACTTACCAAGGTTAAACAAGGTGCTGTAAATGAACAAGAAGACAAAGAAGTAATGGCAATCGCTAAAAACCCCGGTCAACAAATCGCCGCGAAACTTTTCCAATCAGGAATCTTTACCGACAAAGAAAAAGCCATGTACATAATGTTTAAAGTGTTGAACATAAAGATGCCAAAAAGAGCAAAGGAATTAGGCTTCTTTATGGGTAATGTCACCGTGGGTGAACTCAAAAAATTAAACATAGAGTTAACAAAGCGAGAACAGCGATATCCATTCGAAGTTTCAGTAGATAATGTCCAAAGCTTTCTCAGAACTTATGGTGAAGATGCTGCTTTTGTCGATGATGAGCAAAATACTGAAGAACCACAAGAGCCCACCTCAGATGATGCCAAGCAGGATGCCACGTCTGACACAGAACCTACTAGCGACAAAGAAGAAGCACCTGCCGAAGTGGAGACAAAAGTAGAAAAAGAGATAGAGAAACTAGTGCCTGAGCTTATGAACGACCCAGAGATTCAAGAAAAAATTGATGAGCTTCCCAAATCTCCTTCGGCAAACGAACTTGAACAATTGACAATGGATATTATGGAAAAAGAAGCAGCAATTAAAAAATTAGATCAAATGCAAAAGGATCTCGATACCGTTCTTAGCAAACCTGAAGTAAAAAAGTATCTTGCACAACCTGTTGAGGATAAGGTTAAAGAGAAGCGACCTGAGATCAAAATGCCTCCTCCGCCTAATGATGGATCCGAATTAGAACCAGACATGGGTGGAGCAGCAACAGCAGCAGACGCTGGAGTTAAAGGGATCGGTGACCTTGGAAGCGGCTTGGGACCAAAAAAAGTAGTCAGGAAAGCATTCAAGGATGCAATTAAAAAACCGAAGAGTCTGGCCGAAAAACTGGGCACAACATATCATATTGGTAATGCGGAGGAAGTTATAAGAAAGCACCTTGAAGACATTGGTACAACAATAAGTGAAAAAGGTCAAGGTGGTCGAGTTATTAAAACCTTGCCAGAGCTGCAAGCCGCACTTGTGGCTGGTAAAGCAATTAAGGCTGATGAACATTCGATGAAACTCACTAGATCGCTGGCAGATGCTCTCAAAAAACTAAAGATTACATTTCTTGAACCTGAGAGAAAAGAAGACTTACAAGAGCGTTTGGCTACAAAACTGTCTCCAATAATTCGAGACATTCTAAACAATAGGAAACTAAATGGCTAAAAAAAATTACGTGATAGATACATCAGTATTCTTATCAGATCCAAATACAATATACAAATTTCAAAACAATGATATTTTTATTCCACTAAAAGTTTTAGAAGAAATAGACAAACATAAAAAGCGTCAAGACTCTGTGGGCTTTAATGCTAGAAAGATCATCAAAATTCTTGATGGATACAGGGCGAAGGGCTGCTTGGTAAAGGGTGTTAGAATAAACAGAAGACAGGGTCTTGTAAAAGTCGTTAAAGGTGGTGATAATCTTCCGAACGAACTGAATCCTAGAGTAGCTGATCATATTATATTGTCCGGTGCACTGGCTGTTCAAAAAGAATTTCAAAACAGAAAAACGATTGTAGTGTCAAGAGACATAAATATGAGAGTTATTGCAAACTCGATTGGACTATTGTCAGAGGACTTTGAACCCACATCAATAGTAGACGATTCTCAAAAGCTTTATTCTGGATATGCTCAAATTGTTGTGGATGACGAACTAGTTGATCAATTTTATGATGAAGAAGAAATAATTATTCCTAAAGATTTAACTGATTCACAAAGAATAGTTTTGTACCCACATCAATTTGTTATGCTAATATCTTCATCAAACCAAAAGAAGACTGCATTGGGAAAGTTTATATCACATAACCTACCTCTTTTGAGAACAAGAAAGTGGGGCAATGGTTTAGACTTCGGAGTTATTCCAAGAAACAAAGAGCAGTCTTTTGCTTATGAATTATTGTTTGATACCAACATACCACTAGTATCTCTAATAGGCAAAGCAGGTTCCGGTAAAACCCTTATGGCTATATCGGCGGGGTTTGAGCAAACTTTAGGGCTCAAAGAACCTAAATACAAAAAGCTAGTAGTATCACGCCCAGTCCAGCCTTTGGGCAAAGACATTGGCTTCTTGCCGGGGTCTATGCATGAAAAAATGCTTCCATGGTTAATGCCAATACAAGACAACATGCAATTTTTACTAGGCAACGACAAAGCAATGCTAGCCAGCTATATGGAAAGAGGGTCCATAGAGTTGGAGGCACTAACTTATATCCGAGGCCGAAGCATAAATAATGCTTTCATAATAATTGATGAAGCACAAAACTTGACTGCTCATGAGGTAAAAACAATTATAACAAGAGTAGGTGAAAACACAAAGATCGTTTTGACTGGTGATATTGAACAAATAGATAATATCTACACAAATGAAACATCCAATGGATTAGCATATGCCGTTGAGAGATTCAAAACCAGTGACTTAGCGGGTCATATAACCTTCAATAAGGGTGAGCGTTCAAGGATCGCAACCCTAGCATCTAAGGTTCTTTAAAAAAAAATACTTATATTGCACTTGACAAACCTTTTCAAAGAGGTTATAATATATAAGTTAGGAGTTACCAATGAGTTGGATACAAGAATCTGCAAAAAGTGGGGCTAAGTTAAGGAAGCACTATACGATGCATGACATTGAAATTTTTATAAAAGACGATTTACCTAAAATAATAGATGTTGATTTTGTTTTTAAATACATAGCATCTGCAATCCCCTCTTTTTTGTTATCTGATATAGATGTTGTTTATATTGGAGAGTTTGAGCACTTAAGAAAGAGACATATTTCTGCCATTTATGAAGATGGTGCAATCTATGTAACAAATGAACAGGATAGCGAAATGGATCTAATTGATGATATAATCCATGAAGTTGCCCACTCAGTAGAAAAGAGGCATGTAGATCTAATTTATGGTGACAATGGAATACAGAACGAGTTCAAGAGTAAAAGACAAAAACTATACGATGTATTGAAATCAAAGGGTCGTAACCCTCCTATGGAAATGATTACAAACTTTAGCTACTCGCCTACTTTAGATAACTATTTTTATACAGAGATTACATACCCTGTCTTAGATCAGATATGTACTTTCGAGAAGCTTTTCGTAGGCCCATACTCAGCAACATCAGTTAGGGAATACTTTGCTTCCAATTTTGAAAGATATTTTTTAGGTGAAAACATGTTGGTTAGAAACTTTTCACCTGCGGTATTTTTTAAAATAAAAGCATTATTAGAATTGGAGGAACAGTGAAGCATATATCATATTCAGAATTAAAAACATGGGCGGAATGTCCATACAAACATAAACTAAGTTACATCGACAGGGTTAAGAAATTTATTGGAAACGAATTTACAGCCTTTGGTAGAGCCCTGCATGATGTTTGCGAGAACATAGTCATGACAGAACATCGTGACGTTAGTGGTGAAGACTACTTTGATGCTTCCTTTAGAAAGGAATTGAAAGCCCTTGAAGAAGCGGAGTTGGATAAGAAGCTTGTTGTCAACATGCAACAACAGGCCCATGTTATTATTCCACAAATTGAACCCTATTTAAACGCCCATTTTGGCTCATACGAGGTCTTTTCGGTCGAAGAGCGACTGTATGAAGAGGTAGAGTTTGTAAAGCCAATAGAACGCAAATTTAAGGGGTTTATTGACCTTGTTATAAAGACTGACGATGGCAAGTACCATGTTATTGATTGGAAGACATGCTCATGGGGCTGGGACGCCAAGAAAAGATCAGACAAACTTATAACCTACCAATTGACTTTGTATAAAAAGTTTTTTTGTGAAAAGCACAATGTCGATCCATCTGAGGTAGAGACACACTTTGCATTGTTAAAAAGAACAGCAAAAAAAGATAATGTTGAGATATTTAGAGTCACTTCTGGACCTAAAAAGACAGACAATGCTACTAAACTTTTAACTCACGCAGTTAAAAATATTGAAAAAGCTCACTATGTCAAGAACAGAAACTCTTGTACATATTGTGAGTTTAACAACACCGAGTTCTGCACAAGATAAAAAAAATATTTTTTTTCTTGACAAACTCTTTAAATCATGTTATATTAAATCTAAAAGGAGTTAACTTGAATAAAAAAATTAAAGTACTGACACTAGGCGACCATCCCCTGTCGCCTTCTGGTGTTGGTTCTCAAACAAAATATGTATGCGAAGCTCTGCTTCGTTCGGGGAATTTTCAAATTATATCTTTAGGCGGGGCGATCAAGCACCACGACTATCGACCTGTTCGTGTAGAAGAATTTAAAGAAGACTGGCTTGTAATCCCAGTTGACAATTATGGAACAAAAGAAATGATAAGATCTTTACTGCGCAATGAAAAGATCGACATGGTATGGATAATGACTGACCCAAGATTTTGGGGATGGCTTTGGGAAATGGAAAATGAAATTCGACCATTGTGTCCAATCGTATACTATCATGTGTGGGACAATTATCCTGTACCAATGTACAACAGGAAGTTTTATCTATCAAATGATGTGGTAGCTAGTATTTCAAAATTAACTCACGACATTGTAGGTAAAGCAGCACCAGAGGTCAATAGGGTTTATATTCCCCACGCAGTAGATGGCAATATATTTAAGCCACTTCTACCAGAACAAAAGCAGTATTTGCGAGACCACAACCTACCTGAAGAGGATAGAGATAAGTTTATTTTCTTTTGGAATAATAGAAACGCTAGAAGAAAACAGTCTGGCTCTTTAATTTGGTGGTTCAAAGAATGGCTTGATAAAGAAGACATGCACGAAAAAGCGCAACTGATTATGCATACTGCTCCTAACGACCCCCATGGTCAAGATTTAGAGCAGATTATTGATCACTTGGAGCTTTCAACACATAGGCAGGTATTATTGTCTACAAAGAAAGTAACGCCACAGGATCTAGCTGCGATGTATGGTATGTGTGACTGCACAATCAACATCTCAGATGCAGAAGGATTTGGCTTGGCCACCCTTGAGTCATTATCTTGTGGTACGCCCATCATTGCAAACATGACCGGAGGACTACAAGATCAAATGATTAACGACGATGGTGAAGAACTGGGCGTAGCTATTTATCCAAATGCAAAGGCTATTATCGGTTCTCAGCAGGTGCCGTACATCTATGAAGACCGCTTCAACAAGGGACAGTTCTTCTCTGCTTTAACAAAGATGATCAATATGTCACCAGAATACAGAGAAGAGTTGTCTATTAAAGGTCGAGAACACGTAAACAAGAACTTTAATTTTACGAAGTTCAATAACCAGTGGGTTGATCTAATGACCAAACTTCACGAAGAAGAAGGTTCATGGGAAACTAGAAAAAATTATAACAACGTACAACTTATGGAGGTAGCGTGAAAAAGAAAATTTTTGTTAGAGGTCCGATGCTTTCACAATCTGGCTACGGTGAACAAGCTAGATTTGCAATCAGATCCCTGAGATCCAGAGAGGATCTATATGATATTTACCTACAGCCCATAAGGTGGGGTGAAACTGGATGGATTTGGGAAGATAATGAGTTTCGTCGTTGGATGGATCAAAGAATCGCAGAGACATCGGCCCTCGTTCAGGCCCAACAGTTTCAGCCAGATATCAGTTTGCAAATTACAATCCCAAATGAATTCCAAAACTTGGCTCCTGTAAATGTAGGCTACACTGCTGGGATTGAAACAACAAACGTTGCTCCTGAGTGGCTTGCGAAGGCAAATGAAATGGATAGAATGGTTGTCATCTCAGAACATGCAAAGGCTGGCTTTACAAACACAATAGCCAGAGCAGTCAACAAGCAGGACAACAGCGAATTTGATTATAAAATCAGAGAAGATTTGCAGATCACACCAGTAAACTACGCAGTTAGAGATTTGGAACCCGAAGAGATCCCCTCTTTTAATCTAAAGCATGACTTCAATTATCTTGTCGTTTCACAGATGGGACCAAGAAAAAATATGGAGAATACCATCAGATGGTGGGTTGAAGAGTTTATCGATCAAGACGTTGGTCTTATCGTAAAAACTGCATTCAAGGGTAACAGTAATATAGATAGAGAGTTTACATTTGAGTACATCAAGAAGCTATTAGCTGCTTACCCTGATAGGAAGTGTACCGTAAACCTTCTTCATGGTGACCTTTCTGAATCACAAATGTGGGGCCTCTACAATCACGAAAAAGTTAAGGCATTTGTTAACATAGCACACGGTGAAGGTTTTGGTTTGCCGATATTTGAAGCAGCACAAGCTGGTCTTCCTGTAGTAACTGTACCATGGGGTGGACAGCTTGATTTCTTGAGACACAATGGTAAAAGCTATTTCACCGAGGTGGATTACGATGTTCAAGCCATTCAACCTCAAGCAGTTTGGAAAGGGGTTCTCGAAGAGGGAACCATGTGGACATATGCAGACCAAGGATCATATAAGATGGCTCTTCGGAAAGTTAGAAGCGAGTGGGATGAGGCCAAGAAAACAGCAGATGCATTAAAAGAGATCTTACTAGAAGAGTTTACTGAAGAAAAGCAATATGCTGCTTTCTGTGATGCTGTCTGGACCCCAACAGAAGAAGAACTCAAATGGATAGAAGAGACATCAGAAATAGAGGTACTATGAAGAAAATAGGATTTGTCTGTGACTTCTTCAAAGAAGACTTGGCAGGTGGTGGTGAGGTTAATGACTCTAATCTCATCAACCATCTTCAGTCTTTTTATGATATAAAAAAATATAGAAGTAAGGATGTTACAATAGAAGATCTTCAAGAACTAGATTCTGTGGTGGTTGGCAATTTTACCATGATGCCAGCACAGGTCGCCGAATATCTTTCAAAAGAGAAAGATTATTTTATTTATGAGCATGATCACAAGTATGTTTCAACCCGGGATCCCTCGAAATTTAAAAATTTTGAAATACCACAATCTAAAGTAATTAACAGATCTTTTTATGAGTCTGCTGCTTGTGTGATTGTTCTGAGTGAGATTTGTCGCCAAGTACTAACAGCGGCTATACCAACAACAATGGTACACAGTATAGGCTGTAGTTTGTGGTCAAAAGAATCTTTTGATTTACTCAGAGAGCACAGTTCGAACAAAAAAAGACACAACATCTGCATAATGAAGAATATGAATCCAACAAAAAATTACGTAAAGACTGTTGAATACTGTAAAGCGAACAACCTAGACTACAGAGAGCTAGAACCAGCAGATCATCAAAGATTTCTCCGCGCAATGTCAAAACATAAAAACCTTTTATTTATACCGACTGTTTTGGAGACATACTCCAGACTTTGTGCTGAAGCAAAGATGCTCAACATGGGTGTCATGACTAATAAAAAATTAATAGGATTTTTCAGTGAAGAGTATTCTTCCCTGCAAGGCGAACAGTTGATTGACCATATAGAGTCTAAAAACGAAGAAGCTCTTAAGTTCTTCAAGGAGTTGTTTTGAAAGTAATAGGCTTGGCGTCTGATCACAATGGTGTTGATTTAAAAGAGGGTATGAGGATCTACTTGAAAGGCCTTGGATATACAACAATAGATATTGGCCCCTACAACACGGACAGGAAAGTTGATTATGTTGATTATGCAAATCAATTATCACAAATGATAACAAATAAAGATTTGGAGTGTGGTATATTGATATGCGGAACAGGTGTTGGCATGAGCATCGCTGCAAACCGCTTTCAAAGCATAAGAGCAGCACTTGTACATAATGTCCTGACTGCACCAAAATGTCGGGAACACAATAACTCAAATGTTTTATGTCTAGGGAACTGGTCAACGTCAGAGAAAGAAAACTATGAAATACTAGACTTATGGCTAGAGACCAACTTTGGTGAAGGAAGGCATGTAAAAAGAATAGAAAAGCTTTCTAAAGAAAAGAAAAAGGTCGTATTCGCAAATGGAGTTTTTGATATCTTACACAGCGGTCACATAGAGTTGTTAAGCTTTGCCAAATCCTTGGGAGAAAAGCTTATTGTGGCCATAAACTCTGACGAAAGCGTAAAAAGACTAAAGGGCCCAAATCGTCCAATAAACTCACAAGAGGATAGAAAAAAAATATTAGAGTCTCTGTATTTTGTTGACGAGGTTGTCATCTTTGATAGTGATGAGCCAAAATCTTTAGTTGACGCAATCAAGCCGTCAGTCTTGGTAAAAGGTGGCGAATGGACCGCAGACCAAGTTAGACTAAGAGACCAAGTTTCTCAGGATATTGAAATAAAAATTTATCCATATGTGGAGCAATACTCAACAACAAGTGTTATAAAGAAAATACATGAAAAGAAAGACTGGAGAAAGAGTGAGTAATAGCATTTTAGTAATAGGCGATTCAATAATAGATCATGATATTTATTGCGAAGCAACAGGCTTATCTTTAGAGACCCCAACCCTAAAGACAAAACTTATTGAAGAAAAACATTTATATGGCGGTGCAGCTAATGTGGTTGAGCACCTTCTGGCTCTAGACACGCCAGTTACGTTTATAACAGGAGTAGGTTCAGATGAGTTTACTTCTGTTTTGTTAGAATTTGGAACTTATAAAGGCTTGGACCTCCGACCAATTGGCTATCTCGGTGCCAACTTAGTTAAATCAAGATACTGGGTCAAAAGAGGAACAGATAGGTACAAAACGCTACAGATCAACAGGGGTGATAAAATAAGCGACCACGATGTCCTACACACTGTGGAAAAGCTTTTGGGTGCGACCCACCATATGTGGACGGGTTTTCCATTTAACAAAGCTATACTGGTTGACTATGGTAATGGAATGTTTTCAGATATTAATAAAACACAGCGA
>Ga0160423_10000072_pt1 | contig 65570 bp, 89 predicted proteins | sample CRUFie14St8metaG_FD_108191 | JGI IMG/M metagenome (GOLD analysis project Ga0160423, IMG submission 108191) | Marine microbial communities from the Costa Rica Dome - CRUD Field 142mm St8 metaG | ecosystem: Environmental > Aquatic > Marine > Oceanic > Photic zone | place: Costa Rica: the Eastern...
CTCACGCTCCCCTGGTGGTAAGATGGTGTCTGGTGACTCCAAGATGAGTGGTGCTGAATACACCCATGGTCGTAGAGTCAAGGCAGCAAACCCTGGTATGCAACCTGATGTAGGTGGCAAGACCAAACCCAAGTCACAAGGTAAGATGGACAGAGGCACTCGTGCCGATCTTCAATACCGTAAGGCAAATCTGAAGAAAGAAGCATTTGCTTTCTCTGACGAAGAATTATTTGAACTGTATGAGAACTTTGAAGAGTTTGATCAGGTAACTGATGAGGAACTTGTAGATTTCATGCTTGAGTCTATCTGTGAATTAGCAGAAGACGAGCAAGATCTTCTAGAGATCTGTGAAGCATTAGAAGAAATCGAACTTGATGAAGCAGCACCTCGTATGCAGAAGGGTGCTATGGCATATGATGGTCCTAATAAGGATGCATCTGAAGCAAAGGATCGTCTTCTCGCTAAGGCAAAGGCAAAGCGTGAAGCAAGAATGGCGAAAGAAGGTTTCGATCATATCGCAACTGGAGCACCTAAGAAGAAAGAAGCACCTGCAGGTCCTTCTAAGATGGATAGAGTAAAGAGTGCTGCTAAGAAAGCAGGTAGTATGCTCAAGAAAGGTGTAGAGAAGGCAGCACCTGTCGTTAAGAAAGGCATCAAATCAGCAGGTAAGTCTGTTTCAAAGAATGCAGGTAAGGCAGTTGGTGAATTCCAAGCAGCAAGAATCAAGCAGAAGAGAGCAGCATTGTCTCGTTCTGATGACAAACCAAAATCATCTTCTAGTGGAGATGGTGATAAGACTGGTGGTAAGTTAGACAAACTTATCTCTGATGTCAGAGGCAAGAAGTCCGACTCTGGTAGTTCTTCTAGTAGCAGTGGTAGTTCCTCTAGCGGTAGTTCCTCTGGTGGTAGCAGTTCTTCTAGTGACAGCAGCAGCGGTAGCAGCGGTGGTCAAACTAGAAAGGCAGTTGGTGGTGCACTCAAGTCTGTAGGTAGACTTCTTAAGAAGGGTCTCAAGAAAGCAGTTGGTAAGACTTCTAGATTGGTATCTAAAGGTAGTGACAAACTTGCTAAGAGACTTGGTGAAGACTACGAAACTATCTCTCATCTCTATGAGTCAGGTCTGTTTGAAATCTTCGAGATCGAAAAGGTTATTGAAGAGAACTATCGTGCAATGAGAAATCCTGAGAAGTACGAGAGGGATCAAGAGAAGAGTGACAAGAGAAGTGCTAGACAGAAGAGAATGGATGATCCTAAGACAGGCATCAATTCTCCTGCATTCAAAGAGTTCATGCGTAAACAAGGTATGTGATCTATGTTAAGTTTCAAAGCACTAACCGAAAAAAAGAAAACTGAAGTAAAGGTGAATCCTAAAAAGGATGAACTTTTAGAAGCACCTCGCAAGAAGGACATGAATCATGGTGATGATTGTGACTGCAAAATTTGCGAAGCAAAACGCAAAGGCGAGGAGGTTCACGATGGACCTGACACTGCTAAAGTAGAATCAGTCGAACCCCTAAATAAAACACTTACTAACCAAACCGCTTATGACAGTCATCAAGAAGTTTCAGAAGAAAGCAATCAAGAAGAGCGCAATCAAGAAACTTCCCTCGTTAGATTCTCCGACTTTAACGAAGCAACCAGACTGAAGAAAGAAAAGGGATACGACAAAGGCGGGACTAGAAAACCTGCACCGAAACCTAAAGATGGTAAACCATCTGCTCTGGATATTGTAAGGGCATCGATTACCAAACAGTATGGTAAGGGTGCTATCATGTCTAGTGGCAGCAGACAACAGAAGAAGGTCAAGGGTCAGAAAGACGAACGTGGAACTGGCAAGTATAAGAAAGCAGCAGATGCTAAGAAGCAAACTGCAGCAGATGCCAAGAAACGAGGTTTCAAATCAACTCAGAACTACGTTGACACCATGGCACGCTATGGTGGTAAAGATAACTATGACAAGGGCAGGGGTCTAGGAACTTGAACTGCCCCGAAGGTCAGTATTATTGCTTCGATGACAAGAAGTGTAAACCCATACCTAAAGGTATGAAAGTAGGAAAGGATGGTATGCTTATGCAAACCGAAGAATTAGCACATCTAAAAAAAGAAAAAGAACATAAAGAACGTGACGCTCGAATGAAGTATGGTAAAGGTTACAAGGAGGTCATGGCAAACGCAAAGAAAGCAAAAGAGAAACTCTACAAAGATACTAGAGAGAAAGGTGTCAGATTCTATGACAAAAAAGGATCTGGTTACATGAAGGGTGGTAAAAAGAACTACGATTGATAGCCTATATATTGTAGTTTACATAATAATGAACCATGGTAGGATTTTTACTCCCTCTCGCCTATAAGGTAATCGATTCAGCAATCGCAAAGATTCCTGATGACGAAGAACTTGGTGAAAAACTCATCGAGATCTGTCTTTTGATCGTTGGTAAGGCAGTCAAGTTGACTAAAACTGACGCTGATGATAAGTTATTCGAGAAAGTCAAAGAAGCACTTGTTGCCAGAGATTGATACTCGCATAAATAAAGAATAGAAAGTATTTCACACACTGGAGAAACAATGTCTTTATACGGAAGAGTTGACTCCACTGCTAACCAGACCGCTGTCGGTCGTACCATTGGTAACAGCGGTGGGTCAGTTACAAAAACTATCGTCTTTGTTGACGAAACTGAGTGCGGTCTACCTGCGAACATTGGTCGTGGTTTGACTTCACCTGGTTGGTGGGCATACCACACCTACACTGATGTGTCTGGTGCAACTCGCCATAGATCAGAGCATTTAATGTTCTTAACTAACCCAGAAGCAAACGCTGATGAGACACTGAGTGATGACACAATCGCAGCAGACGCAGCGAACACTATCACCTTGTCTACAAACAACACTGATAAGACAACTTCAAGTGGTGCAGCAACATTCGCAGTGGTAGCATCTGTAACCAACAGTGGTACAGCAACCTTCCAATGGCAGAAGAGACTTACCTCCTCAGGTAGATTCTCTAACGTGTCTGGTGCAACTAGTACAAACCTTGCACTTACAGGACAGACTGCAGCAAATGATGGTAACCAGTACAGAGTTAAAGTTAACTCCAACAATGGTGCTCCAGAAGTTATCTCCGCAGTAGCAACCTTAACATTCGGCAGTTAATAGTCTATGAAGTTTGACGAACTGAATGAGTCTAACTACATTCTGTTCGCCATCAAACATTATGAAAATCCTCAATGTGTAACCAAAGAGGATTTCGATGAAGATATAAAGCGATTCAAATACTTGAAACGTTTGTTGAAAAGATACTTGAGAGGGGGTCAATTAAGGATCCCCCTTATCTTGAATCACCTCATCATACTTTATAATGTGTTTGGCGATGCAGCAACACCCTTACTATTTTTCAAATTTGAAAGGGAATACTGGTGTATGTTGAAGACTCTACTACTTTACTTGAATAAATATCCTGTAGGGATGATGACAAGTCTTGACGTAGATCCCGTACTCAAAGAAGAACTGGACAAAATCTAATGAACGAAGAAATGATGACAGCAGGAACAGGAGGTTTCAGTGGCAGTGCTGCTGCAACAGGTCCTAATGCGGGTTACGATCCAGTCTTAAATTTTAAGAAGAAAGTTCAGAAAAGAAAGAAGAAGGTACAGAAAGAATCTAAAGAGAATCCGACTACACCGTCAAGACTATTTCAATACAAAGTAAATGTTCCTGGGATCGGTGACACTATTATCTTTGCTAATAGTCCTGCTGAACTCAAGATGAAACTCAGACTAATGATCATGCCTCAGTATAGGAATGACATTAGTATCGAAAGAATCCTTCCTGCTAATGCAGCGAAGTTCTTTATGGATAGAAGAATGAAAGCAATGAAGAATGTTTCTGAGGAAACTGTGCAAGAAAATGCTGAAGCACAGATGAAACAGAAACAAGCAATGATGAAGATTGCTATCGAGAAGAAGAAGGTGCAGATGAAGAAGCAAGAGATGGCAAAGCAACTTCAAATGAAAACAGCACAACTTAAGAAACAAGCAAGGGCGGGTGCAGAACAAGACGCAACGAAAACGTAATGTCAGACATTAACTCAGCAATACTAGAAAGATTAGAAAAAGTAGTTGACTCTCTTCAAGAAAACTCTGTGAAGATGGGTCAACTTCTTGCTGTTCATAATGAAAAACTTGATAAGCAAGGTGAGGTAGATGGGATCCTGTTCGAGAAAATCGACAGGTTACACACCGATCTCAATCGTGAAACAAACGCAATCAAAAAGGGGTGCGAACGTGACATCAGAAAAGTCGATGAGCGTCTTAGACTCATGGAAAAGAAAATGTGGTCTATCTTTGGTGCTCTTAGTATTATATCTTTCCTCGTTAGTCCAATCGGACAAGCATTCATCAATTCGACATCAGGGTTGACAAATCAAGGAAACAGTAGTAGCATAGAAAAGCGATAGAAACCTTCTAGGTGATTGATTATCATTTCGCTGCTCTTTGTTCAGCGAGACTTGACAAATTTAAGAAGGTGAAGGACGGTACTTACAACTTCCGTTGTCCTTATTGTGGTGACTCACAGAAGCATCTCAACAAGGCAAGAGGGTACTTCTTTACCAAAAACTCAGGACTTGTCTACAAGTGCCACAACTGTGGTGTAGGCAGGTCCTTTGGCAATTTTTTGAAGGATCAAGCGAACGATCTCTATGATGAATATGTCATGGAGAGGTACAAAAGTGGACTGACTGGAAAGGGTAGAAATGTTGCCTCACCCAAGTTTGAAACTAAAAAACCTAAGTTCAAGAAAAAAGGAAACCTAGAGTCTATTGCCGATCTAAATAATGAGCACCCTGCAAAAGGATACTTATTAGGTCGTGGTATACCAGAGAAATACTTCTCTGACTTATACTATGCAGAGTCCTTCTGTACATGGGTTAACACCCAAAAACCTACATTTACCGATGTCAATAAAGATCACCCCAGAGTTATTATACCTTTCATTGACACGCAGGGAGAATGGTTCGGTTTTCAAGGACGGTCGCTAAATCCTAAAGATAAACTTAGGTATATCACGGTCATGCTTGATGACAACAGAACCAAAGTCTATGGTTTAGATCGAGTAGATTTTAATAAAACTGTTTACATCACAGAAGGACCGATAGATAGTCTGTTTATCGACAATGCTATTGCTATGGCAGGAGCAGATATTGACTGGAAACTATTGAAAGATAGGGAAGCAGTATTCGTCTTTGATAATGAACAAAGAAACCCAGAGATTATCAAACGTATGTCAAATGCGATTGATAGAGGATACGAGATTGTTATCTGGCCAACACATTTAGGTGAAAAAGACCTTAATGATATGGTAATCAGTGGACAAGACGTTCAATCTCTGGTAGAATTTAACACTTACAGTGGACTTGAAGCACACGTTAAACTCAGTGAATGGAAAAAGGTATGACACCAACAGAAATTAATGTTATCAAACGAGATGGTACTAAAACACCTCTCAATCTTGATAAGATTCACAAGATGGTAGAACTTGCATGCAATGGACTTGCAGGTGTATCAGAGTCGGCAGTCGAAATGAATGCGAATCTTCAACTATTTGATGGCATTAAAACTTCTGACATCCAAGAGATTCTTATCAGGTCAGCAAATGATCTAATTGATCTTGATGCACCTAACTATCAGTATGTGGCAGCAAGACTGCTGCTATTCAGTCTCAGGAAGCAGGTCTATGGAGAGCATCCAGACCGTCGCCCTCATCTGTATACGCATGTATTGAAGTGTATCGAACAAGGTGTCTATGATGAAAGCATTCTTGATAGATACACAGAAGAAGAATTTAATATTCTCGATGGTTATCTAGACCATGACAGAGACTACTTGTTTACCTATGCAGGTATCCGACAAGTCTCAGATAAATATCTTGTACAATGTCGCTCGACTGGTGCGGTGTATGAAACACCCCAGTTTATGTACATGATGGTAGCAGCGACACTATTCCAATCTGACGACAAGTTTTATAGACTTGAATACGTCAAAAAGTATTATGACGCAATCTCAAAACACAAACTCAACATCCCGACGCCAATCATGGCAGGGGTCAGAACCCCCATCAGACAATTTGCCTCATGTGTTCTTGTTGATGTTGATGACACCCTCGATAGCATTTTTAGCAGTGACATGGCTATTGGTAAGTATGTTGCACAAAGGGCGGGCATCGGTATTAACGCAGGTAGAATCAGGGGCATCAACTCTAAAATCCGTAGCGGAGAAGTACAACACACAGGGGTCGTCCCTTTTCTCAAAAAGTTTGAGGCAACTGTCCGATGCTGCACTCAAAATGGCATCCGAGGTGGATCAGCGACAGTCCATTTTCCCATTTGGCACCAAGAAATCGAAGACATCATCGTCCTCAAAAACAACAAAGGCACGGAAGACAACCGTGTAAGGAAGTTAGATTATAGTATTCAACTATCAAAACTATTCTATGAGAGATTCTGCTCGAATAAAGAAATCACGCTCTTTTCACCGCACGACGTTCCAGGTCTGTATGACGCTTTTGGTACTGATGCATTTGATGATCTATACGTTACATACGAGCAAGATCTATCAATTCCAAGAACTACCATCGGAGCACAGAAACTCTTCATGGATTTACTGAAGGAGAGAGCAGAGACTGGTCGTATCTATCTAATGAATATTGACCACTGTAACTCACACTCCTCCTTCAAAGATAAGGTAAACATGAGTAACCTCTGCCAAGAGATTACTCTTCCTACAGATCCTATCCAACACATTGATGGCAATGGTGAGATTGCTCTATGCATTCTCTCTGCTGTCAACGTAGGTAAACTAACAAAGTTGGATGAACTCGATGAGTTATGCGAACTTGCAGTGCGTGGACTTGATGCTCTGATTGATTATCAGAACTATCCTGTTGCTGCTGCAAAGCAAAGTACGCTTAACCGAAGATCATTAGGAATCGGTTATATTGGTCTGGCACATTACCTTGCTAAGAACGGTGCAAAGTATGATTCACAGAAGGCATTCGACCTCGTTCATAAACTCACTGAGAGGTTCCAGTATGCCCTTCTAACGACGTCAAATCGCCTCGCCATGGAGAAGGGTCCTTGCGGTTATTTTGGTAAAACAAAGTATGCTGATGGCATTCTTCCGATTGATACATATAAGAGTGACGTAGATGAAATAGTACCGAATGACCTTTCATGTGATTGGGAGTATCTCAGAGGTAGGATCAAGGAGTATGGACTCAGGCACAGCACTTTGTCCGCACAAATGCCTTCGGAGAGCAGTTCCGTTGTGTCAAACGCAACCAATGGAATCGAACCTCCTCGCGACTACTTGTCCGTTAAGAAGTCGAAGAAAGGACCCCTTAAGCAAATTGTTCCATCATATACTACACTGAAGAGTAACTACACATTGTTATGGGACATGCATAATAATGACGGTTACATCAAAGTTACTGCTGTAATGCAGAAGTTCTTTGATCAGGCGATCTCTGGTAACTGGTCTTACAACCCAGAGAACTATCCAGATAATGAAGTACCTGTGACCGTAATGGCACAAGATCTTCTTAACACATACAAGTATGGTTGGAAGACGTCGTATTACCAGAACACCTACGACGCTAAAAAAGATGGTGACGAACCCTCTAGTAATGTTGACAATTTGATTAACGAAATACTCACCTCGGAGGAAGAAGACTGTGACTCTTGCAAAGTTTGAAGGAAAAGGAATGACCGTATTTAACAAGAACAAAGTAAACACAAAGAAGCAACCTATGTTCTTTGGACAACCTCTTGGTGTTCAAAGATATGATGAATATAAGTATCCAGTGTTTGATAAACTCACTCAACAACAACTTGGATATTTCTGGAGACCCGAAGAGGTTTCCCTACAGAAAGATCGTTCCGACTATCAAACTCTGACTCCTGAGCAGAAGCATATCTTTACTTCTAACTTGAAGTATCAGATCATGCTTGACTCTGTACAAGGTCGTGGTCCTGGTATGGCATTCATTCCATACTGTTCTCTTCCTGAGTTGGAAGCATGCATGACTGTATGGGAGTTTATGGAAATGATCCATAGTAGATCCTATACTTACATCATTAAGAATGTGTATTCAGATCCAGGTGAAGTATTTGATACTATCTTGGAGGATCCAAATGTAATGTCTCGTGCAGAGTCTGTGACTTCATCGTACAATGACTTCATTGAACATGCACATGATTATGACACAGGACAAATGTGGGATCTTGCAAGAGATGGACACACTACTGGTCAGTGGGATCGTAGAGAACTAAAGCGTAAACTTTATAGGGCGATTGCAAATGTCAACATCCTCGAAGGAATCCGTTTCTATGTGTCGTTTGCGTGCTCGTTTGCTTTTGGCGAGAATAAACTTATGGAGGGTTCGGCAAAGATACTCTCTCTTATTGCTAGAGATGAAAGTCAACACTTGGTTATCACGCAGAATATCTTGAAGAAGTGGGCAGATGGTGATGATCCTGAGATGCAAGAGATTGCTATCGAAGAGAAGGATCAGGTTATGCATATGTTCAAGAAGACAGTTGATGAAGAGAAAGCATGGGCAAACTATCTGTTCAAAGAAGGTAGTATGATCGGTCTGAATGAAAAACTACTTCATCAGTATGTTGAATGGATTGCTAACAAGAGAATGAAAGCGATTGGTTTAGATCCAGTCTTTGATATTCCACTTAGAAACAATCCTCTTCCTTGGACTCAGCACTGGTTGAGTTCTAGAGGACTACAAAACGCACCACAAGAAACGGAGATCGAAAGTTATGTCGTCGGAGGAATCAAACAAGACCTCAAAGCAGACGCCTTCGCAGGATTCAGTCTATAACGAAATCCTAGAGAAAGGAAATGATCTTGGTCCAGACGTGACAGACATGCTCTGGACTGCTGCAAGAAAGCAAGCAATGGAAAGACTGCACGAAGACTTAAGAAAAGATAAAGACAATATCAAAGATTAAAAACTGTATCACAGTGAACTACATTTGTTAGGAATCTATGATATAAATATAAATGTAGCAACAGATACAATTTAGTATCGTATGTTACCAACTACGTTCATCACCTTCGGGTGACGCAAGTAGGTCGCGGAACGGAGCGTTCATCTCATGCCACACTTGATAGGGATATTACTAGCAGCAGGTATGACCTGTGCCGATGTATCTGAAAAGATAAATCGAGTCAGGAATCACAAGGACCTAACTCCTCAACAGAGGGAAGAAGTTATTGAGATTTATTCTGTTCATCTAATAAAGTCACTAGGTATGGAGTGTGACTGGGACGCAAACGACTAAAGGAACGGGCGAAAATCCAACTACTTTAGGAGAAAAAACAAATGGCACAAGTCGTTTACCGTGGGGTTTCATACAACCCAGAAGAGTACAAGAAGAAAATTCTTGAAGAAGCAGCACAAGAAAGACGTCACGAACTCATGTATCGTGGTATCAAACTTGTGAGAAACAAAAAGTGAGGATAAGCAAATGGCAGTACTTTACATAAGTGCTTTCATGGTTGCATTTCTGACTCTCATCTACGGTGAGATTCGTTTACTGCACCAATGGGGGCATTAAACAAAAGATCACGAGATCAACACACAGACCCTGGGCATTGACGCCTAGGGTCTTTTATTGTATAATAAATATTGAAAATGTACAAGGAGAGTCATGAAACTTTTTCTGGACTGTTCTGATGCTGAATTAATCAAAACTTATTATGAGACAGGATTAATTGATGGTGTCACGACGAACCCATCATTAATGTTGAAAGCAGGTGAGGAACCCATGGAAGTCTACAAGAAGATATCCGAGATCTTCCCATTCCATGCATCCATCTCTGCAGAAGTAGTAGGTGAAACAGCACAAGAAATGTTAGATCAGGCAGAACCGCTGATCAACATTGGACCAAACATTACTATCAAGGTTCCATGCACACCTCAGGGTTTAAAAGCATGTAAAGATTTAACTGATGACGATGTATCTGTAAATGTTACGTTAGTCTTTTCAGAATCTCAAGCAATTTTAGCAAGTAAGGCAGGAGCAACATATGTGTCTCCTTTTGTAGGTAGAGTATTCGATCAATCATTTGATGGCATTGGATTAGTAGAAGGCATTGCAGATGTATTCGCAACGCACGGTTCAAAGACTCAAGTATTAGCAGCATCTATCAGAGAGGTTTATCAAGTCGAACAAGCATTCAAAAGGGGTGCTGATATCTGTACTATCCCAAGTAAAGTATTTGCGAAGATGTACTCTCACATCTTAACAGACAAAGGTCTGGAGATTTTTGATAGAGACTGGAAGAATCTGCAAGCAGAACTGGGAGAAAAAGGTTGACTTACACCTGTCAGGCGACAGATGATGACTTTAGACGTCTACCACAATCAGGACGGGGAATTATGCGAAAGAGAGATCTACTAGCACGAATTTACAAACATAAACAAGACCTTTACAATGGTTTTTATGACGGGGCATCTGATGATTGGTTAGAAGGTGCCCACCACATGCTCAACCAATGCCTTGAATTAGCACAGGAGTATGCAGACTAATGAAAAAGAAAAACTTAAAAACACTCATACAAGATATTGAGATTGCCTTGGCAGAATTAAAGTCGGAAGTTTATTCAGACACTTCTGCTTATCGTATAAGTACTGATAGTGATAGGCACACTACATATCTTGACATCAACGACGAAGACGGTATCTGCGACTGATGATTACGAAAATCCTTGGACTTATAACGGTGTTATCTTTCATAGCGATGACATCGGTGAGTCTTATGGGTTTGTATACTGTATACTTAATACGCTCACTGGGCAAAGGTATATCGGTAGAAAGTACTTCTATCAATTCAGAACCCCAAAAGGGAAAAAACGAAAAGTTAAATCTGAATCTGACTGGAAGAAATACTATGGAAGTTCAAAAGAACTAATAGAAGACAAGAAAAAACATGGTGCATCAATCTTCAAACGCACCATTATCAGTATACATAATACGAAAGGTCTGGTAAACTTTAACGAGACCAAACAATTATTTCTCAACAACGTACTAACGGAGGCAATGGAAGATGGTTCCCCTGCATACTACAACTCTAACATTCTCGGTCGGTACATGCGAAAAGATTATTTTAATGCTTGACAGACGCTAGGACATCGGTTATACTACTGAGGTAGTTCAGACACATGCTTTTCATGAGTTGGATTGATTTCCTAGACGAAGACATCTCAGAGGAGAAATCCTATTTGGATGTCCAAATCGATAAGTTGCATACTCTAGTTGCCAAGGGGTACAAAGAGGATGCTGAAAAGTTGAATCTGAGTATACAAACTGCCTCAAAAATTCTTTTGGGTCAGTAGCACAGCGGATAGTGCAACTGCCTTCTAAGCAGTCGGTCGCAGGTTCAAATCCTGCCTGACCCGTTGCCCTTCATAGGGGCATTAACGGACCATTAGAAAGGTACACATATGACTACAGCACAACGATTCTCGTCGTGTCTTTCCATCCTTGAGGATGCGGTTGACAGACAGATTATGCTCGACTCCGAGTATCCTATTATTCATCAACAGTTACTTAAACACTATGAGGACAAAGGAGTTGACTTCTACGGTGATGTAGACGAGGATTATGACATCCTACTTGCGAAACTTGAAGCAGACCTTTATTATTATGACCAAGACTAACGTGATTCTAGAACGGTATCCTTACCGTTATGTTGAGCAGGGGACTCTCGACAATGGATTCCCTGATTATCGTATCCAAAAGTTCCATGACTGGACCCAGAGGTATCGAGACATGTATCTCCTAGACAACTCCATTCAACTGGATTGTGCTATGGAAGATTTTGAATACACTAAATGGTTAGATCCTGATCCTGAGGTACAAGCATACCGCAAGTACAACTAACATATGATTACTTTAATAGTCGTTGTAGTTCTCATAGCAGCAACTGCAATACTAATTCGTTACTATGATCCCCATTAAGGGGATCGTTTTCTTTATTCCACGCATAGAATCATGAACGTATATGAAAGGGCAGCAGCAGCACTCAAAGATGCTCTGAAGCAATCTCTCGATGATAACATCGAAAGTGATCTTCAAAGTGAACTCTGGAGGCATTACCAAGGTGTGAAGAGTATCTCTTCACAAATCAAATTGGAATATGGAGATAGTATTAAACCTACGTTCTCTCCGTTTACTGTTCCTTCTGCCTATACAGAATATCCTTCTTGGGATAATATAAATATCTCGTCTGGATCAGTAGCAGCAGGAGACACAATCTCTTTCTCTACCGATACGAAGGATGTCGTCACCTTCTCCTGATCTTCCGCCAATAGATCTTAAAAACTAAATGGCATTAAAGCGCGACAGGAATCACATATAGGTGAACCTGACGTCCAGACTTTTTAGGGGTGGCGACACCCCTTCTTTTTTAACATTACATTATGGAATGGTTAGTACCCAATAAACTTATGGTTGCAGCGATTGCTCCTTTTGAAGAGTTAGAGCAATGTACAATGGCAGCATTAGAAGCAAAGGTTCCTCTTGGTGATGAAGAGAACGTATCCCTCAAGAGAGAATATGCAATGGATGTCCCACCTCTCTTTGAGAAGTGGATGGTAGATACTATTGATGAGATGTTCTGGTTACACAAGGACGTCAATGGTATCTTTGGAAACACTAAGGATAAGATGCGTATCATTCAGATGTGGGCAAACGAGATGCACAAGGGAGATCAGCATCAACCCCATATGCACCAGTACTCATTATATTCTTTTAGCTGTTATATAAGAACTACTAATGATGACGCTCCTTTCTATTTTATTTGGAATGAAACTGGAAATCCAGTGCACATAGATGCCAACTCTACAGGCCACGCCTTGATTTTCCCCTCCAACCTCATCCATACAGTGTACCCTAAGAGGACCGATGATGTCAGAATATCCGTATCAGGGAATGTTATTATAGATCTTGACAAAACTTAATCTTTCCTATATAATATTGTAACGTTTCTTCACAAAGTAACAAATGACAACAGTAACTGAATCAGGTGGCAGACAGAACATGTATGCGTCCGAACCTCGTATGTCCTATGTTGACAACTACGATGGTTATGGTAAGAATGCTGAAAAACTCAATGGACGTCTGGCAATGCTAGGATTGGTTGCAGGAGTTATTTCGTATGCTACCACAGGAAACTTCTTTTTCTTTGGACTCGCAGGGTTCTAAGATCTGTGACATAATTGTCACATCAAATGTAAACAAACTCACACAAAGGTAAAAAACAATGACTCCAGAAGCAGAAAAGTTTAACGGTTGGGCAGCAATGCTTGGTTTCGTAGCAGCAGTTGGTGCTTATGCAACTACTGGTCAGATCATCCCAGGTATCTTCTAATGTCAAACAGCGACATTTTTATTAAAGCACAAGGTCGTGCAGCAATGATGGGATTCATCACAATCTGCACAGTATATGCTTTCACAGGACAACTTCTACCAGGTTTTATCTAATGAAAAAATCTTTCAAAGAAAAATCTGTAGACGATCTGTTCGAGAAGAACAGTAGAGTGGAACCCCAGAAGATCTGGGCAGAGACTTGGAACGGTAGAGCAGCAATGGTTGGTCTATTCGCAGCAGGTATTTCTGATGCACTTACAGGACACATGTTCTTTGGCATGTTCTAATGGACAGTCTTATCACTGTCAGTGAAATAAGTTATGGGCAAGCAATATTGTGGTGTCTATATCCCTTCGGTCTTTTGATAGGGTTAGAACTCTTTCTAAGGGCATCTGAAGGCGATGATGACGATGATGATCCAGAGGGCGGGGTTATGATGCCCGCATACAATCCAATTTAATAACACCTGAGGAGCACAAGGTTAAAATGACCAATCTAAAAACATCTTTCAACTCTATCCCCCCATCAATGCATGGTCTTCTAGAGTTCGCATTCTTCGTAGCAGTGGGGATTACTGCGGGAAACATGGGGTGGATCTAATGAAACACGTCCCACTAAAGGTAGTACCTTACATCTTCTTTGCATCATTGATGCTGTCTACGGTGACAGGATTCCTACCCCAGACTGTAATGACAGTCACATGAATGAGTATAATTACTTATCTTTGACTGCTTTACAAATCTTAGCATCTTTGCTATAATAAATAAATCAACTGGGTGAGGGTTTCCTCACCTTTTCTATGTGCTCCCCGCAAACCGAGACCTATAGGGAGGTTAAACGAGTCTCTCATACCTTTTCCTGAGGGTGGAAAAGGAATATTTAATTCAGTGTCCCCTGCACTATTACATAACCCTTAATTCAAATGACAACTCTTTCACGTTCTAAACAACGCGGTGGACTCCTCTCAGGTTGGGATGAGTTCTGCGAATGGGTGACCTCAACTAACAACAGACTTTATGTTGGTTGGTTCGGTACACTCATGATTCCTTGCTTGCTCACTGCAGCAGCATGCTTCATTGTTGCATTCATTGCAGCACCTCCTGTCGATATCGACGGAATTCGCGAACCTGTAGCAGGTTCACTCATGTATGGTAACAACATCATTTCTGGTGCTGTTGTTCCTAGTTCAAACGCAATCGGTTTACATTTCTACCCTATCTGGGAAGCAGCAACAATCGATGAGTGGTTGTATAACGGTGGTCCTTACCAACTTGTTGTATTCCACTTCCTTATCGGTATCTCTGCTTACCTTGGAAGACAGTGGGAACTTTCCTACCGTTTAGGTATGAGACCTTGGATCTGTGTAGCATACTCTGCTCCAGTCTCTGCTGCTATGGCAGTGTTCCTTGTATATCCTTTCGGTCAAGGTTCTTTCTCTGATGGTATGCCTCTTGGTATCTCAGGTACGTTCAACTTCATGTTCGTGTTCCAAGCAGAACACAACATCCTAATGCACCCATTCCATATGCTTGGAGTAGCAGGTGTATTCGGTGGTTCACTCTTCAGTGCAATGCACGGTTCTCTAGTTACATCTTCTCTAATCAGAGAGACAACTGAGCAAGAGTCACAGAACTACGGTTACAAGTTCGGACAAGAAGAAGAGACTTATAACATCGTTGCTGCTCATGGATACTTCGGACGTTTAATCTTCCAGTATGCATCGTTCAACAACTCTCGTTCACTTCACTTCTTCCTTGCAGCATTCCCAGTTGTTTGCATCTGGTTTACTGCTATGGGTGTGTCTACAATGGCATTCAACCTTAATGGTTTCAACTTCAACCAGTCTGTCTTAGACAACTCTGGTAAAGTGATTCCTACTTGGGCAGACGTTCTTAACAGAGCAGGTCTTGGTATGGAAGTTATGCACGAGCGTAATGCTCACAACTTCCCTCTTGATCTTGCTGCTGCTGAGTCAACTCCTGTTGCTCTTGTCGCACCTAGCATCGGTTGATAAGTTAGTTACATTTTCAGTTCACACAACTAGGACCTTCTAACGAGGGTCCTTTTTTTTCGCTTCACTTAATTTGATGTTATTAAAGGTAAACTTAAATGGTTGCTTCTACATTACAACCTACACAAAACAGTTGGTTCGATGTACTTGATGACTGGTTAAAGCGAGATCGTTTTGTTTTTATTGGTTGGTCTGGTATTCTACTCTTCCCTACTGCTTACTTGGCAATCGGTGGATGGATGACTGGAACGACTTTCGTTACCTCTTGGTACACTCACGGTCTTGCTACTTCCTATCTTGAAGGTGCTAACTTTCTGACTGCTGCAGTATCTACACCTGCAGATGCCATGGGTCATTCCCTACTCTTCCTATGGGGTCCTGAGGCACAAGGAGACATCGTACGATGGTTTCAACTAGGAGGACTATGGGCATTCGTTGCTCTTCATGGTGCCTTCTCTCTAATTGGTTTCATGCTTCGACAGTTTGAGATCTCTCGTCTTGTTGGTATTCGTCCTTACAATGCTATTGCTTTCAGTGGTCCTATTGCTGTCTTTGTCAGTGTATTTCTCATCTACCCCCTTGGACAATCGTCATGGTTCTTCGCTCCCTCCTTCGGAGTAGCAGCGATCTTCCGATTTCTTTTGTTCCTCCAAGGATTCCATAACTGGACACTCAATCCTTTTCATATGATGGGTGTCGCAGGTGTTCTTGGAGGAGCATTACTCTGTGCGATTCATGGTGCTACAGTAGAAAACACTCTGTATCAAGATGGCGAACAGAATAATACGTTCAAAGCGTTTAATCCTACGCAACAGGAGGAGACTTATTCGATGGTTACTTCAAACCGATTCTGGTCACAGATTTTCGGTATTGCTTTTAGTAACAAGCGTTGGTTGCATTTCTTTATGCTCTTTGTTCCCGTCATGGGTCTCTGGACATCTAGTATCGGTATCATTGGACTCGCTCTTAATCTTCGTGCTTACGATTTTGTATCTCAGGAGATTCGTGCAGCGGAGGATCCAGAGTTTGAAACGTTCTATACTAAGAACATTCTTTTAAACGAAGGTCTTCGTGCATGGATGGCACCAGTCGATCAACCTCATGAGAACTTTGTCTTCCCTGAGGAAGTTCTTCCTAGAGGTAATGCTTTATAAATAGTCTCGTTCGAGATGGATCCTAAATAGAGGAGGTACCCCCTCCTCTTTTTTTGTGGCATTTTATTATCCAGAAGGGAACTTTGGTCCAGTTTGTGACGTAATCCTTCCAGAAACAGCAACAGCAGATTATTTACCATCTATCATCAGAGATACTGAGGTGGATGTGCGTATTCCTGTCGCAAGTTCTGGTGGTGATTGGGGATGGGATCAAGATCTTTTTCCAGGGTTACCAAGATTTAAAGAACAAAGATGTAAGCAGAGAGAGGACGGAAGTTTTTACGATTGCGAATATATTTACGACAGAGATAATCCTTACACACTATTCCCAGATGGACCTTTCCCTGGAACTTGGAACTTTGCTCCTACTTTCTTTGTGCCTACCATGGGTCCTGCTGCCTGTTCAGACTGGGATCCTGATATCAATATCAAACCTTTAAAATTCTTCACAGCAGATGGAACTGAAGTTACGAAATACAAAGTCCAGAGATCTACCCCAGTAACTTATCCTGTAGTAAGTAGAGATATCGATAACCCAGGAAACGATAGTTATTGGAGTGAAGAGGGAAACAAGTTTGCTGTATGGGTAAACCCAGAACAATGTACTCTTCCTCGTCAAATACAAGAAGTAACATATCAAATTCCTATTCCTGCTACAGATACATACACAATCACTGGTGGTGCTGATGATACATTCTCAGTGTTTTTAGATGATATATCAATTCCACTCGCAAACTTTAATAATGTATCAGGTGGTATCTTTGCAGGTGGTTCATATGCTACTCCATACTCACAATCTCTTACACTCAATGCAGGTACACTAACACTATCAGTAAGGTGTACAAACTCTGATGCAGGGTTTGTAGGTGCTGATGGACAACCAGAAGGTCTTGCATACAACTGGGGTAGAAACCCTGGTGGATGGTATTTAAAGATCTGTAGAGGCACTGAATGCTTTGTACCTGCACCTGCTCCATGGGTTAAGTCAGGTCCACATCAAACTTGGGCGAGTCATGCTCTCTTGAATGAGTATGCTGTCTACCCTTCTAACACAGCAGTCCTCTCTGGTACACCACACACTGCGACTTCTAATATAATGATCGAAACAGCAGGTAATTATGAACTAGAGGTTGCCTGTGATGACACTGCATCATTCACATGGGACGGTGTAAGCATTGGTTCTATTGCAAGCAAGGCAGCATCAACTATAAATATTAATAACGTAAGCACAGGACCTCATGTACTTGGGGTCACAGTGACCAACACAACGTTTTCCCAAGCAAGTAATAATGTATGGTCTAAGAACCCAGGTGGTGTAGCATATAGATTAAAAGCAGCAGCAGGATCTTCTAACGTCAATGCGACTTTTAGTTCTAATGGAAGTATCGTAACGACAGGATCTGGCAGCAGAGAGTTTGTACTAGATTTTGAATGGAGTGATAATCCAAACGCTTATAGCACTGCTCTAGGAACCTACACCGCAGCAGGTCAACAGTTTGTTCAAGATACGAGCAGATCCTCAGGTGAAACTAGTAGAACGGTTGTACTACAAGGAGGTCAAACTTATAATGCAACCATCGTCGCTAACTCAGGTGGATTTGTACGCGAGAATAATAACACCAGACTATGTTTCAGAGATCTTGATGGCAATGACTGTAACGCAAAACTTGACATTACAGCAGGTGCGGGTGTAGACTATGTGGCAACATCGTTTGATCTAACACTAGGTGTACCAAGTGTGAGCAATCTTATTTGGTCAACACGAGACGCTGTAGGATACAAACTAACAGAATCAGCATCCGAAGGAGGGTACTAATGGAACTACCAAAGATTAAAAATGAAGATCTGCCTAAAGAGATCAGGGAGATTGTAGGTGATGGTGATGCAGAGTTCGATGCAATCATGGACCCCATGGACTACATTGACATTCAATTTAATCCTGATGCATACTATGAGGGCAGGGCAAAGGTCGCCAAGATGCTTGTAGAATCAAGACAAAAACTGGAGGAAATCCGTCATGAGATTAAAAGACACAATAAAAGCAGCAAAAAAGATTATTAAAGCACGCAAAAAGAACAAAGCATGCTATACTAAGGAGGAGGTCATGTACGCTAAACTTCTCAAGAGGCGTGCCGAGATTAAGTTGGAACAAAAACATTCCAACGACACTTGACAAATCCTTGGGATCATGTTAGTATAAATACTCGGTGAAGGTGGGACGCCACCTGATTAAGTATTTCCGAATGCCTCAACTACTCGCGCTAGGTCATCTTCAATCATACCTAACACGAAGTCATGTCGAGACTTCTATCATCTGCGGGTAGAAAAATTCCGCAAGTAAATTCTTTTAAAAAAATGTCTATTAAATCTGTAATCGCAGCATCTGTTGCTGCTCCTCTTCTCGCCTCTGGTGCTGCCTTCGCAGGTCCATATGTGAACGTCGAAGCCAATTCTGCGTGGACTGGTTCAAACTATACTGGAACTAATACTGACGCTCACGTTGGTTGGGAAGGTGCTCTTGGAGAATCTGCTTCATACTATGTACAGGGCGGTGCTACTTTCGTTTCTCCTGATGGTGGAGAGGCAGACACTGTTCCTTCTGGTAAGGCAGGTCTTGGTCTTGGGTTGTCCGATGCTCTTTCTGCATACGGTGAAGTTAGTTTCCTTGGATCTGGCGACAGCAATGTTGATCGCGGATATGGCACGAAGGCAGGTATTAAGTACTCCTTCTAAAATCGCTGCTATATAAACTGAAACCTAGGGGATCTACGGGTCCCCTTTTTTATTCTCCCTACTATGCTCATGAACTTTGCTGTTTACACTCGTACTGGTTGCCCTTACTGCACTAAAGTAAAACAAGTGCTCGAAGGAAAAGGATACAATTTCCGAGAATACAAACTGGGGGTTGACTTTGAACGAGAAGCATTCTATAATCAATTCGGTAACGGTTCTACCTTTCCTCAGGTAGTGCTGAACAGTACTAATCTTGGTGGATGCACTGAGACTGTACAATACCTCCGTGAACACAACCTTATTTGATAATGGAAGAATTTTATGATCTTGTGGAGCGATCCATTGATTGTGCCTTTGAAGAAAACAAGTTTTATTTCAAAGCATACGATTACTTAAAAGCAAACAAGATCAAGAGGAAAGAGATAAGTGATTTTATTTCTTCCTCAACTGCAGATACAATCTCGCAACTTTGCTATGATTTAGATCATTACATCAAGGGTGGCAAAAGTACAGACCACCGATTTATTCGTGAAGCGTATGGTCATCTTGGGAAACCAAGAGCAAGAAAGATCAAAGATTATTTGTACAAGATCCTACAAGATGCTTGGCAATATGAATTAGATCGTAGACCAGGACGCAAAAAAGTTTCTAAATAAAAGTAGTTCAAACATAGGAGGTTGGTTTCCATTTATTCTTTATTCCATAGGAGGAAACCATGCTAATAGCACTAGCAACATTAGTTACCATCGGAGCATTCATCTTAGGAATGACTGTTTCTTGGTTGGCAAAAGGATACGTTGAAGATTACATCGAAAACGCTGCTTATGCCAAGTCAGTTACACATCCAGAGATGCTTGATGAGGACGGTAACATCTTACATGATGAACTTATCTACGTCAGACCAACATCACCTTGGGATATCCAAGAACTCGACGATGACGAGGAAGATTGATTTCATTATTTAACAATCATTATGGCAACTAAAAACATGGACAACAGCAACCCTAGGTTGCTTATCAGTGAGGTTTTACGAAAAGTCTCAAACGCAAAAACAAAGGACGAGAAGATTCAAATTCTTCATAGACACAACAGTCAAGCACTTAGATCTCTTTTGATCTGGAACTTTGATGACAGTGTAGTCTCCATGCTTCCAGAGGGTGATGTACCTTACACACCTAATGATGCACCAGTAGGCACTGATCACACTCGCTTAGAGCAAGAGTACAAAGGTTTGTACAGATTTGTGAAAGGTGGTGCTGATAAACTACCTGGTCTTAAAAGAGAATCTCTGTTTGTCCAACTCCTAGAAGGACTGTCTGCTGAAGAAGCAGAACTTCTCTGCCTTGTAAAAGATAAGAGACTTAGTACAAAGTACAAGCGTATCACAAAAGCAGTAGTCAAAGAAGCATTCACGCAAATTGAGTGGGGGAACAGAAGTTGAAAGTTCTTCATGAGAACTGTGATAAAGAGAAGGCAAACGATACCTCGTTGCCTTATACTGCCTACCTTGTAACCTATAAGGTGGACGGTAAAGAACGTTATGACATTACTATCTGCCAAAAGGCAGTAGATCTTTTTGATTATTATTATGATCTCTATAAGAAAGACTTTGTAACGTTCGTACAATCCAAGGGTAATGTAAATCCTAAATTGTGGAACGATCCAACTGAAGCAAAAAAACCTAAGAAGAAAAAATCCCGATGAATGTAAGTCTGATTTCGGTCACTCCCGAAGCGGAGAAGACTATTGGTTATGTAGCACGAGTAAGCAATCCCAATAATCAAGAGAACCCTAAGGTATCAGGGTTGTTAAAGTACTGTATCAAACATCAGCACTGGAGTATCTTTGAACAAGCGTTCATGACACTAGAGATCTGCACAACAAGAGCAATCGCTGCACAGATTCTCAGGCACCGTTCGTTCACATATCAAGAATTTTCCCAACGCTATGCTGATAGTACTCTGCTAGGCAAGATTGAGTTACCTAAACTCAGACGTCAGGACACAAAGAATCGTCAGAACAGCATCGATGATGTTGACGAATTCTTAGTTCAAGAGTATGATATAAAGATGCGTAAAGTCATTGATGATTCATTCGCACTTTATGAAGACATGCTCTCTCGCGGTATTGCTAAAGAGTGTGCTAGAATGATCCTACCTTTATGTACGCCCACCAAAATCTACATGTCAGGCAGCATCCGTTCATGGATGCACTACATTTCTTTGAGATCTGGTCACGGTACACAACAGGAACACATGGATATTGCTAACGCTTGTAAGCAAATCTTTATTGAACAATTCCCTATTATTTCTGAAGCAATGGAGTGGAACTAATGCCTACCTACCCAGTAAAAAACAAAGAAACTGGAGAGACAAAGGAACTCTCCATGTCAATGACAGATTATGATCAATGGCGAAAGGATAACCCAGACTGGGATAAAGACTGGTCTGCGGGTGTTGCAGGTAAAACCTATGGTACACCTAAGATGGATGATGGTTTCAAAGAAGTCATGTCCAAAGTACAAGCAGCACATCCTCGTTCAAACTTGAGTCGATTCACCTAAACTATGGCAAGAGCAAGAAAAGGAACTAACTCTCCTAAAACTTTCCCTAACGGAATGTCCAAGAAGTCTATGAAAAGAAAGAAACCTATCGATTCATCGTATCTGGTTCCTGTTAGTCCTCTAACAGATAATCAGAAGACTGCCTTTGCACAGTATAGTGAAGGAAAGAATCTCTTACTGCATGGTGCAGCGGGTACAGGTAAAACCTTTATCACTTTGTATCTTGCATTGCAAGAGGTACTTGACGAATCTACTCCTTATGATAAGATATACATTGTAAGGTCTTTGGTTCCTACCAGAGAGATTGGTTTCCTACCAGGAGACCATGAAGATAAGTCTGCACTTTATCAGATTCCATACAAGAACATGGTTAGATACATGTTCAGTATGCCAGATGACAATTCATTTGAGATGCTTTATGACAATCTTAGAGCGCAGGAAACTATTAGTTTCTGGTCTACAAGTTTTATTCGTGGTGTTACTCTTGATAATGCTATCGTTATTGTAGATGAATTCTCCAACTTAAACTTTCATGAGTTGGATTCAATGATCACCAGAATTGGTGAAGACAGTAAGATTATGTTCTGTGGTGACATCACTCAGACTGACCTTACACGAGAGAATGATAGGTCTGGTATCTCAGACTTCATCAAAATCTTAGAAGAGATGAAGGAGTTCGCATGCATCGAGTTTGATATCAATGATATCGTTCGCTCTGGTCTTGTGAAGTCGTATCTCATCAGTAAATACAATCTCGGATTTTAAATGTTTGACTTCGTTAAAGTAGACTTCAAAGAAACAGAAGTTGAACCTGTGAATAAAGACGGTGTTCGTTTTTATAAAATACCTGATACTGATAAATACTTTCCAAGTGTTACCTCAATCACATCGTTTCAGAACGCACAGTTCTTCAAAGAATGGAGGACCAAAATTGGTGAACAAGAGGCAAATCGTATCACTGCAAGAGCAACACAAAGAGGCACAGCATTTCACAGTATCACCGAAGACTATATCCGAGGTAATTTAAACATCGAACAGTATCTGGAGAACAATCCATTGTCAGTTCGTATGTTTCAATCCGCAAAGAAAGATCTCAATCGTATTTCAAACATACATTGCTTAGAAACTTTCCTATACTCTCACTATCTCGGACTTGCAGGACGTGTTGACTGCATTGCTGAGTTCGATGGCGAATTAGCAGTGATCGATTTTAAAACTTCCACTAAAGAAAAAAAGGAATCATACATTGAGCATTACTTTGTTCAAGAGACTGCATATGCAGCGATGTTCCTTGAAAGATCTGGAATCGAGGTAAAGAAAATTGTCACACTCATTGCCACTGAAGAGGGGACTATTCAAATATTTGAGAAGTACAATCTTGATGACTATTTACAGTTACTCAAAACCTACATCTCTGAATTCGTCGCTTTCCATCATGGTTGATAAAGTACTGTCACAAGATGGTAAGAAAAAGTCTACCAAAACCGTTGTAGAGGAGAAGTTCCTCACACCTACTAAGTTCTCTCAAGAGATTGAAAGACTTGTAAAGAGTAGCGGTGGTCTTATTACTTACATCGAAGCAGTAGTTACATACTGTCAGGAAAATGATATCGAAATCGAGACGGTTCCAAAGTTATTATCCAAACCCCTCAAGGAACGCTTGAGGCATGAGGCACAGCGTCTCAACTACATGAAACAAACTTCTAAAGGAGTGTTACCACTGTGACAGGGTTTGAAGTTTATAAAACTTACCTAGCACTTAAACAACACTTCACAAGAAAAGACTACGACTATGAAAAGTATCGAGGTAAAGTCCGTGCTTCCGAAAAATCTTTTGAGCAGAGACTTGATCGATACTTTTTCAAAAAACTAGCGGTGAAGTACAAGGATCATGAGGTCTTTGATTATTTCATCGCTAACTTTTTGGCAGATCCTAGAGGATACATCAAGTCATTCAGTGTGGAAAACTATACTCGATGGAAAATTGATCGAGAGTCTTTGACTTATAAATTTAAAGAAGATGTTAATGTTTTATTAGATGATCTTGAACAACCTTATGAGAGATCATTTGAAGACATCTTTAAAGCAGAAGAAGGAGTACACCCTCCACTGTTAAGGAGATACTATGCTAATGAAGTTTCACTAGACACATTAGTCATCTTTGAAAACTGCTTAGGTTATATTGATAACCTTTCTAAAATTTTAGTTGATCCTATCTGGGAAGATACTAAGATGAAGGTAACCAAATACAAATCATTTTTACATGTAGATTGTAAGAAGTATAAAGGAGTAATCCTAGACGTAATACACACAAAGCTATGAGTTTTTTCGAGTCCGAACAAGTCCAAGATAATCTTAATGATATCTTCAAAACATATCAATCAGTTGCTACAGTAACTTCACAACTTGCAGAGATGAGCAAGGAAGAAAAACTGGAGCACATCGAAGGATGTAAAGATTTGATTGAGAAACAAAAAACATTTTACTTCCGTCTATGTCTTGCTGCAAAAGAAGACATGGAAGCAAGGGAAATGAAAGAGAGAATCCATTCGTTGACAAAAGCATTTGGATTCAGAGATCTTATGGACTGTATGGATTCTATGGTGGTTACATTAGAGAACGCTGCGAAACAGGAACTTGACAGACCGTAGTAAATGGGACCATGGTGGTCTAGAAAGACATAGTGTCAACATACTACGTCTAATCAGTGAACTAGAAGGATCGTATCAGTTACTTAAGTTCATGGCATTCGATGATGATATGAATACACTAGATGAAATGAAGAAACGATACTACAAACTATACTTTCAAACAGCAAAACAAGAAAAATCATGATTGGTTTAGAAGAATTTATGGGTGAGGACGAGTGGCGTCCAGTTCCTTATCAAGGCAAAGTCATTCCTACATTGTTTGTAGCAAAGGATGGTCGTGGTCTAAGCACACGAACTAAAAACCCTAGGATACTTAATCCAACAACAAATAATTATCAGAGAGGTAATACCAGTTACAAATCTGCACCTGCTTTTGGTATCACTCTAGATGTAAAAGACTTTCCTCAACTTGAGAAGAGAGCAAAACCATTCCAGAAATATGTTAATGATCCAACATCTAAGTATCACAAAAGAGTTAGGCAAAGTCCTGATGCAATTCAAGTAACTATCCCTAAGTACAGGGCAGTCAAGGAGGCATGGGAACCTTTAGATACTCATTCTCATGAGATGGGAATTCCTAAGGAGGACTGGGACGCAACACCTGAGACGGTCAAGCAAGCACTTAGGGAACTGGCACACATCGATCATAAAGATGGAGATACACAGAACAATCATCTGACTAACCTCAAGTGGGCAACAGCACGTCAGAACAACCCATGGACCAAGGCGATAAACGAGTCTGTTGACAACGCATAAATAGTATGCTACGATAATCAAGTAGTAAACACCCAATCAATCCAACTAATACGGAGAATACAAACTATGTCATTTGCATCACTTAAAAAGGCATCTGCTACTGGCAATACCTTGGCAAAACTGACACAAGAGATTGAGAAACTCAATCAACCCCAAGCAGGTTCATCTAATGTAGATGACCGTCTTTGGAAACCAGAACTGGACAAATCAGGTAACGGTTATGCAGTTATCCGATTCCTACCTGCACCTGATGGCGAAGATATTCCATTTGCAAAAGTGTGGAGTCACGCATTCAAAGGTCCTGGTGGGCAGTGGTACATCGAAAACTCTTTGACTACTCTTGGTAAGCAAGATCCTGTCTCTGAGTATAATACAGAACTTTGGAACGCAGGTGGAGAAGGATCTCCACAACGTGCACAGGCACGAGCACAAAAGCGTAAACTTTCATACTACAGCAACATCTATGTTGTGAGTGATCCTGCTCATCCTGAGAATGAGGGCAGGGTTTTCTTGTATAAGTATGGTAAGAAGATTTTTGACAAACTTGTTGAAGCAATGCAACCTGCATTTGCAGACGAGCAACCTCTTGATCCTTTTAACTTCTGGGAAGGAGCGAACTTCAAGTTGAAGATTCGTAAGGTCGATGGTTACTGGAACTATGACAAGTCAGAGTTCGCAGCACCTGGTCCCCTTCTTGATGACGACAAGAAACTTGAGTCTCTTTGGAAGCAAGCATATTCACTTGCTGACTTTGAAGCACCCAAGAACTTTAAGACTTATGAAAAACTCAAGGAACGTTTGAACCTTGTGTTACAGTTGAATGCAGCACCACGTCCTGTTGATGAGAGTGAAGAGGAGGTTCTTCCTACTCCAACTTCTAACAACTGGGGTGCAGAAGTCAATGACTTCCGTGAGAAAGCAGTTGCTTCCTCACCTGTAGATACTGAAGAAGATGCTCTGTCTTACTTCTCTAAACTCGCTGAAGAAGAATGAAATTCACTCTTGCTGCCATCTTAATGGCATCATCGTTGACCCTTCCTGCTCAGGCAGGGGGTCCTCGTTACAGACATTACTATCGTGATGAGGTTTGTACTAAAACAGTAACCAAGGAGATCTATCATCCCCCTGGTTCTAATGGAAACCCCTACAGCAGGGGTTGGATTGAGTACGATTCTTATGATGTACAAATTCCATGTAGAGGACGTCGAAGATACTTTGATGACTCTCACATCGAACCTGACACTAATGATTGTCGGGAAGGTACAGCGATTGGAGCGTTACTAGGTGGCGCAGGAGCAGCAGCAATCTCCGAAAACGATGCTTATATCTGGTCCATTCCCCTCGGTATAGTCGGAGGTGCAATGGCAGGTTGCCAAATTGACGGAGGTTAATTCAATGCCACATCGATTCTCTGATATTAAAGCAGAGCACTGCTACACTAAAGATGAAGTTGACAAACTCATTAAGGAAGCAGTAGATGAGGCACGAAGAATTGACGAAGAGTCCATGCGGAAACATAATAGAGATGCTACAGTCATCTCTATGATTCTAGGGTTCACAACCTTGGCATTGTTTCTGGATGGACTTCTTCGCATCTTAGGAATCATCCCACCGTTCATGGACATCGATGTTAACATTGTTGACAGGATCGAGAACGATATCATAGATAAACTAGATTTAATTAAACAGGTTCCAATACAAAAACTTCTGCAGCGATGAATGACTTTATGGTGTTTATCTATCTTATTTTCTTTGTAGCACTTTGTGGTGCTACTTTTGCTTTTACTTTTAAAAGTATGACTTCAGTGATTGAAGAGATGGATAAACCTATAAAGAGAACTAGAAACGTACACCCTGAGATGTCAGACGTCCAGAGTGGAGAAGAGTTGCTAGTCTTCAGAGGATTTGTAGATGATGATGAAGAAGATGACGATGATGACGAAGGGGATGTCGTCGTAATCCGAAAATGACTTTTTATTTCCCCAGACCCCCCAAAAAAATCCCGCCAAAATTTTGACCCCTTAAGTTTTTTTATGCTCTCCTCTGAACAACTACTGAGAATCTATTTGAAGGTTAAAGTAGTACCAAATGTAACCTATGTGCCTCCTAGAAAGCATTATAATGCGAATCTATACGGATGACTGAGTATGAAAAACGAGCAATCGATCCCTGTTGGCAACACAAGCAAACGTGTATTGCATGCTTCCCCATCACTTCACACGACACTAGTTGGTTATATCGTAGAGAAGATGGAAGTTATTACTGGCAACATCATAGAAAGAACGAAGAAGACGACCGATTCGTAGATGCAGACGGATTGCAACTAGATCTATTCGGTAAACCAGTATTAACAAAGAAATTTATTATGGATGAAATCCTATGAAACACGTCTTATTCGACTTAAAAGGATGCTTATTCACTCTTACATTGGATGATGAAGAGTACATCAAAGAAACTTTGATAGAAGCAGCAGAGATTGGTAAGTTAGAACTATTGAAAGTTGACACCCATAAGTTTCAACCTCAGGGTGTTACTGGTTATGCATTACTTGCAGAGAGTCATATAAGCATACACACATGGCCTGAAGATAACGTTGCTAGGTGTGATCTGTTCTCATGTAATCCAAACACAGACTACAAAGCAGTCATACGATACATGCAGGATCGTTTTCACTCAACAGAAGTTAAGCGATGGGGATGTGATAGATCGGATTGGTATTAATATCCTCCTCCGTAACCTCCACCTGAGGATCCAGAAGAACCTGAGGATCCAGAAGAAGAACTGCTACCACTACTACTACTGCTGCTAGAAGAACTAGAACTTGAAGAGGAAGAACTGCTGCTCGAAGATGAAGAACTTGTTCCGCTGTTGTATGTGCTGCTAGATGTACTACTAGAGGTGCTGCTACTTGCACCTGTGCTAGTTGTTGTAGTTGTAGCATCAGTAGATGTGCTAGTTGCAACTCCTACGCTTCCTGATGTAGTGTTAGAACCAGAGGGACCATAGTCAAATGTAGTTGTGCTAGTTGCTGCTGACTGTCTAGACACACTAGCAGTAACATAACCCGCAATATCAATGAACCTTGCTGAGATACTCAGTGGGGTTTTCTTATTGTTTACATCATCTAGTTCTGGATGAGGATCATATGCGATGAGATCTTCAAACTCATCAACCATTAAGTCTGCTAAACCTCTAGTTGGCATTACGATTTGTCTTTTTAATTCATTCTTAAAGACTTCGTGTTCATAGTTTGATACAGGAAATCTTGATTGCTCTGCAGAAAGAACCGTTCCATCTGGCATGACAGTTCTATAACTATCTAAAACTTCAATACCTTTCCTTGTTACGACTGTTGTTCCATCTATTGCTTCTTGAGTTTCATAATGATTAACAGCATCTGGATCTGAATATACAGTATTCACATACTTTTGTAAGTCATAGTCAGTCTTTGGCCATTGCTCATAGAAGTCTGTAACGTTATTACATAAGAGTATAACCCAATCTAAGAACTCATCTCCCAAGAATCTTAGTGCCAAAGATGATGGAGTTTCACCTGGTTTAACAGAGTATGCTTCAAATTGAGTTACAAACTTATTAAGATCTTCTCTTACCTTGACTCGTCTGAATAGATTTGTAACTAAACGATATCGATAGTTTTGATCATTGGTAATGCCTTCTCCGACATATACATTAGGGAAATAAGAAAAGTAAGACATTAGAAACCTCCACCGAAGATATGTTTTTGAGTAACAAGACTAGTCTCAGTAAAACTCATATTGAGTGCAATGGCAGGTACTGCTACAGCACCATTATCTGTAGTACGGAATGACGAATACTGTCCATCAGGTGTATAGTTTACAGAAATGTTAGTACATACTGAGGTATGAATTCTAAAATGTAAACCACCATCTTCACCTAGTGTTTCATCTGCGGGATTATATCTAACAAACTTAATATCATACTTGTCAGGGACTTCAAAAAATCTTGCTCCTTGAAGCACGCTTGCGTTTGCATCTGCTGCTTCTTTAAAATTACCAACCTCAGTTTCGTCTGCGCCAACTCCTCCGTCTTCCTTTGAACCAAAGATTCCCGCCACTGCCTCGTCATCTACTGATTGTACAATAGGTGCAGCACCTGTTTTGAGGTATCTAATAATATTGAAGTTCTCTTTTGCTTCTTTCATTGAACGAGAGAACAACTTGAACTGGAAAGTGTGAGTTCTAAACTGCATTTCTTTGAAGATCTGTTCGGCAAAGGGATTGAATACTCTACCCTGACCAACTGCCAAAAGATCTGCTGCTGTTACATTACCTCCTCCACCAATTAATTGGTTGAGACTACCTGTTATCCCTGCTAATACGTTACCTGTTGCTTGAGGTAATCCTGCTGAAGCAAAGTTCTGAACATTCTCTGCTGCAGAATCTACAGTCATTGATCCACCTGCTGCATCACCAATCATCGTAGATGCTATAACACCTGCGACACCCATATCAACTTTAGAGTAACTTGCACTATAAGCAGTTGAGATCTGCTTAGGCATCGCTAAATATACTCTAGTCTTATTAGGTTGAAAGTTTACATCACTTTGAGGAAGACCTTGTGCGTTAGTTTTTAACGTATTTAACCCTTTGTAACCTTTACCACCATCGTTATAATTGATTCTCTTTCTTTGAAACATTACATAGTCAACCGTCTCTGTAGGAAATGATTCCTTATCAGATTCTGGCACTACAGGCTCTAGAGGATATCGTAATACAGTTTTCTCTTGTTTCTCTGCCAAGATTCCTACCTAAATAAAAGCGTACACATAGTATATTTATGAGGTATCAGGGTAAATACCGACCAAGTTTCCCTAGAAAGTACAAAGGTGATCCTAATAATGTTATTTATAGGTCATCTTGGGAGTATAAGTTCATGAAGTGGTGTGATGTAACTCCTTCTGTACAGGAATGGGGTAGTGAAGAGATTATTATACCTTATGTTTCTCCTGTTGATGGTAGAAAACATAGATATTTCCCTGACTTTTATGTAAAGGTCAAGAATAAAAAGTATTTGGTTGAAGTCAAACCATTCAAACAAACTCTTGAACCTAAAACTCAAAAACGACATACTAAACGATACATAAATGAGGTCGTCACTTACGCTGTAAATCAGGCAAAGTGGAAAGCAGCAACCGAGTTCTGTAAAGATAACTCGTGGGAGTTTATGTTAATCACAGAGAAAGAACTTAAAATCTAATGGCAATTCCAAATCCAGATCAAGCAAGACAGATCACCAAAACTGGTGGTGGTGTTGGTTCGTTCTTATCTACTATGATCAAGGACGAGACAAAACGTCCTGCGACTCTTAATAAGTGGACGATTAGTTTTGCTTCTCCTCCTATCTTACTTGGTCAACAGGTTGGTGGTCAGTCCACTACAGATAAAACTACCTTGGAAAGTAGAGGTGTTGCTGATTTACTAGATTACTTTGCAAAAAGTGTGAGTTTGCCTAGTAGACAGATTACTACTGGTCAGTTCCAACCTCCAGGTGCGTCAGTAAGATACGCAACCAACCAATCATTTAGTCAGATGCAGATTGAGTTTATCATTCCCTCATCTCAACAGACAAGAGCAATTTTTGAAACATGGGTGAACAGAATAAGTAGAGACTCTAACCAGATGGTAGACTTCTATCAACAGTATGTGTCTCCAGTAGTGAGAGTTTATAAGTGGGAGGCACAAAGTAATATCAACGTATTGACGGGTTGTTGGGAGATGTTTAACGTATTCCCGTACAACATTGGTAGTATTCAGTTGAATAATGAACAGAATGGAATCATGACTCTGAGTATGGGATTTTACTACGAGAGATATAGATTCCATGCTGCAGAAGCATTTTCAGATCCTGGATTAAGAAAGCAAATTACTGTTCCTGACACATCAGGAGGAACTACAGATGATAGATCTGAAAGGAACTTTACTCAGCATATTGGTGGTTTCTTTAATAAATCACAAAAGTTCTTCGTTAAGGCAGGAGGATTTACATATAATGCATTAAGTGGAGTAAAAGAATATGCAGGTTCGTTCCTTAGCTAAATAAAACATGAAGTGAATATTACCTTATGGCATTACCTAAGTTAAATACCCCTAAGTACAAACTGAAACTACCTTCTGATGGTAGAACTGTGAACTATAGACCATTTCTTGTTAAAGAAGAAAAGTTACTATTAGTCGCAACTGAAACTGGTGATCAATCAAACATCATCGATGCAATCAAAGACATCATTACAAATTGCACAGACCTAGATTCTGTAGACAACTTGGCAACCTTTGATATTGAATACCTTTTCTTACAGATTAGAACTAAGTCTGTTGGTGAAGAAGTTGATGTAATTGTCACCTGTCCTGATGATGGAGAGACTACTGCAAAGGTCTCGATCCCTCTTGATCAAATCAAGGTCAAGAAAACAAAGGGGCACAAGTCAAGCATTCAGTTAACTGATGAATGTGCTATCGAAATGGGATATCCAAGTTTGGATATGTTTGTGACACTGAACTTCACTGATCAAAACATCGGTGTAGAAGAAGTCTTTAAGATGGCAGCAGCATGTGTAAAAACTATTCAAGATCCTAATCAGGTCTATGACTGTAAAGATGTACCTCAAGATGAGGTCCTTGCATTCTTTGATGATATGAATAGTGCACAGTTTGCAAAAGTGCAAGAGTTTTTTGACACTATGCCAAAACTTGCTCACACAGTTAAGGTAACTAATCCCAACACTAAAGTAGAAAGTGATGTAACACTCGAAGGACTAGCAAGTTTTTTCGGGTAGCCCTACTTCACACATCTCTACAGGCATATTATGAGGGTAACTTTGCGTTGATGCACCACCACAAGTGGAACATCGAACACATAGATAACCTCATGCCATGGGAGAAAGAAATCTATGTTGACATGTTAGTACAACACCTCAAAGAGGAAGAACGTAGAATGAAGGAGAAACAATAGCAGTGGCAAAAGTTGTAGCATACAAACTGGTTTCACCACCAGCAGGTATAAAAAACCCTGCTGCTATTGCTGCACGTTCACAATTATTTGCTATTAATCGTGTTGGTAACACGGTTAGCAGTATGGCAGATAGTTTAAATGATATTGCTAAGATTAGTAATGCGTTCAAAAGAACTGAGACTGAGATAGAAAAGCAGCAACGTAGAAGGTTGCAAAGAGAACGGGATAATGCTGCAGAGGAAGCACAAGAACGCAAGGGAATTGAACAGGGTAAGACGGATAAAGAGTTTAATAAAGAGATCAAGAAGAAACCTAAGAAAGGATTATTAGGTGGTCTCTTAAAATCTAAGAATGGGTTCTTTGGATTCCTAGGAGGATTCATGGCACCTATTGCAGGTCTTCTAGCAAAGATTGCAGGTACAGCACTCTTCTTAAATCTACTAGTTTACCTAAAAGATCCAGAAAACACAGAGAAAGTAAAAGTCTTTATTGAAAAGACTGGATTTGTATTCAATAAATTATTTGAGTTTGCTTCAAAGATCACTGGTGCGATAATGACCACCGTTGATAATTTGTTTGGTAAAGAAAAAACTATTGGAGATAGACTTAAAGGATTAGGAACAGTTATTGGTGCCATCACTGGTATAACTGGAATCCTAATGGCAATCGATGCTGTAGGTGACCTACTTAATTTAGGTAGGGATGCAGAGGATGCAGCAGATGCTATTGATAGTGTTAATGATGCAAGGAAAGCATTACAGAAAGGTAAAAAGGCAAAAAACATTCTTAAGAATGTCACCGATGAATTTGGTGAGGCAGCAGGTAAAAAGGCAAAGAAGATATTAGCAGAAACTGGTGAGGATGGTTTAAGGATTTTCCAGAATGCTTTAAGAAATACTAAACCCGAACCTGGTAATCTAGTTCAAGCAACTAAAGCATATAATCGTCAGATAAAAAAATTAACAGCGGTAACTGAGGTTGCGGGTGATCTTGCTAATAAAGCAGATGACGTAAAATCAGCATCAAAATCAGCATCAAAAGGCAAAAACATCTTCCAAAGAGGATTTGACAATCTTGTAGATACAGGAAAAAAACTTGGTACAGCAGGACTGGAAGAAATAAACAAAAGAGGAAAGCAACTTGCGAATCTGATTGAGACGGGTTGGTCTCTTGCGTCAAAGAAAGCAGGTCCTTCAATTCTAGATGCTCTCAAAAGTCTTCCATCTAAAGCAGTTAAAGCATATGAGTCAGTATCAAAGGCAAGTAAGAATGCTCTTGATTTTGGTGTCAACAAGGTAAAGGGTGCTTATAATTGGGCAGCAGATGGACTCGCTAGTTTAGGTGCGAAGGCAAAGAAAGAGATCCTTGATAGGTTGATGGCGAAGTTTAAACCTCTTATCGATAACATAACAAAGATCGTGTCACCTATGGTAGATAGTGTCGGTAAGGTGATTATGAAAATTCCAGGAATGGATAAGGCACCAAAAGTATTGAAGTCAATAGGTATTGATGGTGGTATTGGTGCTATTCCTAAAGCAGGTAAGATATTAGGTAAGAGAGCAATGTCATTCTTACCACTTGTAGGTTCTATTGTAAACTTCTTATTTGCTTATGACAGACTTTCAAAAGGTGATACTATTGGTGCTTTGTTAGAAGGTTCATCTGGTGGATTAGAACTAGCAGGTTATCTTGGTACAGCAGGAACTCTTGGTGCAGGAGCACCTCTAGGTGCAGGTGCTGTTGCAGCAGGATATTTCATTGATGGTTACATGTTCCTTCGTGATCTCATTCCAGAAATGCAAACTGCTGAAGAGAAGTTTGTTAATAAAATTCCTGGTGTTAATAAAATCAAACCAGTCATTGATAAAGTGGTCGCTGATATGCTTCCTAGTTTTGGAACTATTGTTGGTGCTGTCACAGGTAATAAAGGTTTGATTGAGGGCATGAAGAATGAGAGTTATGAAGGTCAAGGTTCTCGTTTGGAAGAGAAGGCAGCAGGTGGTCTTGTTCCTATGAGAGCAGCAGGTGGCACTGTTCCTATGATAGGAATGCCCAACACCATGAATGGAATTGTTAAAACCATAAAACCTCACCTTAACCCTACTATACCTGAGCATAAGATACAACCAATAATTCAGAAGGTTGAGAATCAAATTCAAGCAGTGTTTATCAGTGGTGGTTTGTCACAAGACATAGCAATAAAAGAATCAGCAGATGAAATGCTGCCAGTTCCAATCATCATGCAAACCTTAGTTCCTATTCCTACTGCAGTGCCAATAAATAAAGGCGGTGGTGGAACCTCATCTATCTCTTCTGTAACTTCTAGACGCTTATAATGGCAAAGGCAGCAGTACAAAAATCATCGAAGATTAACTTTTACAAGTTTGTAAATGTTAAGGAACCGCCTTCTGATTTAGAGAAGAAAGATCCTGGCGAGTATGCGACAACGGTAAGTTTAAACAAAAGCACTGAAGCAATTAATAATTTAGGTGCCACTATCAATGGCATGGCAGGTATTGTTGCTGATCTAAAAAAGGTAGAACTAGAAAGACTCGAAGATTTAAACAAGAATAAACCTAAGATGGATCCCAAGTATGGGAAGACCAAGAAAGGTAGTATCATGGGCAGTGTTGCGAAAGGAATACTGAAAAAAGGTGGTGGATTTCTTGAAGGACTCTTAGGATTACTGGGTAATCTATTCAAGGGATTGATTATTTTACCTGCTCTTAGTTGGTTATCAAAGGAAGAAAATCAATCTAAAGTTGTAAAGATTATTGAAGTCATTGGTGCTATTGGTAAGTTTATATGGGACTGGGCAAAGTTTGGAATTACCCAGACTATTGACGGACTGTACATGTTACTGTCTGATGATACTTCTTGGTGGGAAAAAACTATTGGATTTGGTAAGGCAATCATAGGTATAGGTTCTCTATTCCTAGGTTTGCGTTGGTTAACTAATCCAGTTAAACTTGCAAAAGATATTACAACTGCAGCAAGAACACTAGTAAGAATTCTGACTAAACGTTCTGGCAGTAACATGCCTGGCACAAGAGGTAGCGGTTGGAAGAAACTAGCAGTAGGAGTAGGAGCAACTATCGTAAGCACGGTTGCTGTTAATCAGTTAACAAAATCAAGTGGGGACTCTGGAGATGGTGCTAACCCATCTAATGATGATGACAAGAAAGAAGGGAAAGCAAAGGGTGGTATAGTTAAAGGATATTCTAAGGGTGGTTGGATTCAAGGTCCTCAGTCTGGATACCCTGTATCACTTGATGGTGGTAAATCTACAGCATTCATTGGTCATGGGACAGAGTATGTTTCTATGAAATCAGCAGGTGGACAAGCATTTGTCACACCGTATGATACTCCTGCAACTCGTAAGAATCCTGGTTTGACTGCCATGAGACAGGCAGAGGCAAAGAGACTAGGTTATGCTGAAGGTGGAGAGGTAACGAGACAAGAAGGATGGGACAAATTCACTGAGTGGGGTAAGGAGAAGGGTGCAAAGTATCCGCAACTCGTCAGTGCTCAGTGGGCACTAGAAAGTGGATGGGGATCAGCTTTGTCTGCTAAAAACAATTTCTTTGGAATCAAAGCAACTAGTGGCGAATCTTCAGCAAATCAGAAAACTAGAGAAGTTGTCAATGGTAAAGACATTTATATCAACGCTAACTTCAAAAACTTCGAGACACCTCAGGATGCTGTTGAACATCTTGTAACTCAGTGGTATAAAGATTACAAAGGATATAAAGGTGTCAACAATGCGGGTAGTCCTAATGAAGCAGCAGCAATGCTGAAGTCTGAAGGTTATGCTACAGATCCTACTTACCCTCAGAAGTTGATCGAATTGATGCAAAAGAAAGGTGTTAGCAGTGGTCCTGCATATATTAGTGGAGGTAGCACTGGACGTACTGATAGTGGTGCAAGAACTAGAGATCAAGAAGGCGAACAGGGAAACACGGGATTATTTGGAGGACTTGCCAATAAGTTCCTTAGTGCAATCAAAGGCATAGGACTCTTTGATGCAGGTGGTGAAACTGATAAGAGTGGGAAACCTAAAGATCCTAAGATGCTTGAGCGTCTGAAAAAATCGCAACAAGGTATGAAAAAGGGAATCAAAATGATGGCAAGCGGTGGTGAATTAGATAAACTTGATTTTGCTAAAGGTGCAAGTAAGGGTCCTGGCACTCCTGGGGGAATGTGTGTTGCAGGTGTGATCTACACTGGTGAAGCAAACAATGCTAAAATCGGAGATCCTGAGGTGTCTGGTGGTATAGATCCTGGAAACCATCCAAGAGGTTTGATGGCATGGGCGATCAAAAAAGGATACGGATCCATACCTGACACTAAAGGTAGAAAAAGAAACATCAAAGGTGCGTTTGGCAACTTTGGTGTAACCTCCATGACGGAGAGTCAGTGGGGAGATGCTGTAGTTGAAGGTAAGATTCCTAGTGGTGCTTTAATCTTTAATACTAGAAAGGGTTGGGATTGGAATGGAGGATCTAGTGGTAATGATGCTGCTATTGCCCAAAGTGGTGGGTCATGGCTTTGGAGTGGTCATGAGCAATCATCTTTCATGTATAAAGGGAAACAAGTTGGTGCTGTTTATAGTGATGTAAAAGAGATTGTTGCTCTTACACACCCCCAAGGTAATACTAAAGCACATGATGGGTTAACGTCTCATCCTGACGATAATAGTGCTAGTCCTGGTAGTCCTTCTGGCAATACTTCTTCTTCATCTTCAAGCAGTACAGTAAAATTAATTAATACTATGGGTCTTGGCAAACCCTCTAGTTCAAAGAGTATAGAAGCGAGAATGGGAGCAGGAGTTTCTAGTCAGTTTGGATCTGCTTCAAGCGGAACAGGAGCATTAACACAGGCAACTGCAGATAGAAATGAATCAAGAAAACAATTCAAAGAAGGTGTAACTAATGCTGTAACTGCTGCAGCAACAACAGTGAGATCATCTAATGCTGCGACTGCTAATGCTGTCAATCAAGCACAAGAAGGTCTAGCAGGTGCGTCAGGTGGTGGAGGAGGAGGTTCGACATCGGTAAATAGTTTACCTGGTGTAGGAACTGTAAATATGAATGGTGTGTTAAAAAGCACAGCATATGCTCTTAATTCCAACAACAACTTTATGAGAGGTCTTTTACGATGAGTATTAAAAGAGTAAATGCGGGTGATTGTACTGTTACAATTTCTCTTAAGAGAGATGGAGAAAAACTTACAACTAAAGATGGTGGATATAATTTAATCACCTTTCTCAAAACTTGGGAGATCTACGAGAGCATTGAGTCTGCAACAATCGAGGCAATGTTTATCTTTGAGGATAGTGCAGGTCTCTCAAATGTTTTTACTGGATCTGAACTGATTGAATTTGAAGTTAAAGGAAGTGTTGTTACGAGAAAGTATTCTTTTAGATCATACAACATTAGTAGTAGAAGTAGAGTTACTCAAACTACTGATGCATTTATTATTCATGCATGTTCTGATGAATATATTAAGAATGAAGCAGCAAATGTTTTTGGAAACTCAGAAGTAATCTTTAAAAAGACTGGTATTGAAGCAACTGATATTGTCAAAACATTAGTGGGAAACACTATGTTTCTTGGAAGTGGCAAAAAAGTATTTGCAGAGGATAGTTTAACCAAACATAAGTTTATAGCACCAAACTGGAGACCTTTAGACACAATCTATTGGATTACCCAGAGAACAGTCAGAAAAAAGAAAACGGGTGGTAGTTATCAAAACGGGTACACATTCTTTGAAAATGCATTAGGTTATCACTTCAAATCTATTGATGGTATGATTGATGATATCAATGATCAGGATGGTGATACCAAAACTGATGAAAAAACAGGTAAAACAAGATTGTATAGTTATTCTCTTTCTTTAAAGAGGGTAGGTAATGGAGCAACAGACCAGTATAAAATTGATACTGTATCATTCCCAGAGGAGAAAAACTTTTTGATGGGATTGAGGCATGGTGCGTGGTCAGGATACAGTGTGGGGTTTGATCCTGTAACAATCAATCAATCTAGATGGGGTGGTAAGAGTCCAGACTTAGCAGGAGCAAGTTTCAACTATAATATTAATGATATCTGGAAATCAATGTCACACTTGGGTGGAAAGAAGGCAGTCAACCCTGTGTCACGACTTGATAATGAAACCAAAAATCTTATTGACAACCCTAAGAGGGTACGTTATAGTATACTTCCAAACCAAATCTTCGATAAGAAGTGGTATAACTACATACCTGGTTTGAACAGAAGTTCCTCCAAAAATTATGAAGCACTCGTAGAGTTGCAAGCATATCAATGGATGAGAATGGAATCACTAAAAAACACAAAACTACAAATCTCAGTTCCTGGAAACCTAGACCTCTATGCAGGTTCTGGTATCGATGTTACCTTACCATCTACAGTAAAATCTGGTGATAAGATTAAGAGAGATAAGAGGTATAGTGGTCGTTACATGATTGTTACGATTGCTCATAAAGGATCATCTGATACATTTTCTTCGGAAATGCTCCTCATGAAGGACGCTGTTAGTTGATAAATAGTTTTGTACTACTAAGGTACTAACATGAAAACACTAGAAGAACACATCCAAAAAGATCAAGACATCCTAGACAATCCGATGACATCTCCTGCATCTCGCAGACACATTACTGAAGAGTTGCATGAGTTAGAAGTTTATGCTCATAATCATCGCCACGAGATTGCAGAGGGTGATCACCATGATCCAACTGCGCTTGAACTATTTTGTGAAGTGCATCCTGACGAACCAGAATGCCTAATCTATGACGATTGAGTCTTACCTTTTAGGACTCTGGAATAACATAGCACAAGCACAAGCGAATCCCCATGCCTATGCATCAATTTACATGCATTGGCAAGAGATAGAAGGGGGTTTTCAGTCTCAAAATTACTATAGAGTTGACGGTCCAAGCAAACCATATAGAAAAAGATATCACAAGAAGGTAATAATATCAGACACTGAAGTATTAATAGAGAATTACGATTTAGAGTGGACAAAATCTGAAGAGTGTGGTATGCTGTTTACATTTGATGGTAACGCATGGCACGGTTCTGTAGTGGGAAATTGTATTGCTAATGGAGTTGAAATCAAATCACAGATGTCACTCTTCGGTGACAAGTTACATAGTTGTGACCAAGGGTATGTTGATGGTAAGATGATCTGGGGTAGTAAAGAAACCTATAAGTTTGTCAAAACCAAAATCGCCTTTTAGTTTCAAAAATCGGGGCAAAAAAATCCCGCCAAAATTTTAACCTCCAAGGTTTTTCCATAAATAATCAAAAATCTCAAGATAGATGAACACAGTTGAAGGGATTCTCAATGAACCTACAGTAAATTTCGTTGGTAAAGACGGATTTTATTGGTGGGTTGGAGAAGTTGAAGACAATGAAGACCCGATGGAACTCGGTCGGTGTAAGGTTCGTGTGCTCGGATATTACACTAATGTGAGAGGTGGTACGGTTGCTGACTTACCTACAGACGAATTACCATGGGCAACAGTATTACAACATACTTCTCAGGCAGGTAATGATGGTCAGGGTGAGAGTGCAGGACAACTTCAACCTGGTGCGATTGTTATGGGATTCTTCATGGATGGAGAATCTGCTCAAATGCCGATTGTTATTGGTGTTTTGCGTATTCAAAAAAGTCTTGCGAGTGGTAAAAAGCATCAATTCACCTTAACAGGTGAAGCAATGGAAGGTCCTCAGGTGAACCCTGCGCTTAGAAGGACTGCAGATCCTAATAGTAATAAAGTCGATAATAAGGAGAATGCCTCTGGATCAAATGCTGTAAAAAATCCTGGAAGTAAAGTATCACCAGAACCTGCAGGTCCAGGATCACCTAATAACATAGGTGTACACCTCCCAGGATCCTCTGGTAATCCAACAAAACCAAGATCACCTAGTAAACCAATCGCTACTGCAAATGGTGTAGGTGGACCATGGAAATCTATAGAAGCAAAATTAAACTACCTGTTGGAGGATATTGCTGATACCGCAGGTACACTGATTGCAACAGAAGATGGAGATTTTCTTGATATTGTATCAGGTAAAGTTGTAACTATTGAGAAACTTACAGCAAAACTACAAAATTTCTTGGGTGCAATCTTCACTCAAATCATCTCTGCGATTAGAGAAGCAACATCAGCACTTGCTGAAAAGTTGGGTGGTCTACTAGACTTTTCCAAACTTGCACCAGGAGTTCCATTTTTACAAATGGGGTTGATTCAAACTGCGGTACAACAGATTTTATCACAACTCTGTATCTTTGATAGTCAAATTACTAGTTTTATTGCAGATCCTATTGGAACCATCACTGGTTTAGTTACAGGAATGTTGGAGGGTGCTATCAGTAAAGCAGAAATGGTAATGCAAGGTGTGCAAGAAACCATTGATAGTATCGTATGTAGTGTACAAAAAGTTCTTAATGATCTTAAAAAGGTAATCTCTGCTGTAAAAACAACAGTTAGTGCAGTCAAAGGTGCACAAGACATCATCAACAACTGGGAAAAAGGTTCTGGACTCTTTGATGCAGGAAATGACTTCTTTCAAAATGGTATTCAAGGTCTTGCAGGTCTCCTTTCTCTATTCGTTAAGTTTCTTGGTGGTGGATGCGATAGAAAACCTGATGGAGGTGCTGATAGTCATGGTTACTTCCCATTATTCGGTGTTACCAACTGTAGTGACGAAGAATTAGAAAATATCAATAAAATTCGAGGTAGTAATAGAGGAAGTTGTGAAGGTGATAGTGCTGCAGGTGGTATTCTTGATCAAATCTTTACAAAAGCAGATCCATATCTACAAGTAGCAAAGACATTTGTTGATGGTTCATTTGATCACCATGTAGGAACCCCAGGTCGTCAGGCACATGTCATGAAGGAACCTAGTGGAACTACTCACTCTTCTTATAACATCAATAACAACACTTTTGCAGAGTGGACATTTCTGAAAAAACTTAGAGAAAGTAATGCAGACATTACAGAGGCAGAGGTAGAAAAGAAACTTGAAGCATATAAAAAGACTAACCGAGGTAATACTAAAGATGATACTGGTAACTTAGTTGCCGATCACTCTAGTTACGCAGGAAATCACACCGTAGATGTTATGGGTGACGATTGTACAACTGTAGATGGTGATGGTGTTCTAAACGTAGAAGGTGATTATCGTCTGAAGATTACTGGTGACTGCCATATTGAAGTTGGTGGAGGTTTCTTCCTCAACGCATCTGGTGCACCTAAAACAGTAGATAAAAACGGTAAGAAAAAGAGCAGCAAGATTCAGAAACACTCAGTCACATTTGGATCTGATTTAGATTTAAAAGCATCAGGTGCTGCTATAACGTTACAAGCAGCAGAATTTAGTAATGGTGCTAATAATACTAAGTTTACTGGATCTCTCTATGAAAACTCATGTAAACTTCAAAAGATGAGTGGTAATGAACTTGTATTGTCTGGTAATAGTGTTATCAACCTTGCGACTCCTGTGTTTAACAAGATGATCAATACTGATCCAACATCAATGGTTCCTGCACCAGGAGTTTTTACTACTTGTTTCGGAGACGTTATAACTAAACAATTCCCCTCTAAGACTAGACCAGTTCCGACTAATATCCTATTGAATGAACTTGGTCCTGTATCGGTGACTTCTGGAGCAACAGGTTATAATAATAATGTTGTTACAGGTCTATTCAATGTCAACGTTGCTGCAGGTGCTATGACAATGAACTGCTCTACTGCAGCGACTATCACAGCAGGTGCTGCCATGACCCTGACCGCAGGTGCAGTTATGAAACTGACTGGTACCACTATCTTCCTAAATTGACTTGACAGGGGTCTAAGGGTCTGTTATACTACATAGGTACAGGAGAATTATGAACGACACTTGGTTGGAACATGTCTTTGTCAATTTTTCCAAAAGGTCTGTGAAACTCATGGACAACGAGGGATTTGACAGGACTATCGAGTGGCAATGGAATAAGGAAGGTGCTGAGGGTTTTGCAGAAATCATCAGTGCTATTCAAGACACCGTTGACCATGACATGATCACTTACTGTTTTGCTGAACAATGATTGGACCTATTGGAATTACTTTGCGTCAAGCAGAAGATCACTTCGACTTTATTATGGATCTTTGTGAAACGCAACGTGTTTGTTGGAAAATCACTCGTCCTGACGGGAAGTCTGCTATGATGGTTCCTGTAAATGAGGTACCACCAGTTCCCGAAGAAATTCAAGATCAAGTTGAAGAATTCCGAAAATCATTCATGGAGGCACCAGGATTAAGTGAATAACATAGGATTAGAAATCGTATTCTGGACAGTTCTAGGAGTATACATTCTCGCAAAGTTGGGAGTGTTTAAGAAATGAATTGTTGGTCATGCGGTTTCCCAAATCTTATTTGGGGTGGAGATAATGAATGCCCCGAAGATTTTGAGTACGAGATAGAAACTAATCTAACTTGTCCTCGTTGTGAAGCATTTGTTCTTGTTTATCATCAGTTAAAACCAGAGTATGAAACCCGAAACCCATAAGGAAAAACGTGCTCGAATTAGAGCACGACGACTATATTGGTTGAGAAAAATCAAACAGTCTAAAGGTTGTGAAAACTGCGGTTACAATGAGCATCCTCTCGCATTAGATTTTGCTCATAGGGATCAACGAACAAAACACTCTGGTGCTGCATATGGTGCGGGTAGTGGGATGTCTAAATTGTATCCTAAAATTTATGCTGATCAAACTAGAAATCGTCAGGCAATCAAAAAGTTGTTTCAAGAAATTCGCAAGTGCAAAATTCTTTGCAAGAATTGTCATGTAATTGAAACTTACAATGATAAACAATTTGAGAATAACTGGAAAATTGCTATGGAGCGTAAAGAATGAGACCAGAGACTAGAAAATCAATGGAAATGTTGTTTCATGCTAAATGGAACTTGCCAACAGCAGCAAAACATTGTAACCTGACTACTAAGGAGATGAAAATCACCTTTAACGAATACTGTCAATTTCATCCCCAAGATGTACCTACCGAACTGGCAAAAACATTCAAAGAAGGATCAGAAGAGGCATCTTAAACCTCAGGCACTTCGTGCTGCCAAAAAACGACTTAAAGCATTAAAGACTAAATTGGGAGTGTGGCGGAATCGGTAGACGCACCAGACTTAAAATCTGTTGACCTTGTGTCGTGGGGGTTCAAGTCCCCCCACTCCTATATAAGTTAAATGAGAGACTATGAATGGGAATTTATGATATAATATACTCTCAGTTCGATCTGGGTCCAGGAATGTGGAACCGCGAACTTAGAACTCAGGATCTTGACGGATTCATGAGTCAATATTATATTGATCCTAAAGGTAAACTCTGGAGTATTGACTATTCTGGAACTTATGCTTTTGAAGATGCTGAATGCATCAAAGTCGCAAAAAGTACAAATCATGGCAAAGTTACGCCATTTTGTATAACCAAACAACTTGAACTCTACCCTGCAAAATGGGGAGTTCACTATGCACCTACCCCTCGGTGTATGGTAACATTTGAAGAGGGGATTATAACTGAATCTTATTTCTCTTAATGGCATACTTAGTTCATCCTTTACCTCCCAGAAAAGTATGGGTAAAGAAAGAATACTTATACGATCTTGAAAAAGGACATGGGGAACTAACCCCAGGAATTTGGATCTCTGTAAGGAGTATTCAAGCAAAAGCATTATACTTTGAGACCTTACTGACTGACTACGGTGCACTCTTCGATAAGTTACCACTCAGTGCCTTTGTATGGAATCCAGATATTGATTGGGATAATCAGTTACCATTAGATGTATTAGAACTATGGGATTGCTTTGACTACAATATTACCGTAGTTGAGAAACCTCTGTTAGGTAGGTGTCAGTTCTTTGGTAAAGATAGAAAGATGCACCCAGGTGAATATGAATTCACTATTGATACTGCACATCCTGACTTCTCCGTATTAGATACAAACTTCTCAGAGCATGACCCTGAGCATAAGACATTCAATGTTATTGCACTAGATAACGGACAATTTGCAGCACAACCTAATAATAGGTGTCAGTTCTTTGATAATAGTCTAGTTGATAATGATCATCTAAAGACACCTGACTTTAAAGTGTGTACACAAAACTATGCTGTTGAGACACTACCTAAGTGGTGGTCAGTCGGACATACTGACGAATGGGCATATAAAACAATCGAAGAAGAACAAAGAGAGTATAACGAAGAGAACGCAGTTGAAGTCCAGATCGAACCCGAAGTTGAATAACCTGTATAAATAAAACTGTAAGAAATAGTGTGATTATTCGTGGGAACCAGAAAGATTTCACAACTGGAGACAATATCTGACGCAAACCTGTCAGGAGAAGCGATTCTTCCTGTGGTGGTGTCGGACCCTTTGATTCCAAACAGAAAGGCAAAAATTAATCAGTTGTTCAAAGGACTGGCACAGGGTACTAAAACTGCCCCAGGTCTGTCGTTTGATTTGGACCGAGACAGTGGATTGTATCAAAATGCATACGATCAAATCGGTATTGCCTTTGGTGATGGTGGTTTCTACTGTACTCGTATTGATAATGGTAACAGCAGCACATCTCTGTACATTACTGCAGTTGATGACGTTGCAAACAACACCGATATTGTTCTCGCACCGAAAGGTACGGGTGCTGTAAAGGTTACGGGTAACTTCTTAATCTCTGACCAGACATTTATCTTAGAAGATGCTCAAGGTCCTAAAGCGAGATTTGAAGTTTCTAATATTGGTACTGGTACTAATACTCGTATCTTCACCCTTCCCGCTATTACCTCTGGTAATGGAACTACTGTTGTTGGTGCTGATACTCAGCAGACACTGACAAATAAAACTATTCTTATTGATGAGGATAACTTTGTTATCGTAGATGGCACAGAGGAAGCAATCTTCCAAATTAATTGGCCAACTACATCAGGTGCAAGACGTTCTTACTTCCTACCTGACGCAGGTACAGTAACAACTACTGCAGAACCTACTGCAACTTCATCTACTTTACTTGATACAAAAGCAGAACAAATTACGCTTAATAAGACTATTGTTGATCTTAGGTTGGCAGCAAACGCAGAAACTGCGACCAACTATGCGATTTTTAACACCTCTGCCTTGACTGCTAACAGGACTCTTACAGTTCCTGATTTATCATTAACGTTTGTTGGTACAACGACAACTCAAACACTCTCTAACAAGAGTTATGAGAATGCAATCTTTTCAGACAATACTGATGCGACTAAAAAGGTTTCATTCAATCTTGCTAACGTAAACACATCAACAAGCGAAGTCTTTAGATTCCCTGCTACAGATAATCTAAATAGAGGTGCAGACACATATAACATGCTGATCACTGAGAAGTCTGCAGCAGAACTCTTTAATAAGAGTTTAAACAGTCCAGTAGTTAAATCAACTGGAAACAATCAGGGACAAATTACACTGTCTGCTGAAGGTATTACAGGTCCTAGAACCATTAAGTTCCCTGACGCTGATGCCACACTCCTATCTACTGAAAACGTAACTGTTGATGACGTTACATTCGGTGCAGGTATTGGAGCAAACAACCTCACTGGTCAAACAAGACAACAACAATTCTTCTACTCAGGATTCTAATAAACAATGGCTAAACAAGGACTACTTGCATCAGCAAAACCAGGTGCGACTACCAATACGGTGCTCTACAAGGCACCTATCGATGCATCTGCAAGTACGGTTTTGTCTGTGACTGCACAAGGTGGATCAAACACCTCTTTTGACGTTGCTGTAAAAGACTACGATCAACATGTCGTCTTAGACGCTGCAACTTACAAATTACACACTGGTGACGTGTTCACTGGTTACAGGTTTAACTTAGGTACAGCAGTTGGTGCTGATCAAGGTCTTAACGTTAATCAATTACTAACATCTGCTGATGGAGAAAAGACAGCAGTGTTTGAATCATTTTATATTCCACCCTTCACTTCTATTGTAGTAAAGAGTAAGGCAATCAGATCTGTTGCAGTTGAATCTGTAACTGGTACTTTCGCAGTCGGCAATACTATTTCAAAGGGATCAGGTGGTAACACATCTGTTGCAACTATTTTTGCTGTTGCATCTGGTTCTGGTGGTTCAACTCTTTACATTGGTCCTTCTACCCTAAATGGTTCTGGATCTGAGTTTACTGATGGTGACTCTATCACAGCATCTGGTGGTGCAACTGCCACTATCTCATCTGGTGGTGTTGGTACTGCTGCCAATGAATTTACATTTACTACCTCTGGTGGTACTGAGAATCTTTATCTTGGAACCTCATTTGAAGTATTGGGAGACAGAACCTATCGTTTTGATGTATCAGACTCAAGTATGAGTGGTTTGGTATTCAAACTCTCTGAAACTGTGAATGGTGAGTGGGGTCCTGACGGTACTGCAGGTAACACTGATGACGGTACGGAGTATACGACTGGTAAGACTACAAACGGAACTGCAGGTTCCAGTGGTGCATACATTCAGTATGATCTTACTGCTAACTCATCACTCCCCAATTCACTTTACTATTATGAAGGAACAACTGGAACTGCTGCAAACTCAAATTACGGGGGAACAGACAGAATTATCAATACATCAAATTCATATAGTTATGACTCTGTTTTCGTATACAATGTTTCTGGGACCTGGGTAGACAACTCAGATACATTTGATTATAACGGTGTAAGTTATACTGTTACTAGTCAAACTGCAGGTCCTTTTGGATTTGTTCGTGACTACACAGGAACTGCTCTATATGTTGTTCTTGGTGAAGGTTCTGCGAACATCTCTGGTTCGGATACATTCCTAGATAATCCTAAATTAACAACTGGCACTCGTTCTACTGTAACAGTTTCTTCTGTTACTTCTTCTGGTGCAACAGTTGAAACGAAGCATTACATCCGCAAGGACAATGCTATCACTGCAAATACTACAGAAGAGATCAAGTCTCTTGTTATTGGACCAGGGCAAAGACTGGTCGTTGAGAACAATGACGCAGATTGTTCATTTACATTAGTTGGTTTTGAAGACAGTTCTACTGGATTCACTACTCGTACCTATGCTCAAACTGCAGGAACTTCTGGTTCTGGCGGTGGAAGTTAAACCCCAATAAATACTAAAAAAGCAGATAGGAAATGTCCCTAACTAGACTGAAGAATATTATTACGTCCAGAACTGGACGTATCATATATGTCAACCCTGATGACTTCGATGCATCGGATGCTATTGATAACAGAGGTAACTCTGCATTGCGTCCCTTTAAATCGATTCAAAGGGCATTTCTTGAAGTGGCAAGATTTTCATATAGAGTTGGTTTAAGTAATGACGAGTTTGATGCTTTCAGTATCATGCTCTATCCTGCCGAATATATTGTTGACAACAGACCAGGTGAAGTTTTATATACAAACGTTGCTCCGATTGACGCAAACTCTAACCTAGACTTAACCTCACCTAACAACGTATTATACAAGTATAATTCTGTTGAAGGTGGTATCATCGTACCTAGAGGTTGTTCTTTGGTTGGTACCGACCTTAGAAGAACTAAGATCATCCCCAAGTATGTTCCTTATCCTACGACTTATGCTGCGAAGGGTATCAACACAGAAGACCAAGTTCCTCCTAGAACTGCAATCTTCAAAGTAACTGGTGGTACATATTTCTGGCAGTTCTCCTTCTTTGATGGTGCTGAGGAGGGTGTATATTACAAACCTGATAGTGTAGAGACACTTGCACCTAAGTTCTCACACCATAGATTAACTTGTTTTGAGTTTGCTGATGGTCTTAACCCTCTCTCCAAACTTATTACTGACGGTACAGTTCCAAACACAGATTACTCTGCTGTTCCTAACATTCTTGAAAGAACTGACCTAGAGATTTATTATCAGAAGGTATCGAAAGCATTCGCAACGATTCCCGATACCTCTGGCGATCCTGCTGCTGACCAGATTCAACCAAGGGTCGAGGAAAATAGAATCGTTGGACCAATTTCAGATGAATACAGAGTCTTACAGATCACAAGAAATGGACAGACAGCAACGGCTGTCACTGTTGACGAGTTTGATAATCCCAGGGACCACGGATTTTCTGTTGGTGTTAACATCAACGTTAGTGGTGTTACAGGATCAACTGGACCGCAATCCGAAGTTGATGCAGGACTTTATAACGGAAGTTTCACGGTCACATCCGCAAGTGGTAACGTCTTTACTTACCAAATGCAAGGAGAACCAACAGGAAACGCTGTAGGTTCAAACATTGCTGTTAAGACTGAAATCGATACTGTTGACTCAGCATCACCTTATGCATTCAACCTGTCACTGAGAAGTGTGTGGGGCATGAATGGTATGCATGCAAACGGTGCTAAAGCAACTGGTTTCAAATCAATGGTTGTGGCACAGTTCACTGGTTTGAGTCTTCAAAAAGATGATAGAGCGTTCGTAAGATATAATCAATCAACTGGAAACTATGATGTTGCAACTGCAGGAGACGGTGCACACTTAGATGGTTTCGCAGAATATAGAAAAGGATGGGGTCACGAACACATTAAGTGTAGTAATGATTCATTCATCCAAGCGGTGTCAGTGTTCGCTGTGGGATATCAAGGTCACTTCACTGCACTCAGCGGTGGTGACATGTCAATCACCAACTCTAACTCCAACTTTGGTAACACTGCTCTTAGATCAGCAGGTTTCAAAGCAAAAGCATTCTCGAAAGATAAAGCAGGTGCACTGACTCACATCATTCCACCTAAGGCACTCAACGTTATCTCTACTCTTGCTAATGGTTCTACTGGTACTAATACCATTACCTTAACTACAGCAAAAGTTGGTGATGCTCTTGGTATTATCCAAGGCATGTCTGTATCAGGACCTAATATTCCTGCAGGTACAACTGTTGGAACGGTTAATACTAACACTGGTGCTATTACACTTAGTGGCACTCTTACTGGAAACATCTCCTCAGGAAATATAATCTTTGGCGAAGAAACTTCTGTTAACTGGGTTAACATCGATATTCAAAGGACTAAGGTCGTTAATGCATCGCTTGCAGGTCAAGGTGGTACCCCTGGAACTAGACTCTATCTGTATGGATACACGACTGAAGCGTCACCTCCTACAACTAGAGTGCAGGGTTTCACCGTTGGTGCACGTCAAGATGGCACAGGTGCTAGTGCAGTTGCCGACAAGATCAACTGTCTCTTAGTTGCAACTGGTGCTTCAACTGCTACTGTTCAATCAGCAAGCATTTCACCTTATGGACCTAGTGTATCTGGTCTGGCAGCAGGTGTCCCAGGATCTCCAATTCAATATGATAGTGCAACTTACACCATTGGTGGAGTAGCAGGACAAGTTGGTGGTTGGTATCTATCTGTAACTTCAAACTCTGACATCTATCAAACAATATCTACAAACACACAATATAATAACGTAAACTTTACTCCAAGCACATTCCTTAAGAGAATCCCTGACCCTCGTGACTTGCAGGATAGAACCTATCGTGTAAGATACGTCATTGATAAGGATAAGTCTAATCCTCTACCTAGAGATCCCCTCTCTGGTTACGTTATGCAACCATTGAATAGTGATACTACAACTTATAATCTTCAAAGATGTTTCTACATCTACGATATTGAAATCGTACAACCATTTGAAAGAGGTGTGAATGACGGTATCTATTACATGACATTGTTATGCGGTTCTATTTCACCTACAACTTCCAACTTTGACGACAGGAAGTTCTCTCAAAACGTTAATGAGGTCTATCCTACGTTTGACAGAGACAACCCCCTTGCAGACCCTCTCGCTGCAGTCTCAGTTGCTGATAATGTTACCATTGGTCTTGTTAATGCTACTGATGGTGCAAACCCAACTCCTGCAAAGGATCCTAAGAGATCAATTACTAAGGAAGCAATCGAGTTCCTCTTAACTGATACAGGTTGGACTCAACCTGGTACTACACCTAACTATGATTCCAATAACGCAAAACTCTCTAACGTGCAACTTACTGCACGAGCTGGCGATGAGGAGGTCAGGAAAATCAAGATCAGAGAAAACAACGATGGAACTGTTGCTCCGATCAATGTCGAATTCAGACGTCACTCCATCCTCAGATCAGGTAATCACACCTTTGAGTACCTTGGTTTCGGACCTGGAAACTATAGTACAGCGTTCCCTCAAACACAGGTAGAGACTCTAACTCAAGAGCAGATCCGATTCTCTCAGTCTATTAAAGAAGAAGGAGGAGTTTCATTCTACTCAGGTCTTAACTCTAACGGTGACCTATTCATTGATAACCAAGTTATCAACCCTGTTACAGGTCAGATTACAAACGAAGACATCGCTCAGTTGAACGTTGTTGGTGAAGAGAACACTACAATTCAGACATTCTCTGAGTTGGTTCTTACCGACAAACTCACTGTACTTGGTGGTGCATCTAACCAGTTAGAATCTATCTTCGCAGGTCCTGTTACATTCCAAGGACTATCAACATTTACTAATAATATTCAAGCAAGAAAGATTTCTTACTATAACGCAGATGGCACAGTTATTAAGCAAACCTTACTAGCACCTTCATTAGCGAATGGACAACCAGATTTTAGTAATATCACCAACTACGATACACCTGCTGACGGTGACCTTGTTTATAATATTAACTGGACACCTGGGAAATCTCTTGGTTGGATTTATTACAATGGAGTGTGGTCAGAGTTTGGTCTCACAAATACTGGTGAGATCAATATTGATACTTTTAATAACACTGAACATATTGGTATTGGTACTGCTGCGGTATCTGGATTCCGAGTGGGCATCCTCGGTAACGCAAAAGTTGATGGTGACTTAGTTGTTACTGGACGAGGTGGTGTTGGTGCTGACAAGTATATCACTAAAACATATACAGGAGACGGTACTACTCTAACGTTTGCTGTAACTACATATAGTGGAGGTATCAAACACTCTGATGATTCACTCTTAGTATTCCTTAATGGTGTAGCACAGATTGCAGGAACCAATTATACAGTTGATGCAAACGGTGCTAACGTTGTATTCTCATCTGGTGATGCTCCACTCGCATCAGACACTGTTCACATCTTAGAACTACCTATCTAATCTCATGGCAATTTCAAGAGTAAGTGGTAATCAGATTGCCACTAGTACACAAGCAATCATAACAACCTTAAGTTTCTTGAACACTAACTCAGTGTTTAGGTTACCTGCAGGTACTCAGGCACAAAGACCTACTGGTATTTCAGTTGGTACACTAAGATTCAATAGTGATCTTGACTCCGCAGAGATCTACAAAGCAGATGATGGTACAGGTAGTGCAGGATGGGCACCAGTTGCAGGTGGTGGACCAAGTTTAGGAACGGATAGTATCATTAGAACTAACGCAAACACTATTGCAGAAAATATTTCAGTCGGACCAAGTGCAGGAGCAGAATTTGCTAACGGAATGAGTGCAGGACCTATCACAATTAACTCTGGTTTCACAGTCACTGTGGAGTCTGGTGGTGCTTGGAGTGTACGATGAAGGTAAGAGTTGCACAATTACAAGGACTAACACCTGGATTCACTGTTACTTTAGATCAAGACAGTGATTTTGCATTTAAAGGTGGAGCAGAATTAAGAATTACAGGATCACAAAGTGCATTACCATTACCATATGGCACAACTCAACAGTTTGATGATATAGTGATCGATAGAGCACCCAACAGAGGATATGTAAACGGGCAGTTAAGATTCAATACGGGATCCAATAAATTAGAAGTATTCAATAACGGTGTCTGGTCAAGCTAAACTGATTGTCGAGGATGGTGATGTACCTGACTTGACATTATATCAAAATCGGATTAGAATATGCAATGACTGTCAGTATAAATCCCCTATTGGGATCTGTACTAAATGTAATTGTGTGCTTGCAGTTAAAGCACGCTTTCCTGTATTCCACTGCCCGATTAATAAATGGTAATGAGTCCTTTCGCTTCTCAGTATGGAGGCGAACCAGTAATCACTAATGTAACACACAACGATAATTTCATTAGTGAGTTTGAAACTAATCTAGATTGTCAACCAATACTGGATTACTATAAGTTCATATCAGATAATGGTTTGACAATCAAGAGACACGCAGAGAAAGGTGCTGCTGATTCTCAAATCTTTATGCATGAGTTACCAGTAGAATACTTTCATGATAATTTGTCAAGATCAATCTTCCAACGTTGGAATTATCTTACTGAACAAGCATTAAGAGAGTATGTATTGAAGTATGATATTCTGGTTGGACGTAGGTTTCAACATACCATGGCGAAACTCCAAAAGACAGAACCTGGGCAGGGTTATCATGCATGGCACTATGAATCAACACCCTCTGCACCATATCGTAAGTTAGCAACCATGATCTATCTAAATGATGGATTTGAAGGTGGTGAAACAGAATTTTTATATCAACATTTCAGAGTAAAACCAAAGGCAGGTAAGTTTGTTATCTTCCCTTGTGACTGGGCATGGACACACCGAGGTAATCCGCCCCTAAATAAAGATAAGTACATTGTTACTGCATGGGTGGAGGAGTATCCAACCCCAGGTCAATAAATAGAAGTAAACGCTTAATAGAATGAGCAGACTAACTGTTGGTAGCATCGGTGGCATACCCGCAACACTAAATCAAACATCAATTCCTGCAGGGCATACATTGCAGATAAACGGTAATGTTTATCACGATGGAACTGGTGCTTTGCGTCTACCTACAGGTACAACTGGGCAAAGACCAAGTAGTCCAAACCCAGGGTATATACGGTGGAATACAAGTGATCAGGCGGTAGAAGTATGGAGTGGTAGCACTTGGGTACAATATCAAGGAGAGAATGGTACATCTAATGCACCATTCACATCAATGGCAAACTTATCAAGTAATGACCCTGGATCTGGATATTGGTATATCAAGTTTGATGGCACTAATACAGAAGAAGTGTATGCATATAAGGATGGTAATGGTAAGTATTGGGTCATGGTTGCATCTATTACAGACAATACTTCACATGGTAGTTACACAGGTGGTTCAGACTCTTGGTATGGTAACTGGACAACTACATCAACTACTGGTACTGCAAGAAATGCAATGGGAACTGACTTCAAGTCAAATCATTATAGAGGATGGTCAGCAAATGATGTATTGATTATGCAAGGGTTTGCTACAGCAGGTACACCTTACGATACATCTACTGAAGTTGCATATATCAATGGTGTTTTCACTTCCAGAGGTGGAAACATGTATAATATGTTCAATAGTTACATCTCTCTAAACAACCATGGTAACATTGGTGGTACACAACTCTCAGGAATGCAGTTCTTGAAAGGATCTGCACAGGCATCAGACAATAGATATAGAGGTAGTAGTGCAGGTGAACTTAATCCAAACAATACTTGGCATGTTTCACCCGCAAACTGCGAAAACTATACTTTCAGTATGATTAATGCTTTAGGTTGTGCATCTAACGGTTGTAACGTTGAACACCATGCATGGGTAGGACAGACAGGTAACAACTATTCAAACCAAAACTTCCCAGAACCTAACTGGTCTGGTAGTTGGGGGATAAATAACCCTGGATCCCAAAATCATATGTACTGGTTATTCTTCTACGCATAAAACATGAGTACTCTAAACGTTAACGAACTACACGCATCCTCGATGAATAACTTCGAGATCAACTTCGATGATGGAGAGTCGTTGCTTGTTGCGGGTACATGTAATATGACTGCACTTAATCAATTTAGTTTACCTGCAGGAACTACAGCACAAAGACCATCATCCCCATCAACAGGAATGATTAGGTTTAATACAGAAGAATTGCAAGTAGAAGTTTATAATGGTAGTTCATGGTTACAAATTGTAAGGGCATCATCTGGTGGTAATAATGGTGGAACTGCTGCTACAGCAGCATCTAGTGTTCAAGAACTTATGGATGCAGGTGTTGCTGCTGACGGTAACTACTATCTAAACCTAGATGGTACAGTTCGTAGATACTTTGTGCCTGTAAACAGTCATCCATATTATCTTTTGATTGGTAACTGGGGTGGCGGTGGTGCTGCATTCTTCAGTAACGCATCATCATTATCAGGTAATAACTTGAATGACACAGGAGATACAACTCCTGCAGGTAACTTTACAAACAATAGCACATACGGTTACTACAGAAACGTAGGTGGATCTGATTATCGATATGCAACCTTTAGTAATAGAGGTGTATCATATCGTTATGTAAAGATGAGATTTAATCTCTATAACTATTATTCTAATGATGGTGTCAATGGTCGTAACTTCCTAAATATTTCATCTGGTGTTGGTGATGGTCTAACGATCATGCGTGACAACTCAGGTGCAGGGGATGGACAACACATCTTTACTTACTATACTGCTATTTCTAATAATGATGGTAACTCATGCCCATCAGTAGCAGGAATGCAACCAACTCACGTTGCAGGTGGTAACAACCCAGGTGGTTTCATGGGTAATAGATACACATGCTTCTCTAGATCTGGATCTAGTTACACCTCAGAATTTGTGAGAAACTTTACAGTTCAGCCAGGAGATAATTCTGGTGGTACTGGACCAAACGTGTTTAATGGTGATGCATGGTTCACCGTTGATCTCGGCACATCATACACAGATGATATGCATGTTGTTATTCACTCAGACCAAGACAGTGGAAACGAGGATACATACCTTAAAAGAGGTTGTGTGCTTGTTCGACCTGCATAAATAATACGAAGGAGTAAAAACTACACATGTCTCAGTTAAACGTTGATAAAATTGTATCACTAACAGGTGGTGGTGGAACTGCTGAATTCCAACTGGAGGCGGGTGGAAACTTTAACTTTGACTCTGGCACTCTGTATGTTGACTCTACTAATAATAGAATCGGTGTTAATGATGCATCACCTAGTTATACGTTAGATATTGCAGGTACAGACGGTATGAAAGTACCTGTAGGTACTACCGCACAAAGACCAGGGGCAGCAGTAGAAGGATTATTCAGATATAACAGTACAGATAGAACTTTTGAAGGTTACTCATACGATCAAGACGCAGGACAGGTACAATGGGGTCCGATTGCAGGAGCAGGAAGTTCATTACCAGACCAGTCCAACGATAGATATAGTTTAAATTACACGAACGGAGCATTATTAAGATCAGACGGAACTAATGCATATTGGTCATTCGATGGAGAAAACGATAATGGATGGTCAACAGCAAGAATTTGGACACACGGATATGTTGGAGGAGGATACCAAAATGGTTCGCCTTGGAGAAACGTAAACAGAACGGTACACTCTACAGATACATCATCGAACTTAGGAGATATCTTAGATAGATCAGGTGCTTACATGGCAGGATCATGGACTGATACTAAGCACTTCTTTCACTCTATGGAGAACACTTATAGAGGTTCTTCAAACTATACCAATGCGATGTCAATGTCAACTGAATCTGGTTTAACACACCAGTCGCAGTGGAACATGACGGTGAACAGAGGTTCAATGGGATCTCACCAAGATCATGAACACGCAGGAGGTATGTCTTACCTATATGGTGGTGGTAACTCAAGAGTTGACGCTATGAATCTTAAGACTGAAACTATGAGAACCTCAGGTTTCCCACCAAACTATGATGATGGTGGCGATGACCCTACATGGGGTGGACATGGTAGACTCTACGGTTGGGTCAAGAGATCTGGTACTCGAAGAGGTCAGTTCTTCAAGACTGAATCTTGGGTGTCATGGGAACATGGTCCAGGTGGTGATGGTTGGAAGAAGATTCTTCCTAGTATGTTAGGACATATGTACGTTGGTACAGGTAATAACAACCAGAATGGTAACCAGAAGTGTAACGACATTACTGGTATTCAAGTTAGAGGTCTTAACTTCGGTAACATGGGTGAAGAAAACTTTGAAATGGGTATGAGAAAGGGTTATTGCTTGGGTAACTATAATGGTTCTCAGAACAATAACACATTCAAAGTGAACTATAATAGTGATAGTTACAACAACTTAGGTGGTAGTTCACCACCATCAGGACATGGTGGCATGTCATCAGCACACTGTTCGTCCTCTAGTTCTGTATCAGGACAGGGCAACTACGATTACGGTACAAACATTCCTAACTACTAATGACAAGCACAACTTCAAATGACGTCATCGTTTTAGATGTCGAGAAATATCCTAAGGTGGGAGAGTGGGGAGTCCGTATTGGTACTTACCTAGGACTGGAATCATATCATCTTGCAGATGAATACTTTAAGTATATCCCTCAGCACATTACATATCTCAGATATACCAGTAAAGATGGCATCTTTGGAGATAAGTACTGGGGAGAGATTAGGCATCAAAAATCAACCTATGGTGTAAACGAGGAAGGAACTACTAATAAAGAGAAAGAGACTATAGATGATACAATATACTCAAACTATGTCATTCCTTTCATGAAGGATGTCATGGTACTGGCAGTGCAAGAAGAGTTTGAGCATAGACATAATGTTCTTAAGACTAAATTCTCTACACTTGAGGAAGCAACATGGTCAGATCAGATTTGTGAAGCAACCGCATACCTTGCTGATAATGAGTTCGAGACAAAACTTATACATAAGTTAGCAGAGGTCAGAGACTTGACAACTCTACAGTTTGCGACTAAAATAGTTGACAAGCAATCAGAGTTTAAAACAGGACTCTATGACTTAGCAGTCGCAGAACAAAAGATGATCCAGATTATTAATGGGTGTTCTAGTGTTCGTGAACTGAACGTTGTACTTGAAGATTACTTCAATAGTGCAATGTCAAATGCACAATGTCTTGAATATGGAAGATGCACAACCAATGAAGAAACAGGAAACATCGAAAGAAAACAACCTTTCGACTACTCAAAAGGAATCCAGTTCTGATACCGATTACAGAGTTTCTGATGTAATTAAGGAACTCGAAGGTATTGATAAATGGGAAGAAATTGATAAGTTCGATGAATCTCTGATGGCATGGTCAGAGCAACAACACTTCGGACAAACAGAATTTCAAAACAAGTATTACGTTGTTAATAGTCAGGTCACACCCTACAGGCAGATCCGACAGGCAATGATGGAGATTCAAGGTAGAACGAATTCTCTATCAAAAAGTACAATTCAATTCAAGCGGTGTCTAAATGATATTGCTAGAGTTAAGCATGAAATGGAAAAGGAAGAGAATCCTTTTTACAAGCAGGATAAGCAATACGAACTAGAATTGCTGTATCTTGATAGGCAGATTTGGTTAAACAAACTCAGGCAATGTAAAGAGGAACTCAATGGTTTCTTTAATATTATTAAAGAGAAAGCAGGAACTGACGATGCAAGTGAAATTGTCAAAATTCTAGAGGACAAACAACTAGAAGAAGTTGAAGAGCATAAGTATTGGATTGCTCGTATGGGTAAACAGTCTGCTATTGACTTGCTAACTACTGGTAGAATCCAAGCAGGTAACTTGGAATCTATGTTGCAAATGGCACCAGAAGATCAAGGTGCTGTATGTGATCTTGCAATGACATACTCTACTGCTGTCAATAGATCTGTTGGTGGCATTAAAGAAGCAGCAGAAGCAAGGGTCGATAAAATGATGGAAGGCAAACCACCGCAACTATTTGATACAGCAGGAGTTCTCTCAGATTATGCACACAACAACCTCGAAGATAGGCGTATTCAGTCTGCCAATCAATCCGAAGGTAAGTCCTGAGTTTATTGACGAGGAGTTTATTCCATTCCTGCTGAGAAATGGAACGGTAATATACGACCTATACTTTACTACAAGAATGCCCCCATTCATGCAGGATGCGATGGGGGATGTTTTTCGCACCAATAGCGATGCACAAGGTGCTGCAAAGAATGCTTTATACATTTCAGATAAGACAGGTATTCCCCTGTCTGCTACATTCAATAACATTTGGGTAAGACCCGATCAAAAGAACCTAGATGAGTTCATCAAGAACTTTAAGTTTCTATATGATAATGGTGTGAGGTGTGCAACTATACCTCATACATCATGGATCATGACTGGACAGATCCAAAAACATTTTCCAGAACTAGAAATTAAGAATACTATCTTACGAGAGGTGACAAAACCTAACGAGATAGTCACCCTTGCAAGTGCAGGTTTCCATTACATTAACCTTGATAGGGATGTGATGAGAGATAGAAATCTGCTGAAAAGAATTGTTGATGCCAAGAAATATTGTGAAGAGAAAGGTAATCCAGTCAAACTATCATTGCTTGTGAATGAGCATTGTTGGGGTGGATGTCCTATCATGCCAGAGCATTATCAATATAATAGTACAAGACAGGGAAGTGAACCTCAATACTTCAATAGCACTATCAGTCGTGTATCATGTCAGCGATGGGATGCTTATGACCCTGCACATGAACTTAAAGCAGCAAACTTACCCCCTTGGAAGGAGGACTGGCAAGAGTTCTTAGATCTTGGTATTGATGTATTCAAGTTACATGGTAGAGAAGATGGCATGAGACTAAAAGAGTCTATGGATCTTATTGAAAGATGGCAAGAACCAAGTACGTTGATGTTTCCTCACTTTGAAGAGTACATGGATGACATCAAGATGCCTGATGCACCCATAAATATCTGGCGAGAGAAGATTAAAACATGTCAATTTGACTGTTGGGATTGCAACTATTGCGAATCTGTGCTAGACTCTCGATTGAAGAAGCAACAACGAAAAATGAATCCTCTGGTAGATCGTGCCATTCGTGCCATTGATGGTGCTGTAGATAACAACTCTAATTTTAACCCTGAGGGTTATGATGTGCTTGGATTGTCATCTAATAAAATCAGACACTTACTCAACAACCTATGCAATGAGCGTGGGACAGTATATGTTGATGCAGGTGCATACATGGGTAGTACAGTATTCGCTGCTCTGTATCAGAATAGTGCAGTCAAGGCATATGCTATTGATGATTTCCAAGATGAAGTTATCAAACCTAAACGTAAAGACTTGCATAAAGATTACGAGAACATCACAAATCCAGTTGATGAGTTCATTAAGAACGCAGAGAAATGGATGAATACTGATTGTTCTATTGGTTTCTCTGTTAAACCTATTCAAGCAGTTGAATTTAATCCTCAGTATCCCCCTCGTGTGATATTCTATGATGCTGATGTCAACGAGGATATGATTCCAAACTTGGAACATCTTCATAAGCATGCTGATAAGGATTACATTCTGGTTATTGATGATGCAAACTTTGAAGGAGTAATGGATAGAGCAAAGGAGTTTCTAAAAGACAAGAATGTGCTGTGGGAGAGAACTATTCTGACCGAAAAGTCAGAGGATGCTAACGATTTCTGGAATGGTGTACACGTTGCTGTGATTGAGAAGTAATATATAGGATGTTCCATTTGATATCCTATGAACGTTACTTTTAAACACCCCGATGGCACTAAAGATACCTTTGAATGCGAAGGCGATCAGTATATTCTAGACGCAGCAGAAGAAGCAGGAGTTGATCTACCATACTCGTGTAGAGCAGGTGCTTGTTCAACTTGTGCAGGTAAAGTCGAGGAAGGTACAGTCAATCAAGAAGAGCAATCTTTCCTTGATGATGACCAACTCGCAGAAGGATTTGTTCTCACTTGTGTGGCATATCCAGAGTCCGATGTAGTTATTCTGAGCAATCAGGAGGAGTCGCTTTATTAATGATTAATGTAGAAGATCAGTTCCTACCAGTAGAAGAGTTTACACATCTGTATAAGATGATGATGAGTTACAACATACTCTGGGAATCATCTAAGATTGTTGATGACACACCTGAGAATGTGAATCGTAATATGCAGATGGTACATTTCTTTTATGACAGGCATGCACCTGTTGACAAGACTATTGAAGTTCTTTACCCTGTCTTGCAAAAAGTACAACCTTGTGCTATGATCAAGTGCAAAGCAAATCTTGTCATGGGGACTGATCGTCTCATTGAACATGGTATGCATGTTGATGTATTGGACGCAGAAAATCGTCCATACATAAAGACAAGTATCCTTTATATGAATACATGTGATGGATACACAGCATTTGAAGATGGTACTAAGGTAGAATCTGTTGCTAACAGGTTCGTAACCTTTCCAAATGGTATGAAACATACAGGTACATCAACTACAAATGCATCCTTTAGAATGGTAATCAACTTTAATTATGTCTAAGATCTTAGAATCGATCGCCCAAAAAGAACTCTACATGGGTTACATTTTTGGTATCATGATCCTCGGTGGATTTATTCGAGAGTATCATGTACTAGATGATGTTTACTCACTCGCAAAGAAATATATTAAAGACAACAGGGTGATGATTATTATCACCTCTATCTTGGGTGGTGTACTACCAATCCCAGGCAGGGTAGCACTATCCGCACCACTACTGGATGCTATCGCACCACCAAGTAAAGAAAAGAGATCCAACTTCGGGATCATTGATTATCTTTCAACTCATCATTACTATTGGTGGAGTCCATTAGAAAAGACTATCATCCTGCCTATGGCAGCATTGGGTATTACTTATGGACAAATGCTATCATATACATTTGTACCTCTGATTATCTGTTTGGTATATACATGGTGGTTCATCTTTACTAAGGTTGATCCCCGATCAGTTGTACCTAACATGGATAATATCCGAGACTTCAACTGGCAGAGGGCATTACGAGGATGGGCACCATTTATTGCAACGATTTGGTTCTTATTGTGTGTAGGTAAAGCAGGAGCAATATTCTTCTTTCCTTGGTTCATAGGCATGGCATGTTATTACAGTATCATTTGTAAAGATTGGAAGTGGGGTAAGTATCTTGACGGTCGTTTTGCTATTATTGCTACTATTGTTCTTGCTCTTGGTGGTGTGGTAGGTCTTATTAAAGCACCTGTCATGGCATATCTAAAAGCAGCAGATCCTAGTATGATTATTCCTGTAACTCTCGTAGGTATGGTTGCAGCATATATCATGGGATCATCAGGTAAGTATGCAGGTATGACATCAGCACTTGTATTGATCTTTGGTCAACAGTATCTTGTATGGTTCTTAGCAACTGAATACTCAGGGTATCTACTATCCCCTGCACATAAATGTTTGATGATCGGACAACAATACTTTGGTACACCTCTCAAGAAATATTATAAGGTCTTAGGTGGATTGTGTTTATGGTTAATAGGGTATGCATTCCTAGTGACGTTTATTCTATAAATAGGATTGTAAGAATTATTGAAGTAGGTTAAATGTCACAGTTAAATGTAGGTACTTTGAATGTTGGAACTACCCAGTTTACTGGCGACTCGTCAACTATTAATACTGCACCTGCTACTAATCTGACTGGATTTCTTTCTGGTACACCCAGTACGAACCATTCTATTATGTGGAACGGATCAGCATGGGTTCCTCAAGCAATGGCAGGTAGATTATTAAGTATAAACGTATATACATCGCAGAATGGTACATGGAACAGTAACTCTACCTCTGGTGGTAGTGGAACTTGGACTAAACCTGCAGGTTGCAACCATGTTTTAGTATATGTTACAGGTGGTGGTGGAGGTTCTAGAACTAACGATAACAACTATCGTGGTGCAGGTGGAGGCGGTGGAGCAACCGCAATTAAATATATTGACGTCTCAGGTGTTAGTACTGTAAGTTATACTTACGGTGGTGGTGGCGACTATGTTAGGAATGGTGGTAGAGGAGGATCAGGAGGAACTTCATCCTTTGGTTCATACTGTACTGCTACTGGTGGTGATGGAGGTTATACTGATAACCCATATGAAGGTGGACATGGTGGAAACGCCAGTGGTGGAGACATTAATTTGCCAGGGGGCGGTGGTGAAATGTCCCACGGATCTAACAGAGAAGGTGGATCTGGATGTAGTTTCTGGCATAAAGCAGGATCAAACCACCATAACAGTAGCACTAACGCTGAGAACACCCATGGACAATGGGGTTCTGGTGGAGGTTATGGATATTATTCTCAAAACAGTTATGCACACAACAACAGTCGTGGTGGTGCAGGTTGTGTAATCGTCTACAATTATTCTTAAGTCACATGAAAGCATTAGTACACATCGAAGCAGGTCAAGTTCATCAATTAGTAGCAGATGACGCTACATTTGAAGTACACTCTGATTACGCATGGAAAAATTTTGATGAGTCTGCATTATCATATAAGGCAGATGCAGATGCACCGCCAAGTTTTACATATGATAAAGAAACAGATACTATCTCAAGAGTAAGCACTCCTACTCAAAGTTATGAGACGTTAAGAAGGTGGGCATATAATCCAATAGAAGAGCAACTCGATCAACTCTGGCATGACATTGATGATGGTAAACTAGGAGAGACCGCCAAGACTGGTGTCTGGTACAACGGAGTCAAGAGTACGAAGTCGGCATATCCTAAGGGTTGACACCCATCTAAAAACCTGCTATACTACGAGGGTTCACTTGGTTAAGACCAATGCCCTCTTTTATTTTGACCGCAACTGACGAAGACGGAACTGTCACAACAAAGGAGTTTGAAGGAACACTCATTCAAGATGTAGTGGAAAAGACTTCAGACTTCTTGCATGGTGTTGGTTATGTTTTTGATGACCTCATCGTTGATGAAGGTATCTCTACTGATACGGAGAATCTTATTCCTTTCAGTATTACTGATGGGATGTCCCGAACCGTATCAACCGAAACAGAGGTGTGATCTCACATCTCATATATAAACTGTAGTTTACTTTAGACTAAAATCTAAATTTCAATGGGTAAGACGTTCAGAAGGGGTGGAAGCGAACGAGGCAACTACTCCTATGGTAAATCTATCCGAGATAAAAGGACTCGGAATTCAAAATCAAACTTTCTTGAAGATACAAATGGCAACTACAAATCAAACAAAAGAAAACAAAGATTCAATGCCAACGTCCAAGACGAAGATTGGGGATGATGATTTGTATGATGAAGTAGAGTTTGATGACAGTACCGAAGTAACCTACGAAATGGATTACACAACACAATACTAACATGTTATCCCCACAGGAAGAAGCATACAACAGAGGTTTGACTCTTTTTGAAGAGTCATTGTATAAACCTGATTCAGCACTAAGGAATTGTGCGAGAAACCAAACATGTCTTGACGAACTTCTCGAAATACGAGATCATGTACTAGAATACACTAAATCATTACGGATAAAGGGATGAGTTACCTCTATCATTCTGCATTACTAGACATCAACGAGAAGACTATGTTAAAAGAGTCTCTCGTTAAATACGTTTCATACTTACAGAAACGATACTTCAAAGATAAGAATATCTCTGAAGACTTTTATCATGGACAGATGGACTATGTTCAATCTGTTGTAGATAAACTTCATCTTAATGATCTTTATAAGCAATGACTATAGAAATGTTCTGTCCTCAATGGTATTACATTGAGACAGTTCCTGTTGAATACCAACAACAGATCGAAAAATTATTTGAACCGCAGATCAGAGACGAAAGCATCTATGTAGATTCCCCTTGGGATTGTAATTGTCTAAGTACATTTCAATCTCAGGGTAATCTTGATCTACCTTGGAATGATTGGTTGGAATGTATCCGATCAACCCTAGACAAGATGATCGATGAACTTAAACCTCAAATTGATATAGAGATCAAACCTCAAGAGGCATGGGCAAATCTATATAATAAAGGTATGCATCAAGAGTATCATACTCATGATGTTCCTTTTTGTAACCTGAGCATGTGTTACCTATATGATGTACCTGACGGAGATCCGTTGTTTCGTTTTATATACAACGATCATGACAAGTATAAGAAGTCTGGTTTAAGTGATGCATTCAAAATGCCAATACAAACTAGAGTCATCCCTAAAGCATCTAAGGGAGATCTGATTGTATTCCCATCACATTACCCTCATATGGTTGCACCTAACCCCGTAGATACACCCCGTATTACATTCTCAGGGAACTTGTACGTTATGCCAAACGACAAAGCGTCACAAGAGTCCCCCACACCAAAAGATTCAATGTTATGATTACTCCTGTAAACAAACCTACAACGAGTGTTGGGATTATTAAATCCATCAACAAGGCACTCAAAGAGGCAAACAAAGACCCATTTTTATACACAGATGACGAAATCAGGACTCTCAAACGCAAAAAACGTCAATGGCAAGATCTTGAGCGAAGAGCAAACATCGAAGATCGCAAGGGGTTCGGTCAGTACATTTAAACTGGATCGAGTCAACATTGAATACAACAGTTCATTTGATTGTGTTCAAGAAAACGAGGATGATTGGGTATCTAGTGTACTCGGATCTGAATATGATGCAGTAAACTCACTTTATTGAAGCATGAGAGTAAGACTTGAACCCAGAAAAGAATCAAGGGAAGCATGTGAAATGTTCCAATACCATCTAAAGAAAGATGGTTTCGTTCATGTGACTGAACGTCTTGAGAGGTGGTATGTCTTTCATCCTAATATGAATCAAGGATGGTGGGTACACCCAACTGATGACCCTAATTGGATTGTACATCGATGACCCCAAACGCATACCGAATTGTCTATCATGACAAAGACACACCTTGGAATAAAACAGAGGTCATTACTGTTGGAGAAGAGTCAACTTATCATGTGATGGAACTGTTCAATGAGAACATTAATTATGATGTACATTGTGTGAATTTTGAGACATTGACACATAAATAATACCAGTCAGCATATGCTACACACAGAGGAAAACAAGATGCACTAAACCCTCTCATTATTATGAGATAATTATGATATTATCGTGAGGAAAACCTATGCATAACATTTTAACGCACAAACAAACTCCAGAATACAACCACTTTGATGCCGATACATACGAATCAGAGTTATGGAACGACTATTTCGATTGTTTAGTCGATTCTGAGAACTTAAAACACAACAAATCGGCACGAAGAATTTGTAGGTATCTAGTTCCTGAGTAGGACAATCTACAAACTGTCACATGACCCCTAGGCAGGGGTCATTTTTTATGCCATACTATTAATAGTTAAGAAAAACACATGTCAACCAACGCAAGAATCGGACTTCAACTAGCAGATGGTTCAATCCTCTCAGTATATCATCATTGGGATGGTTATCCTGAGTGGTTGGGTGTTACTCTCAAAGAACAGTACAA
>Ga0160423_10000073_pt1 | contig 65078 bp, 58 predicted proteins | sample CRUFie14St8metaG_FD_108191 | JGI IMG/M metagenome (GOLD analysis project Ga0160423, IMG submission 108191) | Marine microbial communities from the Costa Rica Dome - CRUD Field 142mm St8 metaG | ecosystem: Environmental > Aquatic > Marine > Oceanic > Photic zone | place: Costa Rica: the Eastern...
ACGAGACAGAGATCGGCGTGGCGCTCAACAGCCGACAGCAGGAGGGGACGACGAGAGAGAGTTGCGCGCGGGGTAGACGAGCAGGCCATCATGTCTCTCGCCGTCGACGAATATGGAAGACCCTTCATCGTGATCAAGGTGAGTTTCGCTTTCCCTCGCCGCGGCCCCCGCCCCCCCCCCCCAAACCCAGACCTTTGGCCCGATCTGGCTAAAAGGCGCGAAGATCGGGCACACCGGAGCGGGCCGGGAGGGCCTCTCGAGGATTCTGGAACGCATGAGAGGAGCGGGAGGACTGACCGCCATGGCGACGGCTCGTCTTCCCTCGCCTCTCTTTCCCTTTTCTCCTCTTTCCCGCACAAACCCAAAACAAACTCACACACTTAACACCACTTGAACAGGACGCCGAGTCCAAAAAGCGCGTGAAGGGTCTGGAGGCCCAGAAGGCGAACATCCTGGCGGCCCGCACGGTGGCTAGGATCCTTCGCTCGAGCCTGGGGCCCAAGGGAATGGACAAGATGCTTCAGAGCCCGGACGGGGACCTGACCATATCCAACGACGGTGCGACTATCTTGGAGCAGATGGAGGTGGAAAACCAGATCGGCAAGCTGCTGGTGGAGCTGAGCCGGTCGCAGGACCACGAGATCGGGGACGGCACGACGGGAGTGGTGGTGCTTGCGGGGTCCCTCCTGGAACAGGCGGAGGTGTTGCTTGACCGTGGGATGCACCCCATCAGGATCGGCGAGGGCTTTGAGATGGCCGCCAAGGTGGCGCACGAGACCCTTGACTCGATTTCCGAGAAGTTCGACTTTTCCAAGGAGAACCTGGAGCCCCTGGTGAACACGTGCATGACCACCCTGAGCAGCAAGATCGTGAACAGGTGCAAGCGCGAGATGGCGGAGTACTGCGTGAAGGCGGTCATGGCCGTCGCGGACCTGGAGAGGAAGGATGTGAACCTGGACCTGATCAAGGTCGAAGGCAAGGTCGGCGGGAGCATCGAGGACACGCAGCTGGTCTACGGGATCGTGATCGACAAGGACATGTCGCACCCCCAGATGCCCAAGAACATCAAGGACGCCAAGATCGCCATCTTGACCTGCCCCTTCGAGCCCCCAAAGCCAAAGACCAAGCATAAGGTCGACATTGACACGGTGGAGAAGTACGAGAAGCTCGCGGAGACGGAGCAGAAGTACTTCGCGGACATGATCCAGCAGTGCAAGGACTCCGGGGCGAACCTGATCATCTGCCAGTGGGGCTTTGATGACGAGGCGAACCACATGCTGTACAAGAACGACCTGCCGGCCATCAGGTGGGTCGGCGGGGTTGAGATCGAGCTGATCGCCATGGCAACGGGCGGTAGGATCGTGCCCAGGTTCGTGGAGCTCAGCGAGGGCAAGCTCGGCAAGGCCGGCACGGTCAGGGAGGTCTCCTTTGGAACCACCAAGGAGTCCATGATCGTGATCGAGGACTGTGCCAACAGCAAGGCTGTCACCATTCTGGTTAGGGGAGGAAACAGGATGATCTTGGAGGAGACCAAGAGGTCGCTGCACGACGCCCTGTGTGTCGCCAGGAACCTCGTGAAGGACAACTCGATCGTCTACGGGGGCGGCAGCGCAGAGATTGCCTGCTCGCTTGCCGTGGAGGCCGCCGCTGACAAGATCAAGGGTGTGGAGCAGTACGCCATGAGGGCTTTCGCGGACGCGCTGGACGCCATCCCCCTCGCCCTCGCCGAGAACTCGGGCCTGGCGCCCATCGAGTCACTCACCAAGGTCAAGTCCCAGCAGGTCTCCGAGGGAAACAGGAGGCTCGGCATTGACTGCAAGGACGCCGGCACCAACGACATGAAGGACCAGAACGTCTTTGAGACCCTCATTGGGAAGAAGCAGCAGATGATGCTCGCCACGCAGGTCGTCAAGATGATCCTGAAAATCGACGATGTCATCACGCCTTCTGGGTACGCCTGATGCCGCCCACGGTGCGGCAGGGCCTTGGCGAACAAAAACCAAAAGTAAAAGTATTCTATTCATATTTCTACAACACAACTTCACACGCGCCCGCGAGGTGAGAGAGAGGGGGGGAGGAACGGCCCTGAGGCCATGGCAATCGGCCGTTTACTCATCCGCAGCCCTTCCACACCCGGATATCCCCCCTTGCTGCCCCGGTCACAAGGCAGTCCCCTTCCGGTTGCCATGCCAAGGCCGCGAGTGCAGTCCCCACCTCATTGGCCTGGAAGCTCTGGGCCACGGTGGACTCCACCAGGTCCCACAGGAAGCACCTGCCATCCTCCGAGCCTGAGATCACGTAGGCATCGTCGTGGGTGAGCACAGAGTCAAGCTTGAACTTTGAGTTTGAGTGGCCCTGCGAGGTGGCACGTTTGCGAGGGATGCCGGGTCAGCAAAATTGGGCCCCGCTCCTGTCCAAGAACAGCATCTCTTTGATTGGGGGTTGGAAGAATTGGGTCGGTCTTCCGACTTGTTTCGCGGTTTCACTCACCTTGTACTGCGCCAGGAGATCCCCCGAGGATCGATCTAGGAGGCCGATCTTATCGTCCAAGACGCCAACAAGCACGCACTGCGAGTCGCTCGAGAGTGACACGGACGTCACCGGAGGGTGGAGGGTGTCCGTGATCACCCTGCCCGTGCGAACGTCAAAGGACCTGACCGCGCCGTCCACGCTGCCGGCGATGACCTCGTGGCCGCAAGTCGCTACAGAAGTCACGCTGTCTTTGAAGCTGCGAAGCACTTGGATGGCCTCCGCGCTGCTCGACCTGCAGTCCCAGGCCCTGCAGCAGGGTGAAACGCGCGTACGCGTAGTGGGAGGGTAAATAGGGAAGGGGTCAGCGCACCAAGTGAGAGGGCCCGCGGCGCGAGGGGAACGAACGAAATTGCCACCATGGGGGGGGGGGTCCATTGCATGTGAGGTCGTTTGGTTGCTCACCTCAAGGTCGCGTCGTATCCGCCAGAAAACAAAACCGAGTCCTTTGTCTCCCTCGCGAAAGAGATCGCGTTCACGTCTTTCGTGTCGTGACCCTTGAACCTCCTCAACACCCTTCCCGTCGACACGTCGTGAAGGAAGACTTGCCTGTCCCCTCCGCAGCTCGCGATCCTGTCGTTCGCCTGCGACACCGCCACCCCCCTGACCTCGTGCGCGTGGGCGCCCTGATACGTCTTGATCAGTGTGCCCCTCCTCGGGTTCCATAACCTCACACTTCTGTCTTTCCCGCCCGACACGACGTAGGTCCCCGTGTCGTTGAAACGTAGGCAAAGCACAGCGCCCTCGTGGCCCACCAGAGTCAGCGCGGGGCCCCGATCGCCACCCTCCACAACGATCGCCATCCTCAGCGCGAGGAGGAGCCTTCGGACCTCGCGCCGCGGGTCGGCATCCCCGTAGCCTGGCCCGCTCACTGACCCAGCTCTTCCCCCTGTGCTTCTCTGCGATCGCGATCGGCAAGTTCTCGAATTTCCCGCGCTTCGACTGACAGAAGTAGGTGGGTGGTGCGAGAGCGGGAGGAGGGAGAGAGAGAGAATGGCCGGCGCGGTGGAGGAGGGCAACGCCGTCGCAATGGACGACGACGACCTGGACCTGCTGTTGACACTTGAGGCGGAACCGGACCCGGACCCGGAGCCAAAGCGCGCGAGCAAGGTGCCATGCTTGAAAACGGAAACCACGGGGGTGCACGCGAAAGTGAAGAGGGAGGGCGTCGTCGCGTCGAGCACGGGAGTGGTGACCGCCTTCGGGGCGCCGAAGCAGCGCGAGGAACCCCTAGACGCCGCCTCCATGGCTGCCGGCCAGCACCACGCGGAGCTCCTGAGCGGCCTTCGGGTCGCGCGGCCCGTGATGGGTAGCCTCGTCGTTCGAGAACGCGCCGCCCTCTTCCCGCACATACGCTTGTCCTGCCTGGAACGCGCCCCAGTGCAGACCTTGGCTTCCGGGTGGTCGACTTTAGGCTGCGTCGTGGACAAGAGCTTCCCAAAACAGGGCGCGAAAGGCAACAAGTATCTCGTTTTGAAACTCAGCGATCTGCAGACGGAGGACACCGTATCTGTATTCCTCTTCGGGGATGCTTTCTCGGAGCACGGTCTGAAGGTCGCGTACGGGTCGATCGTGCTGCTCCAGTGCGCCAAGGCAAAGCACGACGAGGGGCAAAGCGACGGCAAGCAGAAGCGCAGAAGCGGGTTTAGCCTGAGCTGCGACCGCGCGGACCAAGTGTGGCTGGTGGGTGGGGCGAGGGACTACGGCGTCTGCAAGGGGACGAGGAGGGACGGTAAGCACTGCACGATGCACGTGAACACGTCCCGGTCGGAGTACTGCAAGTACCACGCCTCCGGGGCGCTGAAGAAGCTCAAGGCCCAGAAGATGAACATCAGGCCCCAGCTTGGCGGGAGCAACTACTACGCTCACCAGCAGAAGGAGCTAGGGAGGCAGGAGAGGCTCAGGATGGAGGCGGCGCTCAGGGAGAGGGGGAGGAGGACTGTGAAGCCCATGAGCGGGGACGACCTGAGGAAGTTCACGGATAGGTACGAGGGCGCGTCGGGGGTGCAGGGAGGGCGCGGAATCGGAGCCATCAGGGCGGTGGCGACCTCGAAGGAGAGGAACACTGCGGCGGCGGCGGCGGTGGCAGCGGCGCCCGAGGGCAGAGGAGGCGTGGCGCGGCTCCCGGGCGGCAAGAGGGTCGCCGCGGGCCGGGGCGCGGGCGAACGGGTGGTGAAGCTCGCGGGGGGAGGCGCGCCTAAGGACGCGTACTCCAAGGCCCTCGACTTCGTCAGGTCCATGGGGGGCCTGCCCGCGCCGGATCCAAACAGAACGGTGGGCTTGGGGTACGACGGCCTCGGGGCAAAGAGGAAGCCGGCCGCTGCGGCTGGCGCGGGCGGCGCGGCGAAGAGGAGGGCTGTGGGGAGGCCGGGCGAGGACGACGCGAGGCCGGACTTCCTCAAGGACAGGGAGAGGAAGAAGTCCGCCAAGCAAGGGAAGTTCCTGGCCTCCTTCTCGGCCGCGAGGAAGCAGGCGAAGGAAACCAACAAGGTGGAGAGCCTATACAGGAGGGAGGCCGAGGACCAAGACTTCACGGATGCCACGAGGAGGCTAAACCCGATGATGCAGAGGGAAGAATTGGAGGAGCAGCTCGCTGGAACCCACAAGATCAAGGTCAAGGGAGGCGTCTACAAGCGGTTCTGGGAGTGCTGCGCTTGCGGCCAAAGGTGCGACCCCGCCCTTCCAAAAGTCATTCTCTCTTCATTCTCCCCTCCCCCTCGTCGTTGTTGGCTGACCCATTCCTACTTCTCCCAAAGGCTGACCACGGTGGGTGTGAAGTACCCCACTGGGAGGTGCCCACGGCCACAGTGCGGAGGCGAGACCTTCAGGAAGGCGGGGATGGTCAGGGCGACCAAGGCAGTGGCCCCGAGGGAAGAGCTCATGGTCAGGGGAAAGGAGCACGGCAAGTTCCTCAGGAGCGTCAGGTAGCGCACAGATCACCCCTGGGGTGTCACCTTGCTCGTTGCATTGATCGTTGCATTGTATTTAGGGACAGGATCCGTTTTTTTTTTTTTTTGCTGTTTTTTTCTCGTCAGCCCCCCACCACTTCCCGATTTGGCACACTCCAGCTGGCACACGGGGGTTCGGGGGAACGCCATGGCGTCGTCGAGCGGCCGCGTCGGTGCGACCGAGGGGAGCTCCCCCGGCCGGTCTCGTCCCCCAGACCCTTGCCTGGACTGCCTCCACGATCTGCTCTCCGCGGCGAAGCGCCTGCGGGGTTGCGAAGCACTCCCCAAGGACCTCGCGCATCAGGTCTCGACGCAGTGCCGCGAGGTCCACCGCGTTTTGGAGAAGGCCGACGGGCGAAGTCTCAGGCTACTGGACGTGCTCTGTTCCCGCCACTCGGGCGACATCAATGACAAGCTCAACGCCCACCTCCTCACGCTGTGCTTCAAGCACCTCGAGGTGAGAGAAAAAAAAAAAAACGAACTGGATGTATTGTTGTCTACCCAGCTGACCCTCGCTCCCGGCCTCTCCTTTGTCTCTGAAGTGCGCGGACCTGTGCCGGGCGGCGGGCGTCTGCAAGCTATGGCGCCAGGTGGCCTCCTCGGACGAGTGCTGGGACGCCCTGCTCCGCAGGCTCCCCATCTCCAACTTCATCGTCAACGAGCCTCCTTCGTTGAGACGCCAAAATGGCTCCCGCCGCGTCGCCTCCAGGCTGCGCTATCTGCTTTACCGTAGCCGCAGTGGCAAGTGGGACGACCACGAGGACTTTCGGGACCGCTTCGTCGTGGACTCGACTTACCTGCCGCAAGCCGCCTCGCCGCTCAAGCTCGTCGCCTTTGAGGACAAACACGAGTCCGTGGTGGTGTCCTCCACAGGACAGAAGGCCTTCCCGCTGGTGGTGTCCTCACATAGCGACGAGCCGACCGTCGAGCCGCGGGAGAGGAGGAGGCTGGCGGTGAGGGCCTTCCCCGCCCTCGTGAGGGGGGGCGGGAGGTGGACCGTGAGGTTGAAGAGGTTTTTGCCCACTGCTGTGAACGCCATCGGCATTGCCGCCGAGTGCGAGCGCGGGCGCGTCGTGTGGCTCTTCAACACGGACGGCACGGACTCGCCCATCACCGAGGCGAGCCTGGGAGCGGACGCTGGCGTGGAGACGAGGGTGGAGGTGCTGAGGTGGCACGGGTTTGGGGAGGTGGTGGCGCCCTCGTTCTGGACAGTTGGGTTCAGCATCCAGCAGGACAGGCTTGTGCTGGAGTGCGGCATGAGAGAGCAGGGGGGTTGCCCTCTTGTGGAAAGGACGGGACTGGTGAGGGCGCTCGCCGGGCAGGAGGGCTGCGCCGGCGCGGCGGGGGGTGAGGGGGTGCGTTGCTCTCTCGTGATGCTGCTTCAGGACTCCAAGGCCTCGGTGATCGACATAAGGGACTGGTGAAAGACGATGTGACAATTAAGTTTTTTATGATGATGCTGTTGTCATTGTTGCTGTTGTGAACTCCTCAGAAGGAGAGCGGCATCCTGCTGTCGTCCTCCGGGTGGAACTCCACGACCTCCTTGACCTCGGGGATGTAGTGCATCAGCATGTTCTCGATTCCGCTCTTGAGGGTGATCGAGGAGGAGGGGCAGCCGGAGCAAGCCCCCTGGAGCTGCAAGAAAACTACGCCGGTGTCCTCCTCAAACTTGACGAACTCGATGTCCCCGCCGTCGTCCTGCACCGCGGGCCTGATCCTCGTGTCGAGGAGCTCCTTGATCATCAGCACGATCTCGTCCTCCTCCTCCTCCTCGTCGCCAACGCCCGCCTCGGCGGCGGCTTCCGCGAGGTCAGCCGCCTCGGCCACCGCCACGTCCCTCCCCGACGCGAAAAAATCCGTGATCGTCGCGAAGATCTCCGGCTTCATCACCGACCACTCCACGTCCTCCTGCTTGGTTACCGTCACAAAGTCGGTTCCAAAAAACACGCCGTTCACGCCCTCGACGCGAAACAGACGCTGCGCGAGCGGCGAGCGTTTAGCCGCCTTGGGGTTCGGGTAGTCCCTCGCGACGCCGCCCTCCGTCGACACCAGGACGTCCCTTCCCGGCACAAACATCAAGCTCAGCGGGTTGGGAGTCTCCTGGATCTGTATGAACAACGACGACGACGACGACGACGACGACGAAGAGAACGGAGTATGGAGCCGAGGTGGTGTCCAAGGTTGCGCACGAGTGAGGTGGGGGTATGGCGGGGTCGGGGTCGAGCACGCAGCCGCCTCCGCCCGCCTCAGCGCCTCCCTCGCGCACCGTAACAGAGCGAGCCGTCCACTTCCCAGCGACGAAGCCATCCTTTCCTTTTTTGCTTTTTGTGTTTTCTCTTGTTATCTCCGAGGTCGGTGTTGGCGTTCTCCTTTTTTTTTTCGACCCGCAACTCGCATTGTTCCCCTGGGGTAGGGGTATATATATGGACGCGAATCCTGTACTAAGCACGACTATACTCGAACAGGATCTGTTCTATAGTTGTTTCTCCTATTTTGTATTCTCTAGAATAGACAAATTTTCTCAAGCCAGAAGAAGAACTTAGAGCATCATCGCATGAACTGAAGCGAATCGCGGCCCCTATATTATATTATATAAGGCGCCTGCGCTGGATGCAAGTCTGAACGAGGATTCTCACTGCGCGTCCAAGAGCGTCAGCTCATGGTGCCCAGGCCTCGTGAAGGTTGCGATCGATGCCGTCAGATGGCTTTCTTTTTTTTTCTTTTGCCTCCGCACCCCCCGCGCGTCCGTGCCGCCTGCGCTGGATGCAAGTCTGAACGAGGATTCTCACTGCGCGTCCAAGAGCGTCAGCTCATGGTGCCCAGGCCTCGCGAAGGTTGCGATCAGATGGCATTCTTTCTTTCTTCTTATGGGGTCCTGGTCCTGCCCCTTCCGAGACCGCCATCGAGAAGTGCACCACCGACGTCGTCGGTCCGACGATACCCTGCAGACCGTGGACGCCTTCAACCTCAAGGTCATCCAGCTGTACAAAGGTTGCGATCGATGCCGTCAGATGGCTCCCCTTTCTCTTTTTCTGGTGGGGGTCCTGGTCCTGCCCCTTCCGCACCCACCCACCCACCCGCCCACCTTGATCAAGCATCGTGATGCGTCAGCAGAATATGAATTAGGGATTCCAAGAAAAAACCCGAGTAGTCTTTGACCGCGCGGCAACGGTCGCACCAGAACGACAACAACGACGACGACGGCGGCGGCGGCGATTTCGACGACAAGATCATGTCTTGCTGCGAGCCAAGTGCTCCGGAGGGGGCGACCAGCGCGGTGATCGGAAGAATGCAGTTCGCAGGCGACGGCATGTGCTACGATCAGAGGCCACTGACCTTCAAGGCCGGAGAGTGCTGCCTTCCGAGCGGGCCCAGCGACCCCAAGTGGGCCGCCGCGTACCCTGGTTTGAGGGACCTCCTTCTGGAAGTCGACGCGCTCTCGACGATCGACACGGACTGCTGTGCCCTCCCAAACCCTTTCAAGTCCAAAGCCGATCTGGATGAAAAGTGGATGCCAAAGGTGAGCAAACTAAGCGAACTTTCGAACATGATCCGCCTGTCCCTCGGCTGCGTGTGAAGCTAACCCTTTGTTTCCGATGGCAACTCGACTGGTGATGTGTTAAGGTGAACGCCCACCTTGCGACGCACGGCCTGGTCGCCCAGCTCCACGCGTTCTGGTCCTACAACGGCCAATCCAGCCAGCCCATGATGCACATGCTGGTGTACAAGCTCGGCCCGGAGGCGGAGGCGGAGAGGGCGCGCCTCGCTAAGATCTCCCAAGAGAACGTGAGCAAGGGGACCAAGGGCGCTCCCCAGCAGGTGGCGATGGCGAGGCACGGGTGAGGGAACCCAAAGAGAGAGAGAGAGAGAGAGAGAGAGAGAAGGACAAGGAGGTCTTGGCTTCGCGTCTCGCGCGGTACACTTTTTTTGTATTGACTTGTTGGCGAACGAACGTTCGGATTGATCATGATTCATTTGATCCCAGTTGGCCTTGTAGGGTCGGCGCCTCAGCCGACGGCCCACCAGGGCCTCGCCAGGCTGCCCACGGGCTCCCCCCTCTCCATCCTGCCGATGTCATCCAGCGCGATCTGCTTGTAGAGAGCCGAGTTGACGTCCAACACTTCCAGATCGAGTACCTGCTCGTACACCCGCTTCGCGCTCTCCAGATTCCCCAACCCCGTGTACGCCCTCCCTAGCTCCACCTTGTTCACCAGGTTGCCCGGGTTGAGGGCGATGGCGGTCTTGCTGCACTCCACAGCGCGCTCGAAACTGCCCTTCAGACCCGTTCCGTACACAAACCTCACCAAGGTTTTGAGCACGCCTGGCAAGGAAGCGATGTCGTTGTGCCAGCGCGCGAGCATGAAGTGGGCCTGGTCGTCCTCGGAATTCAGGGAGACCGCCGCCATGGCGGCTTCGTGCATCTCTTTTGCCAGGTGGACCTTCCTCCTGTTCTTCGTTTCCACCAGAATGCTCCTGCCGATGCAGAGCGCGAGGAGGGTGCGAGCCTGGTGGCAATCGGGGCGGCCAGAAACGAGGTCCCTGGCGCCGGCGAGCGCGGATGTCACGAGCTTTGTGGCCGCCTCCGCCGTCTCGCCCTCTCTGCACTCAAAAAACCTCGTCATCGGGCCGCCGTTCGAGACGTCGAAGATCAAAAAGCCCAAGTCACACCTAACCTTGCAGAGCTGCAGCCTCGTGGAATGGCACTCGGGATCGAGATTGTGGGCGAGGTGTAGGAGCTCCGCGGCGCGACGGACGTCGAGCTCACGCTCAGCCAACGCGCTGCGGTCCACAAGCTCGTCATGACCGAGCCCTGCGAGCGAATCCCTCCTTCGAGGCTTCGCGGCCTGGCCGGTCGGAGCGTCGGGCACCGCCTGGAGCGGGTGGACCTTCGCTTGTGGTGGCATGGCGTCGTCGTCCTTGCCCTTGTGTTCCTTCCTGTTGCCGGTGTCGAGCAAGAGTAGCGCGGCTATAGAAACGAAGTAGGAGACCAAGAGCAGAGGGACGACGGAAACGTAACGGCCACCACCGAAAGCGTCAACGCGCCAACGGGGTAGGGCGCTGACGAGGGCGAGGCCTAGAGAAGCTGGAGCGAAGGGCGCCGCGATGACCACCGTGATGCTCTTTCCCATCGCCTGAACGCGTCTTCCGTCTGCTTCCCGATGGTTAACAATACCCCCACCCTCCCGAGACCGAGAGTCAGTCCGACGCTCTCTCGATGGTTTTCTAGTTCGATGCGAACGGATCTCCAAATTTTCAAAAAAGAAAATTGACAGTTCTTGAGAGCAAAGCCCGACGATTCTGGTTTAGAGTAGATACAAGACACACACAAAAGGGGGTTAGGTGTAGGGGCCCAATCAGCCGACGATCACGCTCCCCCTCGCGCCCCGCTTCCCCCTCTTCTTCTGGGCCAACACGTTCGAGAGCTTGGTTGCCCCCCTCTTGAGCGTGGAGAGCGCCAGGGCCACCGTGGTCATCTCCACACCCTTTGGGAAGCACGACTGGAGCTTCTTCCTGAGCTCGACCTTGCTCAGGTCGGGGTTGATCTGAAGCAGCGCCACCCGGACCTGCTCCTCGTCACACTTCTCGTCGTAGTTGGTCTCCTCGTAGATCAAGTTCTCCAGCTCCTTGAAGTACTCGATCCTCTCGATCAGCATCTGCTCCCGCACACACTCCATGAACGGGCCCTGGTTGAAGTCCTCGTCCTCGGACAGCAGCCTCCTGTAGTCCACCTTGGCGAGGGGCTGCTCCTTGTTCAGCTTCTCTAGCAGCTCGTCGAACCTCGTGGTCTGCTTGCCGTTGGGCTGCCCGACGGAAAAGAAGGACTGCATGGCCTGCTTCAGCTCGGACTTATCGATGAACCCGGTCTCCTTCTTGTTCGAAACGCGGTCCAGCGTGACCATGAGCTTCTCGATCGACTTTTGGAGGTCCAGTTGCTCCAGGTACACCTCCTCCATCACTTCGCCCGTCAGGATCTTCAAGAAGAGCTCGCAGTCCACGTCGTACGAGTACTTTTTGAGCGAGAAGACAAAGTTGTAGCCCTCCATCGCGATGGAGCTCTGGATGCCCACCATGTCCTTGAGGTAGATGTACACAAAGTCGATCAGGTAGAACTGGTCGCCGGTCTTCTGCTCCCAGTCCAGCTTGGCCTTCCAGATCTCCTTGGTCATCTTCTCCGTCTCCCGCTTGCTCATTTTCTTCACAGGGATCTTGCCGTGGAATCTCAAGAAACTCGGGACGTCCGAGCCGTTGCCCAGACCGATGAAGGACTTGCACTTGGACAAGTCTCCGTTCTCCAGGTCCGCCAAGAAGTTGTCCAGCGGTTTCATCTTTCTCTGCTGCTGCTCCCTCTTCTTCCTCGCGATCTCCTTCCTTTGCTCCGTCTGCATGAACCGCTTCAAAGTGTCCCTCGAGTCTTGGATCTCCCGCCTCATCCGCCGCTGGTCCTCGCCCAGCATGGTCACCCTCTCCGCCGTGGGCAGCGACCCGTTCTTGATCATCGACAGGACCTCGTGCCTGGGGATCTCCATATGCGCAAGGGAGCCAAAGTACTCTGGGTCTATGGGGTTGCTGCATGCATCAATCCCACACAAAAAGTTGCAAAAGGAGATGACCTCAAACTTGTCCCTCAGGGCCCTCTGCATCAAAAGGATGACCTCGTGGGGGCAGACCTCCTCCAGATTCTCCAGGTCTCCGCTCTTGAGCGAGTCCTCCAGCTTCTTCCTCGACAGCTTTGCCGAGGACGACAGCACAATGGGCTCCAGGCACCCCCGGAAGGACATGTAAGGCTGCAGGGGAACGCCGTTGTCCGTCTGGCCCAAGAGCATCGAGGTCAGGGACTCTGGTGGCATGTCCCGGTACTTTGGCTGTTTTTTTGGAAGGGGGGGAGGAGGAAAGTGGGTCAGAATTTGGATTTTTCGTCGCCGAGGCGGCCTTCTCATGAGTCTTACCTCGTCCAAAGCGTCATTCAGAATGTCCATCAGATCCTGGGTGTCGATCTCGTCGTTGTCCACGCCGACCGCGCCGAAATTCCTCTCTGGCCGCGGGGTCATCGAACGCATCTGATCGCTGATGTCCTCAAACCTGCTCTCGGCGTACTCTGCCCTGCCCGTGAGCTCCAGCACCTCCGTCTCCACCTGCTCTAGTCTTATCAGCTCCCTCTGCAGGTCCACGAACTCGGCCTTCACCGAGGCGAGCATCTCACGGAGCATGGTGTTCTCCTCCGCCAGGGAGTCCTCCTTCTTTTGAAAGTTCGCGATGATGGACTGCTTCTCGTCGAGGTTGCTCAGCACGACAGAGGTCCTCGTGCTCGCCCTTCTGCCCTTCCTCATGGCGGCGGCGGCAGTGGCCTTCGCCCTCGGGTCCTCCCCGTCAGAGTCCCTGCTCGCCCTGCGGTCCGAGGAGGAGGGCTTGGAGGCAGAGTCCACCCTTGCCGCCGCCGCAGCAGCTGCCCTCGTGTCCATCTTCTGTGAGGCAAACCTCGACCGCCTCCTGGCCCCCGATGACGTGGCCGCGTCCGGGCTGCCCCTGTCCTCTCCCCCATACCTGTCCAGCTTCCTCCTCAAGTCCTTCAGGTCCTTCTTCATGGCTTCATTCTCGTCCGCGGTCTTCCTCGACTTGAGAACCTGGTTGATCTTCTCGTCCAGGGCGGCCTGCTTGGCCTCCTCGACCTTCTGCTCGGCCTCCTCGAGCTTAAGGTAAGTACGGTGTAGATCCGCGTCCGAAATCTCCAGGGCCTTGGCGAAAAGGACCGTCTGCGAGTTCCAAAGCTCAGACATCAGCTCACCCCTCTCGCGGCACGAGATCAGCACTTGCCTCGTGAGTTCGTGGAAGGCCATCGTCAGAATTTCCTGCGCCCCCTTCATATCCTCCAGCACGTTTGCCTTGGGCTGGCTGGCGTTGAAGTCGTCAATGGCCTCGTTGGTCCACTTTCTGAGCATCAGGGCATCCGCCCTGGAACCGGGCTGCCAAGACGGAAACACTGTCTTGCACCAGTTCTTGTTCCCCTCGTCGTAGTACACGCCCTCGTCCTTGAGTGACTGGAAGGAGTTCAGCTTCCTCGCCCTCAGGAGGTTTGGCACGATGGGCCAGCGCTCCGCGACCTCGTGCCGCTCCGGGATCAGCGTCTTTGGGAGCACAAAGTTCAAAGATCTGCACTGGCCCTCAAGGGCGGTACCAACCCTACCTGTGGCCCCGGCGGACGACATGGAAGCTCTGTCCTTTCGGTACGACACGTCAGTGCTCTCGAAGAGCTTCTTCGATCCCCTCGTCCTGAGTGTCCGCGAATCGAGCAAGAGATGACGGGAGAAAGAGAGAGTTAGAGACATTGGAAACGAGCGCAAACTGCGGAGTCAGACGGTGGTGCTCACCTTCCCATGCTACTCGATTTCGTGGAGGCTCCCATGGCGCTCCCCGCGGTCTTCACCCTCCTCGTGCTGCCAGCGTGGCTGAAGCCAGAGGCGGTGGAGAGTCTGTCCGAGTGGGTCGCCCCAAGGTCCCTCCTGCCGCCAAAGTTGGGCTGCGTGGGCAAGGCGCCAGAGCTCGTGTGGATCATCCTGGAGGCCCTGACGTTCACCGACTTGCCCTGCTGCCTCAGTGACGATGCAGAAGCCTTCACCTCCGCCTGGGTTACCCCGGCGGCCGCTTCCAGCGCCTCCTCGATGGTCAGGCTCTGCTTTCTAGGCTGGCCGGCCCCGGGGGAAGCCGCCGCCGCCTGCTCATCAAGCAGGGACTCCAGGCTCATTCTCGTCGGTTTTGAGGTCGTCCCCGGCCTCTCGCCGTGTGCAACTGTTCCCGGTCGCTTCGCTATGCCTGCACTCATCTGCGCTCCTCGACTCGTCCTTGCTTTCCCATGCAACCGTACCCACCAACCACGCGGTTCAAGACAAGGCACGCGAGGCCGCCACCTGAGTCCAAAGAGAAACCTGTATCACCAAAGGCTCTCCAAGCTCCTGCCTTGGAAGCGTCTTTGGCCAAACCGCGAGGCTCTGGCCGTCCAATGTGGCAATTTGGACGGGACCCCAGAGCACAGCTCGCGCTTTTTCTATCCGGCCTTCTAAGAAGCGACGGGCGACGGGCACTCAGTCCCAGAGCGACCTTCTCCCGCACCCCGTCTTGGTCTACCCGACTCCCGCCCGCACTCGCCGCGCGGACTGCCTGCCGACGGGCCCCGAGCGCTCTCGTTAGCTCGTTAGCTCGTTGCAGGATTCTTCTCTCGTCGTGCTGGAGAGACTTTTCTCTCAAGGATCGAAGTGTGGGGCATTTTCGGCCAGCCCCACAAAACTAAAAAACTGAATTTTTCATCATCAGGATTCGTGATTTGTGTGTGGGGGGGGGATGTCAACACGTGAAATCTACTGCTCTTGCCGCAAAGGGCCCTTGATCATATTTTTCCCTCAACGATCATATTTTTTTCTCCCTCAATTCTTCTCCTTCTTCTCCCCAACAAGTTAGCCTTGGGGGGTCAACGAGCACCTGGACGAGCAAGGCAAGAAAAGCCCGGCACCCCGGCAAGCGGAGCTTGGCACTCGAGAGAGGCCTTGGCGCAGGGCTCAAGGATCGAGAGGCGGATCGAAAGGGCAATTGAGTCCCAATCGAAGGGCGCCAGGACCTGTACAAGGAGACCGAGGGACTGGCTTGCGGCCTGCTCTGCACGCAATTTGTCGCGGGAACGTCGACCTTTGCCGTTGTGAAACTTGGTTGAGGACCGAATCACCAAAGCCAAAGGAAAGATGGTCTCGGAGGCAGGGAGCCCGGGCGGGCTAACCAAGCGCGAGCGCCTTGAGCTGATTCTGCAAAAGGAGAAGGAGAAGGACAAGCTTGAGAACAAGACTCTGGTGAAGCACACTCCGGCCCAGTACAGGAAGCTCCTGCTCAGCACCTCCAACCGAACGATAGGGTCGACGGGGACCAGGGACCAGGACGCGAGCGCGACGAAGAAGGCCACCAGCAAGAGACCCGGCGCCAACGCGGGTTCCAGGCGGGTCGTTAGCTCTGCGGAGCGCAAGAAAAAGCTTGGCAAGATGGAGACGGTGAAGAGCCTGTTGTTCGACGCCCCCGACGGGTACCAGTCCGTGTTCCAGGGCAAGAGGCCCTCGAAGACGGCGGTCGCCCAGAGGACCTCCAAGGAAAAATCGGCATGGGCCAAGATCGCCCAATTCGAGCAGGACATGTACTCGCTGCAGGTCAAGGCGGAGAAGCTGGCCAAGCTCAAGTCCATCAAAGAGCAGCGAAAGTATTTGGACGTTCAGGTGGAGGAGAGGGACCTGCTTAGCGAGGAGCAGGCCCGCGCGAGGAAGGCGGAGGCCGAGTCCGTGGCGGAGGAGGTCCGAAAGTTCAAGCACGAGGAGGCCTTGAGAGCGGATAGCAAGCGACTCCACCTGAGCCAGATCAAGCGCGAGAGGGAGGCCCAGGTGATGGCCCACAGGTCGAGGAAGGCCAAGGAGGAGGAAGCCAAGAGGGTCGAGGAGGCCAAGGAGATCGCGGAGGTCAAGGAGAAGCTCGAGGAGGATAGGATGCGTGCCCACAACAAGAAGGTGAAGTTCAGGAAGGACATGCTTGAGTTCATCAAGGACAACGAGTCGAGGGCCGCCGCAAAGAAGGAGAACGAGATTCTGCAGAAGGAAGAGGACGAGAGGATGCGGCTGGCGTACGTGAAGATGCTCGAGGACCAGGACAGGGCCAGGGAGGCCGCTCTGCAGGCGATGTACGAGAAGTCCAGGGGCAGGGCCGAGGTTGTGGGCGAGCAGGTGGTGAAGATGAACAGGGAGAGGGAGGAGAAGGAGAACGCGATGCTGCAGAAGATCAGGGAGCAGCACGAGAAGGAGCTCGACGAGGCGGAGAGGAACGACAAGATCCGCAGGTCCAACATGATCGAGGAGGTCAAGTCCACAAGGGAGAGGCAGATGCGCGAACAGGAGGCCGCCCTGGCAGCAGAGAGGAGGGAGATTGAGAAGTACTTTGAGTCTGTCAGGCTGAAGGACGAGGTGGAGAACGAGGAGGAGAGGCGCAGGCAGCAGCGCAAGAGGGAGGACAACGTCAGGAACCGCAACTTCCTTTCCAAGCAGATGAGGGAGGCGGAACAGAGGATGATCGTGGACGACGTTCTCATCTCTGAGCCAGAGAAGAGGATGAACACCGCGCTGTTGGAGCAGGCCAAGCTCATGGTCGGGTACGAGGAGGACCCGCAACTTCTGGTCTCCTCCGTTAAGATCTGACCTCGCCCTCCCCGTGAGGCACTAGAGAGGAGGAGTTTCTATGTAGTTTACAAAAAACGACGACAACGACGACCGCCCGAGGTGTTACTCCTTCGCCCTAACGCGGTTCTCTATGACCTGGGCCACGAGGGGGTCGAGCCCTATCGGGTCGGCGATCTCGATGTCAACGCCAGGAAACTTCTTGGCGGCCTCCCCCACAATCCTTGGTATGTCCTTCTGGATGTGCCTTCCTGGGGACAAAAAGTATGGGGCCACGACGACCTTGGTCGCCCCATACTCAACGCACCGCTCCAGCGCCTGAGGTATCGTGGGCTCCGCGATCTCCATGTGCGCAACCTCCACCAGGTCCCTCCCGCTTGCCTTACGATACATGTCCGCGAAAGTCTCCAACATATCGTTGCTCTCTTTTTTTTTCGAGCCATGGTCCACGAGGACGACACCGAACTTGCTTGCCGACGACGAAGGCTCCGCCCTCGCGAGGGCCCTTTGGTTCCGAAAGGGCACAGGGCGGGATCGAACCCACGACCCGCCGGTGACATGGCACGCGTGCCGCGACGTTGGCCCCGGGATCGAACCCCGACCCACCGACGACGACGCCATGTTCATCTTCTTCATCTTGGCCGGCATGACGTCTCAAAGGCCTTGCCCACTTCAGAATGGAAGCTTATTTTACGATAGACGTTCGTTTTCGTAGAATCATTCGCCCTCCAAAAAAGGGGGGATTCTGTGAAACAGAGAAATAGCACACTCCTCCCAGAAGAGTCGTTTTTTATTTCACATGAGAAGTTAGTTTTCCTACAAAAGCGGGAATCGATTTCTTTTTTTGGGGTGGGGGGTTCCTCTCGAGCGACGGGAACTTGCGGAGGCAACGAGGGAATCTCGAGGCCGTTACGAGGGCAGAGCGAGGGGGCATGAGAATGAGAATGAGGATGGGGCGGTGGCTTTCATGCTTCGGGGAGAGGGGGGGCGCGCGTGCTCGCGAGGCGGGAGCGGAAGCCCTCGGGTGCGAGGACACACCCAAGTTTCAAGCCGCGCTCTCGCCGCCAACAAGCTTGGCCTTGTTCAGTTCCTGGAAAAAGGTGGACAGAAACTCGCTGGCGCTTCTGGAAACGCCAAGCATAAGATCGAACCTCACCCCGACGCCAAGAAGGGTGCGGTTCGCGGGTTCCCTCGCCGCCGGTGATGGCGACGACGACGACTTCGATTCCATGGCGGAGGCCGCGAGGTCCACCGGTTTGGCCCGACTCTCCCGGTCCGCGCCCTGCAGCCCACTCCCGTTCCATCAAACCAGCGAGCTGTTCATCAATAGCCACTTCTTGTCCAGCGAGTACGAGACGGAGATCGAGAGCGTTCGCCGGGCCTTCGGGTCCAATCCGCCAAGCGTTGCGGAGGACGTCAGTAGCAGCGGCAGCAGCAGCCCGCCCCGCCTCCAAACTGGCGACGCGCAGGGTTGGAGTCAAGACAGGCACAAGCTCCAGAACGGCCTGAACCGAGAGCTTAAGCGGTGCAACACCCCAGTCGGGGCGCGCGGGTACCTGGAGTCCGCGACGGCCAGGCTGAAGCGACGGCTCGGCCGGCTGAACCTGCGGCTGAGGTCCACCCAGGTGAGAATCGACACCCACCCGAGAACACAAAAACACCCGCACCAAGAACCATTTGAGCTGACCGGCCCCTCTTCGTCTCCCGTCTCACGGAATAGGGGGATGGCAACTGCCAATTCCGAGCGATCAGCTTTCAGCTGCTAGGGACGGAGGATTTGCACGACATGGTCAGGGAGAGGAGCGTGAGCTACCTGGACGAGAACAGGGCGGCGTACGAGGAGTTTCTGGGCGGCAGGGAGAAATTTGATGAGTATCTCGCCAACATGAGAAGGGACAAGGTTCGTTTCTTTCCGGTTCTCTATTTCATCCCCGGTGGCTCCACAGAGCTCTTTGGATTTGTGTCTGACTCTTCTTCCCTTCATCCTCTGAAGACTTGGGGCGACGAGATGACCCTGTGCGGCGCCTGCAACGCCTTCGAGTGCGTGATCAACGGTAAGGGCCCCAATCCCCTCGAGGTTCTCTTGGTTTGCGCCTGGCTCACGCATCGCACTCCTTTCAGTAATAACGTCCGAAGCGGGCAATTGGTACCTACAGTACTGGCCAAGGCAGGACGAGGACGAGGAGGGCGAGGCTAAGGGCAAGAAGGAGATTTTTATCGGGTACACCTACCCGCTGCATTACGACGCCGTGGCGGGCGAGGGCATCGAGGACACGCCACTCACGCCGCAATGAAACGCATGCAGAAACTATCTGTTTTTCGTTATTCTAATTCTAATTCTATTCTAATTCTTCCACAGTCTCGCTAGAGCAGCCCGCAGTCCTTGATGACGACGGGCTTGCTCGTCTCCCCGCCGCCGCTTCCCTGGGCCTCCATCTTCTTCACGACGTCGTACGAACCGTCCGTGACCTCGCCGAAAACGCAGTGCTTGCCGTCGAGGTGCGGAGTCACAGAGGTGGTGATGAAGAACTGAGACCCGTTGGTGTTGGGACCGGCGTTGGCCATGGAGAGCAGGCCGGCCTTGGTGTGCTTGATCTTGAAGTTCTCGTCCTCGAACTTCTCTCCGTAGATGGACTCCCCTCCGGTGCCGTTGCCCGCAGTGAAGTCTCCTCCCTGGCACATAAACCCAGGTATGATCCGGTGGAAGCTCGAGCCCTTGTAGTGCAAAGGCTTGCCGCTCTTGCCGACGCCCTTGGAACCAGAGCACAAAGACGCGAAGTTCTCCGCGGTCCGTGGCACGACATTACCGTACAGCCCGAAAACCACCCTGCCGGCGTCCTCTCCTCCAATCTCAATGTCAAAGTAACACTTTTGGGTCAAGGTCGTGTCAGGAGGGACGTCCTCCGACTTGAGGAGGTATTCCCACGATACGCCGCCTTGGGACTTCACGATGGTGACCACGACGGAGCGCTTGCCGTCCACCTGATCGATCTCCCAGTACGAGTCGTCTGGCCTGGCGCCTGAAAACAGTTCCTCATCGATCACAGGGTCCGTGTTTCCCTTGATTCCCAGCCTCAACGTTTTCGCTTTCAGGACATAGTCCACGTCCTTGCCCTTTATCGAGGACGCAATCGGCATCACAACGATGACTTCTCTTCCATCATCCTTGTACGTGTACCCCTTGTCCCCCGCCATCGTCGTCGTCGTTCAAGGCCTGTCGGCTTAGCTCTCTGCTGCTCTGCGCGCGACGATCGATCTTGAGGCCGCCAAGATTGCTGGGAGAGGACTGGAGGACGTCTCTGGTGGGTTGGAAGGAGGAGAATCGAGAGGAAGACGGAAGAAACTTGAATGAAAGTGCTATCTATTGTACTACTACTACTGATGCCGTGTGCTTGGTTGTCCTCAGCCATCGGCGGTGGTCACAGGCTAAAGATCTTGACGTAAAGCAAGCCGTGCAGGGTAAGGATGGCCACGGTCCTCTCCACGTTGACCTTGGTCGGGAGCTGGAGGGTCTGGTGCACAGGCTGGAGGCCGACCTCGTCCGAGGTGTACATGTCCTTCGGGGAGCCGTCCACGACGACCTTGCCGTCCTGGGAGCAAGAGACGGAAATATCGTCCAGCGTCATGCCAGGCAGCAGCGCGTAGATCTCATACCCGTCCTCGGCCTCCTCGACCTGGGTGATGCCGCACACCTGCGGGGGGCCGAATTTGTTCGTGACCTTGATCATCACGCCGGTCTTGTTGTGAGAGTCGTCCACCACCGGGACCTGGTGAGTGGTCTTCCCCTGACGCTTCTCCTGCCCCCCGCCATTGTTGTCGTAGGGAGACCCGAGCGCCTCTGCTGCGGCCCGCCTCTGCTGCTCCTCCTGCTCCAGCCTTCGCTTCTCCTCCCCGGGTCCCTCCGTGCTCGCCCCCGCGGTGGCCTGCCTCCTGGTCGAGATGCCGTCCTCCACAAACGAGTACTTGCGCTCCTTCCTGAAATCCGTCCACTTCTCCTCGCCGTCCTTGTACTGGATGAGGTGCTGGTGCGTGTTCTCGTCGAACTTCGCGACCTCCCCCTGGTAGGTCTTCCTGTACTTGGGCCAGAAGACTTTCACCTGCTTGCCCACGATCTCCTCGCCGTAGTACCGCTTGCCCTTGGGGTAGTCCCCGTATTGCACAGAGCTCGAGCGGTTTCGCTTGTGGTTGGTGTACGTGGCGTGCGCAGAGTGCCGAATCTCCTTGACGAGGCTCTCGTCCGACTTGGGAAGAACGATCCCGGCGGGCTTGAGCCCGTCGTGCCGCATTCCCATCTCCAGCGGGAGCAGGGTCTCCGTGTAACAACGCTTCGTGATAAAAGACAAGTTGGTACACGTTGGAGGTGGATTGAAGAACTTGCCGACGGTGGACCACAATTTGGTGGCGCTGACGTGATCGTATCCTCCTCGCTTGTTGACCTCGTTCCACAAAACCCACAGGTCAAGCGGTTTCTTCTGGATCGACAGAGGGCACTTGAGAGGCTTATGCTCAAGGTATCCTGGCCCGTGGTCCGAAACCCAGTACCTCCAAAGCAAGTCAGCAAAGGGCTCGTGCGTTCCCACCAGCTGGTTCAAGTACGATAGACCCCGGTCGTCCACGATCCCAAGATCTTCCAAATCATACTCCTCCTCGTCCTCGCCCACCGCCTGCTCTTCTGCGTTGATCACGAGTTGAGGACCCTTTTCAACCTCCTGTCCTACCGTGGCCTCCGGCGGCGCCAGCGCCTCCGCCAGCGCGGCCGCGGGAAGGTCCGACTCCATGCCTCGTTCGTTGGGTTGGGTTTCGCGGACCTGACCTTTGCCCTTTGGGGTCGGGAACCGTCGCTCTCGTTCGGTCGGAGGTTCTTCTCGCTCCCCCCCTTCTCGACGGTTTTCTTTTTTTTTTCTTTCTCCCGCCACACAGCCCCTTTTCATGCCATGAATCTCGATCGATTTTCAAGAAAAGTTTCGGAAAAGTTGGACCCCCAGCCGCGGCTGGCCAGCCGAGAAGTGCACGAGGGTGAGGGTGAGGGGGAGGGGGAGGAGACCCTAAGCCTATGGATTGGGACGGAGGCGAGGGGGGCAGGAAGAGAAGATCGATCCGAGGTGTTGTAAAAGAATAGGATGATGATGATGCAAAAAGGAATCATGATGAAAAGAAAGGCTCCATCCGGAAGGGAGGGTGCCTGTGACGGCGGCGGACAACAAGTGAAGTCAGTTCACTTCAGTTCCAGAACTTGAGGCTGAGAAGCCCCACGATTCCCTTGCCCTTGCCCTTGCCCTTCGCCTTCCCCTGGCCCTTGTCGTATTTCGCGAGCTTGCCCTTCGCAGCGACCTGTTTGTTGTATAGCCTTGGTTTGCGGAAATTTGGCAAGACGCTGAAGTCGAGCTTGGGCACAAAGATTGGGGTTCTGTCGCCGTACACCAATATAGTGCCGCCCTCTGAGTCATAACGCCTCGACTTGAGCTGAGACACCGTCACCATTGTCGTTTCGTGTGTGTTTCGTGTGCGGGACATTGGCGGCAGGGCGGTGGAAGGGAACGAGCACCGTTGTCAGTCAGTTTCAGAAGTATAAGTGAGCGGACCGGTGAGCGGAGCGCTCTCGGCCCAGGCAAGGCCGCCCCACCCTGAGCCGTCCACCAATGTGTTCGCAAATCCTCTCCCTCTCCCTCTCATTCCCATACCTGCTCTTGCCTCGCCCGCGCTGTTGGCTCCAGCCTGGGAGACAGGGCGTCCCCAGCCACGCCCGCCTCGATGCCCAGCCACCCGAGCCTGGCGCTCGCCCTGGCGATTCTCACATGCTCGAAGGGCGTGAGCTCCCTGTGCGGCTCAGTCTCCGCCACGTCAGATGGATCCCCCCCCGCGAACAGGCTGTACTTGTAGTGGTCCCGCGAGTACGTCTCGGCCTGCCTGATCCGCTCCCGAGCCTTCTGACGCCTCGTCTCCCCGATGAGGCGCTCGTCCCGCGAGAGGCATACAATGGAGTCGCCCACGTTGATCACGGGAAGCGAGGGGGGCGAGGGTTGCTCCAATGAAGTGCCTCCGTGGCGAACCCGGAGGTCGTCGAGGGAGCGAATCGCAGTCTCAAGCGCGTTCAAGGCCGAGCACGAGTCCGCGTCCCTCCCGCCGGTCTGCCGCGACACGAAGGACCGCCTTCGCGACACCCTGGCCTGGGCTTCGGCGAGACAAGCGACGCTCCTCCGGCGGGCGAGGACCTTTGAGGTGGCGGAGGACGACGCCCGGAGCGCCCGCCCGTCCGCGCTCTTCTTCCGCGCGATCAGGTTGGTGGTGGTACCGCTCATGCTTCCTCGTCGTCGTCGTCGGCGGCGGCGGCCTCGTTGTGGGTGTTCTGCCTACCCCGGCGCGCGCCCGGCTCCCGACCTCCGTGTGAAGCAGCGATGTCCCACCGCCGAGCCCGGCCTCGTCCGTTACGAAAACTCTCGAGGTCTCTTGTTGCTTCCGAAATCCTCTCCAAAAAAAAAAGAGAAGAGAGAAGCTTCATCATTTGGAGAGATTTCGAGATGGAGTGTCCTCGATCTGGCGAAGGTGGGGTGGCGAGGAGAGCCGATCCGTGTCGCGTTACAAACACGGCTTTAACCGAATTACAGGGCCTCCACAACGTGTGTCCACCCGTTCCTTGGCTCCTCTGGTGTGGACCACAGCTCCAGCAGCCTCCCCTCGTGACAAGGCAGAAGCGTCTCGATGGCCTTGTAGGCCTCGCTCGGGATCTTGCCGTGCCCCGTCTTGGCGCTCCTGACGCAGTCCAGGACGACGTCGGGGTTCCTCTGGTGCCTGAGCTCGATGTCCCTGCCTTCGTTCTGCTTCCTGAAGATGTACAGGGTTGAGTGGCTCTTCCTGGTGTACACATAGGCGTCCCTCGCCATCTTGTTGTTCGCCAGCATGTGCACCCAAGTCAGGTTCTCCACGTAACAGTAGTTTTGGGAGTACATCAGGTCGCAAACCCTTTGCACGTCGCGTTTGTCCGTCCAGATGAAGACGAATCCGGTGGGGCACAGCTTCTTCAACGGGACGCTCCTCAGGCACTCGAGCCTGGCGTCCGCATCGTCGACGTCCACGACCCAGCTCGGGTTGATCAGCACGCCCAAGAACGGACTTCCCTCGCGCCCCCTCAGAGCGGAGAAGTCCATATCCGCAATGCATTCCTCGTGCACCATGGTATATTTTGGGGGTTCCGGAAGGGCAACCCTCTTGCTGTACGGCCGCACGGTCCTGCACCAAGACAAGGGAACGGGGGCGTTGGGAACCCTCATGAGCTGCGGCAGGGTCTCGTCCACCACCCTGACCTTGCGCCGGACGTAAACTCCGGTCTCCATCCTGTTCAGAACAGTCACCGTCCTCCTGGCGTGGCCATCTCCCCTAGACGCCCTCGTGCCACCGTGGCCCCGCCGCCTACGCCTGGACCCCCCGTCGCCCCAGAACTCATCCTCGTCGAGCTCGAAGTCCGAGGCGTTTATGTCGTCATCGTCCCAGAATTCTTCCTCGCCCATCATCATCAGCTCGTTGTTGGCCTGGGCGCTCTTGACGCTGAACATGGAAGTCTGCTTGAAAAGCTCGAGAAGGTCCGACTCGTCGAGGTTGTTCCCGCCCTCCGGGGCGGCCTTCTCCTCGCCGGCCAGGGTGCCGGTGCCCCCCGCGGCCTTCTCCTCGCCCCCCTCCACCACCTTTGCGTCGGGTGGTACCCCTTCCTCCGCCGCCTCGGCCTCCGCCGCCTCGGCCTCCCTCTTCTTGTCCAACGCGGCCTGCTTCACCCGCTCGAGCGCCTCGAACTTCTTCATGATCATCTCTGGCGTCTCCTCGTCCTCCACGTAGCCGACGTAGTGGACCGCGCTGGGTAGGCCGCCCGCAGACGAACCTAGCCTGGAGCGCCGCGCCGCTCCCCTCCTCGGCCTACCCCCCTCGCTCATCGCGTCACCGTTGCCTCGGCTCTGCTCCCCGTCGTTGCGCGACCCGCGCTCGCACTTGCTTCCCGCCAGCCCGGTTTTGATTTGCTTGCGAAAAAAAACCGCGAAAGCCAAGATCAAGGCCAGCAGTTCTGTCGATGTCCTGATGGTGGTAGAGCATTTTCGTGCGCAGTGAGGGAGAGAGGGCATCGAGAGGGGGGAGTGGGAGGGGGGAAGAGAGGTTGCTACCCTTCTTGCCATGGCGTCGCACAAGTTCAAGGTGCCCCGCCTCGAGAGGCGGCTCGGTCGTTACGAGCTTATGTCCTGGATGAACTCCTTCTTGCGTATTGATTACACAAAGGTCGAGGAGTTTTCGGACGGTATTGCGTACTGCCAGGTCGTGGACGCCCTCCTGCCGGGGAGCGTGCCGCTGCACAAGCTCGCTTTCCACCCGCGGAACAGGCAGGACAAAATCAGGAACTTGAAGATACTCGACAGGGTGCTCGCAAAGGAGAAGCTGAGCAAACAGCTCGACGTGCACGCCCTCTCCAGTGGAAACTTTCAGGAGAACAACGAGTGAGTCCCACCCACCCACCCAACATAAAAAATAGAGAGAGCCCTGGTCGGCTGCCCGTTACGGGCGTCGACACCCCCGAACCCAAACGTACGCACAAGTCACACACACACACAAGCTGACTCTCGTCGTCCTTCTCGTCGTCCATAACAACCAGGATGCTGCAGTGGTGCTACGCCCTGGTGCAGAGGAACTGCCCGCACGTCGTGCAGACTTACAAGGCCTTAGAAAAGCGCGTGGTGGCCATGAAGAGGCAAAAATACCAGTCTGCCGCTCCGGTCTCCAGCTCTCTCAACGCCATCACGAACAGGCTTATCCCAAGCGAGGTGAGTGCTCCGTGCTCCGTGCTCCTCCTTCCCATCCCCAACTCTGTGTGGGGCGAACGACCAGTCGATCGATCGATCGGCCGTCTCGACGGCCCCGTGAGGCTGACGCCATTGAGACGCTCTCCCCCTCTCTCTCCTTCTCTTTTTTATACTGCTCGTGCGAAAAGGTCGGTATGTCCTTGCGCTTTGGTGACCCCGACCAGGAAGAGGACGGCTACAGGGCCGACGACCCGGGCCTCGAGTACGACGGCGGCGAGGAAGTCGCTGGCGAGGCGATCAGGGAGGCTGAAATCGCGCTCCGTAGGGCGAAGATCGCGCCGGGCCCTCAGCACCCCTCCACCTCCCTTCAGGGCGGCCACACCACCGAGGACTCCCACTTCCCCCGGAGGTCCCTACGCGGGTCTTTTGAGAGGAGCGCGGGTGCGAAGGGATTGACGGAGGGGCAGGAGGGCGGCGAGCGCGCCAGAGAGCTCGGAAGGATCGAGGACGTGCTGCTGGAGATCGAGGAGACCCTCGTTTTGAGGCTCAAGGCCTTTGAAAAGCTCCGGGGTAAGGTGGAGGTGGAGAGGCAGAGGAAGGACTTCTTTCTCGCGAAGCTGGTGTCGCTCGAGCAGCTTTGCGAGCTCATGCCCTACAGCGCGAAGTCTGAGACCTGCAAGAAGATCCTGCTGGGGCGGTGAGTGCCTACAGGCCCACCACTCCCTCTCTCTCTCTCTGCGCGCGTGTTTGTAAAGTGATACTTAACGTTCGCGTACGTGTACAAGAAAAGATACAGTTTGTGTGTGTGTGTGTGTGTTTGTTTTTGGCGCGTTCCACGAGCCCGCATCGCCCTCACCCTCGCTCACGCGGGCGCGAGCCCGCTCTTCTCCCCTCCCTTCCACTCGCTCACGCGTTCGTCTGCAGCAAGGAGTCGAGGTTGACGTTGCTCACGTTCAGGCCCTCAAAGGCGTCCCCCAGGAGCCTCCGGCCTCCGATATGATAAGCGCAGATCCATCCCACCAGTGCCACCATGACGACTGCGAAGGCCGCCGTCGTTCCCGCGGCGTTCCTCTTGATGCAAGGGTCCCCCCTCTGTTTTCGGAGTTCTGGCCAAAAGTACCAAAGGTGCACGACCCAGAAGAAGGGCAGTCCGAAAAAGCCCGCGACGCAGAGCTTCCGGGACAGCCCCCGGGCCTTGGACATGCGAAGCTCCTCCCCGTCCGCGGTCTCAACCCTCGGACGGCGCGCCATGGCGGGCGAGAGTAGACCTCCTCGTTGCCCCCCCTCCCCACTGGGAAACTGGGAAACTGGAAAAAAAAAAACCAAAACGAGATCGTCATCGAGCAGCGGAGGGGGCGGGAAGAAAGAGAGAGAGAGAGAGAGAGAAGGAGAGGATGGTGGTGACGTGCCTTGAGGATGTGGATGCGGGACGGCGTGCATAGATTAAAAAGGTTCGCGGCAACCGCCAGCAGATTCCCTTCCCGGCCGCTCCTCTCACATCCTCCTCCCGAGGACGATGTTGTCCCTTATCGCTTTCAGCAGCTTCTCAATGGAGTAGCTCGCGTTCCAGTCCTTGATCATCCAGAACGAGGTGCTGACCTGTCCGTCCGCCATCACGTGCTTGTTCTCTATCCTGGGCGAGAAGTACACCTTGGGCGGCCTCTGAGGGTACTCAGGAGAGCATTCCAGCTTGAGAGAGTGCAAGTCGCCGTTCCGGTCCATAATGCTTGCAACCCAGTGGACCAAATTCACATCATCCTCCTGGTCGAGGCCGTAGCTGATCGTGCCGTCCACCTGTCCCTTCTCCGCCCTCTCCAGCTCCTCCAGGAGCCTGAAACTGCGAGGCACGTCCGACATTACGCACAACTAGACTGACTGACTGTCTCTCGTGAGTCCCGAACGTGCGGCTGAGGTGAGCGAACGAAGCGATAAAGATACGGATAGGGCGTCAGATCCGGACCACACGTTCGCGTTCCTTTTCGCGGTCGGGGGGGCGAGGGAGCAAGGCCACCGCGAAAACGGCCGGGGGCCAACAACTCCAACAACAAACTCTCGTGTTTCTGCAACCACTTTCGAAACGAGGCCTCGCGGGCGGATCGGGACGGACGTCGCGGGGAAAGGGGCGGGGTGCGCGTGTTTCGCACCGCGCCCCCCCGCCCCACACTGTGCCCACTCACCTTATTCGCGAGCGGCTCTCGCTCTCGCTCTCGCCTTGCCAAAGCCTCCGGTCCCTCGGGCGCAGGTTCGACCCTCCTCAGTTCGACCCTCCACCGTCATGGCATTTCGTTTGGGGGAGGCAGAAATATCGAACAACATTTCCGTGTTTTGGAAGGCCAGCCTCGCCAGCACAGCAGCTGGATAAGCAGAGCACTCCTTGGCAGGAGAGGCGGGAGCTGGTCGAGAGTGAGGTCGGAACTTGAAGGGATGTACCGCGGTGGTTCATGCCTGATGCGGCGGAACGTGAGGGCGAGCGGCGTGGTCGGCCGGCCCGCGGACCTGTGGGTCGAGGCCAGGAGAGGGTTCTCGGAGCTCCTGTCCAAGAAGAAGGGGTTCGGGGACAAAAAAGGGTGAGTACCCGCGCACGAGAGCGGCCTACGGAGACGCCATAGCGCGCCCTGACACGCGAATCCCTCACTCACTCCTCACCCCCATCTCTCTCTCTCTCTCTCTCTCTCTGTGTGTGTGCGTCCCTTGCGGAGCGCAGCGGCAGGAGTGCGAATATGCTGAAGCCTGGTGTGATATCGCCTCCCCTCCCCGTCCCGGCGGGGATCAACAGACCTCCGTACGCCGAGACGAAGGAAAACCCGCCGTGGGATGACAACTACCAGGTGCACGACAAACAGGTGAGATGACCTGACCTAACTTGAGTCACTTCATCAAGCAGGACTTCCCCTTCACCTTCATCTTCTTCATTGCTGGTCCTGACCAAAAACGCGTTTTGTTTTCTTGTAGGGAATCGAGAGGATGAGGCGGAGCGGCAAGCTCGCGGCTGAGGTCCTGGAGATGGCGGGAAAGCTCGTGAAGCCCGGGACGGTAACCGACGACATCGACAAGGCCGTCCACAAGATGATCATCGAGAACGGTGCGTACCCGTCTCCCCTCAACTACGGCGGGTTCCCAAAGTCCGTGTGCACTTCCATCAACGAGTGCATCTGCCACGGCATCCCTGACTCCAGGCCCCTGCAGGACGGAGACATCGTGAACATCGACGTCACCGTTTTCTTGGACGGCCACCACGGCGACACCAGCAGGATGTTCCTGGTCGGCGACTCGGTGAGCGAGGAGGCCAAGAGGCTTGTGGAGGTCACGAAGGAGTCCCTCGACGCGGCGATCGCCATCTGCAGGTGAGAGGCAGGCCCGAAGAATTGGCGAGAGAAAAGGCCAGCACTAACACCCCGCTCCCATGCTGCTGTCCATCTGCTGCGCAGGCCGGGAGCAGCCTTCAAGGAGATCGGTTCCGCGATCCAGAAGGTTGCCAACGCGAACAAGATGAACGTTGTGAAGAGCTTCGTGGGCCACGGCGTCGGCCGGGTCTTCCACTCCTCCCCCGTCATCCTTCACTATCCCAACAGGGAGAAGGGTGTGATGGAAATTGGACAGACCTTCACCATAGAGCCCATGCTCACGCTGGGATCGATCAAGCCGAAGATCTGGGCGGACGAGTGGACGGCCGTGACCGCGGATGGGAGCCTCAGCGCGCAGTTCGAGCACACCCTGCTGATCACCGAGGACGGGGTGGACATCCTCACAAAGCTGTAAAAAAATAAGTTCATGCATACATAGGGGATGATGATGACGATGACGACCCCCTCCTTCTGCTCTCCCCCTCGGCCGCGAGCTTTTTGCTGTGTGGTGGCTTGTTTCCACTGCTGACGTATTTTTCAATGGTTGGTTGGCATTCTCCACGAACGATGTTGTTGTTGGCGAGCTACACTCGATAGATCCTGAGAGTGATTACCTGTCTGTGTCCCCTCCCCTGGTGATCTAGCGTTGAAAAAAAAATAAAAAGTGTGGGTTCACAGGTTTTGGACGAACGTGCGGCAAGGAGTTTGCGGCCGTTCAGGTAGGTGCATTAGATACTCGACGTACACAGTCGCTGCGAGCGTCCAGTGATTCATGCGCCCTCACGTCACAGAGTCAGACATTCGTCGCCGAGTGTTGGATAAGTGTCGCAAGGACGTGCATTTAAGGTCTATCAGGTAACCCCAAGGTTTCCAGGTCTGTTGTATGTTGTGTCCGTGAGAATATAAATGGGTGGCCTTTTGCCTCAAGATGACTTACGGTTTCCCCTGCGGCTGGAAATCTTTTCAACATTTCTTTCGCGAAAGAGGACTTTTCTTTGACTCTGGAATCGTATCCTCTTGCCGATCCTGTGCGGACTTTTTTAATCACCCAGCACCAGCACCAGCGGCGCAGCGCACCGGCCAAAGACGACACCTTTGGTCCCCCCTCCGTGAGAGTCGAGGGGCTAGTCGGAGGCCTCGGCGGGAGGAGGAGCCCCAGTACACGGTGGAAGGGGAGGGGGGCCGTTCGAGGAAGCGGGTGGGGTACCACGAGGCTCTGGCCGAGTTGCCTATCTCGCCGGCTGCAGTGCTGGAGTAGAGACGAAACGCTCGGGAGAATTGGTGCTCGCGGGTCGAGAAGGGGAACGAGCGGGGGTATCCGCGGGGGCCTTGAGGATCGTTGGGGGAGTGGAGGGCCCGGAGCGTCGCGGGGGGAAGGCCGCGGGTGCGAAGGCGACGGGCTGGAAGTTCGGGCAGCACCGGCGTAAAGGATAGGCTTAACTCAAGACAGTGATGGAGGGTTACCACGGAGGGAAGCTGTCCAAGGGCCTGCCATTCCTGGCGGGCGCCAAGGCGAAGCACGCCGCTGAGAAGGCCGAGCACTGGAACGGTAGGGCGGAGAACAACGCCTCCAGCCGCCTTCCCGCGGGCCAGAAGTGGAAGAACGGGAAGCATTATGACCGGGCGGAGAAGCGCAAGGCGGTCAAGGCCAAGTACCAGGACAAGTACGACAGCCCCGGCGCACTGACGAGCGAGGACTCCACGGACGACATATTCCCGACCAGGTGGGTGGAGGCCGGCCCTAACCTGTGCTCGCCCTCGGCGGCCAGTCTCGTTCTTCGTCCTCACCGCTGACACGTCGCCTTTCCCTTCTCTCTCACCCCGCCGAATCGAAATGCAGGAGCCACCGGTACGGCCAGAAGTACAGCGATGCCCGCCAGGCCTCAACCTCACGAACGTCACTGCGCCAGTCCTACGAACCCGGGCTCAAGAGCCGCTTCAAGGAGGCCACCAAGATTCAGCAGCAAGTGCAGTACCCCATCACGCCCTACGCTGCTTTGAAGCACCACTCGGACAGGCTGACGGACTTCGAGCAGAGCGAGGTTCTGGAGTACCCGAAGATTTACTACTTGGGCGAAACGAACAGGAAGGTGAAGGCGTCTCCCATAACGGGCAAGAACAACCACGGGTTTGATGACGACAACGGGGACTACCAGGTCACTGTGAGGGACCACGTTGGCTACAGGTACGAGGTCCAGGGTCTGTTGGGCAAGGGGTCCTTCGGGCAGGTGATGAAGTGCCTGGATCACAAGACAAACCAGGTGAAGGCAGTCAAGGTCATCCGGAACAAGAAGAGGTTCCACCACCAGGCCTTGATCGAGGTCAAAATTCTGGAACACTTGAGGCACAAGGACCCAGACGACGAGGTGAACGTGGTCAGGACCTTCGAGTACTTTTACTTTCGGAACCACCTGTGCATCTCCTTCGAGCTCCTGTCGATCAACCTGTACGAGTTTATCAGGAGCAACAATTTTCAGGGCCTGTACCTGTCGCTGATAAGAAGGTTTGCCTCCCAGCTGCTGGTCGCGCTGAAGTTTCTCAAGAAGGAGAGGGTGATCCACTGCGACCTGAAGCCGGAGAACATCCTGCTCAAGCAGCCCAGCAAGTCAGCCATCAAGGTCATCGACTTTGGCTCCTCCTGCTTTGAGGACGAGAGGGTCTACACCTACATCCAGTCGCGGTTCTACCGAGCTCCAGAGGTCATCTTGGGCCTGCCCTACGACGTGTCCATCGACATGTGGAGCTTCGGGTGCATCCTGGCCGAGCTGTACACCGGATACCCGCTCTTTGCGGGCGAGAATGAGTCCGAGCAGCTCGCTTGCATCATGGAGGTCCTGGGCCTGCCGCCCAAAAACATGCTGGACCTGGCGACGAGAAAGAAGCTCTTCTTTGACGACGACGATCACCCCAAGCTCGTGGTGAACTCGAGGAACAAGAGGCGGCGCCCGGGGAACAAGACTCTTGCCGACGCACTGCGGTGCACGGACACCCTCTTCATCTCCTTCTTGGAGGGCTGCCTTCGCTGGAACATCTCCGAGAGGCTGACCCCCGAGGAAGCCATGCAGCACAAGTGGATCCAGGAGGGCCACATGACCATGTCGTCCTACCGCGGGTACAAGGGTCAGGAGGGCAACAAGCGGTCGCCCTACGGCGCCGGCGCCGGCTCGAAGCATAAGCACTCGCACCACCACCACCATAGCAAGCAGCCCTACATGTCTTACCTCAAGACAAGCCACGAGCAGCTTGTCCAGACCTACGGGAAGTCAATTTCGCAAGCCCTGCCCAGCCACTCGCACCACTCCAACGCCCAGACGGCCTCGTACGGGTCGCACGAGCCCTCAGGCGGCGGCGGCGCGGGTCACTACGGGGTGTCCAGGAATCGGGCCACCCTCGTGTACGGCGCCCAGCAGAGGGCCCTGAACAAGATTCACGCCAAGAAGGGCCATGGTAGTGGCCATGGGGGCTACCAAAACCATGAGCATGGCGGCCATGGGGGCGGGTACCAGGCCCAGGGGGCGGTGCTGCCGCCCATCGGGAGCATGAACCTGCACTGGAACAACCATAAGCACCACCCGTACAACAAGTGAGGAGGGGGGGAGCGATCACGAGCGGGCGCGCGGGGAGCGGGTGGGAGAATAATAAGCGCGTTCCATTTGCAAGTACACGACTTAAACGCATTTGTGGCCTGGTGTGCTTTGTATGGCTCTTTCAGTCTGCCATGCCGACGAAAACCTTGTCAGATCCCACAGCGCTGCTTAGGCCGTACTCCTGCATGTACGACATCATCTTCCCACTCGCCATCGGCTCCCACTCGCCCGCGGCGTCCATGTGCCTCTTGACGTCCTCCTCCGCCACGTAGGACTCGCCCATCGTGTACAGGATCTTCCCAGTCGTGCCCTTGGAGGGGTCCTGGAAGTCCACCATCTGCGGGCCCTTGCCGATGTAGTAGTGCAGCAGCCTGGACTTTTTCTCGTCGTCGAAGACGCACCCGATGGTGTGGGTCTTGCGCATAAACTGCTCGTGGTCCTTCCAGAAGGCATCCACCTCGGCCTCCTTGTCCTCCGGGACGGCCCACGTCATGTGAATGCACGGAGCTCCCTTCTTGATCAACGAAGGGGCGCCGTCGCCGTCCGCCATGCCAACAAAGACCTTGTCAGATCCCACAGCGCTGCTCAGGCCGTACTCCTGCATCATGCTCATCATGGTGCCGTCCTTGAAGGGCTCCCACTCGCCCGCGGCGTCCATGTGCCTCTTGACGTCCTCCTCCGCCACATACGACTCGCACATTGTGTACAAAAAGTGTCCAGTCGTGCCCTTGGAGGGGTCCTGGATGTCCACCAGCTGCGGGCCCTTGCTAATGTAATAGTGGTGGAGTCTGGGCTTCGTCTTATCCTCGTCGAAGACCCGGCCGATGGTGTGGGTCTTGCGCATCCACTGCTCGTGGTCCTTCCAGAAGGCATCCACCTCGGCCTCCTTGTCCTCCGGGACGCACCACGTCATGTGAATGCACGGAGCGCCTTTTTTGATCAACGAGGGGCAACCGAAGCTCATGGCGGGCTATGGAGTCTGTCTTGTATGTTCAAAGGAGGTCGGCGGCGATCCCGGCGGCGTTGTGTGTCGATGTCTTTAATAGCACGTGGTCAAAAAGTGCATGAAAAAACCTAAAAAGTGCACAAGAAAAAAAAACCAAAGATTCTGGTTAATTCTGCTACCACCACCCAGGAGATATTTTGGGATGAGAATCCGCGAGGATGGTGATGATGGTAGCAAGACGTGCCCGGAAAGGGAGGCAGGTCGGTGGGGTGGGTGACTGTGTTGGTGGCGATGGAGTGAGGGATTCGAAGCGGGACGCACCCTGGAATCTGCGTGCGCAAACACGAACGGAACCCGAACGCGCGTTAAACATCCAAAATGCTTGATCCAAAAAGACTGGACTGGTTCAAATGTTGTGCAGCCCTTAGCCCACACACAGGCTCCGAGTCCCGACGGCTCAGACCTCCGGCATCACGGGGAGCTTGGCCCTGGCGCACACGATCTCCTTCCCGTGCTCGTCCTCCGCCTTGACCTGGATCTGGTAGACCCCTTGGGGTGTGTACCGGGGCAGCTTTTCCACGGCCTTGAACATGAACTTGCCGGAGCGGTGGCTGGGGCACTTGGACCTGCGGCAGAGGTCCTCCTTACCCTGATAGAGCGGGAGGTCCTTGAAGTACGCCCCAAAGTGGAGCAGGCCGCCGTTGATGGTCTCACCTGACGCGGGTGGCGGCGGAGGAGGAATGAGGAGTCAGCGAGGTGGGTGGGCCGGAGGGGTTGGGGAGCCTGCAGATCTCCCTCTCCCTCTCTCTCTCTCTCTCTTTCGTGCGCGCGCACGAGCGGGAAGGCCTCGCCCGACCGCATCGGAATCGCAATATCGGCGCGCCCGCGACACCGCGGACGCTGATCTCTCGTCTCGTCTCGTTTCATTTCGTTTCGTCGCGGTCTTACCGTGCTTTCCCGCGACGAGGAGCTTGACCTTGTCTCCGGCCCTTGGAGGGTACGGGTGCATCCCGACGGCAGTGATGTTGCTCGTGCGGGCGGCCTCCGGATCGCAGTAACTCCACTCCACCTTCTGCAACTTTGCTTTTCTCCTCGTCGCGTTCGCGCCCGTCATCCAGACCATGACCAAGGCCAGCACCAGCAGCGCCGCGGCCTGTAGCTCCATTCTCCTCCTCTGATTCATCACCTCGGTCGCCATTTTCTCGGTCCGTTTGGTGCGCGATTATTCTGCCGCCCCACACGGCTCGTCTCCATCAAAAAAAACGCACGAGCTGGCGTTCTTTGGAAGTTTGGGAATCTGGTTTTGAAATGTCTCTCGCAGAATATTGATTTTTACTTTTGGCGTTCAATTTTGTTTTGGAGTTGAGTGAACCTCTCTCGCGAAAAAATGGGAACGTGCGTGAGACTGAGACGTTACCAACCCTTACCCAAAATGTTTGGGATCGGCAATCCCGGTGGCGCGGGAAAACGCGCACAAGAGGGGAACGAAGGCAAAGAAGAGGCAAACAAAGGTTCGAGATCGAGGGGCGCGCGCTCCCGTTCTTCTTCTTCTTCGCACGGACGACCGACCGACCGACCACGACCATAGCAAGCATGCGGCGCCGCGGTCCGAGGGCGATCGCCACGATCGTAACGGCCGTCGCGCTGTTCGCTAACGCGTTGGTTCTCGGCCAGCAGCAGGAGAAGATGCCAGCGGAGTCGCCCGTGGGGCACAACGTGCCTTTTGGGGAGCCGCAGCCCAGCCTGCTCGGGTCGAATTACACTGACAAGGGCAAGGCCATCAAGTCCATCATCTGGGTGGACGATGCCGCGGTGCTGCAGCCGACGGGAAAGCACCCGACCGTCTCGCAGCTCCGCGAGGCCATGGGGGAGGCCCTCGTTAGCGCCCTGGCCGGGGAGGGCGGCCTCGACGTCGGCGCGTCCCGGCGCGCTGAGGGGCGCGAGGGCACCACCCTGACGCTCTCCCGCGAAGTGATCCCTCTGATTTTTCAGGCGGAGCCCTCGCCCGCCTCGTCGTCTTCGTCCTCCTCCGCCCCCAAGGTCGAAGCGGAGATGATCGACCTGGCCGCCATGGTCAAGCGGCAGCAGGACGCCTCTACAGCGCCCGCGGCCATCTCCTACGCCAGCGCCAGCACCACCGAGTCCTACGAGGAAAGCCGCCCGTCCTTTGCCTTTGATGGTGACGCGAACTCGCTGTGGGTGAGCAGACCCTGGCAGCAGGACGCGGGTGGTGCCGAGGGCGGAGCGGAAGGCCGCCCCCAGTGGATCGAGTACAGCTTCCAGACGCCGAGGCCCGTGCGGTCGTACTCGCTGTCGTCCTATCCCGCCATGGAGGCCGGCGGCTCCGCGATGAGCAAGATCGCGGTGGGCTCCAGGGCTCCAAACCTCGCCAGGCTCGGAGGCGCCGTGTACGGCGGCCCGACCAGCTTTGCCCTGAGGTGCAGCGCGGACGGGGTGACGTGGACGGAGCTCCACGGTGTCAACGGCACAAACCCTTGGATTCCCGGCGAGGTGAGGCGCTTCAGGGTACCACGTCAGCACCACGGCAGGCAGTGGAATTACTGCCGGGTGTACATCTACGCTGCGCCCAGGAGGCCGGACGGGACTATGCAGACCGCGATCTCCGAGATCGCCTTCGTGCCACCGATCGCCACGTCAGCTGCCGGCGGCCAACATAACAACCAGCAGCAGAGAAGGGTGAAGCTCAGGGCTGTTCCCAAGAGGACTCTCGCGCAGGCTGGGGATTGCTCTTTCCCCTTTGAGCACAGCGGGCAGCAGCACAGCGCCTGTATCCCGTTCCAGGACCAGCTCTGGTGCAAGACCTCGTCGGAGGACTGGCTCGTGTGCGACGGCAGGGCTCGGTTGGACACCACCAGTCAGGCCGCGACGGGCCTAGGTGATGATGAGGTGGCCGAGGTGGTGTGGAATGCCGGCGCGGAGGGGGCAGTGGGAATGCAGGGCTCTGGCCCAGCCTCGCACGAGGCCAAGGCGGTCGAGGTCGGTCCGAGGCGGTGCGATTTCCCATTTCTGCACTTTGGGTCGCTCCACCACGACTGCGTGTCCTTCGAGGGGTCCAGCTGGTGCAAGGATCACACCGGTAGGTGGCTCACGTGCGCTGGACGGGCAGGCCAGGGCGCTAACTCGCAGCCCCAGGGTGCCGAGGGCGGTGGATTTGTGCTCTCTGTGCCTCAAACTGACGGCCCAGCCGGCCTGAGCGTCCTCGAGCTGAAGCCCAGGACCTCCCAGGACGCCTCTGGGCGCCCGGCGGTGGACTACGAGGCGTGCAAAATTTCCTCGCGCGGCAGAGACTTTAACCTGTACATCCCCCAGAGGTACACCCGGCTTCCCCTGGGCGACGATGAGGCCGCCAAGGTCGACTTCCCCCCCGGGTTCGCATTCCCGTTCTACGGCAAGGATCGGGCGGAGATGTACGTTGGCACCAACGGCTACATCACTTTTGGAGAGGCTGACACGTCGTTCATGCCCTCCGCGGAGGCCCACTCGAGCAAGCCAAGGATCTCCGCTCTCTTTGCTGACGTGGAGACTGCGGCAGGGGGCGAGGTCCAGTACGGCGACCTGGGCACCGCCGTCTCGGTGACTTGGTCCAACGTCACTGTGAACGACGACACCTTGGGGAGGCTTCCGGGGCAGACCTTCCAGACCATCCTGTTCCAGGACGGGACCATCTGGATGGGGTACGGGGAAGCGCAGCAGACGAACTCAACGGTCGTCGGCGTGTCGAGTGGGGCGGCGGGAGCCATGGCGGAGGAGGAGCCGCTCTCGTCCATACCAGAGTGCGCACAAGGCGCCGGGCCTTGAACACAACCCACCACCAACTTTGGGGGTTTAAAGAAGAGGGGCGGGGCGCTGTCCCCTCCCAAGAGTATGCAAAGCTAGACAGACCGAAGCCGAGAGCTAACCACCAAAAAACTAAAAAAAAAAAGAATGATTTTTCTGTGGATATGAACAAGACCCCCCCCCCCTCTCTCTCCGTCAGTACCTGTACTTTGTGGAGTAGTCCTTGGGGGAGATGACGAGCCCCCTGCCCTTCCTCGCCCCCCTGAAGACAACCTCGACGATGTCGATGAATTCCTGCTTGTCCGTGAACGCCCAGTTAATCTTGTTGTTGTTCCCCGTCCCCAAGTCGATCATCATGTGCTTGTTCCTGTAAAAGAACATCACAGTACAAGGGTCGTACAGCTCGTACATTTCATTGAAGTCGGGTACTTGTGTGATGTCCACCAAGAAGATAACAGCGAAGTTCTTCACCTTGTCCGCAACGCCGTTCAAAACTTCATCCATTTGCATACAGGTCTCGTCATAGTCCGTACCAAAACGCAGTATCACGAGCCGGTCTTCCTCGGACAGGATCGTCTGGTCGACCTCCCACCCGGAGTGAAGGTGGGGTAAGAGGTAGCTCATGTCTCCTCCACCTCAACCCCCACGTGCCGCCCTATGCCACCCTCACTCCTTGCGTTTTACGCCGTAAACGGCCTCCGCGACCGCGCCACCCCACCCCCTCGTCTCGTCTCCCCGATGCTGTTTGGATGTGTTTTGGAAGCCTGGTTTTGGCCGAGGAGCAGACGGGGGAAGCCATTGGGAGCGTGGCGATGACGCGCAGGCGGGGTGGTAGGGACCGAGGAAGGAGGGAGAGGGAGAGGGAGGTCGACCGTGATGGCGGCGGAGACCTGAGGAGGCGCCTCGACCAGGCGAGGGAAAAGCCAACCAACAACCAAACGACGACGCAGAGTGAGAAGAAGGGACGCCACCAGTTTGGCGCCGAAAGTTTGACAACGACGACAACGCCCGACAAGCCGTCCAGGAGGAGGGAAGCAGGAGGATCTTCGCGAGGGGACCGAGGCGAGCGAGTGAGGGAGGGCAGGGACAGGGAGGCGACGACAGGGAGGCGGCGAGGCGAGAGAAGCAGGAGCCCCAGGGAGAGAGACGGCGGCGGGAGGGAAAGGTTGAGGCGTGAGCGTGAGAGGGAGCGTGAGAGGACCCCGGAGAGGAGGCGAGGACGGGACCAAGCAACGAGGAGGGACCGAGCTGGTCGTGATCGTGATCGTGATCGTGATCGCGATCGTGATCGAGGGAGAGAGAGGGAGAGGGAGAGGGAGGATCGTCCCCGGCGGCGGGAGAGGAGCAGGAGCAGGAGCAGGAGCCGGGAGAGGTCGAGGCGGGGCGAGAGGGACCGAGGGCGCGCGAGGACCCCGCCCCCGCGGGAGGCCGTTGCCGCCCCCGTGGACCAGCCCCCGACTCGCGAGGAGGAACTCAAGAAAGAGTTCGGAAACCACGGGCTGAGGGAGCTCCGCGGGGTGCTCCGCGGGCACCTGTTGTGCGAGACCCCCAGGATTGGAGCGGCCTTGTGGTCCGAGTACCAGGAGTTCCTGGGACGCCGCGGCGAGGGTTCAGGGGGCGGGTGGAGTGAGGCGAGCTTCGGTCCGTGGGACCTCCCCGACGGCCATGGGTGGTCGAGGAAGGCCGCCCCAACGGGAGGGGAGGACGAGGGCAAGGGCAGGGAGGAGGCCGCCCAGAAGGTCATCAAGGGCTGCGTCGAGGCCATGATACCGTCCTCGTCGTGAGTTTTGCCGTCGTCCAGCGGCCCACGGTGTTCGTTTTCATCGAATTCAGTCGTAGGAAGTTACAAGTGGTGTATGTGTGGGTGTGTGTTATTTTTCTCGCGCCGCGGTGCCTCAGGGTCGCCCGCCTTGCTCGATTTTCTTCACCCTGTCTTCCGTAATGGTCATCCTCTCCTCCATGAGCGCCATGGTCTGTGCCAGGACGTCCAGCTGGCTCACAATGTGCGACAGCGTGTTCGCCAGGGCGTCCTGGACCTCGTTGCTGTACATGGAGCCCGCCTGGGCGACCTCCACCGCCTCCGTCACCTGGTGGCTCGAAGAGTCCTCGGCCCTGACCACCTTCTCCTGGTGCGCCTCCTTCTCCGGCAGGGGGTTCGCGATGGCCTTGGGCTGCGAGGAGGTCTTGGACTTGGGCTTGGTCTTGGGCTCCCCGGCTGCCGCGACGTTTGGCCTCCTCTTGCTGCTGGCGTTCTTCTCACTCGTCTTCTCGGCCTTCTTGTCAAAGTTGGTCTTCCACACGAGGACCTGCTCGTCCGCGCCACCAGACGCGAAGAACTCGCCGGTCGGAGAGAACCTCCCAGATGTAGCGGCGCCCTGGTGGCCGTGGAGGGTGTAGAAGAGCTGCCCCTCGCAAAGGTCCCAGATCTTGAGCGAGGAGTCGTTCGAGGTGGAGAGCAAGAAGTTGCCAGAGGGGTGGCAGGTGATGGAGTTGATGGCCCCCCTGTGGCCCACGTAGTGTTGGATGAGAGAGTTGGTCCTGAGGTCGATGACCTGGATCGCGTTCTCCGAGGTGCCCGCAGCGACGCACGTCCCGTTCGGCATGAAGGTCACGCAGTTCACCATGCCCGCAGAGTTGTCGTAGGTCTGGATGCACTTGCTGGCCTGGATGTCCCAAACCCTGACCACCTTGTCATCTCCCCCACTCACGGCAAGCCTCTGGTCGGGCGAGAACTCGGCGGACCTCACCCAGTTGGAGTGCCCGGAGAGCGTGCACTGGAACTTCTGGTTCTTCACCGACCAGATCTTGACAGTCTTGTCATCCGAAGCTGTGAGCAGGAACTTGCCGTCCTGGGAGAACTTGACAGACCTGACGGTGCCAGAGTGGGCCTTGATCACGGATGACTTGCCCTCCACAGTGGGGAGCCAGAGCCTGACGGTGCGGTCCTTGGAGCCCGAGGCGAGCAGGCCGGTGTCAGGGGAGAAGTCCAGCGAGCACACGGCGTCCTTGTGCCCGGCGAACTTGTAGGCCCGGAGCTGGGGCCTGAAGTTCCACAGCATGATGGATCCGTCCAGGGAGCCCGAGATGACCTGCTTCATGTTGGAGTTGAAGACTACCGAGGACACGGTGTCCTTGTGCCCCCTGAAGGAGCGCTCCAGCGTCGGGTCTTCCAACTGTCGAGGCCGTCGCGCGCGTTTCGAAGTGCAGCACAGAGATAGACAGGCAGATAGACAGACAGAGATAGAGATAGAGATAGAGTTGCGATCGTCAGCGTCGGGTCCAACCGCTTGGCGGCAATCCTTGTCGGGCCTTCTCGGTCCGCGTGGACGGACGTCCCCCCAAACGAACCTTGGACTTCTTCATGATGGTTTGTGGAAGCGTCGTGGGGTCTCGCCTCTCGTGTGTGTGATGTGTGAGCGAGTGGTCTCCTCGCTTGCCCCTGAAACCCTCAAAGGAACGAACGTAGTGGGTCGGGGCGGGCAAAAGACTCTGTCTTGTTCGCGCCAAGTGAAGTTCCGCGGCCACCTCGACCTCTGCACCCCCCAGTGCTTCGATTGCCCGCGAAAACATAAAAACCGATTCGTATTCAAAGTTTTTGCGATTTGGAAAATTGAAAGTTTTCCGCGGAGAGACCAGGGCGGCCAGGGGTGGTACTGGAGGGGGTAGGCAGTGAGTGAGATCTGCTGAAGTCGGAGTGAAGGCGAGCGCGAGCGCGAGCGCGATGAAGGTCAGGTCCGCGGTGAAGAAGATGTGCGAGCACTGCCGCATCGTGAGGCGGGGGAAGCGCATCTACGTCGTGTGCAGCAAAAACCCAAGGGTGAGTGGAGTCCAAAAAGTCCAGCCTGCGAGGCGGCGGACGAGAGAGAGAGAGAGAGAGAGAGAGAGAGAGAAGACATGCTTGGTTCGGTGCGGTGTGGTGGTGTGTGAGAGGAACCGTTCTCCCGGTGGGGCGGCGTGCTGACGAAATGACCGATCTGTCTTCCCCTCCCCAACCCGTCCGACGCGAGCAGCACAAGCAAAGGCAGGGTTACCACACGCTGGCGGAGCCCCCGCTGGAGCATACAAGGGTAGCGACCTCCTCCGGATCTGTGCTCCTTAGCCGCGGATTCTCCTCCAACGGCGTCATCGCCGCCGGCAACCCGTCCCCTAGCCTGTCCCGAAGGTGAGCTCTCTCCCCCCCTCCCCGAGTTCCAAAGCCTCGGCGCTTGAACCCTCCCTCCGAACTCTTTTCTCTGACACTTCCTCTCCTCCTACAGCACCCCCTTCTTCGGCAACTCCCTGGGCACGGCCCACTGGTCGAGGTCCTTCCGCGGCTGAGTTAGGTCAGGATGTAGGTTCGAGTGCCCGCGCGGCCTCCGAGCTCCTTGTAATTCTATTCTATATCGTTACAAAAGCACAGTCACCCTCGCGAAAGCTCGCATTCTGGTTGGTTGGTTGGTTTGGATCCATCCCGCCGCAGTTTCAAACCTTGTCCGCGGCGCGCTACCCTCCTCGACCATCGCGAGCCGGCCCGATCGCGTCACTCGTCGTCGAACACCCCCTTTCCCTTGAGGGCCTCCTTCGCCCGCAGGATGTCCTATATTGAAGTCACCGCGCGGAGTGTTTGGTAGAATGGAACGCCGGTGAGGGTGCGGGGAGAAGGAGAGGGGGTTGGGGATTAGCGGGCGCCGAATCGACCATGGCGGCGGAGGGCGGAGGGCTCACCTCGAGCAAGGACTTTTGCTCGCTCGGGTACGTCTTGAAGTTGAACACCTTGTGAACGACGATGCCGAGGTTGAAGAGTCCGTAGGACACAATCGCGATGAATGGGAACTGGCGATGGAGGGGGCGGTGAATGAACGGGGGTTGTCAGTGGGGGTCTTCGGCGGGGGAGCGACGGTTGTCTGCGGGACTCACAGCGAAGACCAAGGGTCTGTCGATCACGTCCGATCCGAGGAGGGCGACCCACGCCACGAGCGCCACCGCGACGCCGGAAAGAACTCCGTGTATTCTCTTCATCCCTCGCGCACGCAAGCCTTCCTGCGTGATAAACGTTCCCCTGAACTTCACGAGCTCGAAACCTGCCCTTGGGTGTTCTGGCACTCCTGGTTTTCCTGATTCACAAGGCGGCTCCGTTCTCGTCACTTCTCGTCTCGAGGGGCGGGGTGGGGGGGTTCTTCTGGCGCGCGCAGCAGCCTTCACTCTGCGGCCATCCTCCTCGACCAAGCTCAATCGCGCGCTGCAGTCCTCGAGCCCGTGCCTTCGTTCCCGGGCCCCTTCCTCTACAGCAAAACTAGTTCGCATGCTCTCCTCGCACATCGCCATCAGGAAGGCAATTCGCTTTTTCTGGGAAAGTCGACCTGGGAGATCCAGCTTCGGCAATGGCGGCCTTGGTTGGTGCTAGCGTTCGCTCAGGATGGGGCAGGGCGGTGGCCACCACCTGTGCAGGGGGTGTTAGGTATGCTTCAACCCTCCCTCCGACGAGACACCGATGTCTGGAAGCCCTAGAGAGACTCCAGGTGGCCGCAACGACACCACAGCTTCACGATGAAAACGCTGAGGTTCCTGGACCCAGTCGTTCCATGAGAACGAAAACGAAGCCTACTTTTTTGGACCGGTGGGCGCATACGTATGTATCGAGAATGGACAATGGGAAACTTTTGGACGAAAACTCGGCGGCTTTAGAATCCCTCGAGTTGATCCGCGGGGTGAGGAAGGAGGGCAGAGCATCGACGACGCTCGGGTCAGCGTGTGCGGCATGGGCGTGCCGTCACCTATCGCAACGAGGAAGGCTAGGGGCGGCGAAGAAGGTGGTGGAAGGTCTAATGGCGGAGGGGGAGGCGCGCGAGGTTGCAGGGGCGGCAGGGGTCTTGCTCAAGCTCCTCGTCAGGGAAGGGAGATACAAAGAGGCCTTCGAGGTCGCCGGTCACTTCGTGCCAAAACAGCCAGGGGCAGGCCCAAGCGGCCTCGTCTCCAATGACGCGCTTACTTCGCTCGTGGTCGCCTCGGGGGCGGTCGGGGGCGGGAGCCTGGCGCTTGATACCTGGCACGCGCTCGCATCGTCGGCGGGAGGAAGAGGGAAGCCAAGCGAGGGCTCCTACAGGGCGCTGCTGGGCGCCTGCGCTCGCGCGGATGCCCAGTTGCTCGGGTCGGGCGAGCCGATCCTGGCGCCCGGGACCTCCACGAGCCGCGCCCTCGAGGTCGGCTCGGCCCTGGACTACGGCGTGGGCTCCCACACCGCCTCCGTCCTCCTCGATAGCTGCTCAGCAGCCGGCGACGTGTCGCGCGTTTTGGAGCTCCACGGCGCCCAAAGCGGGCTGGGGAGGGGCGAGGGCGGGAGGGACTTGGGTGGCCATGGCGACGCGTACGGTCGGAGGGGCTTCCCACTCCTAGTGTCGGTCACATCCTTCGTCGGCGGGACTGCCGGCCTCAGCTCCCACCTGCTTTCCTCGCTGGTGAAAGCCCTCTTCCGCTCTGGGCGCTCTGGTGAGGCCTTTGCCGCCGTGAGGGGGGCAGCGGCGGGTGGTTCCAGGGCAGCGCTCGCCGGTCCGGAGCCCTTCGCCGCCCTGGTTCGGGGATCCGCCGCCATGGGGGCGGCCTGGCCGATGCTGCGGGCGCTGGAGCTCTGCGAGAAGCACTGGCACCGTCCCAGCACAGCGTCTGCCCACACGGTGCTTGGCGCCATCTCCAGGCGCTCCAGCCCATCAGACGACCCGAACCTCCGTCGTAGGGTCCTGGACCTCCTCGACCCGCAGAGGGCCGACAGGGACGAAGGGTACTTCTTGCTGGACACGCTCACGTACTTTTCTGGAAACGATCCCCCCTCCCGGGAGGCAGACGGCGCTGAGCTCGGCGCCCTGGAAGGCCAAAGCCCGCCGCAGGCCGGCGCCGGCTACTTTGCGAGTGGCAGCCACATCGACCAGACGCTGACGTGGCGCGTGTACGAGAAGCTCCTGTTGACGAGGCCCACGAGGAAGGGTGTCCGGGCCTTGGTCAGGCGGCTGCACGCCGCTGGAGCGAGCGACTTTCTCATCCTGGACCGCGCGTTTAGGGCTCTGGGCGAGGAGCCTCTGGAGGCGAGGAGGGCGGACCTCGCCGCCCACGTTGTGGCCGTGCTGATGCACCCAAGAGTGGAGGTGAGATCGGCCGCCCAACCCTTCCCCCGGTGCCTGTACTCACTTTTCTGAGCTCCGATGGCTGACCCTCCCTCTCTCTCTCTCTGTGTGTGTGTGTGTGTGTGTGTGTATCTGATCGCAGAGGAAGGACGCGGTGCTCGATTTCGTGCAGGAGATCCACCGGCGGGGCCTCGTTCTGGACTCAGGCACCCTCGCCCTCGCCGCCCTGGCGCTGGACACCAGGGAAAGGGTCGCAAAGCCCGGCGCCGTCAGGAGTGTGCTCAGGATGGCCTACGAGTCCCAATCCCTGACCCCGGAGCTGGAAGCCAACCTCTCGAGTGCGGTCTCCGCAGCCTTGTCCTCTGCCACGCACCAGCCCTCCGGGCTGCTCAAGCGGTCCACGGAGGACCTGCTGGTGGATCTGGGGGTTGCTGGGGTCTACAGGGAAGCAGTGGAGGCAGGAAAGCCCGGCTGCGAGGTGCTCTGGAGAACTTGCGGGGCTGCGCTGAGGTCGCTGAGGACGGCAGGGAGGGAGGGGCCCTTCGGGGCGTTCGGGAAGGCGGTGGATAGGACAGCATGAGCCAGAAGCGTATGTACGTGTGGGCTGGAAATAATTTACATGATATATATGTGTGTGTGTTCGCTGGACAGATGGTGTGAGATGAGATCACTCCGTGATGAAGACGTCGTCGACGTCTTCGTCAGATTCCGACATCTCAAAGTCCTCGACCCTATCCTCGTTCTTGCCGTCGTCCTTCACCAGCGCGGTGTGCTCCTGCACTGCCTTCTCCGTGGCAGCGCCCTTGCCTTTCTTCTTCTTCTGGATCTTCTTGTCAAAAGAGATGACGTCCTTGTTGTACTCAACGTCATCCGTGACATCCTCCAGCCTTCCAACAACCCTAACAGCCTCCTTGCCCCCGACCAAGACGTCTTCCGCCTGGTTCAGCTGCTCCTGTTTGGAGGCCTGCTTGGACACGGCGTCGTACAGCCTGTCGATGGGCGTCGGCCCCTGGCTCCTGCCGTCTTTGAGGAACATCTCCACCTTGTTCGTGTCCCTGGGCGAAAAGGTGACAATCTGCCGCCTGACGATGATGGACTCCGCAGTCATCTGGGCTGCCTCCATGAACTGAGCGAGTTTGGCCTTAAACTTCTTGGGCATTGATGTGGACTTTAGGTAGGACTTGCACCTCACTCCAAGGGGTAGGAAGAGCTCCGGGAAGGCAATGTGGTGGGACCAAAGCGAGCAGTGCTCGATGAGCAGGAGCACGGTCGTGGTCACCCACTGGTCCTGGAAGGCCATGGTCCTGAGCACCGGCTTGGGCACCTTGAGAATGCCGGCGAGAGAAAAGTAGTTGCCCGCTCCGGAGGGCTTCTTGGCAAGCTCTGCAAAGTTAAGGGTGTCCAGGATGATCGAGGAGACCGGGATGAACACGCCGGAGTTCTTGGAGAGCCTGAGAATGGCGTTCAGGACCCTGAACCGCAGGGGGAGGTACCTGGACGACGGCATCAGCGTCGCCGTCATCATCAAGACCTGCACGAGCGGGTAGAGCATCGGGTGGAGCGTGGCACCCTCCTCAGAGCCGTACCGAGAGACCAGCCCCTCGAGGAGCTCCATGGATGCGATCACCTGCCACGAGTACACCCTCTCGGAGGCGTCCTTGGTCTTCTCTTGCAGCGACGTCCTCAGCAGCAGCGCAAGCTCCTTGACGAAGTTGAAGACGTGCTTGTACATCGTATCTGCGTTGGTGGCGTAGACCTCCACCACGCAGTCCTGCATGAACCGGATGGAGGAGATGTTCTGCTGGTTGGTGAACTTGGCGCAGGACCTGAAGGACCTGTGCAGCCCCTTATAGCACTCGTCCCTGAGGTCGTCCTGCGTCACCGCTAGGGCCCTGACGAGCAGGACACTTTGGATTCTCAACGTGCGGTCCACCTTGACGTTGCCCAGGTCGCTGCCAAAAGAGTCCAGGCACAGCCTAAGGAGCTTTTTGCTCAGCACGGGAAAATTCGTGAAGAGGTCCACGCTGCTCCTGAGCCTCTGGTAGATGTAGGCGTTCAGGGCGGCCTCCGTGACGTGAGAGATGAGGTGTAGGGTGTTACCAAGAAAGGACTTCACCAGCGGGCCCACCTTGGTCCACTTGGAGGACTGCATGGCCCTGGCAGTGGCCTCTTGCTTTCCCTTTCCCTTTCCCTTGCCCTCGATCTTGAGCAGCCTTCGGAAGATGCCGTCCGCGTTCCTCAGCACGAAGAGCATGAGCTGGTTGAAGGCGTTGCTGTCCTCAAGCCGGAAGGAGATTTGGGTGGTCTCCTCCTCCTCGTCGCCGTAATGGCACCCGACCCTGTATGCCTTGAGGACATTCTTGACCGCGGAGAGGGACCCCTTGTCTAGCGCCGAGGCGCACCACGCCCTGGTCGCCTCCTCGTTGATCAGCATGACCTTCTTCCTCGCCGCCCTGCCGGCTTGTCCTTCCTCGTCGTTGTCACCGTCATCTTCCTCCAAGTCTGATGAGTAGCTTGCGCTGCCGTCGTCGCCCGCCAAGTCGTCCGAAGCGAACTCCAGCAGCTGGCTCTCGGACTCCTGGAGGTACTTATAGAACTCCGGGTCTTTGGTCTTGAGGGCCTCGAGCTCCTCCTTGTGGCTGCGAACCTCTCTCGTCACCAACTCCCGCAGCATAGCGTCCTTCGTTTGACTGGCCTCCCTTGCCACCTCGCGCTGTGCCTGCTCAGGGCTCTTGCCCATCGACGACACGCCCACGGTCATTTGTACTGGCGCATCCTCGGGAAGGTACTGGACCAGCCCGTTGTCGTCCAAGTCGCTCAGGTCGTCCGAAGAGGAGGGCGCTTCCCCTCCAGAGTCGGAGTTCAAGTCCTCGCTCCCACCAAAGTCCTGGTCAAGGAACTGGTCGACCCCCATGGGGTCCTCCCCGGCGCGGAGCTTCTCCTCATCCCTGAGCTCATCCCTCTCGGTTCTGGGGCCCTTTGACCTGTTCCCCCTGCCACCCCTGCCGCTGCCCTTCTTCCCTGTCCCTCCCTTGGTCACCCCGCCGACACCCCCGCCCAAGATTTTCTTCCTCAGTTTCTCCTTTCCCTTTTTTTTGGCGTACTTTATCGTAGCGCGCTTCGCTTTCGCGCCCATCGTGCCTCGCCTCGTAGGAGCTGCCTAGCTCAACCAAAACCCGTGCCTGCCGTCTTGCCTCACGGCCTGGTCGTTGCCGCTGCGCCTCTTCAACCCCGTGACTCCAAGGTCTGAGCCGCCGAACCCTCGGAAATGCACGTGGGGGGGTAGCAGGAGGGCCAACAGGCGAGAATGGTGGAAGTGGAGGGGGTTGGCATCGGCGCAATCAATGGTGGAAGGCCGAAAGAGAAGGACCAACAGAGAGAGAGAGGGGGAGGGAGGGAAAGACAAGCAGGAAGGTTGTTTGGTTGGTTGGTTGGTTGGTTTCATGGGTGAGCGTTGGTCAAAGGTTTGCCAGTGTGGACCCCAGGCCCCAAGGGCACTCCGCTCACTGCTTGTCTTTCTTCGGCCCCGGGTTGAGAAACATCATCATCTGCCTTCCCTGCATGCTGGGCCTGCCGTCCACGTGGCCGTCCTCCTCCACATCGCTCCGGAACCTGTCAAGCAGCTCCCTGCCCTTGTCCTTGTATGCCATGTCCCTGCCAGAGAAAACCACCGTTATCTTTTGCCGGAGGAAAAAGCAAAGCAAGACAAAAAGTAAAGGGTCAGCAAAAGAAAATCTCTCTCTCTCTCTCTTGCACGCGCACGCGCGCACACAACGAGAAGATCTCGCTCACTGACCTTGACCTTGTTTCCCTTGGCCAGGAACTGCTTTGCGCGCTTCAGCCTGACGTTGTAGTCGTGCACGTCCGTGTTTGGCCTCATCTTGAGCTCCTTGACGGAGCTCTTGGCCTTGCTCTGGCCCTTCTTGGCCTCCTTCTTCTTCTTCTCCTGCTCGTACATATACTTCCCGAAGTCCACCACTCGGCACACCGGTGGGGAGGCGTCCGGGGTCACCAAAACAAGGTCCAGGCCCTCCGACTGGGCGAGAGAGACGGCCTCTTTCGTCGGCATGACCCCGAGATTCTCCCGCTGCGACCCGATGACGCGAACCTCCTTGCCTCGAATATCCTCGTTCTTCGGAGGCCCGCGGGGCTTGGGTGGACCTCTCCCGCGAAACCGGCCGCGGCTGCCCTGGCTCTGGTACGCGCGGACGACGAGCGAGCTCCTGGGGACCGCGCGGGCGCCAGAGTTCAAGGAAATCACCGACGACGACGGCCTCGTCGACGGGCGCGGGGCGGCGTTACGTTGCGCGAGCCCCCCCGAGAACCGACACCCCGCCACCAGCTCCGACGAACGCGAAGCGAGGACCGAGCGCGACATGGTCTACCCCAAACTCTCTCTCTCTCTCTCTGCCTCTCCCGTTCGTTCGACTTGTCCTTCCCGTCGCCTGTGTAGCGGCCTTCCCTTTCCCTCCCCAAGCGTCAGTCTCCCCGTCGTCGGCTCGACCGCGCGCTCCCTCTGGTGCCCAAAGCTCACTATTATCCACAATTGGCAATCATCCTCGTTCCCAGCCAGAAATCGGGTGCAAAAAAAAAAACGGATGCAGGAGAGTGAATCATGAATCATCATACGTACGTAAAACCGTTCCGTTTGCTTTTTATGACTTTGTGGTTACGCCAGCCTGGCCAAGGTCTCCCCCCGGTGCTCCTCCTCGTCCCCGACCTGCCACGCGGCGCCCACGTTGCAATCCTTCAGCGCACAACGCTCCCCGACCACAACGCCTTTGCACAAGACGCAGTTCTGAATGTGAGAGCCATCGGCGATGGTAGTGTCGTCCATGATGACAGAGTTCACGATCTTGACGTTGTTTCCAAGCGTGCACCTCTCCCCGAGGACGCTCCTCTTGACGCTGCGATTTCGAAGGAATGGGCGGGCGAGCCAAAGCACGACAACAACATCAAAAAAGGAAATCGAAACGAGGTCAGACAACGGTTCCAACTCCTGCCACCTCCAACAGACCTTCGTGTATCTTACCTGCACTTATCCCCTATCCTGACCCCGTCGCCGAACAGGCAGCCTGCGCCCACCGTGGTCTTTGACCCGACCTCCTGAGGCGGGCAGTGCATCATCGTCGGGGGCAACAGCTGCGAAAACTCAGCAGAAGTGAGGTCTCTGCTGACCTCCCCGTAGCTCTCTATGGTGTTCACAATGGCGCAGTACTTCTCAGGGGGGGCCAAGTAGACCGAACAGAGGGTGCTGCTACCTCCGACATGGCCGCCTTCTACCGCCGACGCCACTGACGGGGCAAAGTCCCCGTGGGTCATCTCAGCGATGGCCTCTTGGAGCTTGTCAAAGGACAAGACAGCCTCGGACGCCCCTCCACCCCCCTGCTGCTGCTTCTTGGCGGTCAGCTCGAGCGAGACCACCTCGCGCTCCCCTTCGTTGCCCTCGCTACCCTCAACCCTGACGCTGGCATCCACTTCAGCCTCCGCCTCGTTGTCGAGGGAGGAGCCCTCCGCCTCTGGCACGTCGCCATTGTCCTCCCTCGCACCAGCGCGAGGCGCCGCCTCCTTAGCCTCCCTGCTGGCCTCCCCTTCGACAAATTGTCTCTTCACCAGATGGGGAATCAGGTCGCCGGATACTGAACCAAGGCCCGACTCGCCCGACTTGGAGATCTCGGCGCCGAGCGCCCCCTCGAAGACGGCCCTCGAGAAGACGGCAAGGCCAGTGTCGATGAGGTTGCACGATATGCTCACCCTGCCGCACTGGCACATGACCCGCCTGGGGAGCTGGAGCTGCTTGACCTCGGCGCGCTTTCCGTTCGGCAGCGCCGCGCCGCCGTTCAGCGAGGCCTCGGAAACCCATAGGCAGAGCCTTCCTCCCTCGCCCGCGCAGCCGCCCTCGCCCAAGCCGACGAACGTTTTCGGCGCCTTGGACTTGCTCGGTTTCTGCACGACGGTCTTGGCGCCCTTCTTTCCCGAGGTCAGGTTCACGAGCTCGTCCCGCGGCCTGGCGAGCATCACCGTCGCCGTCGCGTTCCTCAGCCTGTGCGACGCGACGACAGCCTCCAGCTGAACGTCTGAAACCAAGTTTCCTCTCATCACAATAACGTTTTCTGCCAAGTCAAACTCGGCACCGAGGCCCTGCCTGAAGGCCAAGCTCGCGATCTGGGCGCCGTCCTTTGGGCTGTGGTCGTTGATCGCGATGACGTGAGGGCGCGAGGGCTGCGAACCATACTTCTGATGGACCCAGTGCCTAACCGCCCTGGCCTCGTCCTCGGTTGTGCATGCTATCGCAACAGAGCGCAGGCCAGAGGGGGAGAAGAGGTCCTCCAGCAGGAGAAGAGGGTACAAGAGCAGCGGGGAGTTCGCGACCGGGATGAGGATCTCATCAGACTCCCCACTTTGGCCGCTCTCCTCGGTCTGGGGCTCCCCAGTCCCCTCCCCGGCCACCGCCTCGTGATGCTCGTCGAACTCGGGCTCTTGTGCGGACTCGGAGCTAGCCTTCTTCTTGCACAGCGGGAAGAGCGCGTCCTCGCAACCCCCCGCAATCACCACGGCCACCAGGCCGTGCTTGCGCCCGTGCCTGCCGATCGAAGTCGCCGTCATTCCGCTCTCAAGTCGCCCCGCTTCTTCTCCTGATTTTCAGCAGCGATTGATTGATTGATTGATGCCAGGGCCTGCCCCTGAGGATGGAAGAATGAGTGTGTCCGAGGGTTTTTGAGGGGGGGAGGGCACCCTACATAGGGGATGGCTCCATGATGATCTAGATCGCGATCTGAACGAAGCAAGGGGAGAAGGGCACGCCGGTGTCTTTGAGCCTAATGATGTTACAATTTCAATCCGACGCTACGATTTGCTTTGCCCGCACCCCGTTCGCTATGTCGCTACGCTTCTCCAAAAGGAAAGGCCTCCTACCTGCACACGGCCGAGGGAGAGGACGACTTCGGGACGTAGTGCTGGGAGCCCATGTCCATATTCTTGGACGCCATGGGGCCCTCCTGATTTCGCTGCTGGTAGTGCATCCCCAGGTCTCTGTTCAGGTCTATGTTCAGCGTGGCCAGCCGCGCGGAGAGCTCGTTGTGCGCCTGGACCTGTAGCTTTCGCACCGCCTTGACCCGCTCGGCATACCTGAGGTGACGGACGACAAGTGGAAGAATTTGGGGTCAGAGGTTGCTCGCCTCGCGCGAGGCGTTGAACACAGGGGAAGGGAGCAGAGATAGAGAGGTGGTTGGACTCACTGGCTGGTTCTGGTCTTGTAGGTTTTCTGTGCCGCTTTGTGAGTCACACTCTTTGCCTTCGGCAGGTTGTGGATGATGTGCCCCTGGCCCGTCGAGGGCTTCGCAGAGTGGGACCGCCTGGGCGACCCCTCGGCCCCCCCGGAACCCGGCCGCGGCGACTCTTGCTGCTGCGAGGAGACGCCCAGCGCGGAGGGAACGTCCCCGCCAAGGGCGCCGTGGGACGTGGAGGGTCTGGACTGGGCGATGGCGTCGGCCGCGCTCATCGCCCGCTCCCTCCTCAGCCGCGGGTTCTTCTGCATTGGGGTCGTCAGCGACTCCCTCTCCTTCTGGATGGTGAGCGACACGCGGGAGCACTTGAGCAAGTTCCTCTCGGACTGAGCCCTGTCGCGCTCCGTCGCGGTCACCACCAACGGCTTACTCGCACTACCCTCCGACCTGCTGAGCTTTCGGCCGGGCGGCCGCGTCTTGTACGGGCTCGTCTTCGGCCTGGGCTTGGCGAGCTCAAGCCTGGCCTTCTTCGCCAGCGCAAGCAGTCTCCTCCGTTCCCACTGCTTTGGCGCTTCATACTCGAGCCGCTCGACCTCGCCCGAGATGAAAGGGACCGTCGGAAAGTCCACCCCGATGACCTGGACGTCGAGCGCGGCAGTCTCCACGCTATCCACGTTGTACAACCGTTTCTCGCACAAGAGTGAACTCATATCGTCCCGAGTCGAGTGGAAGGGCAGTGGGTCTCCTCCTTTTTTCTTCTCGCCAGCCGCGGTGCCGCTTCAAGAAAAGTCTGAACCCTCCGAGGTGAAGGCTCTGTCTTTAAGTCCCCCGCCTCTCCTCCCGAGCGCGCTGTGCACTCGTTTGTCAAGGCACTGCCGACCCTTCTCAGGGACAGCAAACACAAAAAGTGGGGAGGGAGCTTTCACCACAACACTTCCGGCCCGCCCGCCCGCTTAGGGGCGCTCGAAGAAAGAGAGGAGCCGCGAAGCCGGAGCCTGCGCTACTCTGCCAGCCCTGCCGGCCCCGTTTCCATGCGCCCCTTCCCGCCCCCCACCTAGCCTAAGGCCAGCCTAGCCTCGGTGCTTGGTGGTGTTTTCCCCTGGACAGAGCTGGAAAAGGGCGCTTCCACAGGGCGAGTCCTCTTCAACGGAACGGATTCAATCCATCTCAACAATGCACCATTCTTGGAGCACCCCATTCTTCCCCCATTCTTCCATTATTTTTCATTCATTCCAACTTTCCCGCCCGGAAAACTTGTCCGTGGGATCACCTGCCATCGCCTGCAGGGGGGAGGGCGGGGGAGCTGCATCAGTGGAGAGGCAGAGCGTAGTATGGAGCCAGGATGGCAACGACCGTGGTGAGCTGGGCGAAGGCTCGGGCGAGCAGGACCACGTTATACGTGGGCGGCTTGGGGGAATCCGTCAATGTCGACCTCCTGCGATCGGCTTTCGTGCCCTTCGGGGACCTGAAAGACGTTTCCCTTCCTATAGACTACAAAACAGGTAGGCACCGCGGATTTGGTTTTGTTGAGTTTGAACTTGAGGACGACGCGGCGGAGGCCCTGGAGAACATGCACGACGCGGAGATCGACGGCAGGACCCTGAACGTTTCCTTGGCCCAGCCCCCGAAGAGGGGGGGGCTCAAGTCCAGGGACCCCGTGTGGTGAGTGAGAAAAAACCGGGACCTGGAAAAAAAAAACACGACTATGCGAACCGGCTTGCCCCGCTGACGTTCTCTTCTTCTCTGTGTCTGTCGCTTGTGGTAGGGCGAGTCAGGACGATCTTTTGGAACAGAACAAGGGACAGGACCCCATGGAGCACCTGGAGGCGAAGGCGACGGCCTGACTGCGGGCAAACTCGATAGCGTGTACACTATCCCATACAAATACAATACAATCGAAAGGAAACAAAAAAAAGAGAGAGAGAGAGAAACCGGGGCCCCGATCGCGCGCGCGACCCTGCCGAGTCAATCCGAATCCGACTCGCTGAGGCACCTGCCTCCCCCCCGCGGCCTCCTCCTCCGGGGCAGCAGCCTCTCCCTCCTCCCCGCTCCGGCATCCGCCTCCACCGCCTCCAGGGACTCGGAGTCCGAGTCCGAGAGGTACCTCGCGGCCTTGGCGCGCCTCCTGCGCCGCCCAGGCTTATCCTCCTTCTTGTTCTTCTCCTCCTCCTCCTCCTCTGCCATGCCAACGCCCCCCTCCCCCTCCCCCTCTCCCTCGCTTTCGTCCTCCGTGTCCGACAGCTTCCTGCCCCTCCTTTTTCCTCGGGGAGGTGGACCTCGCCTCAGCACCCTCGTCCTCCCCACCGCCGCTGCCGCCGCCGTTATGGGGGCTGACGCCTCCCTCCTCTTCCTCGCTCTCTCCCTCGCCTGCTCAGCGGTCACCTCCTTGTGGCAGCACACGCACAGCGTCCTCATGTTGTCTAAGCCAGAGCACCCGCCACCGACGTGAACAGCCACGATGTGGTCCGCCTGCCACGCATTTCCCTCGATGGGCTGGGCGATTAGCCTGTCTCTCTGCGCCGCGAACCCCCTCTCCAGGAACTTTGCCGAGTGCCTCTCAAGAATTTTCATCCTCGCGCCACGGCACCACACCTGGTCCGCCGCTGACCTGCCCTTGGGCCTGCGAAAACACGAACAAAGAACAATGGGACAAGGGGGGAGTCAGTTGGGGTGGCAGAGAGGGCTGTCGTACTCATCTCGGATTCCTCATTCTTCCGACTGACTGACTGACTGACTGCGTGACTCACCTACACGCCTGGAGCGCGGAGACAAGCTTGGTACAGTCAAGCCCACAGAGCTGGCACACGCCCCGCTCCAGATCCCTGAGCTTCCTGCGAACGTAAGATGCGCTCGTGCACTCGCTTACCCGGTCGTGGCAGGCCCTGGAGCAGAAGAGATCCGTCCTGGACCCGAGCTCGATGGGGCGGCCGGAATCGAGTGCCGATGGGTCAGCCAAAATCTGGGGCAATGTCTGGGGCCCAAAGGCTGTTATGGGCTTCATGCACAGCGAGCACAGCCTGCCGCCGTCGCTGGACACGGCCACGCGGACCCTCCGTGGCTCCGACCCCCACGAGGCGGGCCCCCCAGACACCACAGCGTCCTCGTACCTCGCCCCCTCCGGCAGCGCGGCCGCCAGCCTCTCCAGCGGGATGAACCTCTCGATGCACCCTCCTCCACCGCCGCCGCCACCCGCCGCCACCGTCTTGCCTCTCGACCTGACCGCCTCCAAGCTGAGGGGGAGCTCGATCACCTCCGCCGACCTCACTAGCATGCGGTCGTGGCCCCTCAGCACGCCCCACTCCTCCCTGAACTGCACGAGGAGCTCTTGGGTCCGGCACACGTCAATTCCATCTGCCACTCCCGCGGACTCCAGCTCCGCCATCGAGGACTCCACCTCGTCCAAGGCCAGGTTCCACCCGAGTGGGGCGGAGCCGTCCGGCGAGGCGTGCAGGTGGACCCGGTCGGTGTGCCGGCTGACCTCGAAGTAGGGCACATTGCCGCCACCGCCGCCCTCCGAGGGAGTGGTAAAAGTAGGGAGAGGTGCGGCAGAAGGCAGGGGCGCTGACGTGGCGGGCCCAGGAGAGGACTCCTGGGGGGCGAGAGGGGAGGGTGGATCGCCATCGAGGGGCGCGGCGCCGGCTCCCGCAAACGCGCTTCCCACCTCCCCGTCGTGGACCATCTTGAGCTTGTTCAGAGAGGTGCCCAAATGGACCCAAAGGGACTCGTCCGTAGTGCCCCTTGCACACATGAAGTACACGTTCACCGGGACATTCTGGCCCTTTCGGTGGACCCTGGCCTCAGCCTGCTCCAAGACTGACACCTCGCGAGGGAGCTCGGCGAAAACAACGATCCTGGCGGCCGAGAAGTCGAGGCCGACCCCCGCGGCCGTAACGGACAGCAAAGCACACTTGCACTCTGGGTCAGAGCGAAATTTGCGTACAAGGTCCTGCCTGAGCAGCGCAGGGGTGCTCCCATCGATCCTGACGTACCCAAGGGCCGCGTCGCCATCGCAGCCGCCATCGCGGTCGCCCCCTGCGCCCTCCAACACCCTGAACTGGATCTCGTCCATCACATCGATATGGTGTCCAAAGATGAGGAACTTGGTTTCCCGCGTGGACCCCGCCAAGGCGCAGGCGAGCCACTCGCAGACTTGGCGACACTTAGCGATCCCAGTGGCGCGATAGGACGTCTCCTCCGCCCTCCCTCCGCCTTCATGGCCTTCATGGCCGCCCCCCTCCACCCTCCTGGAGGCCTCCGCGAGGTCTCTCGCCGTTGGCTGCAGGTGCAGCACCTGCCTCCTCTTTGGTGGGAGCTCCGCCGCGACCTCTTGCTTCGTCCTGCGGACCATCACCGTCTCCGACAGAACCAGATTTAGTTCCTGCAGCCTCCTGCCCCCCGAGACGCTCGTGCGGGGCCACGCCATCCCCTCCACCCTGAAGGTCCTCCTCTCGCAGTAGTTCCTGGAGTACTCTTGCTTGGTCTTCCCGAGCAGTCCCCTGCGCAGGGAGTTGACCTGGGCGAACAGGTCGTAGGGCTTGCTCAGCGATGGCGTGCCAGTCAGCAGGATCGCCCTCTTGGCCCCCGCCACCACCCGCTTGGCCGCCTCGGTCTGCTTGCTGTCCCTCTTCTTCTGGGTGCTGCGGATGTTGTGTGACTCGTCCACGATGACGACGCCGAACCGTAGCTCCAGGAATTCGTGCGCGAGGATCTCCAGCATCTTGAACGACACGATGGTGACCAGGGGCGGCTCCTTCCCCGCAAAGTTCAAAGACAGCTTATCCTCGCTTCCGAAGACCACGTGGACCTGTTTGGGCTCTACCACCCCAGGGAGCCACCTCTCGAGCTCGTTCGCCCACGCAAGCCTGAGAGACGCCGGGACAACGACCAACAGCGGCCACTCTTGCCTGTAGCAGCTCGCGCAGGCGATGGCCTGGACGGTCTTTCCAACTCCCATCTCGTCCGCAATCAGGCAGCGCCCTCTTCTGCTTAGCGCGAACCTGACCCCGTCCCTCTGGAAGGGAAGCAACCGGCGGCTCAGGGCCTCGGGCATCCGTGCAAAGGCGGCGTTGACCTCGGACCTGGGCGCAACGCCCTCGGCTTCCCTGGCGCGGCGGAGGGCGGTGAGGGTCGGTGCGGGAATCAGATGCCTGGCCAGGACCTTGAGGTTACACCCAGCGACCGCCTCGACGACTGCCTCGTATTCCGAGATTGCAAAGTGAAGCTCGTGGCCGTCCCTGCGCTCTTCGTGGGCGATCCCCCTTTTCTTGAGTGCCTCGTCCAGCCCGGACTGCGAGACGAGGGCGCCCACCTTGGTCGGCCTCGGGGCGATGAGCTCCAGCTTGAAGGTGTCCAGCGTGTTGGCGGAGAAGGATATGGAGTGCTCGCAGTCCCTGCCGTGCCTCACATCCTCCCACCTGAACTTACACTCGGGAAAGGACTCACAACCATAGTACCCTCGACTTTGGCCTAAAGAATGAACTCCTCCTGAATTCACTCTTGTTGTCGTCGTGCCAACCGGCGTGTCTATGAAGGTAAAGAAGCGAACTTGTTTGCCGCAGCCTTGGCCGAAGGCACCTGGACACACTTTCGGGCACCCCCGAGGCCACGACGTCTCGGACTCGAGAGCGATGTCACGAATCGAAACAGGGAGGATTCTTGTTTTGGGAACTGGGGTAGGCGCCTCCACGTCCTCCTCCTCCTCAAGTGATGCTGACATCTTCGACCTGTGAGGTCCTGGGTCACCGGTGACCCACCCCCGTCGCGCGGAGGAGAAGCGCGGCAGCTAAGGCCCCCCCCCCCGCGCTCCCCCCGCCTCTGGCCTAGAAGTCCATCGACCACGCCCCCCCCCCCCCACCCCGCGCCGGACCCACTCACCACTCGGTCTACGCGCGCGGGTCTTCCTTCCTTCCCCCCTTCGCACTGGCCCTCTTTCCCAACAGCCAACTTTTCTTCTTGATCGATCGCGGAGCTGTGCTTTTTGGCGCCAAGCAGAAAATCGATTGAAGCAATCGGCGATCGGAGGCAGCAGAACCGGCAGGGCAGCAGGGCGCCCTGAGGCCACAGGGTACCGGTGAGCGAGCAAGGGAGGCAAGAGTAGAGGCCCGACCCAGGCGGTCGCGCACAGGTCGGTGGGCGCTTAGGCGAGCACCACCCACACCTCGCGGGCGGGCGAGGGTGCTCGTGCTAGAAGACTCAACCGGGGGTCGGTCGACGAGCATGGCCGCGGGCGGGAAGGCCCTGGTGGACCTGGCGCACCTCAGACAGCACAAGTCGTGCTCCTTGGTGACCTATGAGCAGACTTTGGTGTGCATCAACAAGATAAAGAATCTGCCCTTGTTCGAGCAGGTCGTCACCTCGCGTCAGCTAGAAAAACAGGCCTTGGACCGGCTGGTACACTTGGAACAAATATGCGCGCCGGAGGATGGCAGCCGCGCGTTTCCCAAAGTGGTGCGCGCGCTCAGGACAATTATCTCGTCGCAGATCTTCTTGCAATGGCGCGGCACCCAGGCTGGCAAGGCGCTCGCCTCGCTGCTTGACCGGCTCCTCGCCAGGAGTAACGAGGTCTTCGAGCAGTACGGCGCAGGGTCGCTGGACTCGGACATGCAGGCCTCCTTCCGGCAGGCCGACGATCGCGACTTTGGTGTGAAGGCGGAGTCGGAGGCGGGGGCGCTGAAGCGGCCGAGGCCGGAACCCTTCTTGCCGCCCTCGCTCCAACACAAGGACGGCAAGAAGGGAAAGAGGAAGTCCTCGACTCCTACCAAGGCGACGGGAGGGAGGCTGTCACCGGGGCAGGCGCAAACGTGGGTCGCCGGGGAGCCGATGGGGGGGCCGGCCCCCGCTAGCGTCGTGGAGGCGGCGGGTGGGGGCGATTCGCCGCACCCGCAGCGGAGGCTGGCGCCAAAGCAGCCGCAGGCGGGGAAGGGGGCGGGCAAGAGAGGGAAGGTCGGCGCCGTGGCGGCCTCCAAGCCCTCCGGGAGGGAGGAGTCGCCCCCCGCCTCGACTGCGCCCGTCACAGTCGCCGCGGGCGAGCTCGTGAACCTCGCTCGCACGGACCAGGGCCTGCTGGCGGCAATCTTTGGAGAAGCCTTCCCAGAGGTCGTCCAGTTACGGGGGCAGCAGGTGCCGCAAACAGAAGAGGCGAGGAAGATCGTGACAAAGGCGGCCGCGTCGGCGAGGGAGGCGCTTGTGGCCGTCTGGTCCGAGTGGGACGGCGCCAGCGTATTAATGTCGCCGGCCGGCACTGCGATGATCGCGGCGGTGGCGGCGGCTCTCGAGGAGGGCCAGGTCCCGGACCCCGGCACGGCGGCGGCCATGGCGCTGGGAGAGGTGGGGGGGGTCAGGGCGGTCAAGGCTAGGGCGACGCTCGAGGCCTCGCTAGGGGTGGCGGTGAAGCAGTTCCGCAGGTTGCCGGAGGGCCGGCAGACCTTCCCGCACTCGATCGAGGTGAACAACGAGCCTTACTTTGGCGGGGAGTGGCGCAAGCGGCCGTACGAGCGCAAGGCCTACGAGAGGATAGAAGAGTACGTCCCGGCGGGAGCCGCCGCGGACGAGGGGCCCGTGGCGGGCAAGCTCAGGACGGGGAAGAGTGGCGGGTGCGACGGGAGCGGTTGCCAGCGCAACAACCTCCAAGTCAACAAGTTCTTCGGCGGCAGGATCGAGACCGACCATCCATGCCTTTCTCGGAACACCGAGTGCGACGAGACGTGCGCCTGCGACCCGTCGATATGCCCAAACCGCAGGGTGCACGGCGGCTCCGTCATCGACTACGGCGCGGATCTCGAGGAGCGGGACGTGTGGGGTTTCGACTGTTACACCCGACGAAACATCGAGGATGCGGTGATCGAGTGCGGGGTCTTTGGCGCGGGGGTGCCGATCCCTCCCGGCTTGTGCGGCCCCGAGGCCATCGATAGGACCGCAGCCTTCGTGGATGACGTGCTGATGCCCGCGATCAACGCCAATAAGACGGAAAGGCCGTGGGATCTGCGCACCACGCTGGACGCATTGATCGAGGGGAACGATGGTCCTGGGGTGAAGGAGGCGTGCAGGGCGATCCGAGACCGGATTGAGAATTCTGGGCTGAACTACTTTAGGATCCACCCGAAAGGGTGTGGCGTGATCTGCGTGAAGGAGGGCGGGATCGAGAAGGCTACCTTTGTGTCGCGCTACCTGGGCGAGGTATGGAATCCCCACCCCACTCCGCCAAGACGTATTCTGCCGAAACTCAAACGAAACTGACCCTTCCACCTCACTCCCCGGCAGGTGTACCTGAGCTCGAGGTGGTTTGAGCTCCAGGACGCGATCAAGAAGTTCAACCCGAGGCAGGCGCTGAACGACTTTTACAACATCGTGCTGGAGAGGCCAAAAGATGACCCGGCTGGATATGATGTCCTCTTCGTGGACGCAGCCTACAAGGGGGCCATCGCATCGAGGATCTCGCACTCGTGCGTCCCAAACTGTGAGGTGAGGACCCTAGGCCAACTCCCCAATTCTGCCCCCCTTTCCCCTCCTTCTGGCGCTGACCTCTTCTCTTCCTGCCTTCCGTCGTCCAGGCGAACGTGGTGTCCAGCAACGGCAAGCTCTCCATCGCGATCTACACCTCCAGGCACATCAAGAAGGGAGAGGAGCTCAGCTTTGACTATTCTTGCGTCACGGAGTCCCTGGTGGAGTACCGCGAGGCGATCTGCCTGTGCGGGAAGGAGAGGTGCCGCGGGTCCTTCCTCTCTCTCGCGGACGGCTCCGCCTACAACGACGTCATGAACACGCACCACAACTTCCTGCACCGGAATGCGATCCTGCTCAAGTCGTGTGTGGAGCCCGTGAGCGCGGAGGACCGGAACAGGCTCGCGAGGTTCGGGTTCAAGTCCTCTCTCCTGGGCTTCAGGGGCGGGGACCTCCCCGACTGGGTCCTTAAGTGGCTCTCGTACACCCTGCAGTACATCGAGGAGGAGGAGAAGATCCTGCCAGATTCGCTGGTGGCCAAGTACCCGCACATCTACCGCAGCCTGGAGCAGGTGAGAGGAACCACATTCTTTCAAGACGGCTCCGCTCTTCTCTGATCGCTGACATCCCTCTCCGCACCACCTTCTCCCGCTTTCCTTCCCCGCTCAGGCCAAGATTGAGGCCCAGGGGGTAAGGGACCAGAGGATCCAGAACCTGGCCATCACCGTGGACAAGGTGAAGCTGATCTTGCTGCAGCAGGGCGAGGACACCCACCCGCCCCTTAGGCCGCTCACTGAGAGGGAGAGGATCGATCACCTCTGGACGGGGCGCGACTCCTTTGCCAGGAGGTTCTTCCGCGACAAGGATTTCTCCTCGAAGCTGCGGCAGGCCGTTACCTCGGAGGACCCAGCCGTGAGAGCGGGCCTGTCCGGGGTGGATGCCCTGAGGAAAAGGCTCGAGGACCAGAGCAGGTGGCCGGCATCCTCCGAGGAGGCTCGAGGCCTGCTGGCTGAGATGGCGGCGCACCTATGCACCATAGACGAAAAGCGCGGCGGCAGGTCCTTCAAGTCTGTTGCTGACCTCATCAAGATGACCGCCAGGGCGGAGACCCTGTTCACACTGAACAAGTACAAAAGCGTGGTGATGCCCGACATCATCAAGAAGAAGCACATTCAGTACATGGACAACTCGCAGAGCACGACGAGTTTGCTCAAGGTGAGTAGTGAGCCGCTCTCCCGTTGCTCGCTTTGCCGGTGGGGCTCTCCTGACTTTTTCTTCCCTTGCTCAAAAAAATAATACAATTGCAGAGACTGGACAACGAGGACTTCGTCCCTGGCACAGGCAAGAAGTACAATCAAACCTTCCTGTGGGGCCAGCTGATGTACTGGTTCAAGCAGACGATCTACGAGCCGAACGCCTCGCTCTCCGCGGACAGGAGGGGCACCATCTCGCTGCCGGACTTGGAGTCAGCGGTCCGAACATACCCTGAGAAGGACCGGATCAACTTGAGGAAGACGCTGTCCGAGAGCCCGCAGAAGATGTGGAAGACCGGCACGATCTGGAGCTTCAGGAACCCAAACAAAGTGTACGGGTCACCGTGGCTTGAGGCCGCCCTCAGGGAGCCCTTCCGGGAGATTCAAATCGAGAAGGACCTACAGGCAATCTTCTCTTAACACACACACCCAATAGTACAAAGTGATATATTTATTTCAACAACTCCAGCTAGCTCTCCAGGCTCTTCCCCAACAGCCTCTCCCGGTGCCCTACTCCCAGCTTTGCGATTTCTGCGAGCTGCCGCTTCTCCTTGATCGCGTGCTTCTCAGAGTTGTGGATGAAGCTGCGGTACTGGGAGCTAAGCGGGTTGCCCAGCGCCGCCCTCACCAGCGGGCTCGTGTGGTGAAAGTTGTACCTGATGGGCTGGTGGGCGCTCTGCCGGTAGGCCGTCATGATCTGCATCGCGGTCCGCGTGCTTTGGAAGACGGACACGCGCGAGTACCAAGAGTGCGGGTCGAGCAGGGTGGTGATGGTGCTGTCCATTCTTGACGCCACCTCCTTGCCCTCGGGTGACGACATCAGGGTCGGGTACAGGAGTCTGGTGACGTGCTCCACGAAGGCCCTGAGCGACAGCAGCACGATGGGCAGCACGAAGCACAGGCCCACCTTCTCCTTCCTGTTGGCCTTGCAGAGCCTTGAGAACTCGTTCAGGATGAGAAAGAGCCTCTCCGCCTGCTCCTTGGCCTTCCTCGGCTCGGCCAGGTCCACGCTCTCGGGAGCCCCACCCCGCCCCGTCCCTGCCCTCCTGCCCACGAACTTCTCGATGAGATACACCCCCGCCGTCTTGAAGAGCTTCAGTACCGGCCTCGACAGAAGTGTGTCCTGCACGCTCTGGAACGCCCTGTCCCTGAGGTAGATCGAACCCTTCAGGCTCACACCGTTCTCCTGTTTCCAGTCCTCCAGCCCCTGCAGGAAGTCGGCCTGGAACTCCTCCACGAGGTGCTCCGTGACCTCGTCCTGCAGGCCTGGGGCGTTGGGGTCCTGGCCCTGCTGCCCTGACCGCTTCTGGTGCGCATGGGTTGTGTTATGGTGAAAGATGCCGTCTTGGAATTTGTTACTCCTTCTACCCGTTCCCTTCTTCTTATTCTTCAAGTTGTACGGAAAAAGGTGCTGGGAGCTCGCCTGGGTAAACACGTTCGCCCCCCGGCCCGAGTCGTTGCCGTCCGAAGACGCGGGGTCCTCGAAGGAGGAAACGTCGGCCTTCTCCTTGGCGAGGCGCCTCCACTCGAGCTCTTCCCTGAACTCTTTCGGGAGCTGGGCCAAGACGCCCAGAGAGATGAGGTTCTCGGACGTCGGACCCTCCGACATCGGAGACCCGGACAAGTGCCCCTTGGCGGTGTTCTGCACGCTTCCCCCGCCCCCGCCGCTGCGCTCGGGTGGCTTTAGCGTAATGCAGACCTCAGTCTCCGAGCCCTTCCCCGGTTTGAGCTGGGTCTCAAGCGTAGACAAATTGATCGGGGTGAGCCTGCGCATGAGGTCTGCGGTGGCCTTGGTGGGCGTCACTCCAATCTTTTCCAAGTACTTGGAAACGAACTCGGACTCGATGGTCCTCAAGGTCTGCTCACTCCTGACCTCGTCTCCGCTGATGTCCGACCGAAAGGGTATCACGCAGGTCGTCTCGACTTTCTGGTTTTGAGGTGGGGCGCCCCGTAACCCCATCGCCCTCCTAGACCGAGAATCCATGGGCATTCCGAGTCCCGCTGTCATTCTGCTGTCGCCTTGGCCTCCTTCTTCCCCCCCGGGTGCAGGTTGTTCAGCACCAGGTGGTTCCCGCGAGAATGGGGGGTGGTCAATTGCATCCTGATTTCATTTCATGTTTCATGATTAGAGTTGGGAAGAATTGCGGAAGAATGGGGCGCCCCATACATTCCAAGTATGGCTTCATTCGTGATGATTTGGGTTTGGGTTCAAAGCAGGTTCGCCCAGGGCCAGGCCACCAGGGACGAGGAGGATCTCGGGGGTGTAAGCGTAGGAGGCCTTGATGGCATCCAGGTAGGGCGAGGGCAGGGGGGGCAGGAGGGCGAACAAGAGGTCAGGGGGACTTCGCTTGGGGTGGAGGGGGGTGGGGGTCACGATGTCGTCCGTCGACGAGTCGTCTGTTTCGTCGGAGGGAGAAAAGCAGAACAACGTTGTCGCCGGCAGGGAGTTCTCCGAGAGCGCCGTGGAGGACTCGTACCAGACGTGGCTTGACTTTTGGAGAGCCATGAAAAGGAGCAAGCACATCGCGGATCCGATGTACCTGGAGAACGAGTACTTCAAGGACGCGTCTCAGCGCTTCTTTTTTTACAAGCTCGGCCAGAACCCGACGGAGCACCTACCGAGCTCCCTCGCCAAAGTTTGCAACAACCTTCCCTTCCTCAAGAGGAAGTTCAAGGCCAAGTGGCAGCAGCGGTACGGAATTCTGCTGCCAAATGGCCTCCTTGTCTACTTTCTGAATGACCAGCCAAAGTCGATCGCTTTGGGCTGCATCTGCCTGTCGGGCATCAAGATTGACGAGGACAACGTCCAGGACTCTGCGAACAACCTGGTGTACCTGTCCCTGACTTCGAGGCACCCGAGAAGGCCGAAGAAGAAGGTATTCCAGTGGAAGGTCGGGGCGCAGACGGAGGACGAGTGCGCATTGCTCAAGGAGCGGATACTGAAACACCAATAACACGCACACGCACCAAGAAAGAATTCTTACTAGATTACTTGTTTTTGTGGACCTCACCTCAAAGACAGTGGTGCGGGGCCTTGGTCACCCAGAGAGATCGCTCCTGGACGACGTCCTGCTCGAAATCTGTGGGTTATCCAGCACTTCTTGCCACGCGTCCCTGTTCCTCTCCATGTTTTGGAAGCAACCCTCCAGGTTTGGCAGGACCTCGTTCAGCGCCACCATGGCGGGCCAGGTGAACACGTCGATGAACCCCAACTCCATCTTGGCCTGCCCCTTCTGGTTCAAGCCCAGCATGTGCGGGGTGCAGGGAACCCCGCTTTTCTTCTCCAGCCTGACCTGCCGCCTGAACTCCTCCGCTACGGAGTCCGCGAACTTGCGGCACACGGGCCACGGCTTGACCGGGTTGGAAATATCCGCGCAGTGGACCACCATGGACACGATCTGGTTCCTCAGGTTCCTGTTGGCGCAGCACTCGTACGTTGTGCGGCCCCTGAACATCTTATCAAAGTTGGCAACCAGGTTGAAGTGCCGGGCCATGTCCGTGTTCAATATCGCGCTGATCACCACGTTTCGCGTGGCCTTTACCGCAGGGAAGGGAAGGTTTGCGTCAGCCACGGCGAGGTAAAGCCACGTTTGAAGTTGTCTCTCTCCTCTCGTGTTTCTCACCTTCCAGTCCTCGGGATTGAGGTTGCAAAGCACGTTGCATTCCGGCCTGGACAGGATGTCGTAGGTGGTGGCGCAGTGGTGGTTCTCCAGAACGCTCAGGTCGTTGTACCTGACCGAGAGCCAGTGCCTGGTGATCGACAGGAAGGAGTTGGTGAGGCCGGGGTGGTCTGCATCGTGGCCTATGGCGCCAACAAAGCAACCCAACAAGTCTGTTTTGGTCAAATTCTTTTGAAGGCGATAGAGAGAGAGAGGGGGGGGGGGGGGGAGAGGCAGCACGCGGTCCCCCCCCTTCTTCCCTTCGCCCCCCGGCCCCCCCCCGCCT